>Ga0182030_10016860_pt1 | contig 14169 bp, 9 predicted proteins | sample 812S3MmetaG_FD_121299 | JGI IMG/M metagenome (GOLD analysis project Ga0182030, IMG submission 121299) | Permafrost microbial communities from Stordalen Mire, Sweden - 812S3M metaG (Illumina Assembly) | ecosystem: Environmental > Terrestrial > Soil > Wetlands > Permafrost | place: Sweden...
AGCGGCCGCGGCCACCACCATCTTCGTTCAGTACGGGCGCGACAAGTCGAGACTTCCCGCGATTACAGCCTCCACTTTTCGCTACCTTGCCTTGATCACGATCCCTCTCCACTTCATCGCGGCGTCCCTCGCGGTTCCGGCGCTGCTGCTTGTTTACGGCCGCCAATTCCAGGACGCCGCCATGGTTGTGATGCTGGCCCCACTGCTCTGCATTTTCAAGGCCTTCATCACCCCCGCGCAGAGTCTCCTGCAGAGTTCAGAGCGGCAGAGTTACGTAATCGGCGCAACTCTCCTAGCCGGCATCGTCGATATCGGCGTAGCCTGGTACTTCATTCCAGCCCATGGCGCGGTCGGTGCATGCATCGGCAACGGAGCGGCACAGGCACTCGCCGTCCTCTTGATGTGGGTCGCAGCAAGCCATTTCTACAAGATCAAGCTTCCGTGGATGCAGGTCGCCAAGATCGTCTTCATCAGCACACTGGCATCGCTCACCGCCCACTTCATCGCTATACAAATGAAGCCGCTGCCGGCCATTCTCTGCGGCGGCGCCGCTTCCCTGATAGTTCTCTTCGGACTCTTCTACCTGCTCCGCGTCCTCGAACCCGAAGACCACGACCGCCTGAAAGTCCTCGCCGGCATGATGCCCAGAAGTGTCCTCACGCCGGCCAGTAAACTCGTTTCCCTGCTCACCCGGCCGGAATCTGGCAATGAAGTCAAGGCGACCGGGTACAGGCTATCTAAGGGGGACGGCAGGATCTCAGCGGCGCTAGTCAATACTTCCCGAAGACACATCCCAAAGTCGATTCGTCATTACATATCGGATCTCCAGAAAAGCTGCAAGGGAATTGCGCTAAAGACGAGGCTTGTTCCCATTCGCGTTGATGCTTGCCTGCGGGGTGGCGACAACGGCGTCCCCGCAGCAACCTTTGCTCGCATGATCGGCGATATTCGACGTGCTTCCCTACCCATATCCGATTGGCCACACGTGAAGTTGTTGCGCGAATACGACAGCATCGGCGAGCAACTCTGGGAGCGAGAGAATTTCGAGCGCACCGATTATTATCAGAATGCCGCACTGAATATCGAATTGTTTGGCAGGTACTTCGATGCTTTTGCCCCCGGCCAGATTCATTGGGGAGCCCGCCGTTTCGTCAATGCATACCGCGGCCTAGATAGTAGCCATGATTCACAGGGGATTCCGAACTATGACAGGGACCCATACGAGTATGTCGCCGTCCACCGAGTGAAGGACTCGCGCTGTTTTCAGGTGTCAGAGGGCCACCATCGGTTGGCGATTGCATACATGAAGGGAATTCGAGAAGTTCACGGCCTAATTTTGCAGCCCACAGTTACCACCCCGGTTCAGGATCTCCTGCTCGACGTGTTGTGGCTCAAAGGGCGCCGAGAGCTATACCAGCCTATCGATTCGCCCGAAGTGGCCGGATGGATTCTGGTGCGTCGCTGCTCAGACAGGCTTGCAAAGATGACTGAGTTTCTGCGCGCCGAAGGTCTGATGCCGCCTGAAGCGAACAGCTACCTCGATGTGGCATGCAGTTATGGCTGGTTCGTATCCGCAATGCAAAAGATAGGATTCCGTGCCGAGGGCGTGGAGCGAGATCCTTCGGCAATTTCAGTGGGCAAGGTCATGTATGGATTGAGGCCGGGACAGGTTTTTCGCTCGGATGCGGTCACTTTCCTTCGTTCAGTCCAGGATAGATATGACGTGACGTCGTGCTTCAGCCTCGCACATCACTTCATCCTCAATGACCTGAACATAAGCGCCGAGGAGTTGCTGGGCCTGGTCGACGCAGCCACACGCCAAATAATGTTTTTCGATATGGGCCAGACCCATGAATACCCTAGAGGAAAGCTTGACGGCTGGGATCCTGACCGCATTCACGACTGGCTCGCAGCCAACACGACTTTTACTCGAATCGTCAAGCTTGGAGAGGACGAAGACGCGGTTCCACCAAATCAGAAGAATTTTCACCGGATGTTATTCGCGTGCGTGCGCTAGTGGGAAAAGGGTCACAAGACTTCCTCGGGTCCCCCATAACGACCGCTTGGAATGTGGGTGTGCAGCGCGGGGCTCCCCCTCGCGCTCCCCTTCTATGCCGTTCTATGTTGCCTTCGCGCGTAGCACGTATGGCTTGATCCAGTTCCGTACTGCATCGGTGTGCTTTTCGCACAGCTCATACACTACCTGCGAGTAAAGGACAATGACTCCGAGAAGCCCACCTCCAACAAGGAGTGCATGCCAGCTTGGAGAGGCACACGGCAGATGCAACGACGCCTTCAGGAAGACCAATAGGGGAAAGTGAGTCAGGTAGAGCGTATAAGAACTACGCGCCGACCGGTGAGCTACGATTGAATACCACGGAGGCAGCGGCGACGTGGCACAGTGGATAGTCACCCAGATTAAGAGGGTCACTGCCGATCCAAGAACCAGATTGTTGGTAAAGGAGCCGCCCTGGCGGTAGAGCAAAGCTAAAGCTGCGCCAAAGAGCGCAAAGGCCCCAAAAACGGCCATGCCGCGCGCCAAAGGGCCGCGCGCCGGCACAGGCGGCACTACGGCAACAAGCACCCCCATCAGCCAGGTAATCCCAAGCAGGGCTATGCCGGAACCAACAAACCAAACCCATGCCAACAGGCCCAAACCGCAAGCACCACGCACCCAACAGGTTCGCTCCTTCGCCACCAGAACAACCAGCAAAGGAAATGCAAGATAGTACCAGAACTCGTTACTTAGGCTCCACAGCGGGCCGTTGGTACCAAATGCGCTTGCCGAATAACCACCCAGACCGGGTAATTTGATGGTTTGAAGGAACAGGCTGTTTGCTACCAAAGCCGGCAGCGTCAAGGTAGTGTGGACGTCTCTGGAAATCGAGGTTAGTCCGGTATTGCCGTTGTATATATCCCCTGTGCCTGCCAAGTGCATGCCTACCGAATCTAAGATCCCACCCAGCAGCAAAGCCGGCAGGAGCACGATATAGAGGCGTGTCAGGCGCGCGAGCAAATAACTTCGCCGAGACCAGCGCCCTGCTGCCACCGAGCGGAGAACACTACCTCCCACCAAGTATCCGCTCAGTACAAAAAATACGATGACCCATTCCCCACCGAGGCCACAAACAAAGTAGGCAGCCCTCAGAAATGGCCTTTGATGCAAGTGTTCTGGAGTGGCGAAAAATGCGAACCGCCAGTGGCAAAGCAGAACTGAGAGAGCGGCGAAACCCCGCAAGGCGTCTAGATGAACCGAAGGACTGCCCATTGGAGGCTTAAATGACGAGACTACGACACGCATAACTGGTCGCGCTTCGTTTTGCATAAAAATAAGTGTCGCATCCGAGAGGGAAACCAATCAACATCATTGAACGGACCGATCCTCCCGTCAATTGGATGAGATGAAGCAGGATTGGTGATCTGGAACGGGAATCGATCGGTCTTCGGCGAGGAAGAGTGGACTGGGACGACCAATCGGTAAATCAAGTGATTTTGCTGAATTTCAGAACGATGTCGGTTCAAAAGGGCGATCTAACCAGATTATTTCAAACGGTCAAACACATCGTAGGTGGCGTCGATGGTGGATTGAAGCCGAAATGCCGTATTGACCCGCTGCAGGCCCGCCTGTCCCATTTCTATCCGCAATTGGCGATCATCCAGGAGCGTGACCAATGCTTCTGCCAGTGCAACCGGATCGTCTGCTTCAACTAGCAAACCTGTCTTTCCGTCTTCAACAACTTCTGGGATTCCGCCTACTCGACAGGCAACAATGGGCAAACCAAAAGACATCGCTTCGGCAAATACAAGACCGAATGACTCCGATTGAGACGCGCTAACGAAAATATCGCTTCGCTTCAATTCCACAAACGGGTATCGAACTGTCAACCCCGCAAACCGTACCACATCCTCAAGCTGCAACTCTGCTGCGAGCGCCTTTAGTACACCCTCCAATGGGCCCCCTCCCACTAGAATCAAACGAGCCGCCGAACACCTGCCTCTTACCATTGCAAACCCGCGCAGAAGCACATCAACACGTTTTCGAGGAATCATGGAACCCATATATAAGCAATTCAAAGTGTGGCAAACCCCTTTTGCAACGGTAAGGGTCTCCACCTCCGCCGAGAATTGCAGGAAACGGTCAACATCAATGCCGTTGTAAATCACATCGATAGGAGTTGAAATATTTAAGGCTTGCAGGAATCGCTTATTGGCTTTGGAGACGGTGATCGCCCGCGTCCAACAAACAGAAAGCAGGCGTAGAGCCGAGAAATGGGTATTTCTCCAGTGCAGTGTCTTTATTGGTCGAATTTCACCATGATAATGAAATGCCAGTGCGACGCCAGTCAAACGGCAATACAGGAATATAGGGAAATAGTGGAGAGTGTTGCAAAAATGGAAGTTTACTATGTCGGGCTTGAAACGGTGGATGAGCCGCATCAACTCAAGCATACCTCGCCTTGAGGTCCAGGCTGCAGCCGTCACGTTGATTTTGGCCTGTTCGGGCTCCAGTCGCTCGATAAGATCGACGGCCTCAATAGCAGGAAAGACGATTCCGAGAGTCCAACCCAGTGCCTTCGCCCTTCGCGCGTATTCAACGATGTAATCTTCCCAACTGCCCATTTTCCTAATTGGGGTGTCCATGAATGCCAGCAGTCTCAAGCGGTTTGCCTTTGCGAAAGTATAGCAGCGGACGCTCTTCCGCCGAAGATAAAACGTACCCAACGCAGGACACGCGAGATCAATCTGGGCGGCTAAAAGAGGGTTGAATGAGAGATATCAGGAGACTTGCCTCGAATTGTTGCATGTCATGGCCTTCTGGCGCCGGCAAAATTCCGGGAATGCCCGCGTGTTTGGCCCTGAAGAAATCAAAGGACAGAGCGGCGGAATCTGGTTGTATACTGTAGGGCTGGGGAAACGACTTGGGAGTTCGGGAAAGGCTGTCAGAAAAGTGCGTCGTGCTTTCGTAAGGTTAGCGAGACAAACGCTGAAGAGGTTCGATATCGGCGTAACGAGGTATAGCCACCTACAGCAACTTGAAGAAAAAAGCAGGGCTGGCGACGACATTCAGCTGATCTTGGAACTGCCGAGGCAGCATACAGCGCAGCTATTCGGAGTTTTGCGCGACTCAAGGTCCCAATTCCGTCAGGATCTGTTTGTTCTATCTGAGTTGGACTTCAAGAGAAATGGCTTCTTTGTTGAGTTTGGAGCCACGAACGGCGTAGATTGCAGCAACACCCACCTTTTGGAGAAGGGATTTGGATGGAACGGGGTTCTTGCTGAGCCCGCCAAATGCTGGCACGCGGATTTAAGAAGAAACCGAACGAGCCACATCGAAACAGATTGTGTTTGGAGCGACTCAAACTCAACTTTAGCCTTTAACGAGCTTGGGGCGCTTTCGACAATCGCCTCGTATGTTTCTTCGGATTTTCATAGTCAGGAGAGAAAACTCGGCAAGAGGTATAGCGTCAAGACCATCTCCCTTGAAGATCTGCTCGACAAGTACGACGCGCCCAAGAAAATCGACTATCTCTCGATCGATACGGAAGGCACCGAATACGAAGTGCTATCCAATTTCAATTTCGACAAGTATCAGTTCAGGGTCATCACAGTCGAGCACAACCGGACGCAAAGAAGGGAAGAAATACTTAAATTGCTAACGGAGCTTGGTTATGTTAGGAAATTGGAGAAATTGTCAAAGTTTGACGATTGGTATGTGAAAGCCCATTAGGCCTCACATTGCAGCAAACATCCTAGCGCTACCGCAGGTGAGGTTGCTTCACCGGCAGCGTTCGGACACCCGGGCCCCGGAATCTTTCTTTTCAAAATTTGCAGATCATTACCCCCTGAAGGCGCACACTCCTAATAGATGGCGAGCAGTGAAGAACCCGCGCGCCCAGCACGTCCAAGCTATATAGAATATCTCCGCAGACAGCCACCCCCGGTCCAAGCAGCCTCGAAGATACCCCTCCCCCCTTTTTCCGCCACCATATTGATAATAATAGGCTTACGTAAATGAGCATTCTTCGACCCCCAAAAACAAAGCAGTTACGGACAGCAGAAAGTCGGAAAACGGCGCAAAACCGCCGAAAACCAGCAATAAGGCAAGGCTGAACACTCCAATTTTCCGATGATATTTCCACTGGAATGACGAATCAACTCACTGTCGGGGCAATGGAATAACTCAGATCCGTCAATCACAGTTTCTTTTCTTGCCCTCGGAGGTACTCAAAGGTCTGCGCCATCGCATCGGATGGCGCAATGAGTGGGTGCCATCCGATGCTGTGCAGCTTTGCGTTGCTGAATGTGTTCCCGCCCCAGGCCGCAGCCACTTTGTAGCGCGTGAAGATTGCTGGTAACTGGCCTTGGGACCGGCGATGATACTTCTCCAACGACCAGGCAAGTATCCTGGTTATGAAATACGGAAGACGAATCGACCGAATCCGCTTCACATGCCGTTTGTATTCGCGCAAATACCGCGAGGCGGTTGGAAGGTCATCATCGTGCACGTTATACGCTTGCCCCGCAGAGTCCGGATGAGTACCCGCCAACACGATCGCTTCCGCACAGTTAACGACATACGCAAGGGGAAGCAGGTTGCTTCCGCCAAGATGAAAGAACACAGGCCCGATTTGTATTCCAACCCGGCTTGAGAAGGCGCCGCCGCCCGGTCCGTAAATTACACCTGGACGCATTACTACGAGTTCAAAACCAACCCTTCCCTGATACTCCCGAAAGAGTTGCTCCTGTCTCAGTTTGGAATGAGAGTAGGTGTCTCGCCATTCAGGATGGTCTTCCAGCGGCGTCTCCTCATCGACCCGCGCCCCCCGGCCCAAAGGCACCACGCCATACACACCGAAAGAGCTTACAAGAACCACCCGGGTCTTTCGTGCTGGAACGCCGTCGTGGGACTCCAACGCTTCGAGCAAATTGCGAGCTACAACCACCGAATCGGCGAAAAGCTCTGCCGGCGATCCTTTCATTCCTGCCGCGAGATGGAAGACAAGAGAAACATCCGCCACCGCTCGAGCGCAGTCGGAACGAGACCTCAGATTCCCATAACACAGATCCAGTTGCGCTCCGGGATGCGACTCCGCCATTTGCAGAAGCCGTTCAGCCTTGCCCCGCTCGCGAAGAAAACACCTAATTTCCGTATAGCCGTGGACGAGAAGGCGCTCGACAACATGAACTCCGACAAAGCCGCCCGCTCCGGTCACCAGGACTTTCAAGCTCTAACCTCCGGATAAACCTGCTCAAAGATTCTATCCATCATCTGTGAGACTCTCAGTATCTCCTTGTAGGCAATCGGTGGCGGGGTGTCTTGTTCGATGCTGAGATAAAACTCCGTAAGCAACCGGCGCATACCATCGAAGAAATGGAAGCGCGCATGCGAAAAGCTGCTCACATTCTTCATTCCCTGGCGCAGATAATCCTTCGCAACCAAGAACGGAGGGAACATGCGACCGAGCGCAGAAGGGAATGTCTGTTTTCTTTCGAGAACAACCGTGCGTGCCATGAAGTCGACAAAGGCGGTGTTTTTTGTACCATAAACGCGCAAAGTCTGCCCAAGGGGGCGAGCGTGTGCGCTAAATGTCGCATAGGCACTTGTCTGCGCGCCACGCATGACGACGCGCAACTCATCGAGAAGCCCACCGGCGCTCGACTCGCTTCCGGTTGCATTTCCACGATATGCCATGGCCTCGATGATCGGTAGTTCGTCATCGAGAAATGGCGTGATCTTATTCAAAACATGATCGAGCACATTCTGGAATAGCTTTCCTGGAAGACGATTCACCCAATGGTCGGGATCGCGCTTTAGCGCCGTTCCATACTCGCCGCCCAAGTCATAGCCTAGAAAGCTTTCGACATGAATTGGAAGACCTAACACTCCTGTTTCATACAGACGCCGAAGCTCAAGCGCAGGAGCCTCGAATCTTGGCCAGTAATTTACAGCCAACTTCCGGCCAGCGCCGGTTGCGGCCTCGATAATTGCCTCAGCGTCGGAATGGTGCAGTGCGACGGGCTTCTCTAAGAAAATGTGACATCCGGCCCCTACAGCTTGTCTGGTGAGGGAAAGATGCGATTGCGGCGGCGTTGTAATGTGTAAGACATCCGGTCTTTCTGTCTCGAGCATTGCCGCCACATCACTATACCAACGAGGTATGGCGTAACGAACGGCCAATTGCTCAGCCATGATAGGTTCGAGGTCGCAAACCGCAGCCAGTTGAACGGACGGTATCTTCTTTATTTCCTCAGCATGTGCATCGGCGATCTTGCCACATCCAACTATCGCTATCTTCAAACCCATTGAATTTCCTTAGCTTACGAGCCATGGATCATACTCAGTATACAGCCAGCACCTCTCGCAAAGTCTCTTTGACAGACAAAAGAAGCTTATTCGATACTTAGGGACAGTCATTCACTTTTATGCGCCTTCACCTGCCTAAGGCAACTTGCAAAGTGCCAAGTAACTCGATCAAGGGCCCTCAACAGCTGGAAACTCGTTTTTGGCCGTATTGGAAAGGTCGAATGCAGGCAACGGGGCGGCACGCAAAACCAAATCGGACTTCGTTGCCACTCACTTCAAACGACTATACCGGTTATTCCCATTGAGATTATTCTGGCCAATTGGACCGAGTAACAGTGCAAGTGTGCGCATAATGCCAATGAAGCGCACAGAGATCCTGCCGGTAGCCACCCGTCGTACAGCCTCCTCTACCACAGAAGAACCCACGCCCTTTATGGTTCTGAAATGGTTCGATTTGTCTTCAGGGGCCTTCGGTCCTGACAAGTCTGGTGTTGCGCAATCTAGAAACCAATCACAGTCTGTGAAAAGGAATTCAAAATGAGAATTTTACACGTAGTGGGGGCCCGGCCAAACTTCATGAAGGCGGCTCCTGTTTATCGTGCTCTCGCGACGAGAGGGCATGAGCAAACGCTTGTGCATACGGGCCAGCACTATGACGCACTCATGTCGGATGTGTTCTTCAAAGAATTGGGTATTCCTGATCCTGACGAAAGTTTAAACGTTGGCTCGGGATCCCACGCGCAGCAAACCAGCGCAATCATGAGCCGATTTGAGCCCGTTGTACTCGCGCATAGGCCGGACATTGTCCTGGTATATGGAGATGTGAATTCTACTGTTGCGGCCGCACTCGTGTGTTCCAAACTCGGTATTCGCGTTGGACATGTCGAGTCGGGGCTTCGCTCGTTTGACCGCACAATGCCGGAAGAAATCAACCGCCTGGTTACCGATCAACTGGCCGACATTCTTTTTACACCTTCAGCCGATGGCAATGAAAACCTCGCGCGCGAAGGCATCGCCAAGGGAAAAGTGTTCCTTGTTGGAAACGTAATGATTGATACTCTGATTCGATTCCTGCCGCAGGCCGACGTGATTTTTCCAAAAATTCAAGCAGAATTATCGTTGGGGTCTTTTGGCTTGGTAACGCTTCATCGCCCATCCAACGTCGATGACGAGTCGACCTTCCTCCCAATGCTGGAGACGCTTGACAGTTTGAGCCGGCAACTGCCGCTAATATTTCCCGTGCATCCGAGGACCCGCCAGAAATGGTCCGAACGGCTGGAAGGCTGTAACCCAAATCTTCGCATCATGGCGCCACTGGGATACCTCGAGTTTCTTGCGCTCCAGAAAAATGCCAAACTTGTAATAACAGACTCGGGAGGCATACAGGAAGAGACGACCTATCTGGGAACGCCATGCCTTACTTTGCGTGAGAACACTGAGCGCCCAATCACGGTGACTCATGGGACAAACGTCCTGATCGGGCGAGATTGGGAATTGCTCCGGAAACACTTCATAGCGGCGCTGGACGACACCCGCAACGAGGGGAAGCGCCCAGAGTTATGGGATGGTCAAGCCTCGGAACGGATCGCCGATGTTCTGACTCGGCACACATCCTAGCTCGGGCTTTTACAGGCACGAATAGTCTCCAACGGCTAGAGTCGCTGTGTTTTTGACTGGAAACAGAAGAGTGTTTGATACTTGCTTAATGCGGTTCTTGTCTCAGTATGTCTTCCGCAAGGTACGGCAGAGTGCAAAGGGCAAATGAATGTCCATGAAAGTCCTTCGACACGCGGAAATCTGGCTCGCGCCGTATCTGATGGACCGCCTTCGAAAAAGTCGACTGGGCAGGCGGCCGAAGCGTGCGTGGATTGCAATCACCGATCATTTTGAGCCGCTAGGCACGGGCGCATCCGTTGAAACAGCACTGGGGCGAGTGGCGCGGTGGCGCGACAAATGGCCACGCATCGCGGACGACACACCCAGAGATGCGGCAGGAAAGCGCCCGCAATACAGTTTCTTTTACCCGCAAGAGGAGTACCGGAGCGATCTGCTCGATGGCATTGCCGAGATTGTGCGCCTTGGAGTCGCAGATGTCGAAGTGCACCTCCATCACGACAACGAGCAGCGCGACTCCTTCATCCGGAAGGTCACAGAATTTTGCCGATGTCTCACGGATTACCATGGCCTTCTTCGCCAGCAGGACGGTAGCACGGTCTTCGGCTTCATTCATGGCAACTGGGCGCTCGACAACTCGCGCCCCGATGGCAGGTGGTGCGGCCTCAACGGTGAAATCGCCCTGCTCCGCGACCTGGGCTGCTACGCCGATTTCACCATGCCGTCCCTTCCCTCCCCAACACAGGGGCGGGTCGTCAACCAGATCTACTGGTGCACAAACAATGCAGACAATCGTCCAAGATCCTTTGATCGCGGGACAGAAGCCACCATTGGCGGCGGCAAACAAGGCGATCTCCTCATGATCACCGGCCCGGTCGGCATACGCTTTTCAGGAAGGCTCATGCCGCGGCTGGAAACGGGAGAGATTGCCGGTTACGATCTGCCTACTCCCTCGCGAGTTCGCCAATGGTTCGATCTTGCTCCCATGATTGGCGATGACATATTCCTGAAACTCTATACACACGGCGCCGCGGATCAGAATCTTCTCCCACTGCTCGACGGTGGACTCCGCAACCTGTACAACTGGCTGGGGGAAGAAGCGGAGCGAAGGGGGATCGAGATCCATTGGGCCACAGCGTGGCAGATGTACCAGGCTATCGACGCGCTGCTTCATGAGCGCAATAACCACCCCGCTCCTGCGGACTGTGTGGAGGAAGTGTCCCGGTGAATCCCGTGAATGTTTTGCTCGTCACTTACTCGTTCCCGCCCGTTGGTGGCGTAGGTGTACTGCGGGCGGCAAGTCTCGCACGCTATCTTCCCGCCGAAGAGATACGCCTGGATGTGCTCACAGCGCGGAACGCATCTGCCGTGGGAACTGATGCTCGATCATTGAAAGAGATTCCGCCAGAGGTAACAGTGCACCGCACCATCACGCTTGACCTTCCATTTGGAATCAAAAAGGCAATCAAGCGGCTGATTGCTGGATCGAGACCACCCGTTGCTCAAGCCGCAAGCTCTGCCAGCCTGGACAAACCAGGTTTCCTCAAGAGAATTCTACAAAACACCATGCAACCTGACCCGCAGGTGACATGGCTCCCGATTCTCACCCGCGCGGCGCGGCGCATTGTAAGAAAGCGAAAGATAGACCTGGTTCTGATTACAGTACCGCCTTTCTCGAGTGTCCTTCTGGTTGAGAGATTGCGGAAGGAGTTCCCCGACCTCCCCATCGTCATCGACTTCCGCGATGAATGGCTCACCACCACGTTTGACCTCGTTAGCTTCCTCTTCAGCCGCAGCGAGCGCACCCGCGCCATCGCCCAGAATGCTGAAGCAAGTGCTGTTGCAAATGCCACCGCCATCGTGGCAGTGACCGAAGCGGCTCGCAGACAGATTCGCAATAGATATCCGCAAGAGGTGGACAGCAAGTTCCAGTTGATTCCGAACGGCTTCGACGGAACAAGACTTCACAAATCGCTGCGCTTGCCGGAGCCTCGGCCAGATGGACGAATCATCGTCACCTACGTGGGCACAGTTTATGCGTCGACGGAGCCAACTAGCCTGATTAAGGCGCTGCAATCGCTGCCCTCTGAGCTGAAACAGAGATTCAAACTGCGCTTCGTTGGCCACATCGAGGAACCAGCTTTCCGCGAGGCTCTCCTGCAACTTGGCGATATGGTGGAACTATTGGGATACCTGCCACAGCATGAAGCGCTCGCCGCGATGAACGAGACCGACTACGTCCTGCTGATAAACCACGACCCCTTAAACATCGGCGGCAAATTCTATGACTACGTCGGGGGAGGCAAGCCCATTCTCGGAGCCGTCCATCCCAACGGCGAGACGCGACGTCTCTTCGAAGAACTCCAGGCCGGATGGTGGGCGGGAAATCACGATGTCGAGGGAATTCGGCAGCTTTTCGTGGACGCCGCAGAGCGCGGCAAGTCGCCGTTCACTGAGTTTCAACCTGCGATGGGAAAGATTGCGCAATATGAACGCAAAGCTCTCGCGCAATGCTACGCCGCTCTGCTCCACTCCATCGTCCGCCGCAAAGATGAATTCACAGCGGAAGCGTCGGCCGGCATACGTGCATGAATAGAACAAAAACTATGCTCAAGATTGCCGTTGTCACTGGGCATTTTCCCAGTTCGGCGCAACCGACGCACGGCCGGCCCGCCCTTGAGACGTTGCGCATTCTTTCTGGCAAAGCCGATGTTCAGGTCTTTTACCCGCACGCGGCATACCCGACCTTGCTCAGACCGCGGAGCCGCCTTTACGAGGCCCTCGACCCCTCTTACAGCCTGCCAGATGTAAAGGTCGGCTATTACGACTACCCTGTGCTACCCCTGATTTCCCGGCCGTTTAACGGGCAGGCTGCAGCACACAAGCTTCTTCCTCATGTCCGCAAGTTCGGACCCGATCTTATTTTCAGCTATTTCCTTTATCCCGACGGATATGCCGCTCTGAAGATCGGCAAGGCGCTTTCGGTGCCAGTCGTAGCCATAGGGGTTGGTTCCGATGTCCACAGCATTGGCGATCGGTTTTCAGCGATGCACACGCGGACAGTGGTGCGCGAAGCCGACTTCCTGGTTGCAATCAGCGATGACCTGCGCATCAGGATTATTGATATGGGTGCCCCTCCCGAAAGGACCCGAACCATTCTCAGCGGCTGCGACGTCTCCGTATTCCATCCTATGGACCGATTCGAGGCCAGGCAGAAATTGGGGATCAGTTCGGAACTGGAGGCAGTCGTCTACATCGGAAGGATGGACGTCAAGAAGGGACTTCGCGAACTTGTCGAAGCAGCCGCATCGCTGCATCCAAAGCGCCCTGATCTTCATGTATTCGTGATCGGGAAGGGTCCGGACAGGCCCCTGATCGAGAGCGCCATTCAGTCCAGGAACGCCTCAGAATGTATTCACTTGCTCCCCGAGTGTAGTTTCGACGATGTTGCCCTTTGGATGGCAGCCGCCGATCTAGTAACTTTGCCAAGTTACATGGAAGGCTGTCCCAACGTTGTACTGGAGTCCCTCGCTTGCGGCCGCCCCGTCGTGGCCACGAACGTCGGCGGAATCCCGGAAATCATGAGTGACGAATGTGGCCGCCTCGTGCCTGCACGCGATTCGAATGCCCTCGCCCTGGCTCTTGCGTTGGTCCTTGACAGAGCATGGGACGCCAACGCTATTTCCGCGCAGAGAGGCCGCAGTTGGAACATGGTTGCCGCGGAACTGCTGGAAATCTTTGAATCGCTTGTGTCCGCCCGTCAACAGGTGCCGCATGTCCGTTAGCACGCAAAATCACCCTCAGTGTGCCCGATCATGACTGAAGTTGACAACGCTGGACGATGGCTCAAGAACCTGCTTGCGGTGATCGGTCTGCTCACCGTCATTGTAATTTCTACACCAGTTGTTTCCTGGTGGGCACGGGCATACGCCGGTCCAATCGAGCAGCCAAAAGGCGATGTTCTCATCCTGCTCAGCGCGGCGGGTGACGACCAGGAAGGAATATCGTATTCCTCGTACTGGCGTGCACGGCAAGCGCTGCTTGCATGGCAAACCGGCGGATTCAAGAAGATTGTAGTGAGCGGTGGCGGCGGACCAGGCATCGTCAACTTTCTTGCCGGCCAGGGCGTTCCCCGCGACGCCATCGTTGCGGAATGGGCATCGCTGAGTACGCGAGAAAACGGCATTGCAACGGCACGGCTGATTGCCGGTATGCCGGGCAAGAGGGTCCTGTTGACAAGCGACTTTCAC
>Ga0182030_10016861_pt1 | contig 14169 bp, 14 predicted proteins | sample 812S3MmetaG_FD_121299 | JGI IMG/M metagenome (GOLD analysis project Ga0182030, IMG submission 121299) | Permafrost microbial communities from Stordalen Mire, Sweden - 812S3M metaG (Illumina Assembly) | ecosystem: Environmental > Terrestrial > Soil > Wetlands > Permafrost | place: Sweden...
GGCCTTCCGGACGTACCTCGTCGGCATCAAGGGGCCGCTGACCACGCCCATCGGCGGCGGCATCCGGTCGCTCAACGTCGCGCTCCGTCAGATGCTCGACCTCTACGTCTGTCTGCGCCCGGTGCGCTGGTTCGAGGGCGTGCCCAGCCCGGTGAAGCGCCCCCAGGACGTCGAGATGGTCATCTTCCGCGAGAACACGGAGGACATCTACGCCGGCATCGAGTTCGAGGCGGAGTCGGCCGACGCGAAGAAGATGCTCGCGTTCATCGAGAAGGAGTTCCCGGCCGACTTCCGCAAGATCCGGTTCCCGGCGACGACCGCGATCGGCATCAAGCCGGTCAGTCGCGAGGGCACCGAGCGGCTCGTACGCGCCGCGATTCTCTACGCGGTCGATCAGCGCCGGAAGAGCGTCACGTTCGTCCACAAGGGCAACATCATGAAGTACACCGAGGGCGCGTTCATGCGCTGGGGCTACGCCCTCGCCCAGCGCGAGTTCGGCGACGCGGTGTACACGTGGGACCAGTGGGAAAAGACGAAGGCGGCCAAGGGCGAGGCCGCGGCGAACGCCGAGCAGAAGGCCGCCGTCGAGAAGGGCAAGGTCCTCGTGAAGGACGCCATCGCCGACATCACGCTCCAGCAAGTGCTGACGCGCGCGAAGGAGTTCGACGTCATCGCGACGCTGAACCTGAACGGCGACTACCTGAGCGACGCGCTGGCGGCGCAGGTCGGCGGCATCGGCATCGCGCCGGGCGGCAACATCAACTACGTGACGGGCCACGCCATCTTCGAGGCGACGCACGGCACCGCGCCGAAGTACGCGGACCTCGACAAGGTGAACCCGGGCTCGGTCATCCTCAGTGCGGAGATGATGCTCCGCCACATGGGCTGGAGCGAAGCGGCCGACCGCATCATCAAGGGAATGGACGGCGCCATCGCCAGCAAGCGCGTGACCTACGACTTTGCCCGATTGATGGAAGGCGGCACCGAGATCAAGTGCTCCGCGTTCGGCGACAACATCATCGAGCACATGTGACGCGCGCCAAAGTCGGCGCAGCGGGCGCTCTCGCCAAGACGAGCGGGACATCGGACCTGACATCGGGCGGGACAGTGGCGGTCGTTTCGGCTAGTGTGGGAGCCGCTAAAAAGACGTTGATGGCTGCCAAGAAGAACAACGATCGGCAGTCAGTCGTCGAGCGGAGCGCACACGACGGAGGCGAGCAGTGGGCTCGCGGTTGGCGCGATGAGCTGCAATCCGACCACCGCCGCGCTTCGGGCGGCTGGCCCGGTACGATCGCGCAGGCTCGCGTCTGCGCGCGCGCACACCTCTCTGCGGAGCTGGCCCGTCTTCGCCTCACAGGGCCGAGCCCCGCAGAGCTCGAGCAAGCCGCGCGGCTGACGTACGCGCGCGCGCGTTCGGTGTGGCTCGCGCTCGCGCACGGCGAGGACTGACGAGAAGGGAAGCGCCCGATGTACTCTCGATCGCGGAACTCGGAGGCGGCGCAGCGATTCGCCGAGCGTCGGCGACGCGAGGACGCCGCGCCCCGACTCCGCGAGGCGGTGCCGTCGCTCGCGACGCTGCGGCTCGAGGTCGACGAGCGCCGCGGGGTGACGAACGCAGGCGACCCGAAGCACGTCCGGCTCGTCGTCGTCGACAGCGCGGCGGCCCTGTTCAGCCTGCCCTGCGGAGATCACGGCTGCCGGGACGGCGGTCACGAGCTCACCGACGTCGTTCTTCGCGCCCTGAAGGCCGGGGCCGCGCGAACCGAGCTGGAAGACCCGTGCCGCGGCAACGTTGGTACCGTCCCCTGCGGCCTCGTCTTGCACCTCCTCCTCACCGCGACGTACCGCTGAGCGCGGCGTCCCTTTTCTCTCTTGGCGTCCTGGCGTCTTGGCGGCTAAACCCTCCGGCATGCCCACCCGCAAGAAGATTGGTCTCATCGGAGCCGGCAACATCGGCGGCGAGCTCGCCCGCCTCTGCGCGAGCGAGGAGCTCGGCGATGTCGTCCTCTACGACATCCCCGCGAAGGAGGGCTTCGCCAAGGGCAAGGCGCTCGACCTCGAACAGAACGGCGCCGTCCTCGGGTACGACTCGAGCATCCGCGGCACGGGCAACTGGGCCGACCTCGAAGGGGCCGACGTCCTCATCATCACGGCCGGCATCCCCCGCAAGCCGGGGCAGTCGCGCGACGATCTCGTGGCGAGCAACCTTCCCATCATTCGCGACGTCGCGAACAATGCGAAGAAGGTGTGCCCGAACGCGTTCGTCATCGTCATCTCCAATCCGCTCGACGCGATGGTCTACGAGTACAAGCGCGTCGTCGGCGCGCCGAAGAACCTCGTCATCGGTATGGCCGGTGTGCTCGACAGCGGTCGCTTCCAGCTCTTCCTCGCGCGCGAGGCGGGGGTGAGCGTGAAGGACGTGCGGGCCATGGTGCTTGGCGGCCACGGCGACGACATGGTGCCCGTGCTGTCGATGACGACCATCCACGGCGTCCCCGTGTCGGCCTTCATCGCCAGGGACAAGCTCGACAAGATCATCGAGCGCACTCGCAAGGGCGGCGGCGAGATCGTGAACCTCATGGGGACGAGCGCGTACTACGCGCCCGCCTCGAGCGCCGTCGCGATGGCCAAGGCCTATCTCCGCGACGAGAAGCGTGTCCTCGCGTGCGCCGCCTATCTCGACGGCGAGTACGGGTACAAGGACCTCTTCATGGGCGTGCCTGTCGTCATCGGCGGCAAGGGCATCGAGAGGATCATCGATATCCCGCTGACCGAGGAGGAGAAGGGCATGCTCGCCAAGAGCGCCCAGAGCGTGCAGGCCGTGGTCGACATCTGCAAGAAGGCCTGACGGTCCCGGGGCGGCGGGGAGGGCCGGAAAGTTGGCCCTCACCCGCTGGCGGCGCGATCCGAAGAGGTGATGCACCGCCGCACCTTCCTCGCCGCCCTCGCCTCCGCGCCCCTCCTCTCCCTCGCCCGGTCCGCCCGCGCCGAGGCCTCGCCTCGCCTCGTCAGCGTCGCGCGCGACGCCCGCGGGACGACGCTCGCCCTCGGGCTCGAGCACGCGCCCTTTCCCGCACCGGGCGCCGGATACCGCGACGACACCGTCTACGTCTTCGTTCCCGCGCACTACCGGTGGCGCGCCGAGGACGGCGTCGCCGCGCTCGTGCACTTCCACGGACACAATACGACCGCGGAGCGCGCCATGGCCGCGCACCAGCTCCGCGAGCAGCTCGCCGACAGCCGACAGAACGCCGTCCTCGTCGTCCCTCAGCTCGCGGTCATGTCCGCCGACTCCTCGTGTGGCAAGCTCGAGACCCCCGGCGGCCTCGCGCGCCTCCTCACCGAGGCCCTCGGCGTCGCCGCCCGCGAGGGGCGCACGACCCTCGGGGAGACCGCGTTCGCGCCCGACGCGCAGCTCGGCACCGTCTGCCTGTCGGCCCACTCGGGCGGCTACCACGCCGCGGCCTCCTGCCTCCGCGCCGGCGGCGTCGACGTGCGCGAGACGTACCTCTTCGACGCCCTCTACTCGGACCTCGACGTGTTCCGCGACTGGGTCGCCGACCGCCACGGCGAGCCCTTGCACCGCCGGCACAAGCTCGTCAGCTACTTCACCGAGGGTGGCACCACGGAGTCGCTCAACGCCGCGCTCCGCGCCCAGCTCGACCACCGCGGCGTCCTCTGCGCGCACGAGATGCAGGAGGGCGACCTCTCCCGTCACGACCTCTCGCACGCCGAGGCCGTCTTCGTCCGGACCGGCCTCTGGCACTCGGCGGTCACCTGGGAGACCAACGCCCTCCGCGACGTCCTCTACGCCTCGGCTCTTCCCAGGCATCTCCCGACGACCTGGTTCGCGCGCAAGACGGGGGCCCGTCCCATCGAGCGGCGGAGATGAATGGCGGGGCGACTGTCCAATCCTGGACGGCTCTTGTGCTAGCTTCGCCCGCGCATGAAAATCCACGAGTACCAGGCGAAGCAGATGTTCGCCCGCTATGGCGTCCCCATCCCCCGGGGATACGTCGCGTTCACAGTCGACGAGGCCGAGGCGGCCGCGCGGAAGCTCGCCGACGAGACGGGGAGCCCCGTCGTCGTCGTGAAGGCGCAGATCCACGCGGGCGGCCGTGGCAAGGGCGGCGGTGTGAAGGTCGCGAAGGGCGGCCCGGGCGAGGCGCGCGAGCTCTCGCAGAAGATCCTCGGCATGCAGCTCATCACGCACCAGACGGGCCCCGCCGGGCAGAAGGTGCGGCGTCTCTACATCGAGCAGGGCCTCGACATCGCGCGCGAGCTCTATCTCGGAGCGGTCATCGACCGCGACCGCCGGCGCGTCGCCTTCATGGCGTCCACCGAGGGCGGCGTCGAGATCGAGAAGGTCGCCGCCGAGACGCCCGAGAAGATCATCACCGTGCACGTCGATCCGGCCGTCGGCTTCGCGGCGTACCAGGCGCGCGAGCTCGCGTTCGGCCTCGGCATCGGCGGCAAGGAGACGCTGGGCAAGTTCGTCAAGCTGCTGCGCGCCCTCTTCGAGGTGGTGGTCCGCGAGGACTGCTCGCTGTGCGAGGTGAACCCCCTCGTCATCACGAAGGGTAGCGACGTCGTCGCGCTCGACGCGAAGATCAACCTCGACGACAACGCGGAGTTTCGCCACCCCGAGTGGAAGGACCTCGAAGATCGCGACGAGGAGGACCCGGTCGAGCTCGAGGCCAAGGCCGCAGGGCTCAACTACGTGTCGCTCGACGGGAACGTCGGCTGCCTCGTCAATGGCGCCGGCCTCGCCATGGCGACGATGGACATCATCAAGCACTTCGGCCAGGGCCACGGCGTGGCGCCGGCGAACTTCCTCGACGTCGGCGGTGGCGCCAACCAGGAGCAGGTCACGAAGGCCTTCAAGATGATCCTGAAGAGCCCCAAGGTGAAGGCCATCTTCGTCAACATCTTCGGCGGCATCATGAAGTGCGACGTCATCGCCAACGGCGTCGTCGCCGCCGCGAAGGAGCTCGGGCTCAAGGTGCCGCTCGTCGTGCGCCTCGAAGGGACGAACGTGGAGCTCGGTCGCAAGATCCTCAGCGAGAGCGGGTTGGCCATCCAGGCGGCCGGCACGATGGCGGACGGCGCGCAGAAGGTCGTCGCGGCAGTCGGGCTCGTGAATCACGAGCCACGTTCTCCCGAAGGTCGAACAGGAGGTGCAAAGTGAGCGTCCTCGTCGGCAAGGACACGCGGCTGCTCGTCCAGGGCATCACCGGGAGCGCGGGCGGATTTCACTCGAAGCAGATGCTCGAGTACGGGACGCAGGTCGTCGGCGGCGTCACGCCTGGACGCGGCGGGGAGAAGTTCGAGGGCAAGGTCCCCGTCTTCGACACGGTCGCCCACGCCGTGAAGGCCACCGGCGCCAACGCGAGCTGCATCTTCGTGCCGCCCCCCGGGGCCGCCGACGCCATCCTCGAGGCGTTCGACGCGGGCATCGCCCTCGTCGTGTGCATCACCGAGGGCATTCCCGTCGCCGACATGCTGCAGGTGCGGCGCGTTCTCGAGGGACTGACGGGCAAGACGCGCCTCATCGGTCCCAACTGCCCCGGGATCATCACGCCGGACGCCTGCAAAATAGGCATCATGCCCGGGCACATCCACAAGGCGGGCCACGTGGGCGTCGTCTCGCGCTCGGGCACGCTCACCTACGAGGCCGTGGGGCAGCTGACGGCGCTCGGCATCGGGCAGTCCACGTGCATCGGCATCGGGGGCGATCCGGTGGGCGGCATGGACTTCGTCGACGTGCTCGAGCTCTTCGAGGCGGACCCCGACACGCACGGCGTCATTCTCATCGGCGAGATCGGGGGCGGCGCCGAGGAGCGCGCGGCGCGGTTCATCAAGGAGAAGATGAACAAGCCCGTCGCCGGGTTCATCGCGGGAACGTCCGCGCCCGAAGGAAAGCGCATGGGCCACGCCGGCGCGATCATCGCGGGCGGCAAGGGGACGGCCGCGGAGAAGATCAAGGCGCTCGAGGCCGCCGGGGCCCGCGTCGCGCCCACTCCGAGCGACATGGCGAGCACGCTCTCCGCGATGATGAAGGGGTAGTCTCCGCGACCAGTTGCGCGCGAGTCCGTTTTCCCGTATTAGCTCGCGCGCTTACCCCGCATCAGGAGCGACCCCCCCCATGGCCGTCGAACGCACCCTCTGCATCGTGAAGCCGGACGCCGTCGAGAAGCGCACCACCGGCGCCATCCTCGCCCGCATCGAAGAGGGAGGCTTCCGTATCCTCGCCGTGCGCATGGCGCACCTCGCGCGCCCCGTGGCCGAGGGCTTCTACGAGGTGCACCGCCAGCGCCCGTTCTTCGGTGAGCTCGTGCAGTTCATGACGCGGTCGCCCGTGGCCCTCGTCGTGCTCGAGCGCGACAACGCCGTGGTCGCGTGGCGCGACCTCATGGGCGCGACGGACCCCGCCAAGGCCGCCAACGGGACCATCCGCAAGCTCTTCGGCGCCAACGTGGGCGAGAACGCGACCCACGGGTCGGACTCGCTCGACAACGCGAAGCGCGAGATCGCCTACTTCTTCCCCGGCGCGGAGGTCTCCCCGTCCGCCTGACGGACCGCGCTCTTCGGGCGCGTATCGACAGCACGAGAGTGAACAGACGACGCGGGGGTGGCGCGTTGGTCCGGTGTGTTTCGCGGGGGCGGAGCGCGCGTGCCGGGCTGGAAAGCGCACGCGAGGACCCGATGTCGTCGGAGAATAACGGCCGCAAGCCGGATTCGCAGGAGCCGGGCCCGTCGTCGGGCACCACGTCGCGCGTGAGCGCGCGCGCGCCGTCCGCCTGGGGCGCCACGCGTGACGCGCTGGCCGCCGTGCACAACCTCGACGCCCTGCTGCGCAGCGGCAGCGTCCTCTATCGCACCATCCTCGATCTGCTCCCCGAGCTGCGGACCGGCGCGGGCGTCCTGCGCGAGGCCTTCGAGCGAGCGCAGACGGGCGACGCGGCGGCAGGGCAAGCCGCGCGCGACGTCGGCGAGTACGGAGGCGACCGCGTGGCCGAGCTCGTGCGACTCCTCGACGCCACGGTGCTCGCGGACGAAGAGCGCGACGACCTCGCCAGCCGCGCGCGCACGCTCGCCGACGAGCTGGAGGCGGCCGCCGACCTCCTGGCCCTCCTCGAACGAGCCTCGGACCCCGTTCCGACCGAAGTGAACGTCGACCGGGTGGTGCGCGAGACCGTGCGCCTCTCCGGGACCGGCCGCGGCCACGAGCTCGCCGTGCGCTTCGACGAGGCGTCTCCCGACTGCACCCTCCACGCCGACCCCTACGTCGTCGGGCCGCTGCTCTCCCTGCTCATCTCGTCCGTGCACGCGGGGGGCGCCGCGGACGTCGTCGTGCGGGCACGCTGCACCGACTCCCACGCGACCTTCACCATCGAAGCCGCAACGCCGGACGACGCATCGCACCCCACCCTGGCCATGCGGGTCCTGCCGGCCGTGCCTCCCACGAGCGGCGCCGCCCGCCGGGTCGCCCAGCAGCTCGGGGCGACGCTCGAGCTCGACGGGCAGCGCGGGTCGCTCACCCTCCCGTGCCCCCCCGGTTGACAGCTCGCCGCCGGCGTTCGACCTTCCTCGGGTCATGAGCTCCGAAGAGACGCTCCGCCCGCGCGTCCAACGCGCGTTCGCCGACCGCAAGCTGCTCAGCGATCCCGACTACTGCTACGCCATCGAGGGGACGCTCGCGGCGCTCGACCGCGGAGAGCTCCGCGTCGCCTCGCCTCCCGACGTGGAGGGCGGCGAGTGGACGACGCACGCCTGGATCAAGGAGGCGATCCTCCTCTTCTTCGCCATCCGCAAGATCGAGAAGCACGTCGTCGGCCTCTTCGAGTTCCAGGACAAGATCCCGATGAAGGGCCTCTTCGACCCGGACATCCGCGTCGTGCCCCCCGCCGTCGCGCGCTATGGCTCCTTCCTCGAGCCGGGATGCATCCTGATGCCGAGCTACGTCAACATCGGCGCCCGCGTCGGCTCGGGGACCATGGTCGACACCTGGGCGACCGTCGGCTCGTGCGCGCAGGTCGGGCGCGACTGTCACCTCGCGGGCGGCGTGGGCATCGGCGGCGTCCTCGAGCCGGCGAGCGCCCAGCCCGTCATCGTGGAGGACGGCGTCTTTGTCGGGTCGCGCGTCGTCATCGTCGAGGGGGTGCGCATCGGGCGCGAGGCGGTCATCGGGGCGGGCGTCGTGCTCACGTCGTCGACGGCGATCCTCGACGTCAGCGGCCCCGAGGTCGTCGAGCACCGCGGGTACGTGCCGCCGCGCAGCGTGGTCATCCCCGGGATGCGCCCGAAGAAGTTCCCCGCCGGCGAGTTCGGCGTGCCGTGCGCGCTCATCATCGGCCAGCGCACCGCGGGGACGGACCGCAAGGTCAGCCTCAACGCGGCGCTGCGCGACTTCTCGGTGCCGGTGTGACGCTCGCCGAGACGCTCCTCTGGCTCTGCGCGATCCCGTCCCCCATCGGAGAAGAACGCGCGCTGTGCGACGCCGTGCAGACGCGCCTCGCGGGCCTCCCTCTCGCGGGGCCCGTCCGCCGCTACGGGGACTCGCTCGTCGCCCCGGTGACGCGCGGAAAGGGACCCCGCATCGCGCTCGTGGGCCACCTCGACACCGTCCGGACCGAGAACGGCCCCGCGCGCATCGACGAGGATCGCTGCTTCGGCGCCGGCGCCAGCGACATGAAGAGCGGCCTTGCCGTGATGCTCGAGCTGGTCGAGAAGCGGGACCTCGAGAAGCTCGGCTGCGACCTCACGCTCGTCTTCTACGCGCGCGAGGAGGGGCCCTTCGCCGAGAACGAGCTCGGGCCGGTGCTCGCGGAGGACCCCGAGCTCGGCGGGGTCGACCTCGCCGTCTGCCTGGAGCCCTCGGACAACAAGCTCCACCTCGGGTGCATGGGATCGATCCACGCGACGGTCACCTTCGAGGGCAGAACCGCGCACAGCGCGCGCCCGTGGGAGGGCGAGAACGCCATCACGAAGTCGGCGGACCTCCTCGCCAGACTCGCCGCACACAAGCCCCGCGAGAGCGTCGTCGAGGGCCTCGCGTACCGCGGCGCCACCACCATCACGCAGGCGCGCGACGGCGGGCGGGGGCGCAACGTCGTGCCCGACCGGTTCGTCCTCAACGTGAACCACCGCTTCGCGCCCGACCGGACGCTCGACGAGGCCGTCGCCGATCTCCGCCTCATCCTCGGCGACGGCGCGCACGTCGAGCTCACCGACCTCTCGCCCGCCGCGCCGCCCGCGGCGAGCCACCCGCTCGTCCAGGCCCTCGTCGCGGCCGGCGTCCGCTCGGTCGAGCCCAAGCGGGCATGGACCGACGTGGCGCGCTTCGCCGCTCGCGGCATCGCCGCCGTGAACTTCGGCCCCGGCGAGAACGCCCAGGCGCACCAGAAGAACGAGTCCACCTCGCTGGCGCTGCTCGAGGAGGGACACGCCATCGTCGCTCGGTGGTTGACGTCGCTTTCCGCCGGCGTATGAAGGCGCTGCGTGCCGCGGAACATTCTCCCCTGGGTCCTTCTCGCCACCGCGGTCGTCGTGGCGCTTACCGTGCTTCGTAGCCCGGCGTCGCAGGTCGCCGTCCCCGCCCCGTCGAGTGTCGTCTCCGCCGCGCCGCTCCCCTCGGGGCCCGCCCCCACGGGCCGCACGTACAACGATCCTCCGATGGACGAGACCGAGACGCGCGACGTGCACCTCAAGGTCGGCCACGAGGCGTGCGAGGAGGGCGCGAAGCGCATCAACGAGCTGGAGGGGCTCGCTTCCACCGATCCCAAGGGCATCCGCGTCATCGGCGCGTGCCTCCAGCACGGCAACGTGGCCTGGTACAAGTGCGTCATCCAGGCCAAGACGCGCCTCGAGGCGGGCACCTGCAACCGCCGGTTTCTCAACGGCCCCGCGGCCCCGTGACGGCCCGCTGAGATGCCGACCGGAACCGCGCGACCCGGGGCGTGGCTCGTCGGTCTCGCCGTGGCGTCGGCGCTGCTCGGGTGTCGCCCGTTCCGTGCGTCCTCCGGGGACGGCGGCCCGGGCGATGACCTCGGCGTGGCGGGCTCGGACGCCGCGGGCGGCAACAGCGGCCCCATCGCGGACAACGACGGCGACATCACGCGCTACGCCGACGAGAAGGCCGTCGACCACGTCCTCGGCGTGACGCGCCTCGTGGCGAGCAACGCGCGCACGCAGGCCGGCGCGACCCTGGGGACGGTCGTCGCGGCGCTCCCGCCGGGGACGTCGGTCGACAAGATCGCCGTGCGCCGGGGCTGGTTTCTCGTCGTCTTCATCGATCCGAAGGACCCGGGCGCCGGCCGCCGCGAGCTCGGCTGGCTCGACCTCGTCGACTTCGTTGCGCCGACGGGCAAGCTCCCGGCGCTGCACTGCGAGATGCCGCGCGTCGCCGTGCTCCAGGGAGGCCGGTGGACGTGCGCGCTCCCCGCGCCGGCCGTGACGCCCACCGTGCCCACCGTCACGCCCGTCCCCGAGGCCGGCCCGGCCCCGAAGCCGTCGCGCCCCCTCGACGTGAAGCAGCAGGGCGGTGCGTGCCCCGGCGGCTACGGCAAGTGCGCCGCCCTCTGCCGCCTCCAGTGCGGCAAGGACGCCGACTGCGGCCTCGCGACGGCCCACTGCCAGGCCGGCTTCTGCCTCGGTCCCGGCGCGCAGCCCTGCGGGAGCTAGCGGCGCGGGCGCCCGCACGGCCTACCCGAGCTCGACCTTGCTCCACATCTCGCGGCGCATGCGCTCCTTGCGCTTGTCGGTCCGCGTGATCATCCTCGCCGCGCTCCACGCCGCGAGGAGTTCGCCCTCCTGACCGAGCGCCGGGAGCGTGCTGGGGCCCACGACGAACGCTCCGCCGAGCGGCGTACGCACAGGCTCGGCGGCGAGGCCGTGGAAGCTCGGGGGCTCGATGTACCAGCGCGTCGCCATCGGCTCCGGGTCGAGGGAGCCGCCGCTCGCGCGGAGGGCCCCGCGGTCCACGTCCTTGCGCTTGCCGGAGCGGTAGTCCCACAGTGGGCGCCCGTCGTGCGGCGAGTCGACCACCAGGTAGTGCCGCGCGAGAAACGGGAGCAGCGACTCCATCGCCGCGAGCACAGCCTCGCGCGCGCGCGCCAGCGGCAGCGGCGTGCCCTCGCTGAACGCCGCCTCCGCGACCAGCAACGTCGCGCCGTCGATCCCGCACGGCTCGCGCCGGCGCTGGAGATGGATGAGCGGCGTCGACGCGTCGAGGCCCCTGTGGGGCCACGCCGGCAGGAGGAACGACTCGTCGCCGAGCGGCGGCGGCAGCCCCTCGTCGCGCACCACGATGGACACGACGAAGCGCCGCTCGGCCGGGATGAGACGCGGGAGCGCCGCCAGCGCGCGCCGGGGCGGATCGAAGTCGCTCGTGAGATCGAGCAGCGCGCGCGTCGAGTGGTCCGTCACGACGAAGCCGACGCCCGTCGCCGCCTCGTCGCCGTCCACCACGACGCCGTGGACGTTCCCGCGCCTGTGCTCGACGCGGATGGCCCTCTCGGTCAGCCGCGCCTCGCCCCCGTGGGCGCGCACCCTCTCGACGAGGAAGTCGTTGAGCTCGTCCTCGCCGTGCGTGAGGCGCGTCACGCCGCGCGTCCAGGCGCCGTGGAGCCTCGCGACCGCGAACTCGGGCATCTCGGCGGCGTGGCTCGCGAACCGCGCCGGCACGTCGACGACGGCGCGGTAGTCGTGGTCGCGCGGGAACTCGGCCAGGAGCGGCGCGGCGCCCGCCCCCTCGAACCGCGGGAGCGTCGCGGCCACCCGCTCGGTCTCGCGGCGCTCCCAGAAGCTCCCCGGCGGCCACACGAGGTCCTTCTCGAACGCCGCGTCGGCGGCGGCGTTGGTCCGCGCGAGCTCCGCGTAGAGCTCGTCCACCACGCGACGCACCTCGGGGAAGGCGCGGTCGATCTCGCGGCCGAAGAGCGCCACGTCGGGGGGCACCTCGAGGCGGAGGCCGGGCGCGAGCACCTGGAACATCGGATCGAGCGCGATGACGCGCCGCCGGAACGTCTGCGACTGCGCGAGCTCCACGAGCACGCGGCTCCACGCCGGCGACGAGCCGGCGAGGAACGTGAACGGCCGGCGCGAGAGCTTCACCCCGTCGTGCTCGTAGCTCGACGGCAGCCACCCCTGGCCGAGGACGAGCACGCGCCACGAGCGCCTGGCCAGCAGCGCCGCCGCCGACAGCGCGCCGATGCCCGCTCCGAGGACGGCGACGTCGTAGTGCTTGGCCATCGTGGAGCCTCAGCTCGCCCGCACCCGGACTCTTGCCCGCCCCCCGGCGACCGCCTCGACCGTCACGCGCCCCTCGGCCATCCACTGGAGCACCCGCGGCAGGAGCTCGTGCTCGCGAGCGAGGATGCGGAGGCGCAGCGACTCCTCGTCGTCACCCTCCTCCACTGCGACGGCCGCCTGGGCGAGGATGGGACCCGTGTCGGTGCCGCCGTCGACGAGGTGCACGGTGCACCCGGCCACGCGGACGCCGTAGTCGAACGCCTGCTTCTGCGAGTGGACGCCCGGGAACGCGGGGAGCAGCGACGGGTGGACGTTGACGACGCGCATCGGGAACGCGCCGAGCAGCACGTCGGTCACGAGGCGCATGAACCCCGCCAGGACGACCACCTCGACGCCTCGCGCGCGCAGCACCTCGACCAGCGCCGCGTCGAACGCGCGCCGGTCCGCGTACGCCTTGTGATCGACGACCACCGTCTCGACCCCGGCCGTGCGCGCGCGCTCGAGGCCACCCGCCCCGGCCACGTTGGAGACGACCACGGCGACGCGCGCGTCGAGCCGCTTCTCGGCGACGGCGTCGAGGATGGCTTGAAGGTTACTTCCGGTCCCGGAGACGAGGACGCCCAGCGCTAGCATGCCGGCCACTCGACGCGCTCCTCGAACGCGCGGTCGGCGGGGACCTTCACGACGTGCCCCATGGCGACCGGCTCGTCGCCGAGGCTGCGTAGGACCGTCATCACGCGCGCCGCGTCGGCCTCGGGGACGACGAAGACGAAGCCGATCCCGTGGTTGAAGGTGCGGCGCATCTCGTCTGCGCTGACGTCGGCGCCGCGCTGGATGAGGTCGAGGAGGGGGGGGCGGCGCCACGCGTGTTCGACGCGGAGGCCGAGGCCCTCGGGCAGGACGCGGGGGAGGTTGCCCGGGAGACCGCCGCCCGTGATGTGGCTCATCGCGCGCACGTCGATGCCGGCGGCGAGGAGGGCCTGCACGTGGCGGGCGTAGAGGCGCGTCGGGGCGAGGAGGGCGGCGCCGACGGTCTGGCCGCCGAGCTCGGCGGGGGTCGCGGTGAGGGGGAGGCTCATCGCTTCGAGCAGCGCCTTGCGGGCGAGCGAGTACCCGTTCGAGTGAAGGCCGCTCGACGGAAGCCCGATGGCCACGTCGCCCTCCGCCACGCGCGTCCCGTCGACGAGCTTCTTTCGCCCGACGACGCCGACCGCGAAGCCGGCGAGATCGTACTCGCCCGGCGCGTACATCCCCGGGAGCTCCGCGGTCTCGCCGCCGAGGAGCGCGCAGCCGCTCTCCTTGCAGGCCGCCGCGATGCCGGCGACGACCTTCTCGGCCACGTCGACGTCGAGCTTGCTGGTCGCGAAGTAGTCGAGAAAGAAGAGGGGACGCGCGCCGCACGTGATGACGTCGTTGACGCACATGCCGACGAGGTCGAAGCCGATGGTGTCGTGGATGCCGGTGGCGAAGGCGATCTTCAGCTTGGTCCCGACGCCGTCCGTGCCGCTGACGAGCACGGGCTCCTCCACGTCCGTGGGTACCCGGCAGAGCCCCGCGAAGCCCCCGACGCCGCCCATCACCTCCGCGATGCGCGTCGCCGCGGCGAGCGGCTTGATGCGCTCGACCAGGGCGTCGCCCGCGTCGATGTCGACGCCGGACTGCTTGTACGTGAGGGGCATGGGGCGCAGACGCTAGCGCGGGAGAAGGGAGCCGCCAAGGCGCCAAGACGCCAGGGGAAAAGGGGCATACTGCGGGGCACGATGGAGCGACGCGCGAGGACGGGGGCACCGGAGACCATCTACGAGCCGAGCGTGGTGAAGGACGGCGCCGTGCTGGGAACCGACGTGGTGGTGGGCCCCTTCTGCTTCGTCGCGAAGGGGGCCGTCGTCGGAGCGGGGACGAGGATCCAGTCGCACA
>Ga0182030_10016862_pt1 | contig 14169 bp, 28 predicted proteins | sample 812S3MmetaG_FD_121299 | JGI IMG/M metagenome (GOLD analysis project Ga0182030, IMG submission 121299) | Permafrost microbial communities from Stordalen Mire, Sweden - 812S3M metaG (Illumina Assembly) | ecosystem: Environmental > Terrestrial > Soil > Wetlands > Permafrost | place: Sweden...
ACCGTGGCACCGTTCGTGACCAAGGTGGTCAACATCGGCGGCAACCCTTCCAGCGGCGAGCTGCACTACACGTGCCAGCCGGTCGCCCCGGACGGTCAAACGACCACGCTCAACGGCACCCTGCTGGCCAACAACCCGCCGGTGATCCTGCCCGGTGCCAGTGTCAGCCCGAACGACGCGGTGTATCCCTATTCCGGTAGTTTGAGCCTGTCTGCCCTCGACCTTGAGGGTGACGTGGTCGCCTTTGCGTGGTACGAGCAGGCCGCTTTCCTTGGGGCCGGGGTCACCATCAACGCGGGGATTGCGAGCGGCACGTGGGCGGGCAACGGTGTGACCGTGATTACCAGCGGGACGGCCTACCGGAACACGTTTGTCGCGGGTGTCAACAGCGACGCCACCCGTGACCTGACCTGCTACGCGCGGGATGCGAGCGGGGGCACCACGACACTGGACTTTATTCTCCGGGGTGAGCCGCCCACGACCCTTAGCGCCACCCTCAGCGCGGGCGTGTCGGGTTTGCTGTTGGACGCCTCCGCCTTGCCGACCACCGTGATCGGGCCGGGCCAGACCGTCAGCTTTACTGTTTTTGTCAACCCGCTGCCCGGCAACCAGCTCACGTTTGCGTGGAGTTTTGCAGGCAGCAACGGCTGGTCGTCGTTGCCGGTCGCGTCGGCGGGCACGACGACGATCTTGGAAAACGGTGGCTACCGGAATTCCGTGGTGCGCGATATCAGTGCGGAGACGGTCACCGCTGGCACCAGCAAGGTGGTCACGGCGGATGTCCGGGTGCTGGCGCTGAACCTGTCGACCGGTTTCAGTTCGTATATTGATCTTCAGTTTGACGTGGTGCTGGTGGTCAATGCGCCGCCGACGGCGGTTACCATCAACCGCCAATATGCCAACGGCACGGTAATTTCCGGGCACGCCACCCCCGGCGCGCTGATTGAATTCTCAGCGGTCGCCGCTGATCCGAACAACGAGTGCGTGGACTGCTTCTGGCAGTTTTATCCGCCGGTCGGCCCCAGCACCCTGTTCTTGACCGGGCCGAAGGTCGTCGTTGACACCACCGGGTATGCCGGTTCCAACACCCTGCAAGGCGCGCTGACGGTGACCGACCGGCTGGGAGCCACCCTGACGACGGCGGTGCCGGTAACCACCTTTTCGTAAAATTAGCTGTTGACAGGTTTGGCGATTGCGTCTACTGTGGTGCTATATGGCTACACTGAAAAAGATTGATTTACCAGAGAAAGCACCCAAAAAGTCCGCTGCCGCGATCACCGAAATACTGGTGGACGGGGACGCCATCCGCCTTTACAACGAGGCGGCGGATGCGGCCAAGGCGGCCATCAAGGTGATGGAGGAGATCAAGCCGAAGCTGGTGGAGATCGGGGTGGAGGAGGTCTTCCGCCTCAACTGCAAGCACGGCGACCAGCCGGATACGCTGATTTCCACGGTCAACTTGAAGGATGACGCGACCGGTGAAATCTGCCAATGTACATGGTCGAAGAAACAGCTTAAGCTCGACGAAAAAGCGATCAAACGTGCTTTTAGTATCGTTCGTACCAAGGATGACGAGTGGGCCAAGATCAATCGTTACGCGGCCTACACGCCGGTGGCCACCTTCAACACGGACGTATTCTTCATCAAGGACAAATTCAATATGGATGTTTACGAAGAATATGTGGCCGCCCTCCAGAAGGTGGCTGATCGCTACGGCACGCCCAATCCCTTGAAGTGCGAAAAAGAACTGATCCTGTCGAGTGATTTTCACACCGTGCGCTGGGCGGACTTCGACTTTTCTACCAACCTCATGTTGCAGTCAATCATGCCCACGCAGGTGAACCTGAAAGCGATCCGTCCCACCGAGGCGGCCAAGGCGGGCGCTTAAGCACTAAAATTTACTTTGAACGGGTTGAAACAAAGGCCTTCCCGTTCTTAGATCAGTAACTACTAAATATGGCCAAAAAACCAGTTGAAAAAAGTGCGGAAGTCAGGGCGCAAGTCCTTGCTGACTATCAAAACCGTGCGTTAACCACCGACGATATCGCCAAGAAGTATGGCGTGAGCATTGCCACGGTCACGGTCTGGGCCAAGAAGGCCGGACTGTGCCTGCGCAGCCGTGGCCGGTGGACGCAGGTGCTGCCCTCCGACCGGCACGCCAAGATCATCGAGCTGGCGAAAACCTTGACCTACCGGGAGGCGGGCGAACGCATGAACCTCCACAAGCAGGCGGTGCACCGGATCGTCAAGCGCTGGGAGGCCCGCGAAAAGCTCACGGAGCCGCCCTTCCTACCCGGTGACCGCATCATTTGGAATGGCCGCAAGTTCAGCGTCGAGGACGCCGGGCTGCACACCGGCACCGTGATCGATGAGCAGGGCAAGCGCTACGTCAGCTTCGCGTGGAACAGCGGCACTTTCCCGCGCAAGATCGGGGTCGATCCAAAGTTCGTGGTCAAGGGCGTCGCCCGGCGAAGGGTAAAATGAACCGGAAGGCTCGGATCAAACAGCAGCGGCGGCGTCGCCAAAACGAGGAGAACCGCCTGATCCGGCGGCGGCACTGGTGGCTGCTTGGTGGCCCGCTGGTGATTGACGAGGAGCCGACGGAGGATCACGTCAGAGGCTTGTTGCAGGGTTTCGTGGAGTGCCGCGCGGTCGAACTTAAGCTCGAAGTTGCACCCATCCGGTCTAACCCGCGCAGGCTAATGACCTGCTGGACAGCGGAAATCATGCAGGAGCTGCTTACGCGCTACGTGTTTGCGTTTGACGGTAACGCACACTCGGCTGAACAATGAACATGCAGCTGCCAGCCATGTGCCGGGAGCCGCTACGCTGGATGCCGTCTGGCGTGCAGCCCGGCACGGTGGGTAGACCGCTGCACGAGGAGCTGCTAGAACGTGGCATGCTGCCTCCTTGTTTTGAGCCGGTGCTGGAGGAAGGTAGCTACACGGCCATCAAAGACTGTGTGTTCCGTGTCCTATCCGTGGCCGTCTGCAACGCGGCCATTAGGGACATTAAATCTGAATTCGATGCGCTACGTGTTGAGTGCTCCAGTGACGCGCGTCGTTGGGTGTATGTGATTGAACCGACCGCCCAGTCCCGTGTAGATGGAATCAAAGCCTGCGCAACCGTCGTGCATCTTCACCTCTCGGCACAGGGCTTTCCAGACCTCAGCGGCTATTTGACCCACATGGCCGCGAAGTATGGTTTTATGGTCAATAACGCCAACATCAACCAGCAGCGGAAAGTGCAGCATCTAGGCCATCCAAGCACCGGTAAGACAATCGTTTATATCGGCGATGGCACGCTTACTGCCGACGTCGAGATCGTCTGGCCCTACTGGACGTAGTAGGGTTCCACCGCGAGCGCCCCAGACTTAGTGCAGAAGGCATCGCGGTGCTCCCGCTCGGCAAAGAGGTAGAGACCGTACCCGTTGGCCACGTGCTTGTACGCCAGCGCGTGTAGGGCGCTGGGCAGCGCCGTCGCCCCGGCCTCCAGTTGAAGGGTATTGATCTGATTCACCGCCTCCGCCAGCTTGGGCAAGGCAGCTTCCCGGACAGCCTCCGCCACCAGCCTGTTCACAGACAGCACGGCGGTGCTGTCTGTGCGCGAAAATTCTACTTGGTCAGCCACCCGCAGCAAGGCCATGCGGCCTCTGAGCACGGCACCGTCGGACTGGAACAGGGGCGGCTGGTCGATTAACGTGTCGGACAGGCGTATGGTTATGCCGGTATTGACCTCATGCTCGAACACATCCTCAGTCGGTGTTTTTACCGCGCAGACGACCAGAGGCGTTCGACAGTATGGCGGCGTATCTTCCCAGCGACCTGAGAGGTAGACCAAGTGGGGGTAGTGTTCAGTTGGCATCTTAAATAACTACACGGTTTAGCTGGCATTTTTAGCCCATTTGCGCCATTCCGTCAAGGAGCAACGGCAGGGGTTGCGGGCCAGCTTGCGCGTCCAGACCACGGTGGTGCCGCGAGGCCAGCGCGGCTCGATGTCCAAGACCGTCCGGCTGAAGACGCCGGTGAAGCCGTTCCGGCGCTGGCAGCCCTTCACGGTGCGTATCTGCACCAGCCGGTCGCCGGGCTTTGGATTCAACTTGGGATTGCGTTTTGACTGGCTCATGTGTATTCGCTGTTGTAGGCGTTGACAGTCATCTTCACCGGGTCTTGGGCGAGGCACCACGCCACGGCTTTGGCCATCGCCGCCTCGTAGCTCTGGGCGTTGCCGACGTTGTAGCGGAACTGCTTCAGAATCTGGCCGCCGTCCCGCACTTGCAGCGTGCTGGTGTGATTGCGGCCTTTACCGGCCTTGCCGCCGGAGGTGGGCCGGTGAATCTGGTAGGCCTTGACGTCTTTAACTTTCATGCGCGTGCGTGGGTGGAGAACAGGCTTTCGAGATACTCGATGAGGTATTTGGCGTAGCCGACCACGAACTCGTTGTCATCGAAGACGAAGGTGTCTGACCCGGCCAGACCAGCCGCCTGATAGGCCACCTTGAACCTTTTGAGCTTGGCGGCTGTCCATGTGATCACGCGGAGCCATTCGTCCACAGTCTGCTGGCTGCCGTAGCAGCCTGCCGGGACTTCGACAAAGATGAAGGCGACCAGCGGTTTCAGTGCGCTCAGCTCGGCGGCGCTGCCGACGCGGGCCGCCCCGACAGGATCGTTGTAGAGGACTGCCCGGAGGAACGGGGTGACTTTGTCGTGGTTCTCAACGTAGTTGTAAAGCTCGGCGAGGAGATCAGCCGGAATTTTGCCGTAGTTTGGGTGCTGGCGGGCTTGGTCAAATGTCATCATGGAGCCAGTGTGCCTCCGGGCGGTCGGTTTGTCAACACTTTATTTTACAACGGCGGCAGGTAGATGTTGTGCGTGTTTGTGTGGTACCAAAAGGCATCGCCGTCAGGCTTGAACTGTAGCACAGGCGGCATGCGACTAAGCTCAGGGTCGACGGTGAGCCGTACCCAGCCGGTCTGCCCAAAGCCTACGTGAGGGCTGTGCGTGCCGACGTAGATGGCCCGTTTAGGGGCGGTGTTTAAGGTCAATCTTGGTTTCATGCAGCTATAGAACTAGAAATCCTTGCGGATAAAGAGCAGCTCGTTCGCGGAGGTGCCAATCGACCAGCCCAGCTTGTTTGACCAGAGGAGGGTGCACTGCTCAGGCAGGCCCGTGTGGATTGGACGCAGTGTGCTGTTGGTGATGGCTACGCTGGCGGCTTGGAACAGCACGTCGTACGGAATGGCCACGACCCGGTTGCTGTGCTGATACACGCTGGCCTGCGCAACATTGTTGCTGGCCTCCGCCAGTTCAGCCCGCAGCTGTTTGTTCTCGGCCCGGAGCTGGTCGCACTTGGTGCATACCACGAACAGCCATATTGCGGCTATCGATGTAACGACAAGGAGTTTACAGATTTCAGTTTTCACGGGGTTTATTTCTTGGCTAGGATGGAGAGCAGACCGCTGGCGGCCATCCGGTTGACGGTTTCCTTGTCCGCGCCCGCGCCGAGCAGCGTGTAGGGCGTGATCAGCTGCCAGAGGGGCGGCTGCACGATCGCGCCAAGGCCCATCAGCCTTAAGGCCAGCCCTTGGTCGCCGATCCAGCCGCCGATCTCGATGTACCCGTGTTCTTGACCGTCGAGCAGGTCGCAGTCGCCGAAGGCACCGTTCGGGCCGACGGCGATGAGCGCAGCCTTGAGGTCTTCGGCAGTAGCCGGTGTCGCGGCTGTTGGGTTGGCGGCCACCTTGAAAAAGACAAGGTCGGCGGTGTGCCCGGCGGGCTGGTTGGTCTCAGGGTTTGGCCCGGCGTCAGCGCACTGGCCGCAGGTGCAGGCACCCCGGAGGGTGTGCTCGGTTAGGTATTCAATGAGTTTTTCCATAAACTATTCCTTTGGTTCGTAATGTTTGCAGACAACCTTCTTGGCGCGCCAGTCCTCAATGCACGCGCCGGGGTAGGCCGGGCAGCTGGCGCACTTGCACGTGAAGTTGACCCGCGCGTCGAGCGGCAGCCAGACGCGTCCACCACGGTGGATGCACACGGCCTTGGGCGGATGGCGTCGCCAGCTTTTGCCGCCCTTGCTGCGGACTAGGGTGGTGCTCATGTCAGTATTTGCGTACGGTTAGCTGGTGCAGGTGGCCGCAGCCGAGCATTCGCAGCCGCAGCTCCTCAAATTTTTCAGGTGGAAATCCGTCCAGCTCGCGGGCCATCGTCAGCAACCCGGCTGCCGTTCCACCCTTCCGGCTGAATTCCGATATGTTGGCGTGTCCGGCCTTGCCATAGTCGTCGATGGCCGCTTCGATCAGCTGGACGGCCCTGTCGATGTCGATGGTGGCGATCATGGATTTGGCATGATTGCGGAGATGTCACGCTGGCCTACGGCCCGGCGCATCAGTTTGATGTCCGACGGGGCGACGACCGCATCGACCCGGTGGACGATGCGGTATTTGCGCGGCCCGCGCGCCTGCATCATTACGTCCATGTCAAGGACGGCGCTTTCGAGGGTGGCGTAGTCACCACCGTCAGCCCAGACGGGCCGCTTGCCCTTGAAGGCCTTGCGCTTGATTTGGAGGACGTAGAGGTTCACTTGACCACCTCGCCTTCCATGAACTTGCCGATGACGGTGAGGCCCTTGCCGAACTTCAAGCCCGCGAGCACGGCGTCCACCTGCGCGTCCACCTCGGCCTCGGTCAGGTTGGCGTAGCCGAACTCAACCATCTGCTTGTGCTTGGCCTTGACGTAGGCCGCACGGGGGACAAACTTTACAGGGTGGCCGTCCAGCTTGACCTTGAGGGTGGCGTCCTTGGACGGGGTGGCCATCTGGGCGCTTGACTTCTTTTTCATACGGCCATTCTGCCACACGCAGGTGTAGAGTCAACAAGATTTTTTACTTTCTTTTGGCGGCGGCACGAAGGGGATCAGCTTGAGGTCGTAGTCGTCGATGGAGTCTGCTTAGATTCCAACTAGATTCCCCCGTTGCGAAACGCCCCGGCAAGGATGCTCTTGCTTTTTCGGGCCGCGCGCCGTAACCAGCTCAAGCGGTTGCCAAGCACCCACTGGTAGCTGTCCGGCTCCCAGTGGTGAATCTTTTTGGTGTTGAGTTTGATCTTTTTGAGGGCGAACTCCGGGTGGTTCAGTGGATGGTTCATGCTGAACACGCCACCGGGCCGATTGGGCGTGCCTTTGAGGTAAATCAGCCCGTTATCACCGACCTTTTGGATATCACCCCAGCAGCCTATGACCTTGGACTGGACGGGATGACCGCCACCGAGCAGCTCGCGGATTTTCTGGGCGATGGTTTTCATGTGAGTTTTTTGAGGCACTCCTCAACCCCGTCGAGGAGGATGTTGATCTCCGCTATCTGTTCATCCGGGCAGCGCCGGTAGAGGAGTTTTATGATCCCGCTACAGCCGATAAGCATGGCCCTAAACATGGCACGTTCCACCTCCACGGCAGCGGCGTGCTTGGCCACGTCGTCCGCGCTGGCCTTCACGGCGTCCGTGGCGGTGACTACTGCCGCTAGGGCGTCAGCGCCGTTGCCGAGCCAGTGCGTGGCGATGTGGTGCCACGAAATTGTAGCTGCGATCTTGGAGCGTTTTTTAGGGGCCGCCAACCCGCACTCTTCACATTTTAACTGGAACGTCAGGTTGGTGTACTGCCAGACAGGCTGGCACCCACAGTTAGGACACTTGAGCACCCAGCTGCTTTCGTCTTCAGTGCTCATGCTTTGACCTCCGGTGTGGTTGTTTTAGTGGGTGGGGTTTGATTTTCTAAACGCTTGCTGCTCCAGAGATATGGAGCAATGAACCCGGTGGGGTATGTGGGGTCGTAAGTGACCGCCTTGGCCTCCTTGATAAAGCCGTCCATCCACGAGTCTGCGATATGGCCTTTCCATGCCACTAGGAACCGTGAAACCATGGTGCAGACGGCATCGTGGGCGGTGATGCAGGCTTCGAGTTCGGTCTTGGTGTCAGCGAGACGACCTTCGGCAGCTGTTTGGTTGTTCAGCGCCTCGGTAAGCAGTCTCTGGGTGGCTGTGCTGCTGCTGGGCATGTATAGTTTAACCGGTGTCGCGTAGGCCTCCAGTGTGCTGAGCAGCGCCTTCAAGTTGACCGCTAGGTCGTCGAACATGGCGTCGTTCTTGGCACCTTCCGGGAATTCATCGCGGATAAGGTAGAGCTTGCCGATGGCAGCTTTTAAGGAGCTGATGGTGCCGTCCGGTACCACAACCATGACGCGGTCGCGCTCTAGGAGTTTGGCCGCACAGGCTGGGCGTATAAGGCCCACGGCGGTGCGTAGGTTGGCGCTGCTGCCGCTGGTGCCTTGGACGGCCTCCCGTAGGCTCACCCTGAACGCGGCCCCAGCGGGTGGCTTGCACCGGAGCCAGCGCAGCGGGTGGCGGATGACTTGCCAGAAATCGTTAAGCATTGGCCACCTCCGGTTCGGGCACACCTTCCCAGAGGTGGAAGGCCTTCAGCACCGCCTTGCTGTACTGGGCCGGGCTGGCGAGGGTCAAATCCACGTAGGTCACCTCCGAGGCAAACCGGTGGCTGTCCTCCGCCACCACGTACTTCAGGTGGCCGATGATCAGGCCTTGCGTGGCCTTCGACTGCTTCAGGATCAGCGGCAGGATGTCGTCCCAGTGCTCAAGGTAGCGCTTGTGCGCGCCCGTGTAACAGGGGCGCTTGGCTCCGTCGGCGAAGGTCTTCAAGTAGTAGAACCCGGACGACTGGGCGTCGTAGCGGATGAATTCCACGCCATCACGACCCAGCACCGGGAACGCTGGGTCGTCGAGCTGGCAGAGACGCTGGATTTGTAGCTGGGTGTTCATTCGGTGCCGGAAGCAAAGGCGGGTGGCGGGGACTGCTTGACCTCGGACTGCTCCAGCAGGTGGGCCAGCAGGGCCGTGCCCCGCTCAATGTCCGCGTAGGCCTGACGCCACTGGACGCTGACAGTGCTGGCTATGATGGCAGCAGCCTGCCGGTTCAGCTTGCGCAGGATGGGCCGGTTGTGCAGCAGGGTGGTAGGCGTGGTGCTCATAGGAATTTAAGCAGCAGGCTGAACAGCAGGAACATCAGCACGACGACGCATTCAATGCCTTTGACCAGCAACGCGAGCGCTAACAGCGCCTTGCACCAGCTTGGCCAGCAGTCGATGCACTCGGCCAGCCAGCTGATCGCGCGGCGGTGCCATGGAGATGTTTGAGTGCTCATGTGAGTTTGACGCCGGGCGCGTCGGTGATCATCAGGAGGGCCTTGGCATACCTTATGACCTGCGCCTCGGTGGGGTTATCGCTCAGGTTGGCGAGGATGTCCGCCCGCTTCACCTTGCGGGTGCTCTCTTTTTTGACCACGCGGGCGATGTATTTCGCGTAAGCTTCGACGGTTGTGTGGGTCAGCGCTTCAACGTCCAACACCACCGCTGCGGGAATGCCCGCCGCGAGCAGCTCATTGACGTTGGTCTCCGTATCCTCCAGCACGTCGTGGAGCCAGCCAGCGGCCCGGACTTCGGCGCTTTCACCAGCGAGACGCTTGACCACCGCCTCCACGTGGGTGATGTAGGGCGTTTTCCCGTCCCGCCGGGTCTGGCCCGCGTGGGCGGTACGGGCCAGCTTCTCGGCGATCTCGTCCACGGGCAGGCAGACGTGCTCCTTGTCGACCGACCCGCAGCGCGGGCAGGCCGCCGGTGCGGGCGGCAGGTCTTCGACCGGCAGGTAGAATTTCCAGTTGATGATGGGGTTCCAGCCGGTTTTTGGTTGGTTGATTTGTATCGCGTAGGCAGCGTGGGCGATGTTGTTGCACAGCAGGGCGGCTTTGATCTCCGTGGGCAGCTTCCCATCCTTGAGGCTGCTGACGGGGTGCCACCGGCCAAACTCGATGGGCGACGGGGCGCTGGCCTTGGCGGGGGCATGCAGCGAGCGCTCGTATACAATCTCCTGCTCCAGCCAGTCGAGGATGTGGGCCTGACAGGGCGAGTTGTCTACACGCTCCTGACTGGTCAGCCGGACGGCCATTTTCTCCTGCGCAAGCCTCTCAGCGGCCAGATCAGCCCGCGCCTGTTCCAATTCGGTGGCATGCCGCTTGGCGATGGACATCAGCTTAGACCAGCTGGTGCCGGTGCCCGGAAATGTGCAGAAAGCCAGCTCCTCCGTGGGTGTCAGCATCACGTCGTGCTGGACAGTACAGCTCTTGGTGCCCAGCTGGCAGGTGCGGGACGAGAACGGGTCAATTATGCACTTTGCCGCCGGGTCGGCGCTGCTGGGGTAGTAGTAGTCGATGATGGCGGCCATTTGCGAGACAGCCTTTCCCGGCGCTACCAGCACGCCGAATAGCTTGTTGTTGATCTGTTGGGCGCAGGCGGTGGCTTTGGGGGTGTTCATGTTCGGTGTTGGATAAACTCAAGTGAATTTCTGCCCGTCTCGTCCGTCAGGACACGCACCTTCGCACCGCAGTCGTGGCAGTCGCACTCAGTCTTCTGGTAACCAGCGTGCTCCCTGACCTCCTGCGCGGCTTGCAGGTCTTGGATCGCCTGCTGCTCGTCGCCCAGCGTCAGCTCACCAAGGGGATGTTCCGCAGGCCGTGGCAGCTTGTTCGCCGCATCCAGCTCCGCCGCGATCTGCTCGAAGTAGAGGGTGGCGCGGGTGCCATAATGAATGATCGCACGCCCATCCGCCAAGAAGTCGTCGAAGGCGTTCGGATTGGTAGCGTGCCGGGCCGCCCATTCTTCAAAGATGGCCGCCATGCGCTGTTGGGTGATCGAAGGTGTTGTCATACGTCAGGTAGAACGGGAAGTTCAGTCACCGTCGAGTTTGGCGGGCAGGGGCACCGGCTCAAAGCCAGCACAGCCGCCCGTGGCATTGATCTGGCACCTTGTCGGCACCATGCACTTCTCCGCCCGGTTGAACAGGCAGCCGGTGGCCTTGCAGTCGATATCCTTGGTGTCCCGCGACTGCCAGCCGTGTCGTAGTGCTTGCCGGTTCGGCCATCGTCGACGAGCGAGTGCTTGTTCATATGGTTCCTAGAACAGGATCACGCGGACTGGCTTGCGTCCGCGAGGCGAGCCTCCCAGAGCAGATAGACCATGAGGGAGATGTCCGCCTCGCACTTGGGGCAGATGTAGTGGTGCTTGGCGAGCCGTACCGCGTGCTCGTAGTCGTGCGCGCAGGTGCGGGTTTGTTCGTTGACAACAGGGGTGTTGGCGGTATCCATATGCGTATTTTAAGTTGACAAAATGTGCGTTGGTTGAGGCCACCTGCCACAGGGGCCACTGCGAGTGGGTAGATCAACCAGCCTGACGCTTACGTAGTAAGCGTCAAAAACCGCCAACTGTCAACGGAAAAGTGGAGACGCCCGGAGGGCCAAAGCGGCGGGCGTGGCTGCCCAACCCGCCGCCCGCCGTATTCTGCCATCGCAGTCGATTTCAGCCGCCCGCGCGCTTTGCCGTTCTAGCAGGGTATATGAGCGAGCCAGACGCCACACCGCGTCCGCTTTCAACCGCGACTACCGCGTCGATTACGAATCACGATATGAAAACAAAACACGCCTGCCCACCAAAGAAAACATCCAAGAAATCATCCGCGCCAGCGACACCATCCACGCCCAAGGTGTCACCCTCAACGCGGATAACCAGTCCATCCGTCCCTCAGCCCTGCATCGTGCAGCAACATGCCTACGGCGTGCGCTACTGGGATGGCTCTGGCCCTAGCGGGCGGTGGCTCTACCTTGGCATGGAGTTCGTCGAGGGCACCGGCCACACCGACCACTGGTGGCCGGACGAGGGCAAGGCGTATACAAGCACCAGCCTGCTCAGTACGCAGTTCAAGGCGCAGAAGTGGGCGCACCAGCTCAAGCGGGTGGTGCAGGTGGTCATGTTCCTGAATCCGATGGAAGTCTGGACAACCCACCACAGCCACCGCCCGCTGGAGCTTGGCCTGTTTCCGATCCCGGACGACGTCTCGCCGGGCGAGGCGGCAGGCCTCCGGGCCACCAATGAGCGGATACAGGCGGCGCAAGGCCAGACGCCGGAGCAGTTAGCCACCCAGCACCTGCGGGCGGTGGCCTTGGAGGAACTGGCTTGTATGCAAATCAAATCGGTGGCGGCGCTCAGCAAGGCGGCCAGCCGCAACGATCTCACCGTCGGGGACTTGCTGTGCGTCTGGAAGGAGGCCAATCAGCTACAGCAGCAGGTACAGCCGAAGGTGGAGCAGGCGGTTGTGGATCAGGTCATTCAGGCGCTGGCCACCAAGGCGGGCGACGGCCTCAGCCTGAACACAGACTTTGAACGCGTCCTGCGCAACCGGCCATTCGACCGTCCACGGGCGCGTATACAACCTGATACGGAGCTGGCTGCCCTGCGCCAGCGGGCGGAGGCGGAGCTGAAACGCCGACAGAAAGCGGGCGGGTGGCAGGCCACGGTTGCGGCTATCCGGCGCAAGGACGCCCAGACGCTGGCCCGCACCCAGCTGAAACCGGTCAGCCCGCCGAGCGGCGTCAGCGTCATCGTCACCTGCGCCAACAAGTATCTGGTCAGCCAGCGGATCGCCGCCGACGACCAGCACTTCAAAGGCTGCTGGCAGTTCCCCGGCGGTAAGGTGGCTGTGGGCGAAACAGTGGAGCAGGCCGCCATCCGGGAGCTGAAGGAGGAAACCGGTCTCGTGACCACCTCCATCACCCTCCACGAGCTGGGCTTTGACAAATACGTAAAGCCGTTCGTGTACGATTGCACGACGTTCGTGACCTTTGTTGACAGCTGGCGGGTGCCGGTCAACCCGGAGCCGGACAAACACACCGGCTGGCGCTGGGTCACGTACAAGCAGCTGAAGAAGCTCAAGCTCATGCCCGGCAGCATGAAGTATGTTGCCAGCGTGCGGGCGATGTAGACAAATAGGCAGCGATCGGCTAAACTAAAGACCAAATATGAAATCAACCTACGTGCGCCAGCTCCTGCTGGCTGTATACATCTTTGGCGTGGTCGTAACCTTTGGGCACGCTTGGCACCGCCTAGCGGGAGCGCTGCTGTCCACTGACGTCGATCGCGGCGCGTATGAGGAAGGCGTCTGCGTTGGATCGATGTTCTGTGCGGTGGTCTGGCCGCTCTACTGGTCGGCGGTGGCGTGGGACGGCGTGGCCGCAGTGTCGAACGACAAAATCCAGCCATGAGCGAAGAACATCCAGCTATAACCGCCGCCAATCTACTCAACAAGGGGCTAGACGCAATGCTGCTGAAGCAACATAGCTCATTGGCTGCGCTGCCGGGTTCTCCGTCCGTTCGTAAAACAGAAATCCTTTGGACTGATGGGCGCATTGTCGGCGGAGTAACTGTGAACAATCCAGAAGCACTAAAGGCGGCTTTGTGTCGGGCGGTAGATGAAGGCTGGAAATACATCGAAGCCAAGACGCAGAACGGCCTGCCTGAGCCAAGCGGACACCGCGACTCGAAACAATCTGGAGCCTAAACGAACAAACAAAACGCGCCAACCGCTTTGGCTCCGGGCAGTGGTTAGCAGGCGAATCAACGACAAACAAAAATATGGGATACATCTCTGAGAAAATCGGAAAACTGGAACACTCACAAAATCTGGCGAACCAACTCGCCGCCGTGAGGTTAGAACTTGAGGACACCAAGAAACTCCTGCGCTTCCAAGAAATGCACAAGTCGGCGGAAATGCTGAAAGACCAAACGCGCATGGACTGGCTGCTCAAAAACTCCTGCATCATCGTCGGTGGAATCTACATCACGAGCCGCGAGTCTTTGGATGGTGCGATGTCCGCCGAGTCTGCCAACGAAAAAAGCTGAGCCACCGCCGACTAACGACGTGAACCGCGATAGCGGAACGGACAGCGCCAACGGCGGTTGGCTCCGGCGACTGGTTAGGCATCAGCGACATAAAATCTAAATAAAATGAAAACACCGCAAAACATCGAAGAAATCTGGAATGAAACAGAGAACTGCTTGTTCTTTCTTCGGCGCAACAAACTCATCAGTGAAACCGAAGTCGGGAAAGTGCGGCAACGCCTGCTCAAGCTCAAGCTCGGCAAAAGCTGGCTGGCCGAATCTCTGAAATCTCGAAAACAACAACGCATAAATCAAAACGTGGCCGCGATGCCTAACAGTTAATTCAACCAACCGAGTTGGCAATAACCAAGCTGTAAACAACCTTTAACCAGAAATACTGTATG
>Ga0182030_10016863_pt1 | contig 14169 bp, 13 predicted proteins | sample 812S3MmetaG_FD_121299 | JGI IMG/M metagenome (GOLD analysis project Ga0182030, IMG submission 121299) | Permafrost microbial communities from Stordalen Mire, Sweden - 812S3M metaG (Illumina Assembly) | ecosystem: Environmental > Terrestrial > Soil > Wetlands > Permafrost | place: Sweden...
CCGCAGCCGGCCAGCACCAGCGCCGCCATCAATACCGCGCATCGGCTCCACATATCTCAGAGACTCCCCGTCAGCGTCTGCAGCAACGCCAGCGCCACGCGATATCGCACCAGCCCGTCGTCATACGCATTGCGCGCCTGCGTCAGTGTGGTCTGGGCATCCACCACCTCGAGCGCCGTCGATTCCCCTGCCTCATACCGCAGCAGCGTAAGCCGCAGACTCTCGGCCGAAAGATCGAGCGACCCGCGCAGCGAATCGATCTGCGCCTGCGCCACCTGCGCTTCGCCGTAAGCCGCCGCCAGATTCCCCTGCAGCGTCCGCTGCGCCAGCGTCAGATCGAGCTGTGCCTGCTGCTGCTTAAGTTCGGCCTGTTTGATTTTGCTCCGCGTCGCGCCCCAGTTCCACACCGGAACGTTCAGCGTGATCTGCCCGGAATATCCGATGTTCTTCCGTGACGGCACCTCGTAATTGGGCTGCGTGCTCCGCCCCGACTCCTCCGTCGGATGATCCGTATACGCGGCGAACTGGTTGGCGTCGATGCCATAGAAAAAATCCAGACTCAGCGACGGCAGGTAACCATACTTCGCGATCTCATGTTCATACCCTGCCTGCTGCAGGCTGAATCGTGCCGCCGCGAGATCGGGATTTGTCGCCGTAGCCTTAGCCTGGGTTTCAGGCAGCGGTGGAAGAAGCGGCGCCTGCTGCACGTCATCCTGAACTGAATAATCGGTTCGCAGATCGGGAAAGATCAGCACCCCGAGCGCAATGCGCGCCTTGTCGATATTGAGCTGCGCGTCCTGCAGATCGCGCCGCCGCTGCCCGAGACTGATCTGCGCTTTGATCACATCGGCGTGCGCCACTTCACCGCCTTTTTCCTGCTTTTGCGAGATGTCGAGGAATTGCTCCGCCTCACGCAGGCTGGTCTGCGTATTCACGAACCGCCGCTGCGCGGCAAGAATCGCATAATAATCCTGCACCACCGTCGCATTCAGCCCGCGCTGGGCGACTTCCACTTTCGCTTTCGTGACTGCCTCCGCCGCCATGGCGCGCCGAATCTCCGCCCGCCGCACGAGCGACAGCACCTCCTCATGCACCTGCGCCTGTTCGTTGTAAACATGCACGCCGTCATTCGCCACGTACACGCCGGACGCCGTTCCGTTCCCCTCGGTGTAGATGAACTGATTGAACGCATTCAGCGACGGCAGCGTCGCGGCCTTAGCCTGCACACGATCCTCCCGCGCCAGCAGCGTGTTCAGATTCGCGCTCTGAATCTGCGTGCCGTACTGCCGAGCCCGCGTCAGCGCATCCTGCAGGCTGATGACGAGCGGCGTCTGCGCGCCTGCTGACAGGGCAAGCATAGACGCCGGAATCCATCCGAACAGACGAGGCCGAACGAAACGAGACACCTCGTTCAGTGCATCACCGCTGGCTGAAAAACTGCTGAAAGGCGCACTGGCCCAGCTCTTCGATAGGATGTTGATGAATGCAGATCCTGGTCGTCGAGGACGAACCGCGCATGGCGGAGCTTCTTCGCCGCGGCCTGACCGAAGAGGGCCACCACGTGGTTGTGGCGCATGACGGCGCCGCCGGTTTAGACATAGCCCGCACCGCGCAGTTCGATGTCATCGTGCTCGACATGATGCTGCCTCAGATGGATGGACTCACCGTCGCGCGCCGCCTCCGCGCCGATCGTAATCAGACGCCCATTCTGGTTCTGACCGCGAAAGATGCCGCCACCGACGTGATCCGCGGCCTCGACGCGGGCGCTGACGACTACCTCATCAAGCCTTTTTCGTTCGAGATACTCCTCGCCCGCCTGCGCGCCGTCAGCCGTCGCGGGGCCATTCCGCAGCCGGTCTGTCTCTCCGCCGCCGATGTAACCCTCGATCCCGCCACGCGCCGCGTCACCCGCGGTTCCGACGAATTGAATCTCACACCGCGCGAGTTCAGCCTCCTCGAACTGCTTCTTCGCAACTGCGGCCGCGTGGTGCCGCGGGAAACCATTCTCGAATCGGTCTGGGGATTCGACTGCGACGTCAACGAAAACACGCTCGAGGCGTTCGTCCGCCTGCTCCGGCGCAAAGTCGACACGCACGAACCGAAGCTGATCCATACCGTGCGCGGCATCGGCTACGCACTCCGGGTGCCCTGACGTGGCCCGCGAACGCTCCATCCGCTTCCGCCTGACGCTCTGGTACGCCCTGGTTTTGTGTGCCGCGCTCGCTCTTCTCAGCGGGCTGATCTGGTTTTCCCTTCGCCAGCGGTTGCTGAACGAAGTCGACGCCGGCCTCGCCGACCGCGCCGCACGCCTTCAGTCCTACGTCGCAAAGGAAGCCGCTGAGACTCCCCCCGTCGACCTCGCCGACGAACTGGACGAGTTCAGCCAGGCGTTACCGCCATCGGACTCGCTTCACCTTCGCGGGCCGCGAGGATTCGAATTCAATTTCCCGAAACTCAGCACGCCCCGTACTGAAGATATGCGCACCCTCCGCAGGCAGTTTTCAGTCGGCAGCAGCCTCTTCGAACTGACGATCAGTTCCTCGCTAACCGCGATCGATCACACGCTCGACCTTCTTCGCATTCTGCTGCTGAGTCTGGTTCCGCTGATCATCGCAATCGCCTGCGCTGGCGGAGCATGGCTCAGCCGCCGCGCTCTAAAGCCGGTTGATGAAGTAACCGCCGCCGCGCAGGGCATCAGCATCAACAACCTCTCTCTCCGGCTGCGCGCCCCGCAGACCGGCGACGAACTCCAGCGCCTCACAGAAGTCTGGAACGGCATGCTGGGGCGTCTCGAAGCTGCCGTAAAAACGCTCTCGCAGTTCGCCGCCGACGCCTCGCACGAACTACGCACCCCTCTTGCGGTAATCCGCACCAGCGCCGAGGTGGCACTGCGCCGCGCGCGTTCCCCGGAAGCCTATCGCGAATCGCTGATCGAAATCTCGCAGGAAGCCGACCGCATGACGCGGCTTGTTGAAGATCTCCTGTTCCTCGCCCGCAGCGATGCCCGCGCGGCCGAGATGCCGATGGAGCCTGTCGATCCCGCTGCTCTTCTATGCAACGTCTGCGACGAACTGCGCGGCCTCGCCGACGCCCGCCGCATCCGTATCCGCCGCATCCCGGCCCCGCGCGGAGCCTGCATATCCGGAAACCCCGCCGCACTGCGCCGCCTGTTCCTTGTCCTGATTGACAACGCAATCAAGTATTCAAACCCCGACTCTGAAGTGAATGTCACCATCGAATCCACGCGCGCCCACATAGCGGTCACCGTCCAGGATTTCGGTATCGGCATCAGCCCAAACGACCAGCCCCATATCTTCAGACGCTTCTATCAGGCCGACAAAGCCCGCTCGGATGAGGGCTTCGGCCTTGGACTTTCCCTCGCCGAAAGCATCGCGAAAGCCCACCGCGCGACGATCACCGTCACCAGCGAGGAAGGCCGTGGTGCGACGTTTCGGGTGGCCTTTACCGCCGCATCTGCCACCCTGCCTGTAACCGTCGCCCCCGCAATCAACGTCGGTCAATAAGTGGCGCGCAGACCCTGTTTTCCGGCCGTTTTTTCAGCTTTCGTTCTGGCCGGCGCATTGACTGCGACCAACGCCGAACCATCCCCCGTCGGACTCTGGAAGACCTTCGACGACCACACCCACAAGGCCCGCGGCACAATCCTGATCTTCGAAGAAAACGGCGTCTTCTTCGGCCGCATCGAATCCAGTTTCAATCCCGCCGAACTGACCGAACGCTGCCACAAATGCTCCGGCGACCGCAAAGACGCGCCCGTCATCGGTCTTGTCATTATGCGCGGCATGACTCAGCACGGCAGCGAATTCGAAGGCGGCGACATTCTCGACCCGGAGACGGGCACCAATTACCACTGCCGCTTTTCTCTGAGCCCCGACGGAACGAAGCTCATGATACGCGGCTATATCGGCTTCTCCCTGTTCGGGCGCACGCAGACCTGGCTCCGCATCAGTGACGGCCCTCTCACCGCCGGCCCCGAAACCCCTGGCCACCCGCTTGCATCAGTCACTCCGGAGGGTGCGAAATGAAACGCTGCCTGGCAGGGCTGATCTCGGTATGTTCATTGGTGTGGGGCCAGGCTCCGCCATACCCGCAAGCACAATACCCTCAGGGGACGCCCCCGCCGCCTGTGTACGCGCCGCAGGAACTGGATCAACTGGTCGCGCCATATGCGCTCTATCCCGACCCGCTGCTCGCCCAGGTGCTCACCGCCTCGACGTTCTCCACTGAGATTCCCGATGCCGACGGCTGGGCGCGCTCGCACGCTTATCTCACCGGCGACGCGCTGGCCCGCGCCGTTCAGGAGGACAATCTTTCCTGGGACCCCAGCATCATCGCGCTTCTGCCCATGCCGTCAGTTCTCGACATCATGGCGGGCGACATGGGCCGTACCGAAGACCTCGGCAACGCTGTGCTCGCCAACCGCGCCGCCGTTATGGACGCCATTCAGGACCAGCGCCAAAAGGCGTACAACTACGGCTATCTGCGTTCCAACCCGCAGGAGCGCGTGGTCACCGCCGGTCCCGGCGATCTCGAAATCCTGCCCGTGAATCCGAATGTGATCTACGTGCCGTACTACGATCCGAACGTCGTCTACTTCCGGCCCGCGCCCGGCTTCTTCATTGGAGGCGCCATCACGTTCGGCCCGAGCATCTTCGTCGGAGCATTTCTCCCGTGGGGCTGGGGCGCATCTTTTGGCTGGCGCGCCCACACGATCATCGTCGGTGGCCGTCCGTGGGAACGCACCTGGGTCAACCGGGGCTATGTGCATCCGTACGCCGCGCCTGCACGTCCGCGCGCGATCAATCCTGCTCCGCGCATGGAGCGCCACGAACTGCACGAATACCGCCCCGCGCCTCGCGGCGGCGAACGCCGTTAGTGGCCCGAAAGGGTTTCCGAACCGTGCCGTGAGGGAGCGGCACCCCCGAACTTCTGTAACGCGTTAACGCTGTTCCAGTGCGATCGTAGTAAAGAAGTACTTCAGCTCTTCCGCCGCCGTTTCCGGCGCATCGGAGCCGTGAATCGCATTACGCTCGATGCTCTCGGCGTACAGCTTGCGCACGGTCCCTTCGGCGGCATTTGCCGGATTCGTCGCGCCCATCACTTCGCGCAGTTTCTTCACCGCATCTTCGCGTTCCAGGGCCATCACGATCACCGGCCCCTCGGTCATGAACTTTACGAGACTGCCGTAGAACGGCCGCTCGCGGTGCACGGCGTAAAACCCTTCGGCCTGCGACTGGCTCAGCTTAGTCATGCGCAGCGCCACGATCCGGAATCCGTTCTCTTCGAGCAGCGAGAGAATCTTACCCGCCTTCCCCGTGGCAACCGCGTCCGGTTTGATGATGGAAAATGTCTTCTGCAATTGGCTCATTTCTTCTTTAGTCTCTTCTGAATGTTCTCGCCGATCTGCGCGGGCGAAGAGCACACCGTAATACCGGCCTTCTCCATGGCGCGGATCTTATCCGGCGCGGCGCCGGAACCGCCGGAGATGATCGCGCCCGCATGTCCCATGCGTCTTCCCGGAGGCGCCGTCTGTCCCGCAATAAACCCGACCACCGGCTTCTTCACGTTCGCCCCGATATACGCCGCCGCCGTCTCTTCCGCGTTGCCGCCGATCTCGCCGATCATCACGATTGCGTGCGTATCCGGGTCCGCATCGAGCAGTTGGATCGCATCGAGAAATGTGGTCCCGATGATCGGATCGCCGCCGATCCCGATGCACGTCGACTGTCCGATACCCAGCTTCGTCAGCTGCCCGACCGCCTCATACGTCAGCGTGCCGGAGCGCGAGACCACACCCACGTTTCCTTCCAGATGGATGTGCCCCGGCATGATGCCGATCTTGCATTTGCCCGGCGAAATCACGCCCGGACAGTTCGGCCCAACCAGCCGCGAACTCTTTGTCTGCAGGAATTTCCACGCTTTCACCATGTCGATCACCGGAATGCCCTCGGTGATGCAGACGATCAGTGCAATCCCCGCGTCGGCAGCTTCCATCACGGCATCCGCCGCAAACGGCGGCGGAACGAAAATCACCGTCGCATTCGCCCCGGTCTCTTTTACCGCTTTGGCCACCGTATCGAAAACCGGCAGATCCAGATGCTTCGATCCGCCTTTGCCTGGCGTCACGCCGCCGACAACGGTCGTCCCATAGGCGATCGCCTGCTGCGCGTGGAACGTGCCTTCCTTGCCCGTGAATCCCTGTACCAGCAGCCGTGTGTTTTTATCCACCAGCACGCTCATCGCGCACCTCCCGCCGCTTTGGCAAGCGCCACGACCTTCTCCGCCGCGTCCTTCATCCCGTCCGCCACGGTGAAATTGAATCCCGATTCTTCCAGCACCTTCCGCCCCAGCTCCACGTTCGTGCCTTCCATGCGAATCACAATCGGCACTTTAATTCCCAGATCGCGCGCCGCCGCCACCACGCCGGTCGCCAGCGTGTCGCAGCGCAGAATCCCGCCGAAGATGTTGATGAGCACCGCCTTCACATGCGGGTCCGAAAGCAGAATCCGGAATGCGTTCTTCACCTGCTCCGCATTCGCCCCGCCGCCCACATCGAGGAAGTTCGCCGGACTCCCGCCTGCATACTTGATGATGTCCATCGTGCCCATCGCCAGCCCCGCGCCGTTCACCATGCACGCGATATCGCCGTCGAGCTTGATGTAATTGAGCCCGAACTTCGACGCTTCCACTTCAAGCGGATCTTCCTCGTTCAGATCTCGCAATTCCAGAATGTCCTTATGCCGGAACAGCGCATTATCGTCGAAGTTGATCTTGGCGTCGAGCGCGTAAACCTTGTTGTCCTTCGTCAGAATGAACGGATTGATTTCCGCCAGCGAGGCGTCCGTCTCAAGACACGCTTTCGTCAGCGCCATCATCGCCGCCACCGCGCCGCCGACCGCCGCCGCCGGAATGCCGATACCGAACGCGAGATTCCGCGCCTGATACGGCATCAGGCCAAGCCCCGGATCGATGAACTCTTTCAGGATGGCCTCGGGTGTGTGCGCCGCGACCTCCTCAATCTCCATGCCGCCCGCCGCCGACGCCATGAACACGATCTTCCCCACCGCGCGATCCAGCACAATGCCGAGATAGAGCTCCTTTTCAATCGGCAGCGTCTCTTCAATCAGCAGCCTCTGCACCAGCCGCCCTTCCGGACCGGTCTGATGCGTCACCAGCGTCATGCCGAGAATCTGTTTGGCGATCTCCACCGCTTCATCGGCGTTCTTCGCCACCTTCACGCCGCCGCCTTTGCCCCGGCCTCCCGCGTGAATCTGCGCTTTCACCACCACGCTTCCGCCGATGTTCTTCGCCGCCGCCTCAGCCTCGGCGATTGTGAACGCCACTTCCCCGCGCGGCACAGGGACGTGGTATTTGGCCAGAATTGTCTTGGCCTGATACTCGTGAATTTTCATGGAGCGTTGTTTTTCCGGTGACTGCTACTATACTTTTGATTCGCGCATCAGAAGCGCTGCGCGCAGGCCCGAATCTCAAGTTATCATGCCCGGTTCGCCCATTCAGCCTTTACTCCATACCGTCATTGAAGGCCGTTCGCTCACCGAAACCGAGGCGCAATACGCCATGTCCGCGCTGCTCACCGGCGAGTCCACCCCCGTCCTGACAGCGGCTTTTCTCACCGCCCTCCGGATGAAAGGCGAATCCGTCGACGAACTCACCGGCTTCGCCCGCGCCATGCGTGCCGCCGCCACCAGCGTCCCGATCGACAATGAGCATCGCCCCGTGCTCGACACCTGCGGCACTGGCGGAACAGGAATATCGACATTCAACATTTCGACCGTGACCGCCTTTGTCGTGGCGGGCGCAGGCGTGCGTGTTGCGAAACACGGCAACCGCTCGATCTCCAGCCGCTGCGGCAGCGCCGATATTCTCGAAGCCCTCGGCGTAAAGACCGCACTCGAGCCCGAAGTGGTCGCCCGCGCCATTCGCGAGGCCGGCATCGGTTTTCTCTTCGCCCCTTCATTCCACGGTGCTACCCGCAATGTGCAGCCCGTACGCATCGAGCTTAAAATGCGCACAGCCTTCAACTATCTCGGCCCGCTCACTAACCCGGCGCGTGCCGAGATCCAGGTCGCCGGAACCTGGTCGGATGAAGCCGCGGAGAAGATTGCCGGCGCGATGGCGCGCCTCGGCACCGTGCGCGCTTATGTCGTGCATGGCTCCGACGGCCTCGGCGAACTGACCATCACGGGCCCGTCGACCGTGTTCGCCGTACAGCACGGAACCGTTTCGCGTATCGAAGTGTCTCCCGCCGACTTCGGCCTTCACGAACAACCCGGCGAGGCCATCGCGGGCGGTGATGCGGCACAGAACCGCGCTATCGCCGAATCAATCCTCAACGGTGAATCGGGCGCGCCGCGCGACATCGTGCTGATGAACGCCGCGCTCGCCCTGATCGCCGCCGAAAAAGCCTCCGATTTCCGCGAAGGCGTAATGCGCGCCGAGGAATCGATCGATTCCGGCGCAGCTCTGGCCAAGCTCAGTCAACTGCGCGCGATTTCGCAGCAGTAGCAGCGGAACTCAGCCTGGTCTCCCGGCGTCTAAACCGGAATATGCGTCTGCCAGCCGTCGTTCCCGGAGTGCTCGCCATCGTTGCCAGTGCTGCTGCGCAAACGGTTTCCGCTCACATCGAAACTCTGCCCGGCAAGTCTCAGTTTCGGATGGGCGAGGCGATCGGTCTGACGGTAACTTTCGAGTTGAACGTGGCCGCCCAGGCGCCGGACCCAAACAAGCCGGGGTGGCAAACCGCGTTCTTTAGTCAAATCCGATCCGTCCTGGGCCTCTTCAGCGATCGTTTTGTGGTCTCGCCCGCCACCGGCACGCGAGACCCCCGGAATTACCGCCTCAACGAGGGCATCGCTTATTCGGGTCCCCCGCCGGGTACTCACCTTGGTGACAAGCCGGTTATCCTCAGTCCCGATCTCAACCAATGGGTGCGATTCGAACGCCCGGGCCAATATACGGTTTTCCTGCGCGGTCATGTGACGGGCCCTCCCAATCAGGACATTGAAATCGAATCGAATCCGATCGGCATCGATATTATTGCCGCCGAACCTGAATGGCAGGCCGGGGAACTCGCCAGCGACACCGCGGTCCTGGATGCCACGCAGTCCAGGACCGATAACCAGTCGTTCGAAGCGCGCATGAGCGCGGCTCGCCGCATCACTTATCTCGACACTCCTGCGGCCGTCCGCGAGATGGCTCAGCGGCTCGGCACTGCAGACATTCAAACGGCCGAGATTCTCGCTGACGGCCTGCGTGCCAGCCAGTATGGTGCGGTCGCCGTCGCTGCCATGAAAGAACTGCTGCGCTCACCTGCAGAGCCCGTGTCTCCGATCTTGCTAAGGACGCTGGCTGCGCTCGACAAAACGGTCACAGATCCCCGGACGGCGCTCGCTGAGGTGATCGACCGGAAGCAGGGCACAGCGAAAGCGGTTTCAATCAAGACTCTGCTGGACAACATGCCCTCTGAGGGCGTGCCTTCAAAGCTGCGTTCGGAAATCGCCGCGTTGTTTCAGGACCTGCCCGTTTCTCAGCAGTCGGAATTGCTCAATTACGAATGGACGAAGATCGCCAGCCCCGAAATGGTTCCCGTCCTCCGGCACATCTATGAGACCGCCTCGCAAAACCGCTATCCGGAGAATCCACTGCTCGCATCAGCCGTAGAGCACTTGTATGAACTGGACACCAACCGGACGCGCATCCTGCTTCTTGACGAGATGAAGCGGCGCGATCTGCGCCTGCCTTACAGCGCCCTGTCCCTGCTGCCGGACGCCGCGATTCCCGAACTGGACGCCATCCTCCTTGATAATCTTCAGCACAATGGTGGCCGCCCCGTCGAAGAACTCATCGCACGCTATTCCACCAACTCCATCCTCGAACCGGTGAAAGAGTTCTACCGGAAGCGCGATGCCGAAATGAGGTCCCGCGTAACGACGAATCCTAACATTGCCGCGCCCGCGTGCGAACCCCCGCTCGTCGCTTATTTCCTGCGCGTCGAACCCGCCTGGGGCGAGCAGTTGTTTCGTCAGTCTCTCGCCGAGCGCAGCTACACCATGGGCCGATGCTGGCTCGGCATCATTGGCCAGACCGCTGCCTACAATTCCGGTCCGATATGGGAAAAGGTTGCGATCGATGCCCTCCAGGATCCCGCCGTACCCGTGAAAATTGATGCGGTCAAATCCCTCGCGCTATACGGATCGCCGGATTCCAGATCCGCAGTCTTCGATGCTTTCCGCTACTGGCATGAGTGGTGGGAAAACCGTGGTGAACCGAGCGACGAAGACCGCCGTCTGGAACAGGCGTTAGCCCAGGCCACCACCCAGCCGAAGAACTGGACGCCATCAGACAACGATCTGGCGACGGTTCGTGATCTTTGCATGACGGCCGGATGCAGATCACAGGTCCCGCAGCACCTCAATTAGCTTCTCCGCAAACACCGACCGCGCCACCACGGTGTCGCATCCCGCCGCCTCCGCCTTCTGCTTCATCTGCACCTGCACGTGCGAGACAAAACTGAGCATCGGTATCCCGGCCGTCGCCGCGTCTCCTTTGATACCCGCGATCACCCCCAACGGATCCGCCGCGTCGCAGTTCAAATCGAGAATAATCAGCGCCGGCCCGTCCTTCGCCTTTTCAAGCGCCCGCGACTTCTCTTTGACAAACTCGACGGTCCTGCCGGCCTTCTTCGCGGCATCGATGATCTTCACCGTGAAGAACAAGTCGCTCATCACACCGAGGATTTTTCCGGAGGCTGATATCGGGTTAAACTCAGGCATGCTGCTACCGATTTTAGTGGCCCTGATGGCGCGCCCGGTAACCGTGGCCGACGCCCGCGCTTTCATGGATCGCGCCGAAGCCGAGCTGATGAAGATCACCATCCTCGGCCAGCGCGCTGAATTTGTCCAGGAAACCTACATCACCGACGACACTGAGCTTCTCGCCGCCGATCAGAACGAGCGCCTCATCGGCCGCACTACCGAGCTGGTCGAGGAAGGAAAGAAGTTCGAAGCGCTGAAGCTCCCGCCCGACCTGAAGCGTAAATTCCTGCTGCTGAAACTCTCTCTCACCCTCCCCGCTCCGAAGGACGCGAAGCTTCGCGAGGAGCTCACGCAGGTCGCCGCATCGCTCGATGGCAGCTATGGCAAAGGCAAGTATTGCCCCGGGGGCCCGAAAGAACCGTGCTTCGGGATTGACGATCTCGACGAAAAACTTGCCAAAGGCCGCGATCCGAAGGAAGCTGCCGCCATCTGGGCCGGCTGGCACAAAGTGGGCGCGCCGATGCGCGACCGCTACGCGCGTTTCGTCGAGCTCTCCAACCAGGGCGCGCGCGAACTTGGTTTTGCCGACACCGGCGCACTCTGGCGGTCCGGTTACGACATGACGCCCGAGCAGTTCTCCGCGGAACTGGAGCGTGTCTGGGCCGAAGTCGCGCCGCTCTATCAGGAACTACACACCTACGTGCGGAAAAAGCTCGTCCAGAAATATGGCGCGGTCGCCGAGCGCAGCGACGGCATGATTCCGGCCCACCTGCTCGGCAACATGTGGGCGCAGGAGTGGGGTAACATCTACGACATCGTCGCGCCGCCCTCTGCCCCGCCTTCATACGACATCGGCGAGATTCTGACGCAGCGCAAAGCTACCGCCAAGCAGCTCGTGCAGTACGGCGAAGGCTTCTTCCACTCGCTCGGTCTCGAAATGCTGCCGGCGACTTTCTGGGAGCGGTCCATGCTAACCCGGCCCGCCGACCGCGACGTCGTCTGTCACGCCAGCGCCTGGCACATCGATCTCGACAAAGACGTTCGGCTCAAGACCTGCCTGCGCGACACATCCGACGACTTCATCACCGTGCATCACGAACTCGGCCACATCTACTACTACCTGGCCTATCGCCATCAGCCGTTCCTCTTCCGCAGCGGCGCGAACGACGGCTTTCATGAGGCCATCGGCGACGCCATCGCGCTCTCCATCACGCCCGAATATCTCAAGCAGATCGGCCTCATCGAAAAGATTCCGCCGCCGGAAGCCGACCTTCCGTTGCTGCTGCGAACGGCCATGGACAAGATCGCCTTCCTGCCGTTCGGCCTGATGATCGACAAGTGGCGCTGGGAGGTATTCTCAGGTCAGGTCAAGCCCGCTGATTACAACAAAGCCTGGTGGCGCCTGCGCGAACAGTATCAGGGTGTAGCTCCGCCCGTCGATCGCTTAGAAGCGGACTTCGATCCGGGCGCGAAATATCACATCCCGTCGAACACGCCCTACGCGCGGTATTTCCTCGCGCGCATTTATCAGTTCCAGTTCTATCGCGCGATGTGCCGCGCCGCGGGCTATACCGGGCCGCTGAATCGCTGTTCGGTCTTCGGCTCGAAAGCGGCCGGCGACAAACTCGAGGCAATGCTCGCGCTCGGTCAGTCCCAACCCTGGCAGGAAGCGATGAAGGCGATGACCGGTCAGGACCGCATCGATGCTTCCGCGATGGTCGAATACTTCCAGCCGTTGCTTACCTGGCTGAAAGAGCAGAACCGCGGCGAGAAGACCGGTTGGACGGTCGCGCAGGACCCAATGAAGGCGAAGTAGAGGGGCGCTGCGCTTGCTTACGCGCGCGGTTCCGAACCGTAGCCGTTCGGGAGCGGCAAGTACTACTTGTTTTCCGCGTAGACGCGCTTCACGACGTTGGAAACCGGACCCATCGTGGTCCAGTCGGGATACTTCGTTTTCATCTCGGCAGTCACCATCTTGCCGGCTTCGTCGACCTTTGTGCCTTTGCGCTTGAGCTCCAGCGACCGCTTCTGCACGTCGACCAGAAACGCGCGTTCCTTCCCGATCAGCGATCCATCACCGAGCGCCCCGTGATCCGGCACCACAATTTTCGGCTTCAGCGGCGCCAGTTTATCGAGAATCGCGATCCAGTTTTTCGGGCTCGCCTCATCGTTCGGCATATTGGGAACGATCTTGTCCTGCACGATGTCGCCAGTGATCAGCACGCCGTCTTCCTTGACGAAGATCAGCTCATCCCCGCGCGTATGCGCCGGCCCCAGCCAAAACAAACGTGCCGTCACGCCGCCGAGGTCCAGCGTGGCTTCTTTGTCGAACGTCATGTCGGGCGGGCGGAGTTTGACGTCCTGCAGCAGTTCCTTTGCTTCCGGCGAGAAGCTCTTGAACATGTTGATGAACTCCGTGTTGTACTGCTCCATCTCCTGCTGCTGCACAAAAGGGCGGACGAGAATGGTGTTCGGCGGAAACGCCTGTTCGCCGAGCGCGTGCTCGGGATGGAAGTGCGTAGTCGTGAGGAAGAGCTTCGGGTTCCTGCTCAGTTTCGCAGCCTCACGCACCACGATTGCGCCGTTACGCGCGCCCATTCCGGTATCGATAACCAGTGTCGCGCCGTTCCCGACGACGAACACGATATTCGGGAAGCCCATGATCGCGTAGACATGGTCGGACACCTTCATCGGGGTGGCGTTTTCCGCCAGGTTCATGGTCTCCTGCGCGAGGGCGATCCCCGCGGCACAAAGCAGCGTGAAAGCGAATTTCATAAATTCATTCTCGCGTAGAGCGGTTGGAGCGCCGGATAAAGCGCTCGATACGTCTCATATCCGGCGGCATAGTTTTTCGACTCCGCAGCCTGCGGCTCAACGCGCTCCGTCTCGCGGACCGTCGCATGGCACGCTTCCGGCACCGTGCCGAATTCGCCCGTGCCCACCATTGCCAGCAATGCCGCGCCGTAAGCCGACCCTTCCTGATTCTCCAGCGTCACCACCGGCTTCGCGAAAACATCGGCGAGAATCTGACGCCAGAACGGACTGCGCGCGCCGCCGCCCGATACGCGGATTGAATTCACCGGCACGCCGAGCTTCTCAATAATCCCGAGACAATCCTTCTGGCTGTAAGAAACGCCCTCGACGACCGCGCGAATCAGATCCGTGCGCGTGTGCTTCGCCGTCAGGCCGATCCACCCGCCGCGCGCCGTCGCGTCGAGATGCGGTGTGCGCTCTCCCATCAGATACGGCAGCCAGAAAAGCCCCTGCGATCCCGCGCGCGCCCCGGCCGCCTCCGCCATCAGCGCATCGTAACTCGCACCGGGCGCAAGCTGATTGCGCAGCCACTGCAGACTTAGTCCCGCGCCCTGCGTAA
>Ga0182030_10016864_pt1 | contig 14168 bp, 9 predicted proteins | sample 812S3MmetaG_FD_121299 | JGI IMG/M metagenome (GOLD analysis project Ga0182030, IMG submission 121299) | Permafrost microbial communities from Stordalen Mire, Sweden - 812S3M metaG (Illumina Assembly) | ecosystem: Environmental > Terrestrial > Soil > Wetlands > Permafrost | place: Sweden...
ATGAATGAGTTCGGAGAGCCGAATATGGGAAATCCGTCCGTTCGGTTCGATGAGGGGCGGGCGAGAGTCGGTCATTGGCCTTGTGCCTCTCAATCCGACCTCCCCGCCTACTCTACCACTTTGCCGCCGCCGAGCCCCGCGGAGGCGTCTATCTCCATAAGTCCCATTAGTCCCCTAAGTCCTATAAGTCCCAACAGTGGATTTTCTTGCGGAGAACGGGAGGACGCGACATAGTTACAAAGCAGACGCTTGAAATGGCACAGGTCCCGGTTCAGGGTTTAAGCGAAACTATTGCGCGCGTAGCTCAACTGGATAGAGTGACGGCCTCCGAAGCCGCAGGTTGTGGGTTCAACTCCCGCCGCGCGCACCAGTTCCGCCAGATTTTGACCGGCGTTGCAGGAAAATCACATTATGTCGGAAGATAAATCAATCGTTAAACCAGTGGCGGCCCCGCCGCTGACACCGCTTCAACTCAAGTCCAAGTTGGCCCCGACGCCGACTCAACTGCCCAAGTTCTCCGTCAAGGTGAAAAATGCGCAGGGCGAGGACGTGGTGCTGGCCGATCCGAGTGCCAACCGCGCTTTGGTTGCCCTCATGGATATGTGCGCCGTAAGCGGTGGCGCAGCTTCCCATTGGGGCGGTCCTGCCGCCTTTGCCGAAATTATCTCGGCTATCCACGGCATTATGTTCGCCGTCAAAGACCGGCCCTGGCATGAAGCCTTCAATTTCGTCAACGACGCCGGCCATTGCGAAAACGGAATTTACGCACTCCGCGCCAATTACGGATTCGACGGCCTTACCCTCGAAGATCTGAAAGGTTTTCGAAGCATCAAGAGCAAACTGACCGGTCACGGCGAATCGCATCTGAATCCCCAGGGCGTTCTGCTCAGCAACGGCCCGCTCGGTTCGGCGCTGCCCCAGTCCCAGGGGCTGGCTCTGGCCGACAAGGTACGCAAGAACGACCGGGTCACCGTTTGCACCGTTTCCGACGGTGCTTCCATGGAAGGCGAAGCCAAGGAGGCCTTTGCTGCCATCCCTGGCCTTGCCGCCAAAAACAAGCTCAACCCCTTTGTCCTGATCGTATCCGATAACGACACCAAGCTCTCCGGTCGCATCAGCCTCGATGCGTTCAGAATGACGCCAACCTTCGAGGCCATGAGCGTGCTGGGCTGGAATGTGATCAAGGTGGCCAACGGTAACGATCTCCAATCTGTTTACCTCGCGGTCGAGAAAGCCGTGCAACAAGCCCGGGCCAATCCTGCCGCGCCTGTTTGTGTTTGGGCAAAGACCGTCAAAGGTTTTGGCATCCGCTCCACGGTCGAAAGCGCGTCGGGCGGTCATGGCTTTCCCCTGGCTAACGCGGAAAAAATCGTTGATTTCGTCAAGGAGATTTATTTCGGCGTGCCCGAAATTCCGGTCGAATTGGCCAACTGGGCGCGGAGCTTGCGCGCCGATTGGGATCAAAAGGAGGCCGCAAAAAAGGCCAAAGCGGCATCCGCCCCGGCCGTTGGCGCGGTCAAAAAGGAAAAAATTCAGGCGGGACTGGCCAAAGGAGCCATCCGCGCTGCCCAGGAGGGATTCCCCGTCTATTCGATTTCCGCCGACGTCGAGGGATCGACCGGCATCAGCACTTTCCAGAAGAGCTTCCCGGACCGGTTTATTGAGGTGGGCGTGGCTGAGGCCAACATGATCAGCACCGGCGCCGGCTTCTCCAAGGCGGGTTTTATTCCTATAGTTGACACGTTTGGCCAGTTCGGTGTGACCAAGGGCAATTTGCCCCTGACCATGTCCGCGCTTTCCCAGGCTCCGGTCATCGCCATTTTTTCCCATGTCGGTTTCCAGGACGCCGCCGACGGCGCATCGCACGAGGCCACCACCTATTTCGCCGCCCTTTCCGCCATTCCGCACACGGTGGTCGTGGCCTGCTCTTGCGCGGATGAAGCGGAGGCCCTAATGTTCGAGGCGGTCAAACGCACCGCGCACGCCCGCCAGGAAGGCCACAATGGCGAGTCAATCATCTTTTTCGTCGGCCGGGAAAACTATCCGATGCACTGGCAGGAAAACGCAAAGTATGAATGGGGCAGGGCGGAAGTCCTCTCCAGCGGGACCGATGTGGTCATTCTGGCCTGCGGACCCCTGGTGGGCCGGGCCATTGATGCCGGGCGCCAGCTCAAGGAACAAAATATCAGCGCCGCGGTCATCGCCAATCCGTTCATCAATCGGGTGGATTTGCAGACGATTGTGCCCGCGGTTGAAAAGTGCGCGGGGCGTGTCATCACCATCGAAGATCATCAGGTGATTTGCGGCATGGGCGCGCAACTGGCTCATGCCCTTGCCCAGGCCGGCGTGGTCCATCGCATGAAATCATTGGGAATAAAAGGGGATTTCGGCCAATCCGCCTATGTCGCTGAGGACCTGTACCAAAAACACGGATTGACCGCTGAAAAAATTATCGAGGCCGCTCGGGAATTGATGAAATAAGACGGGGTTATGTCCCAGATTCATAAATCCTTGCAAGGGCAGTTGCTGCTCGACGGCGGCAAATTGCATGGGTCCTTTTTCCATCGGTCGGTCGTCTTGATTTGCCAGCATGATTCCGAAGGGGCTTTCGGCCTGGTCCTGAACCGTTTCAGCAACAGTAACGTCGGCCAGGCTCTGGTCGCGAATTTGCCCGAGACCATCAAAGGACAACCGCTCTTTTTAGGCGGTCCGGTGCAGCCCGGTACTCTGAGTTTTTTGCACACGGACACGTTTGTGGCGGAGGCCAATGTGATGCCCAACTTGAGCCTGGGCCATTCGCTTGATGCATTGATGGATTTGAGCGAATCCTTTTCCAGCAGCCAAAAATTCCTGTTGTTTGCCGGTTATTCCGGCTGGACGGCAGGTCAGCTTGATCAAGAAATGGCGCGCAAGGACTGGCTGGTGCATCCCGCCTCCCTGGATTTGGTTTTCCACTCCGAACCCGCCCGGCTTTGGCAGGATATTCTGCGTCAAAAAGACGACAAAACCCGGCTGCTGGCTGATACGCCCGAGGACTTGTCGTGGAACTAATCGCTTTTCAACGCGGCCTGTTGCAAGTCCAGCAATTGCCGAATGCCGGCCTTGCCCACCGCCAGCATCGCGGCCAACTGTTCGTCGTTGTAAGTGCTCTCTTCGCCCGTGCCTTGCAGTTCGATGAACTCTCCCCGCCCGTTCATCACCAAATTCATGTCCACTGCCGCCGCCACATCCTCCGTGTAGGAAAGATCCAGCAGGGCCTGCGACTGCACGATTCCCACGCTCACCGCCGCCACCGGCTGGAGCAAAGAGGCATCTGCCAGCTTGCCTGAGGCAATCATATTTCTAACCGCCAGCGACACCGCCACAAAACTCCCTGTGATCGCCGCGGTCCGCGTCCCGCCATCCGCTTGCAATACATCGCAATCCAGCCAGATGGTTCTGGACCCGATTTTCTCCAGGTCAATCGCCGCCCGCATGGACCGCCCGATCAATCGTTGAATCTCCTGCGACCGCCCGTCGATCTTTCCCTTCGAAATGTCCCGCGCCTTTCGCGTCAGGGTGGAGTAGGGGAGCATGGAGTATTCGGCTGTGATCCAGCCGCCCGTCACATTTTGTTCCTTCATCCAGCGAGGCACCGAATCCTCGACGGTCACTCCGCAGATCACCCGCGTGTTGCCCCATTCGATCAAGGTCGAACCGGTCGCGTAGGGCGCGATCCCGTTTTGAAATCGCACCGGGCGCAGTTGGTCTGGGGTTCGTCCGTCGGGTCGCAATGTGCTCATCGTCATGGCGCAGCTTATCCGCCGTTGCTCCCTCCGGCAATGCGAATCACTGCGCGGTTACCGCCGCCACATGCCAGTCGAAAAAAAGCTCGTTGCGAATGCCGCCGTGGGCTGGGTGAACCGGCAGGTAGTTATAGTAGTACGACGCGGATTTGCCGTTGTCCTGGTCCACGTCGGTCAGCGCCCAGCACAAGGCGGGGGTGCTGATATCCTGCAAGCGCTTGGGCGCTTCATTGGTGTCGCTGTTAAACGGGGGCTGCATGTACGGATAGCCGAACGGCCGGCTGACGGTTGTGGAATTAATATTGGTGACTTCAAGGGCGGCCATGTAACTCAGCGGAACGTAGTTTGACATCAGCGCCGTGTCTGGGTCGGGTGCCGTCCAATGCCTCGCCGCCGAAGGGCATCGGGCCAGCAATGCGTCCTGGGGAGTTTGTTGGGCCGCAGGCAGTCCCAGGTAAGGGGCGATGTAATACGGCACAGTCGCGTGGAATCGATGTTGTCGTATTCTTCGTAAAAGCCCAGCCAGACTGGCCCCGGCAACTGGTCATGGTGGTCGTCTGCATACATTTGGAAGGCCGCAGCCAGTTGTTTGTAATTATTGATGCACTGTGCCCGGTAAGATTTTTCCTTGGCCATGGACAACGCCGTGAGCACGAGCGACGCGAGGATGGCAATGATGGCGATGACCACCAGCAATTCCACCAGCGTAAAAGCGCGCCGGCATTTCATATCCAGGATGAATCTTCGATTTGTTGTACTGCCCATCCATTATATATGTCCGCTCGGGCCAGGAATGGGACATTTAATTTCGGCGTGATTATTTCGGCACCGCCACAATGTGCCAGTCAAAAAACAGTTGGTTGCGCACATTGCCATGGCACGGAGTCTTTGGAAGATAATCATAATACGCGGCCGAACCAAAAGCGTTTTGCTGATCGGCGTCTGTCATGGCCCAGGACAAGGTCGGGTTCGCAATCTCATGCAGCCGTTTGGGCGCCTCGTCGGTGGCATTCCACGGGGCCGATGAATAGGGGTAGCCGAACGGGCGGGTGACAGTACTCGAATTAATGTTCGTGATTTTTACACTCACGATATAACTGAGCGGCCTCTCTAATGACATCGGTGGCGTATCGGGCGAAGCGTCCGTCCAATGCCGGGCGGCCGACGGACATCGGGCCAGCAACGCGTCCTGGGGCGTGGATTGCGGCGCAGGCAACCCCATGTAGGTGGCGATATAATACGTCAGCCGCACGTAATCCGAATCGTCGTAATTTTCGTAAAAGCCCTGCCAGACCGGCCCGGGCAACTGGTCGCCGTGATCATCCGCATAGACCTGGATGGCTATGGCTAATTGTTTAAGGTTATTGATACACTGTGTCCGGTAACCTCTCTCCTTTGCCGCGGACAAGACCGGCAGCAATAGCGCCGCCAATATGGCGATGATGGCAATCACCACCAACAATTCAATCAACGTGAAAGCACGTTTCATATTCACATTGAATTTGACAGTGCCGCGCTCGATTCGTTATGCGCCGAGTATTCCCGGCTGCATCATTTCACCGAGGACAATTTGATGCTCATGACCTGGTTCATTTGGTTCGTGATGCTTTGCTTGGATCCAGCGCCGCCTTTGCCGGGCATGGACATGTTCATGACCATGCTGATGTCCTGATTCATGGTCGTATCAATAATGATGCCCAGTTCCGGATCGAACCAGGACGTTCCGGATGTAGTTCCGTCCAAATTGCCAATGGACATTCCGCTTGGATTTGCTTTTTGATCCAGGTCAGGTTTGTTTTTGATCGTTCCTTCAAACTCCAGGCGGGCGCATTCGCGCAGTCCGTGTTTTTCCCAGCTTTGAAAGGTGAATTTATAATCCAACCCCATGGTTCCGATGCCACCCATCGGGAATTCCATTTGAACCGGCCAGGTGTCGCCCGGTTGTACCGGCTTGGGCGGCACGAAACGATTCTGGCTCATCATCTGCTTGAAATAACCATCGCTGAACATGCTTTTAAGCGGCGCAAGCGCTGCCGCCTGAGGGCCGGACGAAAGCCGCTGCATCAGTTCATTAATGCCTTCCAATCGATCGACTTCGTTGCTGGCGTTGAGGAAATACTGGATTTTGGCCCCCACAATTTTTCCGAAAATGTCACCAACCGGGTCCGCTTTTTCCGCCGAAGATTTTTTCCGCGAATCGTAATCCATCATTGTTTTGCCCCCCATGCCCATTTTCATTCGCGCGTTGAGGAACTCCATTTCAACTTCGTGCCCTCCATCGGGCAGGGCTTTAAACACCGTCAATCCATATTCCTGTCCCATGGTCATTTCCTGTTTCATCGGAGTGCTCTGGCCGGGAACGGTAAACTCAGAATTCATTTTCATCGTCATCTCGTAAACGACATGTTCGCCCAGCGGCCATTTCAATTTCAGCTCAACCGGGCCCGCCGGCGGCGTGAAAGCGGAGGGCTGGTCCAATTTGCCGGCTTTGTCGCAGCCCATCCAGGATAAGCTGAGGGCCAGTATTGCGGTGATGAGAACGAAGTTCCTGTTCATGTTTCTTATCTTCCAATTAAATTGAGAAACCAGTCAAGTTAAAATCCTGTCTTTTGGTAAATAAATATCAGTGGCGCGACGTTCTGCTCACGGGAGAATGGAAGTAAATCGGTAATCGCCCGAACCGATTTCAATCATCGCCCGGCCTCTTTCCATTCGCACGAGGCGGACGTCGCCGGCTTGTCTCACCGGCTGGCCTGCCTCCGTGATGGATGACTCTTCCCTGGCTGGCAGGGAAACGGTCGCGCTCGAGCCCACGGGCACCCGGAGCCGGAGTTTGAAACGGTTGCCTTTTCTTTCCCAATCGCTGACGATTTTTCCGCGAACGGAATCGTAACTCGTCTTGACCCAATTTAAATCGCCCACCGGTTGGGGCTTGATCAGTATTTTGTCGAATCCAACGGCGTCCGGTGCGGGATGGACGCCGCCCAGCCCTTTATAAAACCACTCACTGACAGATCCAAACATGGGATGATTGTGCGAGTAAGTGTTGTCGCTCAACTCCCAATGTTCCCATAACGTGGTGGCTCCGTTTTCCAACATATAGCCCCAGCCGGGGAATGTGCGCTGGTTCACAATTTCGTCCGCCAAATCGGCCCGGCCAAAATCGGTCAGCGCGTTGAGCATATATTTGGTTCCAAATATTCCTGTGGTTAAATGCCCTTGGTGCAGATCGACAATGTCGTGCGCCAGAACATGCAGCGCGGCGGCTTGCTCTTCTTCAGGAACCAGCCCCAAGTGGAGGGCAAAGGCTTGGCAGGCTTGTGAGCCTGCATCGTAAAACCCTGAGCCGGGTTTGAGGAATTTCCGGTTAAAAGCTGCTTTGATTCGCTGCCCCAGCGCATCCGCCTCGGAGGCGTCCACTTCCTCACCCAGCGCATGAGCGATGTAGGCAAAAAGCCGCGCGTTCAAGTAATAGAATGCTGTCCCGGTCAAAGCGCGAGGTTTGGGCGCGAGGCTCTCGTGATCGCCGATGCCATTGTCCAAAAGGTCATTCTGCGAGCAGCTTTGTAAAAACTCCATCCACCGTTTCGTCGTCGGATATTCGTCGGCCAGGAGGCGGAGATCTCCGTAATATTGATACAACTCCCATTGTAAAAAGGGCTGGGCCGTGCCCCAGCCAACGGGGCCGCTTTCTCCTCCCAAGCCCTGGTCGCTCACTCCTACAAACGGCGCCGTTTCCGTAAAACCGCCGTTGGACCGGGCGGCGTCGCCCAAGTCTTGCACTGCTTTGGTGTAAAATCGCTCCATGTCAAAATTGAAAATGGCCGCCTCGCTGGCAGCCACCATGTCGCCTCCGTATCCGAATTTTTCGCGGTGCGGACAGTCTGATTCCACGCTGAAGAGGTTGCTCAGTTCCGTCCATAACACCATTTGCTGGATCCGGTTAAACTCCGGGTTGGAGCAGGTGAAGGAACCTGCTGGCGCGACGTCGGAATTAAGGCGCAATCCCTCAATTTCATTCAATGCAGGGCGATGCGACAGTCCCGATATCTCTACGTAACGAAAACCATGGAAAGTAAATCGCGGACAGTAAACTTCCCCGCCCGCGCCCTTAAGGATGTACTGATCCATTTGCCACGCCGTTTTTGGCAGGCCCTTGCCGTCGTACGTGTAAGCCGCCCCGCCTTGTTTTATTTGGCCGCAAACGGAAGTCAGGCCATTGAGCATGCCATCCGGTTGAAGCAATTCGCCGTAGCGCATCGTCACCACGGTGCCAGCGGGGCCTTTCACGTGCAACCGAACCCATCCGGCAAAATTTTGCCCGAAATCAACAACATAGACGCCGGGCCGCGGTTCGCTCAACTTCACCGGCTTGAGAAGGCGGGTCACGCGAATCGGCCGAGCCTCCGGGGCGCGAAGCGGGCCGACGGGTTCAACGGCGAATTGGGCAGGCTTCCATTCGGAATCATTGAACCCGGGAAGATTCCAGCCCGGTTGTTCAAGTCGCGCATCATAGACTTCGCCCAGATAAACGCTGTTGCGCAGAATCGGTCCAGAACCGGTCTTCCAGCTTTCATCCGTCCCTATCGTCTCCGACTGGCCGTTGGCATATTCCAGAACCAGTTGCAAACAGAGGCGGGGCTCGCCCACCGTCAGATGTTCGCGCAAATTCAAGTGCCCCCATAATCGCAAGGGCAGGGGATTGTACCAGCCGTTGCCCAGCATGACGGCAATGGCGTTGGGGCCGCGTCTTATTTGCTCCGTGACGTCATAAGTTGAGTAGAGAACGCGTTTGGAATAGGTCGTCCAGCCCGGGTCCAGCACATGATCGCCGACTCGCGCGCCATTCAAGTACAATTCGTAGTAGCCGAGGCCGCTGACGTAGATGCGGGCGCGTTGCACGTTCCTTTCCGATCGGAACTGTTTGCGAAACAAGGGCGCAGGATTGTTGTCATACATGTTTTTCTCTGGAAGTGGTTTACGCCGTGGCGCTGTAATCCAGGCGGCGTGCCAATCGGATGGCTCGATTAGCCCCATTTCCCACCAGGCGGCTCGCGGGCAGGCCGCCGCTTTTCCCTGCTTGTCCCATGCCCGGACTCTCCAATAGACGCGGTCTCCTGAGTGCAATGCTGTTCCGGCGTAAGGCACGCCGATTGATTTGCTCGACGCAACTTTGCCGCTGTCCCAAAGGTCGTATTCGCCTTTCCTGAGTTTTGCCAGCGATCTGGCGGCGACGATTTGGTAGGCCGTCTGACTCTGTCCGCGTTGCGTTGAATCCAATTTCCAACTGAGCGCCGGTGTAACGTCATCGATGCCCATCGGATTGGTTTGAAAATCGCATTTCAAATCGAAGACGCGAAGCGCGGCGCCCGGACAAAGGGTGCCGAAAGAGCAAAAGGCCAATAAAACGAACGCGCGGCCAAAAATCATGGCACAATGTTGGGACAGAAAGGGGACAATACCAGCCGTTTTTTTTCATGGCTGACATTGACATTATTGGGGGTTTCGTGGCTAATTAAGATGCTCTATTTACAATTGGCGCGCAGGTGCGGCAAGGTCGCGAGAAAGGGGCTCGCTGACGGAGCGTTGAGCGACGAGGCGACAATACCAAAATATGAAAATACGACTTCTGCCGGCGCTTTGCCTGGTCGCAATGTTGACTCTTCGAGCCGGCGCCCACCCCTATGCGTCGGGGATTTCCAACAACGCTGGAACGGTTTCCTGGGTCCTCAACGAAACGGCCACGGACGTCAAAATAATTTTTGATAACGGCGCTTCGACCAACGATCTTGGTTCGGCGCCGATCGTTGGCACCAACACCTTCAGTTTCGCCGGCCACACCAATTTTTCCATCGTGGTTTTTAAAGCCGGGTCGGGCGCGATAACACAGATTAGCAGCGATGCGAATGTTGATAACAGCTTCTACGGCCCGCGCGGCGTTGCTGTCAATAAAAATGCAAAAACCGGCAACTTCGGCCGGGTTTATGTTGCCAACGCCTATGCGGGAGCAGCCACGCTCCGAATCACGACTCGGGGCGTGTATGTCATGGACGCCGCTTCGGGCGACATTTTTGGCCGGGGAGCCACCGGTGCGACGGCAGGCATGAGCCTGGGCACCAGCACGACTTACTCTCCCTACAAGCTCGGCATCGGGCCGGATGATACGGTGTATGTGGGCGACTGCGCCTCCGTCACCATTGGCGGAGTTTGGCGGACGGACCCCGCTCTCGCCGCTTCGACCAATATTTTTGGGTTGGCCAACCCGAGCACCAATGGGTTGACCAGCGGCACCAACTTCGGACGGACTATCGGCACGCCCAACGTCAGCGGCTCGTTGGCGGGCGGCAATCTCGTTCTGACCCTGACCGCTTGGGATTTGAATCTGGCCAATCCGCCGGGCACTTTCCTGTCCACCTCGTCCGGCTACCAGAATATTTATCGTTACAATATCGGGGCCGGCCCCTTGCCGTGGAAAACCTTTCCCACCGTCATCACGAATCCGATCTCATACGCTACGGTGAATACAGTCACGATGGATGCCCAAATAGCTCCGGACGGCAAATATTTCGTGACGGCCTATCGTTACAACCCATCGGAGGGAGTGACAAATGTTTGCGTGCTCAGCAGCAATGGCACGCAAGTGCTCTGGGATTCAAAGAGCATCAGTTCAACCTATTTTCACGATTCCGCCATTGATCATCTCGATTTCGCCAACACGTCGATTTCTGTGTCGCCTGATGACAAATACGTCCTGATCCAGGGATCGACCAATACGACTTTTCTGCTCATGTCATTGACCAACGGCGTGCCGGACATTTCCACCCTTACCACCAACACGCCTGCCGCCAGCAGCGGCATCACCTGTTGGGCCTCCACCTGGGATGCGGCAGACAATATTTACGTAACCAGTTCCAGCTCGGAATTCCTGCGCGTTTTTTCCCTTGGATTAACCACCACCTGCACGACCAGCAACGACGCGACATTCACCAATGGCGGTTTCAGCATGAGCGCCGTTTCCGGATTGCCGGCGGCCATCCAAACCCAGCCTGCCAGCCAAACGGTGCAATGTTCGAGTAATGCCACTTTTTCCGTTGGCGCTTCCGGCGCGTCGCTCAGTTATCAGTGGTATCTTGCCGGCTCGGGCGCCATTGCCGGGGCGAGCCATTCCACCTTGGCCTTGAACGCGGTTTCCGTGGCGCAATCGGGCGGGAGCTACACCGTGGTTGTCAGCAATACATTAAATAGCGCGACCAGCCAGGTCGCGATATTGACCGTGGACGATACCCTTCCGCCGGTGGTGACATTGAATGGCAGCGCCACGACCAACCTGCTTCAAGGCACGCCGTTCGTTGATCCCGGCGCAACGGCGGTGGACGCTTGCGCCGGCATTCTGCCGGTGACCACCAACGGAACCGTTAACGTGAATGCGGGCGGGACGAACATTCTCACCTACTCAGCCACTGATCCGAGCGGCAATTCCGCGACAAATATTCGCACCGTAATTGTCCTTCCTACCAACGGCCCTCCTGTCATCTCGCAGCAGCCGGTCAATCTGATCGCACAATGCACAGCCCCCGCGACTTTTTCCGTTGTGGCCTACGGCGCCATGCCTCTCGGCTATCAGTGGTATTTTGGCTCATCCGTTCTTTCCGACGGCGGCGGGATTTCCGGTTCGAGCAGCGCCAATCTGACTTTGGGCGATGCGCTTCCGTCCCAGGCGGGGAGCTATACTGTTGTCATTACCAATATCTCGGGCATTGCGACCAGCAGTATCGCAACCCTCAGCGTTTCCGATTCGACGAGCCCCGTAGTGACAGTTATAGGCAGCACAGTTGTCAGTGTGGTTCAAGGCAGTTCGTACACGGATCAGGGCGCCACCGCCGCGGATGCTTGCGTCGGCAGCCTGCCGGTGACAACCAATGGAAGTGTCAACATAAACGCCACGGGAACTTATATTGTCACCTATTCGGCCACTAACTCGGGCGGCTATTCCGGCAGCGCCCAACGAATCGTCACAGTCACTCCCGGCATCGCGCCGGTGACGGCTGGCACTCCCAATATCATTCCATTGCCCGTCACCCTCTCGAATCGGGCGGGCATTTTTACGCTCTGCCCCTCGCAGCCGTCGGCGATTGTGCCTTCTCATGCCTTAATCCAAATTTTAGTGGACAGCTCGTCACTACAGACGGGGCGATATCTGGCAGCGGCGCTCTTCAAATCCACCGGCTGTCAATTCCAGCTTGCCACCAGCACGGCGACCAATGCCGTCAAAGGAACCATTCTAATTACCACGTCCAACGCCATCTCCGGCTTGGGCGCGGAAGGATACGAATTGACCGTTGCGCCGGACTCAGTGGTCATACGCGCTCCGGCGCAGGGCGGGACATTCTATGGAGTGCAGTCGTTGCTGCAATTGCTGCCGCCGCAAATTTATTCGCCCTATGTTGTCACAGGCGTGGCCTGGGTTGCGCCCTGTGTGTATATCCGGGATTACCCTCTGTATTCGTGGCGCGGCGTGATGTTGGACCCGGCGCGTCACTTTGTGAACAAACAGGAGGTTAAGCAACTTTTGGACGCGATGGCCATGCACAAATTAAACACTTTACATTGGCACCTGGTGGATGACCAGAGTTGGTGCCTGGAAATCACCAATTATCCAAACCTGACCGCACATAGCGCGTGGCGGAACGGCATCGACTACGGTCTGGCGCCACGAGCCACGACCGCCACCAATGCCGCCGGACAATATGGCGGCTTTTATACGCAAGCCGACGCGCGCGAGATTGTGGCTTACGCGCTGGAAAGGCATATCACGGTGGTGCCGGAAATTGAAATGCCCTGCCATTCGACGCCCGGTTTGTCGGCCTACCCCCAATTTGGCTGCGGCAATTCTGCCAGTAGTTACAAGCAGGATTATCCAAACATCAATTATGGCATTGACCTTTACAGCCTGGGATCGCCGGGAACGATGGCATTTTTGAAAGAGGTCATGACCGAGGTCATGCAAATTTTTCCGAGCAAATACATTCATTGCGGCGGCGACGAGGTGGCAGCGAGCGGCGACACGCAATGGCTGAGCTACAATGCGGACGTAACGAATATGGCGGCCATTGGCATCACCACCATCGTCCAGTACCAACACTGGTTGTCCACCAATATGGCCAGCTTTATCCACGCCAATGGGCGCACAATGATGGGGTGGACCGAATTCGAGAACGGTGGCGTCGTGGCCAACGCTGCGTGTATGGATTGGCAGACGGGCGCCTCCAGCCAGGCCGTAGCCGTCGCTACCAATGGCCTTCCGGTGGTCATGGCGCCTGACAGCACGTGCTACATCAATTATGTGGAGGGCAACAGCAACAGCCTCAATATCGAACCAGGTTTTGCCGTGGGCGGAAACCCGTCCTATTTGGCCCTCAGTTCGGTCTATGGTTACAACCCGATGCCTGCCAGTCTGCCGACGGCCTACACCAATAACATTCTCGGGGCGCAATGTAATTTGTGGGCCGAATACGTTCCGTCTTTCAGGAACGTCATGTTTAAAATGTTCCCGCGCGAAACGGCCATGGCGGAAATCACATGGACACCGAAGGCTTCGCAGAGTTACAGCAGCTTCACCAACCGCCTGGCCGTGCAAAAGCAGCGCTTCGCCCAAATGGGCCTCAATTACGATCACGAAAGCATTCCGCAGATCGGCACCTGGTCAAGCGTTCCGACATCAGGTTCGACCCTGAGTTTTAACATCACCACCAACGTGACCGCGGCCGGCGAAATCGACGTCAGTTTCTGGTATGGAAGCGGGGGGAATCTATCCATCAGCTCAGTGGCGCTCCTGGTCAATGGGGTGCAAGTGGACGTCGACACCCATGCCGGGCTGGCCGAGCCGAGTTCGACCTATCAGGCCACGGAACCCTTTATCCCGATCTTCACGCTTTACATCGTGCATCTGCCGGAAACCAAGCTCGGTGCGACCTATACCATCCAGGCAGTCGTCGCCGGCTCCGGCGGCACATCCGGCAGCGGCACCGTTTACATGCCGAACTGGAATTAGAGTGGTGTTAGCTAAATCAGCTTCATAAGACTGCTGCTTGGGAGCGAGGGGGTCTCGCCGGCAGAATTATGTAACGGAGTAGTTAAACACCACACAGTGCGGTTTAAACAAAACTGCCTCGAGATTTGTAGCGCAATTTTCCAAATCAGCGGACTCTCCGCAGGTTGGGACACCCGCGCGGCACGGCAGACTTGGAAGTCTGCGCTACGCTAGAGCGTTTTAAGAAATACTGTAGCCGCCGGACCGCAAACGAATTCATGCCAACTGCCGGCGGATGCAGATTTGTAGCGCAGGTTTCCAAACCTGCCGTATCGCCGATTTCCAAATCGGCG
>Ga0182030_10016865_pt1 | contig 14168 bp, 15 predicted proteins | sample 812S3MmetaG_FD_121299 | JGI IMG/M metagenome (GOLD analysis project Ga0182030, IMG submission 121299) | Permafrost microbial communities from Stordalen Mire, Sweden - 812S3M metaG (Illumina Assembly) | ecosystem: Environmental > Terrestrial > Soil > Wetlands > Permafrost | place: Sweden...
ATATTATATCTTATAATTATATATATATATATATTATATTATATAAATTATATATTATTTAATGTTTATTATTTGAAAATATATTTATCTAAGTATTTATTTTAACTATAATTACTACTACTATACTATCAAAACTTTACTTAAATTAATACAAAAATACCTTATTCAAATCTATACTATGTAAATGTTTTTCTATATAATTTATATATATAAATATAATATAATATAATATAATACTAAGAATTTTTTAGTATAAAAAATTACAAAAAGATATTTAAAATCAGAACTTTTTTTAATATATTTTTTATATATTTATAATTAAAATATATATTTATTATTAATTATAATAAAATAATTATAAAATAACTTAATATTAAGATAGGAGCTAGCGTAGTGCTCTCACGTAACCATGACAATCCAGAATCAAACTCAAGGAAACTTGTCTATATTGCCCAAGCTCAATACATTATTACTGAAATGAGTACCTTAGCTTTCCTCACTTGTTTCAAGACCTGTATCTACTAGTTTATCCACAAATTGACAATAGCATATATGATGACAACACCTATCTCATTGATAACAGCATGTCTCAGAGAACGCAAGTTTGTAAAATACAAGCAAGAGAGAAGACTCGTGGGATTTAGGAAAGCGGATGATTAGTGGTGAGCGGGGCGAAGGGGAAACGGAGTAGGTCGCAGGAACGAGGATTTCTTATATTCGAACTGTTGTTCGTCTTTTTCTTTGTTAAGGACTTAATCTGCGGTATTATATACTGGTAGAAGGTTTGCGGCATAGGAAAGGGGGGTGTTGTATACACAAGAGGGGGTGAATATTTGATTGCGATGAGTGGTGGTGGTGATTATGAGGCTTGCACTTGCCAACTTCCCCATTACGATGCATTTGTCGAAAATCGGAAGGCACCTGGTATAGAATATTAAACTCATAAATCCATTATACCCATTCCTCTATATACACCCCCTTCCCTAACCACGCATCAAAAACTCAATAACCTCTTCAAATGCAACCCCTTCTCACAATCACTCTCCAACGGCGGAAACTTCCCTCCTCTTCGTTCCCAAACTTCAATAATACTACTCACCGCATCGAAGTACGTCGTAGCCGTCCGCTGAAAGCCCAACTTTTCCCATTCGGTGGAGGGCGTCGAGGATTGGATGCCGTCCCAGACGGTACGCCAGTTGCGGAGAGCGTGCCGGAAGGGTGTTAGGAGTGTTTGGATTATGGGGTTAGGTTCATTGGGGTCAGGTGAGGGGGATGGGAGGTGGATTAGTGGGGAGAGGAAGAGTGCGTTCCAGACGTGGGTGTAGAGGACTGTAGTAGGGGTTAGTGTGAGTGAGGGGGGCGGGGGGACGGAAGACGAACAGTGAATCAGCATTTGCATGTCAAGGGCCGTCAGATTCCCATCCCGCAGAACCTTCAACCGTTCCGCTGCTTTCTCAGGCGGGGTAAACAGGATCATAAAGGCGTCCTTGATCTTCATTTTTGGAATTGGAAATCGTTGGGTGGCGAGTAGCTCATCATAATTTGCGGTTCGGAAATATATGTCGTCGCTTGGGAAGGTGAGGTCTATTTCAGCCCATTGGAAACGTGGGGGGACGTTGTTGAAGATGCCAAAGGCGTTGTCGAGCATTATTGCTATGGTGGACGTACTATGAGGGTTAGTGGAGTATGGTGACAATGAGAGCGGCGCGTACCGAATATATGATTCTTTTAGTATCCACCGTCTAAATGATTGTTCATCGTTGATAACGAAGTTTGGGGGATGCTGAACAACTTGCATTTCTAAATGATGCATTATCTATGCAACGTTAGCAGAACCCAAAGTCCAGGAACATATACTTACAGCGGAGATTCTAGCGTATCTTTGCTGCCGCACTCTGATCCGAGCGGTCGGATTGCCAGTCCAAAATTGCAGTACGATGATGAGATATGCCCCTTGGAATTCCTCAAGCTGGTAGCATTGCCTTTCAAGAGATACACTATCTCCTTGCCTGACATATCGCCGACCTGGTAAATCATATTCGTCGTTGATCCCAGGTATGGAGTAAATGTATGCCTCTATGATATCCAGAAGAAGTTTGAGCTTTTCCACATCCTCTTTCTCCATTGAGTACTGTCGGTAGATTTGTCAGCGAAATCGTGGTTACACGGAGATAACGCTTACCATGCCTCCAAGGCTCATTAAAGAAATGACCAAAGGAAGTGCAGCTTTACAAGGGTTGAAAGTAGCTTCATGAACCATAGGTCCATGTTTATGCCAATGGCGAAAGTATAACTTCAGCCAAGACGCAATCTTATTGGCCGTGATAATCTCAATTGCGTCAAGTACCTCTTTCGACGGAGAAAGGGGAGGATTTATTATAGCAGCTGTATACTTTAACTTCTCTCTTATACGAAAAGCTCTTTGCTCCAACACAGCTTGATCCAGAAATAAAGGGTCCGGTGAAGACCACAACATTATATTCTCCCCAGGCATCTGGAAATTATGTGTCTGTTGTTCGAAAGTCCCGAATTCGAGGTGTCGTAGGAAGGCATCCAGATTTGAACTGTTCCCCTCCACGCCCACATTCCCATATTCGTTGTATGTTGGCATTGTCGCGCCGGACAGCTCGCTTGACACAGGTCCATAGCCATTCTGCGAGGGTATGAAATTGGCAAAATCTGCAGCCTTGCTATTCGGACTCAATGTATTATCTTTCGGGAATTCGCGCATGAAATCTGTCTCGCCAGGGCAATTCAGGAGGAATCCAATGGAGTTTCGATCCGAACCTGTAGGATCAGGGGTTGTCGTGGCGCTCGTGGTCTCGGGACTGGATACGGCTGCGATGGTCAGCATCTTGACGGGATCCCCCTCTACGCCCAAGCATTACTGACCTGTAGACCGATTCTTGACACACGTCCTCCCAAATTCTTTGCATTTTCGGCATGGAATCTCGTTGTCGCATTTGACTTTCAACCGAGAACACTCGTCGCATGCGTGCCTCTTCCTTCCTCTCTCCAACGAACTTGGGATTTCAGCCGACCCTCGCTTTTCGCATCGCCGAAAATGATCTCGCAGGACATCGCTGGACATAGACGATTAGTGCATGGCATGCGGCTATATATCCAGAGGTACGTACCTGCGCTTAAAGGTCTTCTCGCAGAATTTACAAACGTATGGCTTTTCTCCGGAATCTGCATTCAGAAATCAGCTCGGCATTCCTTCCTCGCCAAAACACGGCTCGACAAACGCTGTTGAAGATGGCGCATAAGATGTGCCTTGCGCTGAAATTTCTTGCCACATAGGTTACATTCCGAGAGGCTCTGAGGGATCTGAGCCTCCATTTTGTCGGAACCATGATAGTGCAATGTGGTGCCGCGACGAAGGTGGGATTATTTGAGGCAGCGTCATGTTAACCGCGGGCTCTTTGGGCTGTGGACTGTGGGCTGTGTGCTGTGGGCTTGGCGGGGATCATCCGGGGCGTCATTCAGGCCTTTGCGGGGGTAACGATCCTTCGGTGGGAAAGCCCTAATGAGCCGCGAGGCCCGACCGCATACCTTTCAAAGCACCCCAAGGCAACATGTTTCAAGTATTATGTACGGCGCAGCAGTCGGTAATAAGTGGCGCATCTTCTGTGGTGCCGCACATCCATCTTGGCACTCGGATATGCATTTCCTAATGGGTTCACCAGGTTTGACGAATACGTGAAGAAGGGGGACTATATATGGGTCTTTTCCGACGAGACCCTGCTGATAGGTGATCCAGAACCAAGCCTGATGGGGGCGGGTGGGTAATGTCGAAATGCTATTAATTAATGACCCAAATCCGGGTTATTTCCAGGCGGGAGCGAGAGCCTAAAATTGAGAGCCTGAAGTCAAATAGCGGGATGAACCGCGGCAATTAGAGGCTGAGATGATTACTGTCTGGGACCGGATAGGCTGGTTTACGAGTCCGCAGAGCTTCATCGTTTCTTTTTCTCTCAGGATAGAACACTACAGAGCATCTAGGACAACCACGCGTCACAGTATAGAAAGACGAGGGAGGCATAGCACCTGCGAATTCGGTTTCTACAAAGGCATCGCCAACGCGAGATGATGCGAAAAGCAAATCCTAATATATCTTGCTGTGTTATCTAGTGCTAAAAGTAAGAAGAAAAAAAAATATTATATTCAACTGTATTTTTATCACTATATTATAATTTTTAATATGTAAACGTTTGAGATTATCTAGTAAAATACTCAACTATAAATTTCTCAAATTTTCGTTTATTTATAGTAATTTATTACCTTATTTTGGGTGTACAGAGATGAAGTATCGCAAATCGGCCCCACATATCACAAATAGACCAAACCCATGACTCGCTAGACCTTCTACTGTCTGGTCTACCGTCTACCATAATTACCATCACTGCAAGTAATGATGTTCAAGAGAACAATTAATTCAATTAAACTAATAATTCAAACAGAGATATATACATTCCATTCTGACCAATTCTCCCACGACCCTTATATCTCAGAACTCTTTCCTGGCCCAAGATTCTATATACGCCCACGCTCAGCAGGAAGGAAATCATTTGCACCATCCACCAAAAAGACCATAAGTACCAGAAATACATGGCCCACATCTTCCCTGCAAGTGCGATTGGATGATGAGTTGTTAACAATTGTTTATGAGAAGAAACATGTTCGATGAGATGAGATACGAAAATATGCGGTTGTATTTCTTTGTTGTTATCGAACCTTGAAAGTAGTGCGAAAAGGCTGAAATTTGTGCAAGTGTCAAAGAAATTCGTGGGTGTTGGGAGACAATGAGGGGTGTTTTGGGAAGGTCAGCGCAAGGCGGACCCGAGTAAGTGAGCGATTAGTTTCTCGTCCTTCGGTTTTGAAAAATCGTTGCCGTGAGTTCTAGATATGTGTTTGAAGAACATATCGGGGGCATATCCAGCACTCCCTCTTAGTGGAGCATTTACTCTTGGGAGACATGTATGATCGCCTAAAGCGAGGGCAAGAAAGCTGTGGTGCGAAGCACCGTGACTCCGTGAGTACAGAACATGCAAATAGTGTAGGCAATGGGATTATATAGTAACTCAGACTCAAAGAATTGAAGGCGCAAAATAATACAAATATCACCGAAAGAGCACGCCTTAAAAACTCTTCCCGATTCAAATTCTTTGCCTTTGTTCCTTCCCTTCTGCAGGATTTCCCGGCTCAAAGTTCAAGGCGTTCAGAATTTTGAGCGAAAATTTGAACCGAGATTCTAGATCTGTTTTTTCTTCGGCCCATCGGGTTTTGTCATCATCATGTCCGTCGCTGATTTCGTACATTGATTGCGAATTAGTCAATGACAAATTCTTTCACATCAAAGAAAAAACATAAAGGATAGGGACAAATTTATGCCCCTCATCAAGTAGCATAGTGTATGAAAATTTAGAAAAATACCTATGTCTTAAGTGAGAGTTTATGACTTCTACTTACTCCCGACCTAAGGCAAGGACTTTTGATGCGCCAGGTCTAAAAGTACACCCCGAGATATGCCTAGTGTTAAGACGGAAACACTAGTATTGTTCGGTTTTAAAATATACACTGAAATTATCTTCTTTTAGCCATTTGGGAAATTATATGAATGATGATTGACTATTGTCAGGCGATTGATTGCTATCATTGAGAGCTTGGTTATCATTTGCAATTAGGTAACTAAAAATGAGAGCATACTGAGATTAATTGTAATCCATCACTCTAGATGTACTGACAAAATCCATAAATTCACGGATATTACATTTTCTGTCACGAGCACCTAGAGTAGGTCAAATAGGGCTTTTATTAACTAGAATACTAAGCTACAGATCTAGAGGGCTAGGAAGAGGTTCTTATATAGGGGACCTCTAGCGAGGTCACGTGATATTTACAATTCATATCGCGCTACCTAAGATCGCTGAGCTTAATCGTGACATTTTCCTTTGCTCAGGGCTAGCGAATATATTCATAATTAGAGATGCATATCTATTTGTGGCAAGGCTGTTTTGAGGTCTTTATATACTAATATCATGAAATATCTACTACAATTCAAGAGTCCAATAAATATCTACCAATATACCTATATATAATAACCGTCAAAAGATATTTCCGAAAGAACAATACACAAGCCTTGGGTGTTAATATCTAGTGCTCTCCACGACCGTATTACTATTCATACGAGACGAGCACCGAATTATAGATTTATAATCTAGTATATATCAAGTAGTTACATTGTCGTGTAAGTAGTTGTGATACTCTCGGCATACTAAGGTAGTAACGAGGACCTAATAGGTCTGAATATTTATATATTAATTAGGAAATTTTCCATTCGAACCGTAATTAACTGATGGAGACCATAGCCTCACACCTAATATATACACATCAAATATACCAAACCTCAGCTAACCAGCTCGTGGCGCGCCGGCTGTACAGCGCCATCGACCTCGACGTAGCCGTGATGCGGACTAGTCTCCACAGGCGTGCTGTCCGCTTCCATGAAGCCTGGTTTAAACACGTAACTCAAAGGGGGGACCGTATTTGATGCCGGGGTTGAATGCAGCTCACCAGGACCAGTCGCCGCTGTGTATTGCATAGGCGCTAACGCTGACGCTTGTGTGGGCTGGGTGCGCTTGTGATGTTTGACAAGGAAAAACAAAATGCCTATAATCACGGCGAGCGCGGCCACGCCAACGCCAGCGCCGATTCCGGCTTTGGCGCCCGTGCTGAGGCCGCTACTGGCGGCTGCAGCAGAGGTGGTTGCAGTCGAAAGCTGATATTGCAGCGCGAATATGCTATTTACAATCACAACAACAGGAGTCCCTGTGGTAGTGGAGTTGGGCGCAGTAAGGTCGAATACCGGAATTGTCACACAAGGCACGTTATTGCCTAGTGAGGTTGAGTACAGTGACCAGCCTCTAAACAGTTAAGTTAGTTATATATTAACAGACAACCTGGGTTTTACTAACGAGGGACAACAGGCTGTATTTGAGATGGTCGAATATCCGCTAGGACATGCACTGAGGACACCCCCAACGTTAATATTGTAGGGGCAACAGGACGGGTTGTTCGGCGAGCAGCCGATCAGCGGGAAGGATGTTGTGGTAGCAGAGGCTATCACAGAGGTAAAGGTTGGCGACCCACAGCCAGCAGTTAGAACGCCAGATGCTAGTGCTGAAGTAGAAGAGCCAGCTGAAGCAGAAGAGCCAGCGGAAGCAGCTGGCGTGGTAGGAGTAGCGTCCACTATTCCGGTATAAAAGATAGTTGCAGAGGTGCCGCACACGATGGCCCCGTCAGTTAGGTCGGGTTGTCCGACTCTGCAGAATTTTCAGCAGATGTGGAATAGGATGGGGAGGGAGCACTGACGATGCGCATATAGATCTTGCAATGGAACGTCCGTTTGAGAAGTCTGTAGCAGCGCAGCGCTCGTTGGCACAACACTCTACGTTGGTTAAGTAGCCTCCTTGATCTGGCCCGCAATAGCAGGATGTGGCCTGAATCCCCGCGCCATAAGAATCAAAGCACAGTGGGTTGGCCTCTACGGCAGTGGTAACGCAACTGTCCTGTCTCCTAGTCAGTACAGCCTTGTTTTACAAAAACATTTTCACAAACCCAGCAATTAGGGAGGGTATCGGCACCAGCTAAGCCGATCAAGCCAGCAGCCAGGAGCAAAAGACGCTGAGAATTACGCCCCATCATGTCGAGTATCGTGAGCAATCGTGAGATGGACAGACGTCGCCAGCAGATTGTGTCTCGTGAACGATGTGCGGCTGAGGGAGAAGCGAAATCACGGTCTGATCGCTCTATTGGCGGGAGAACCCTTGCAAGCGGCTTTTACGAGTTCCCGCGCGAACACCAGTCGCTGTCGGAGTAATTTGGTGGCGCTACTCAGTGGGTCCGCTCAGAGCTCGCTGGTTGCGCCCGACAGTCCAGGGTCGAGTAGAGTGGAGGCGGTGAAGTGCCTACAAAGAAGGCGAGTGGAGGATGGGTGCGGCTGAGGGGGGTTACATGCGTCGTGGCTTGGCGTGCACGCATACAGGGTGCGCTGCAAGCACACAACCTAGCCTTTAACTTTCTTACTCCTTTTAATAGATATTTGGATACTAATAGAATAAAGAAAAGGCCCTTTAGAAATAGTAAAATCTATTTAAAGCAAAATGTGATATATTATATAATACTCTAGTCAATTAGTATCAAACTTGACCAGTATTGACTTTTATTTTTGTATAATTCTTTAATTTAAGCAAGCCTAGAGTTAAAGGAAAAGTGAGGTAAGGATTGGTGCGAAACAATAATGGACGAGTCTCGTGTTTTAGTGAATGTTGAACATGTGTTCTCAAAATCTGATCCTTAGTGAGCAAAGACTGCTTTATCTGCCCGATAGAGTCTTGTGATTATCTGGGGGTTAGATAATCCTCATTGTTGAAAAAAAAAAAAAAAATTTTTTATATATATATATATATATTATTTGGCTGTCATTGTTTATATCATTGTCATTTGCTGTTTCTAGTATACCTTCAATCTAGAAGTGCGGAGACTCATAATATCAGTGTGTCAAAAATTTAGGGACACTCAGATCTAGACTTGAGCTAGAGCTCCTGATTATATCAGAACTTTTAGGACATTCCCATTTCAGCTGCTCAAATGCGTCGCAGATCCTAAACAGTGAGAGATGCGAACTTGGGTATCTGCCAAAGATTCCAAATATACCACAAATTACAACACAATTAAATCAATATATTTCCCAAACAGTTGAATGGGTTTATCCCAATTCATGAGGCATTCAATCTGCGGAGTAGTTTTGAAAATGCGAAATAAATTGAGAGCAAGAAAGAACCTAGAGTGTGTTTGAGGGCTTTTATGGAGACGCGGCGAGATAGGGCTATGTGCGTGAAGTTTGCTGATGGCTTTCCTGTTATCAGCTGAATACACCAGTATCACTTGATTTCTCAGCTAGTGAAGGGAACAGCATGGCTTAGTGCGTATTTGAATTAGAGTTGGAGGCCTAACGGTCTGCCGTAAGAAAATTGGCGCAAGCCTCCGCTTGTGAAATCCCACCCATAAACCTATTTCCCTAATAAATGCTTGCAAGTCTGCTGAGGTGTAAAGCTCGAACCTACTACCGCTTGGCTGGCCCATATTTGGCTATTCGAGGCACTGATAAGTGTAGGAAATTGCGAGCTTTCTCTCCAGTACCCGCTCTAAGTTCTTCCAAATGTGGTACCCCCAACCTAGCGAAATCCATGTAAAATTCGATCCCCGAAAGCGTCTACCACGTCTCAGCAGCGGGAATCAACACGCAGTCAAGCTTCTTAAACTTGATCTTGAGTCTTCTGAGTCTCGTCCTTGTAGCCCTTAAGAATAGTCTCTCTGCGTGGCTTTTTAGATCCTCTCATGTCGTCCGTAGAGCTAGACTCGTCTGCTGTGCTGTTGGAGAAGGGACGCTTCTTTGACTTTGAGGGAGATGGAGTGTTGGTGGTTGTGATTCCATCTGAGGTCGATCTTGATGAATTACCAACAGCAGATCGTTGTGTATTAACGACCACTGCGTCCTTGCCCTTCTTAACTGGCGCTGATATGCAAGTTTTTTTCTTACTTTCTCCGTTCAACCTGTCGACTCCATCAACTCTGTAGATATACTGAACCGTATTGTCCTTGTCCTTCCAAGTGCGACTATACGTGAGCCTCCTGATATTTGGGTTGATGATGAATTTCAAGATATCCGTATCTTCTTGCATGGGGTGTTTCTTGTTATAGTATTGTGCGCCAAAGATGATCCATTCACCAGTACCGGCTATTAGGAAAAGATACTCGAATTTTGGCCACTTTATACTCTTTTCTTGGAGGCCAGTCTAGAATAGAAAATCAGTACAGCGTTAGAATTAAAAGAACAAAAGTGGAAGGCTTACACGAAGCAAATTGCCCTTCCTGATGACATAGAAATCCTGGCCAAACTTATTGATATAGCCCCAATAGAAGTGGTTAATACTTGGATCAAGCAAGTCTTTGAGCGCTTTCGGGTTTTCCTTGTACAGTGTTGTGGCGATAGAATCCGCAGCCGTTAGCTTTTCAGTATAATGGTTCATATCCCACCACCCGAAGCACCTCTGATCATTGGCAATGTGTGGGCATCTCGCGGGAGCATCGGCCGGGAGGTTGACTGGGTCAGTGATATCTTGATAGATACCCCAAAGCTTTTTGAGATCAACCATTGTTGGCAATTGAGAGATTGATTGAAATTCGTCTTTTGAAATTGGCGAATGATATCTTGATGCTTTGATTTTGCGAGTCTGGTTTTTTTTTTCGAGGGATAGACTTGAGAGTGGGAAATATAAAGGGAAGATGGAAAGACTATGATGATGAGGTTGGAGCAAACGATCAAGATGAGTATGGCAGCTTTGTAGGCTTTACCTACCTACTCGAAGCTAAAATTGAAGCCAATCGAACCACCTTGAAAAGGTGAATCTGAAACAAACCTATAAGCCGAAGGTTGAACTCAAAGTGAATAAGATTTTAACCTGGAAGGATGCTTTAAAAATAGATAGACGCAGGCAGGACTTTCCCGGATCTGGTAATTACGAAGAGTTGAATTTCTATATTGACAGTTGTCAAGTGGAGTAAATTACCGTTGTCCCTTCCTCAACCACTATCAAAGAGCAATGTCAAAATCCACACACCTACAACTTCCCTTCCGCCTTCAACTTCTCCACAAAGCTCCTCGGCGCCTTCCCCTCGACCATCAACTCCAACTCCGGGTCTGCCTTCGCTCTCGCCTTCTTGTAACCCTCCCTACCCACCACCCTCTGCAAATACGCCAAAATCCCTTCATACCCCGTCAGCTCGTATCCATAAAACGTCCGAAAAGTCGTCAAAGTAAACACGGTCATGATATCCGCAGCCGTGAACTCCTCTCCCGCTAACCACATATTTTCTTTGAGACGGGCATCCATAAATTTAAGCATCTCCCCAAGCCTCCCAGCCAAACGTGTAGACCTAGCAGCTGCGGGATCAACACGAGAGATTGAGAGAATGTTTAGAACATGGGGTTGTAAAGTCCCGTTCGCGAAATGGAACCAATATAAATAATCTGCATAATTTTTATGCGTTGGCGGTAAGGCAAGTTTGCCGTTGCCGTATATGTGGATGATGTACTCAACGCAGGCAGCTGATTCGGCAAGTGTGAGATCTCTGTCTTGGATAACGGGGGCTTGGCCGATTGGGTTGAGGTCTTTGATTGACTGTGGGGAGAAGACAGGATCGCGTTGATGGAGAATTAGTGTGTAGGGGATTTGGAGCTCTTCGCAGAGCCAGGGAAGGCGCTCGGATTGGGAGACTTGGAGGTGGTGGATTGTGAGGGTCATTTTCTGTGTAAACAATAATGCGAGTGCTTGGAAATGGAAATAAGGTTGAATTAACGAGAGAACATGAAGATTATATAGATGTGAGTGAGGCCATATAATACGGGGCTGGAATTTGTCCGAACTTCCGAGGGCCGAAATTTCCATTTTCTTTATACCTTTGACTCAATTCATTAATGAGGCAAACCCGGTGTATATTCACATGCTTTTGTCGAGCTGACAGGGAGCCGCATCGTATATTACTGTATGCAGTTAGTAGATGGGGCAGAAAACATCTGTGCTGAATACGATCCCTGCCCATCTGTGCAAGGCTCGCTACTAGACGACATTCCGAACAGAAGCCTAAGTGGGGAACTCCTAGCAATGTGGTGAGTGATAAGGAATGTAGGAACAGTCATCATGAAGCTGAGCGTGGGAAATAGTGGGTCGATTGACGATCAACGCCGAGGAAAATATATTTATTCATATACTTTTCATACAGTATCCAACAGGAGCAAGCACCCTGAACTATGATGCTGACGTGGTTGAACCCAAATTTGTGAAGCAACAGTCCATCATGTACACGCCAGACGCACAACAATGCCTCTATCACCCAATACTTCTCAAAATTTAAGGTCTTCTTATCGTAGGCGGAATAAACGCCTGCCCCTTTTTATCTCCCCATCCATTCATACTCCTCTTCACACCCAAAGTTCTCTTCATGGTTGTAGACTGTAACATCGACATTGTTGTAGTATGCAATGAGGACACCTGGACTGTGGTCGAGGGTTGAATCAGAGGTAGGATTGATGGGTTTGAGGTTAGTCCCCGAGGTGGAGGCTTCAGACATTCCTCGGGTTCAGGCTCTGGTGTTGGAGCTTTCACTCGTGGCGGGGAGCTTGACAGAAAGACGTAATCGTTCTTCTTCTGTTCATCAATTCTGATGCCCTGGCGAGGTCGCGTGACAGGTTGACCTATTGTGAGGCGATGGCTCGCGAGGTCAGGTGCAATGCCGATATGGGCACTTGTAGTTGGACGCCGAGGCTGATTGATGCATCTGGTAAAATCTGCCGAGACTTTTTTGATCTTACCCATGTTCTCCAACTCCTGTGCGATTGGTGCAGGTCGCTGTGCTGCTTGAGGCCCAGGCTTACCCAGAAACGCGTGCAATGTCCCTTGAACTTCCGAGCATTTGCTCTTATGTTTTGTGGCTATCTTCGATTTTGGAACTTCTGGGACGAACTCAGGTTTCTCCTTTTCGATTGCACAATTGACCGATTGCTCGTTGAGAACCCGCAGATGGGATCTTGCGGTTCCAAACCCAGCCTTCAGAGTTATAGTGGCGGATGTAAATTTTGAAGCTCCCTCCATGGTTGTGACATACCCTCCTTGCCATTCAGTTGTAGAGCGTTCTTCAATATTGCTAGTGGAACACCCAGGTTCGATCCTTTGGCGTTTTGCTGGGCGCTGACCCATTGTGAAAGATAGCTGCCCACCTTTGCTATTCCGCCTAGAATCACCGTCGATGTCCTCATCCTCGGCTCCAACTGGAAACAGATTGTCTTCGTCACTCACAAGAAGTTGAGATGATTTCGAGATTGATTCTAGAGATGGCACCGGACGCCGAAGAATCTGAGCCATTGATTGAATGGTAGATGAATCCAATGAAGGACCCTTTTCATCCAGAAGGGGAGCTAAGGGCGGGGGTGAGAGGAAAGGTGATAATGTTGCCTGTTCTCCCTGTGAATTTTTGAGGGGGTAGCTCATGTAAAGCAGCGATTTAGCCCGTGTCATAGCCACGTATAATAGTCTTCGTTCCTCATTCGCATCTTCCGACCTTGAATGTGGTATGGAGCCTTGGTAGGTTGCAGGAACAAAAACAATAGGCCATTCCAATCCTTTCGCTGCGTGTATGGTTGATATTGTCACTTGAGCAGTCGGCACACCTTTCTCGTCACTCTTGTCCATCACAAGAGCTACATTGGCGAGAAATCTCGATAAAGGATCGGATTGGCTATCTTGCTCTATTCCTTCAACCTCGGGAAGAGACTCATCGTCATAGCCGGTTTCGATCATGTCTTGGAAATCAGAAGCCTGTTGAATGAGCTCCTCAACATTAGCCCATCTCCCTTTTGCCACATCGTCGTGATGAGTCTCTAGCCATGCCTCATATTTTGTTTCTTTGAGAACAAATTCTATGAGCTTGACTGTACCGTATCGGTACTCGGTATCTGCTGTTCTCTTCCTCGCCGTCAAAATAATGTTCACAAATTCTCGGAGGCCTTTCTCAGCCTGTGTGGAAAGTTTAGTCTTAGTACTTCGTCTGCCTTGTACAGCACCAAGTATCAATGACCAAAGAGTCGAGTTCGATTGATCCGCTTCCTCAAGCAATCCCTTGATGGTGGTGTCCCCGATTCTTCTCGAAGGAATGTTGATGATTCGGGCCAATGCATCATTACTGTCAGGTTGCTTGATGACCCTTAGATAGTCTATGATGATCTTGACTTCAACTCGTTCATAAAACCGAGCACCGCCTAGGATTGTCAGACTAAAGGGGAAGCTGGGGACGAAAAAGTGGCATACCAACCATTCGATAAGCTATCCCTGCCTTTCCAAGAGCACTTTCAATCAGTCTTGAGAGTGCCGCTGATCTGAGTAGAATAGCAAAATCATTCAAATCTAAGAGATTCCCTGTCAAACCCATGCACCTTCGAATCTCCAAAACGATCCATTCAGCCTCCTTGTGAGCATTCATCAATTGTCTGAGAACTGGCCTTGTACCGACAGTATGTGTTGGTAAGAGCGACTTGGCTACTCGGGAAG
>Ga0182030_10016868_pt1 | contig 14166 bp, 10 predicted proteins | sample 812S3MmetaG_FD_121299 | JGI IMG/M metagenome (GOLD analysis project Ga0182030, IMG submission 121299) | Permafrost microbial communities from Stordalen Mire, Sweden - 812S3M metaG (Illumina Assembly) | ecosystem: Environmental > Terrestrial > Soil > Wetlands > Permafrost | place: Sweden...
ATTCTTCACGCACCGGCGGGACGAGGGCGTCCCGCGCGGACCAGGGGGTCCGCCCCACCAATTTATTCGGAGTCCCGGCGGTGGGAAAAGTATGCGGCATTGGGCTGAAAGCCCGCCTGCAGCCAGGATTGGCTGCCACACAACAGCGTTGCAGCTCATCTCAATTTCGTTCCCATATCCCAAGTCTTCGCCGACAGGCAAGAGTGCCTCCACCACGTCGTGCCGGGAAGCCAGCTGATCGCTGATAGCTGACAGCTCTTTCCCCTTGACGCCCGCCACCGCTCGGCGTTATGCTTCTCCTAGATATCTAGGAGAACAAGATGGGCAAAGCCAACCCAGACGTCTTGCAGGGCACCTTGGACCTTCTTATCCTCAAAACCCTGGCGCGCGGCCAACAGCACGGGTATGGCATCGCGGTGCACATTCAAACCGTGTCCCACGACGCGCTACGAGTGGAAGAGGGGTCGCTCTATCCGGCGCTGCACCGCATCGAACAGGACGGTTGGATCCGCTCTGAATGGGGCCTTTCCGGCAATAAGCGCAAGGCCAAGTTTTACGAAATCACCGCCGCCGGACGCCGCCAATTGGCGCTCGAAGAAAAGAAGTGGGACCATCTCACTTCCGCCGTCGCGACAGTGCTCCGATTCGCCTGAGGAGGCGTCATGCCCCTATTTCGCAAGCTGCTCCGCACCATCGATCCCAGACCTCTCGACTGCGCACTCGACGACGAGCTTCGCTTCCATCTCGAACAGCGCACCGACGAGTTTATTGCCCAGGGCATGAGCCCCGCCGAGGCCCGGCGCCAGGCGCAACTGCTCTTCGGCAACCCCACCGCGCTGCGCGAATCCACCCGCGATCGCGATGTGCTCGTCTGGCTCGAGACTACTCTCCAGGATCTTCGCTACGCCCTGCGCGGCATGCGCCAACGCCCCGGATTTACCATCGCCGCCGTGCTCTCCCTCGCTCTCGGTATCGGCGCCAACACTGCGATCTTCACTCTGCTCGACCAGGTGCTTCTCCGCAACTTGCCGGTCCGCAATCCGCAACAACTGGTCCAACTCAAACAGATCGGCCTCGTCTACGGCTCAACTATGGGGGACGACGCATTTTCCTATCCCCTATATAAAGACCTGCGCGATCGCAACCAAGCTTTCAGCGGCGTACTTGGGCAGTTCCCTGTAACCCTGAGCGTGGCCTTCGGCAGCCACACCGAGCGCGTGCCCGGCGAACTGGTCAGCGGCAACTACTTCGAGGTGCTCGGCGTCGCCGCGGCGCTCGGCCGCACCATCGCTCCGCAGGACGACGTCCAGCCCGGCGGCCATCCCCTCGCCGTGCTGGCCTACGACTACTGGCAATCGCAGTTCTCGGGCGACCCCGCAGTATTGGGCCGCACCATCACCGTCGACGGACTGCCGCTCACCATCGTCGGTGTCAGCCAGAAAGGCTTCGACGGGCTCACCTTGGGCCGGCCCGCGCGCATCCGCATCCCGCTCGCCATGAAGTCGCAGATGACCCAGGGAGTCTTTGCGGAGGATTTCAATCTGTCGAATCGCCGCGCCTATTGGGTGGAGGTATTCGCGCGACTCAAGCCGGGCATAATTCGTCAACAAGCGCAGGCCTCCCTTCACCCGCTGATGCGTTCGCTTTTCGAAACGGAGGTGCGCGAGAAAGGTTTCGAGAATGCACCCAGCGAAGCCAAGTCCGCATTCCTGAAATCGTCCGTGGAATTGTTGCCGGCGGAACGGGGCAAGTCGGGAATGCGCTCTTACGAAGCGCCGCTGCTCATTCTCATGGCGATCGTAGCGGTGGTCCTGCTGATTGCCTGCGCGAATGTCGCCAACCTGCTGCTGGCCCGCTCGGCCGCGCGTCAACGCGAGATGGCGTTACGCCTGGCGATCGGCGCGTCTGTCGGCCGCATCGTGAGACAGTTGCTGGTGGAGTGCCTCCTGCTATCGATCACCGGCGGCGCGGCCGGCCTCCTACTCGCCGTGTGGATGGACCGGCTTCTGCTACGGTTCCTGACCGCATCGAACCTGGTTGCCACACCCGACCTGAAGATTCTCGGCTTCACACTGGCGGTTTGCGTCCTGACTGGGATGCTCTTCGGACTGGCCCCGGCTTGGGCCGCGCGCGGCGTCGACGTCGCCCCCACCCTCAAAGTGGATGGCCGCATGGTAGGTAGCAGCGCCGTCAAATTCCGTGGAGCTCTGGTCATCGCGCAGGTCTCGCTCTGCGTGCTGCTGCTAGTGGTGGCCGGTCAGTTTGTGCGATCGCTGATCGCCCTGCGCAGCGTGAATATGGGTTTGCGCACCGACCACATTTTGGAGTTCTCCGTCAATCCCAGCATGAATGGATACACCAAGGAACAGAGCGGCCGGTTCTATCGCGCTCTGATGGAGAAAGTCCGCCACGTTCCCCAGATCGAATCGGCAGGGGCGTCCGCTCTGGCGGTGCTGGGCCAGGAAGGGTGGTCGCCGGGCATCACCGTCGACAGCAGCGGTCCGCAACCAGGTACGGACAATCCCAATGCCACCCTGGTGTCGCCCGGATATCTCTCCACTCTGGGTATTCCATTGGTGTTGGGCCGCGATTTCTCGTCCGCGGACGAAAACGCCCCTCACGGCGTGGTGATCGTCAACCAGGCGTTCGCTCGCCAGTATTACGGTGACCGCAATCCCGTAGGCCATCGACTGGGATTAGGCAACGAGCCCGGAACGCCAACCAACCTGGAAATCATCGGCGTGGTACGCGACAGCAAATTCTTCGACGTGCGCGAAACCATCGGCCCGCTCATCTATTTCGACAACGACCAGAACCCCGACGTCCAGCAGATCAACGTCTACCTGCGTAGCGCCACCGATTCGAGCCGCGTATTCACCGCCATTCGGCAGGCCGTCACCAGCCTGGATCCTGCCATTCCCCCATTCGCCATGCGCACCCTGGACGAACAGGCCGAGCTGACACTGGTGCGCGATCGTATGGTCACCACGCTCGCCTCCATCTTCGGAGCGGTAGCTGCCCTGCTCGCGGCCATCGGCATCTACGGGCTGATGTCGTTCAACGTCGCCCGCCGCACGCGCGAAATCGCGGTGCGCATGGCGCTGGGGGCTAACAGCGGCACCGTAACGTGGATGGTGTTGCGCGAAGTATTAGCTTTGGCTGGCGCTGGAATCGCCGTCGCATTGCCGGCCGCGTGGGCGCTCATGGGACTGGTGCAATCGCAACTCTTCGGCGTAAAGCCGCACGATCCGGTGAGCCTCTGGATGGCCGCCGGCATTTTAGCCTTAGTGGCTTTGTTCGCCGGATACCTGCCGGTGCGGCGCGCCGCGGCCATCGAGCCTATGGCCGCGCTGCGAGCGGAGTGAGTTTATGGGCTACGAGCGGAGTGAGTTTATAGGCCGAGAGCGGAGTGAGTTTATAGGCCGAGAGCGGAGTGAGTTTATAGGCCGAGAGCGGAGTGAGTTTATAGGCCGAGAGCGGAGTGAGCTTATGGGCTGAGAGCGGAGTGAGCTTATGGGTTGGTTCCGAAAACTGAAAACGAGCCTGCGCCCGCGCGGGCTCGACAATGCGCTTGATGACGAACTCCGCTTCCACTTGGAGCAGCGGACCGATGACTTCATCGCCCAGGGCATGAGTCGCGACGAAGCGCGTCGCGAGGCAGCGTTGCTGTTCGGGAACCGCACCGCGCTACGCGAATCCACCCGCGATAGCAATGTCCTGGTGTGGCTTGAGACTACCCTGCAAGATCTCCGCTACGCCGCGCGCGGCATGCGCCGCCGTCCGGGATTCACCAGCGCGGCGATCTTGTCGCTCGCCCTCGGCATAGGCGCCAACACCGCGCTCTTCAGCCTGCTCGACTCGTTGTTGCTCAAGATGGCGCCGGTGACGAAGCCCCGCGAACTCGTGCGGCTGCAGGACCGCGACATCGAATCCCTCACCTACCAGATGTTCGAGGAACTGCAAACGCACGCGCGCTCCTTCTCGGGAATTACGGCCATATTCAGAGCCTTCGGGGAACGCGACATTACGGAGAACGGCGAGCCGCGCACGGCTTTTCTGCAACTGGCAGCCGCCGGATCTTTCGACGTTCTGGGCGTGCAGGCGTGGCGCGGACGCGTCTTCCACGAGGCCGAGGGCAAATCCGCCGCGGGTACGGTCGCGGTGATCAGCGAGGCGTACTGGCGCAGTCATTACCACTCCAGTCCATCGGCGCTCGGTTCGCATTTTCAGTATTTCAACAAGGATTACACCGTCATCGGGATCGCGCCACCGGGCTTCGGGGGAATGCTCGCCGACCTTCCTGCCGACATGTGGATCCCCCTGGAGCAGATCCCCAAGCCCCCTCCCGCGGAGTGGGCGCGCGGACGCGAACTCGTCGTCATCGCGCGTTTACGGGAAGGCGTCTCAACTCCCCAGGCCGCAGCCGAGGTCAGCGCGCTGCTCCAGCGCAAGATCTCGCTGGTCCCCGGGGGCAACGGATTCTCGGCGTTGCGCCGCAAGTTTTGGCAGCCCCTCACAGTGGTGGAGTGCCTGGCGGGACTCGTGCTGCTGATCGCCTGCGCCAATCTTGCCAACCTCATGCTGGCAGGCGCCGCGGCGCGCCAAGGCGAGCTCGCCATTCGACAGGCGATCGGCGCCGGCCGTGCTCGACTGGTGCGTCAGTGGCTAACCGAAAGCCTGCTGGTGTCCCTCTGCGGCGCAGCTTTGGCGCTGCTGGTGGCGGCGTGGCTGAGTCGCGCGCTGCTTCGCTTCCTGCCACCGACGGCCGCGCCGGCGCTGGGCAATCTGGCGTTCCGACTCGACCTGCGCGTACTGGCGTTTACCGCCGGCCTGGCGATCTTTACTTGTCTTCTGTTCGGACTCGCACCCGCTCTGCGCGCCACCCGGACGGCGCCGAATCGCGGCCTGCGCGAGGCTTCCGGAAATTGGAGCAGCCGCGCCCTGGTGGTGTGCCAGGTGGCGCTGTGCACCCTCCTGCTGACCGGTTCAGGACTCTTCCTCCGTACGTTGTCCAATCTTCGGCACCGCGACTCCGGGTTCGCGCCGGACCATATACTCATCGCTACCACGCGGCTCATTCGCGGAGCCAACCGCCAACAATCGGCTCATGCCGAGGAAGAATTGCGCGCGCGAGCGGCCACCATCCCCGGTGTTCGCGTGGTGGCATTCAGCGACCCCGGCATGCTCTCCGGCTTCGGCCTGGAGTTCCATGTGGATGGGGAAAGCGATGTCCGGCTGGCACCGGAGCAGCGGATCGCATATCGAATCTTGGTTTCCCCGCAGTTCTTCGCCGCCATGGGAACGCCCGTGCTGGCCGGACGGGACTTTACCGCGGCGGACCATGATAACGATGCGCTGGCGGTGGTGAACCAGACCTTCGTCCAACGCTTCTTTCCTACCGGCAATCCGATTGGCCGCCATTTTCGCAGCGACGACACTGGGTCTCCAATGCCGCTGGAGATCGTGGGTGTCGTGCAGGATACCCGCGTACTGAATATGCGGGAGGACCCAGTCGCCGTTTACTATGCGCCCTATCTGGGACGGAGCCGCGGTACCGTCACCCTGGCAATCCGAGCTGCTGGGGATCTGGCACCGGTAGGGTCGGCAGTCGCGCGCATGGCCCGCGACATCGACCCGCGCTGGGGCTTGCAAGACGTAGCGCCGTTCACTGAGATTGAAGACCGCACGCTGGTGGTGGAACGGATGGTAGCGCAGACTTCGGCGGCATTCGGAGCTCTCGCGGTGCTGGTCGCGTCGATCGGTTTGTATGGCCTGTTGGCGCTCGCCGTGGCGCGGCGCACCAAGGAAATCGGACTGCGCATCGCCCTCGGCGCGACTCGCTCGGGAGTCCAGTGGATGGTGGTCCGCGAAGCGCTGGCGCTGCTGGCATTCGGGGTCGCGGTGGGCTTGCCGTGCGCCCTGGCCGCGACGCGCTATGTTGCCACCATGTTATACGGACTGACACCCGGGGATACCGGTAACATCGTCCTGACCGTCGCGGCGATGACCGCGGTAGCCGCCGCCGCTGCGCTCATTCCCGCACTGCGTGCCGCGCGTGTCGACCCCATGGTGGCTCTCCGCTGCGACTGAAAAATACTCTTGACTAAAGGCGAATAAAAGGCGAAACTCGTGCGTGGAGGAAACATGAGGATCTCTGACGCCTTACTACCCGAGTTCGATCAGGAAATGGTCGGGACGCGCAAAACCCTCTCGCGCTGCCCGGATGACAAATTCGACTTCACGCCTCATCCGAAGTCCTGGAAGATGGCCTCCCTCGCCACCCACATCGTCAATATGATTGGCTGGACCGTCGACACCATCGGCAAGGACTCCTTCGACGTCGCTCCGGTGGGTGCGCCGCCCTATAAGGAGGATCCGGCGATATCCAACGCCGATCTGCTGGAGCGCTTCGATAAGAATGTCGCTGCCGCCCGTGCCGCCATCGCCGGCGCCACCGACGAACACCTGATGGCGCAGTGGTCGCTGCTGGAAGGCGGGCAGACCTTGTTCAGCATGCCGCGCATCGTGTGCATCCGCTCGTTCATCCTGAACCACACCATCCACCATCGCGCGCAGCTCTGCGTCTACCTGCGCATGAACGACATCCCGGTGCCGGCGCTGTATGGGCCGTCGGCCGACGAAGCGAACTGAATCGGCCGGCGCTGAGCGCCTCGCAACCCCGTCGTGTGGCAGCCAATCCTGGCTGCAGGCGGGCTTTCAGCCCGCCTCTCGGCTTTGGCCATTCACGGAGCTCAGTCGGTTGGTGACTTGGGCAGGCTTCAGCAGGCTTCATCCTGCGGAGGGCTTCAGCCCGACTTTCTTCGACTTCGTCTACAGTCAGGGGGCGGTGCAGAAGCCCGAGAAGATCTTCGCGTATCGGAAACGGCGGCCTGAAAGGCCGCCTGCAGGCAGGATTGCCTGCCACACAAAACGCCAAAGCCACACGAGGTTCGCACCCTGAAGCTTCTGGGCTCACCTCAATTTCTACGACGTGAGGAGTTCGGCGACTCTTCTCGTCGCGGGCACGCTTCGCTCGCCTGGACAAGCTGAACGGAAGCATGTCCTACATCGCTGTCACGGGCTCGCGCAATCCGGCGGCGCCGTGGCAAAGTTGGCTTCTCACGTCGTGCTTAAATCAGCTGCTCCATCACCGACACCAGATACTCCTGGTCCAACATGCCCGACCGGTAGGTACGCGGATCGAAATAGCGCCACATATTCCGGGCTCGCTCGACGGTGTAGAAAACCAGTTGCTCCTCGATCAGGTCCTTATTCAGGAGATCCTGGTTGAAGGCGCGCACCGAACCGGACAGCGTGTACGGAACACGGAAGTCCTCGGTCGAAACCAGCTCCTGAGTGGCGCTGAACGCCACTTGCAGAATGCGCCCGCGGACGCTGATCTGGATCAGATTGATGGCATCTTCTTGAAATGAGGCCTCGGAATACTGGTCCGGATCGAGCATCAGATCGACCTTCGACGTCAGACGGTTTAGCGTGTTGACAAAGTCGCGGCAAACGGCATGCAGGTCGCAGGCCGCGGTGCGGCGCACCTGATTGATTTGCCGTGACATCCGCTGGAGGGCTTCATCCTTCTCGGCCAGTGCCTCGATGCTCTGCGCCAGGCGCTTCATTCTACTACCCGAAACTTCCGCCGCATTCTCCGTTCGCCGCAAGACTCTCAAGCCTCCGTTTTCAATTGGAGCATATTACACCGGGCGGCGCGGATTCCTTGGGTCGACCCATTCGCTGGCCTCAATCAGGTCGAGCACGTCCACCCGTAGCTGGCGCATCATGTCGTCGGTAGTCTGTAGCGAAAAACTGCGTTTTCCATGCAAAACGTTGTGCATATGCGGTTGCGAGACCCCCACCATCCGTGCCAGTCCGCGCTCCGTAAGCTCTCCATTGCGGACTCGCTTGCGAAGCAGAGCGACAAATCGCTGCTGGAGGTCGCCTAGGGTCATGGTTGGCTGGCGACCCTATTTCTTTCAGAAATAGGGGGATACCGGATTCGCACGCGGCGCTTCTGGAACACGATAATAAACCAAATCCTAAAAAGTGAGCCAAAAAAATGTCCAACTGTCTTACAACTCATAGGATTAGCAGTACGGTCCCTAAACTAGTACTATGAAGACCTCCCGCTATATCAGTATCAAATCTTGACGGTTTCCTACATGGCGATACAGTTGAGTGCAGCAATCAAATACAGGTGCCGCCACGGGATTTTGAAGCTGGCCCGCCAAAAAGGACACACACATGCACTGGGACCGATCCAACGTATTGGGCCTCGCGAAGGCCTCGTGTAACTTCTGTCATGGCTATGGTCTCCTCCCGGTTCTCAGGGGTGAGGAATCGCCGTGCAACTGCGTATTTCGGGCCATTTTCCGGGCCTGCCATCGCCGCTTTCGGGAATGCGTTGCCCTCGGAGCGCATACCAATCCCATCACCTGGGAACGGTGCGGAGGCCCGACAGGCTATCGCGCCTATTCCCGCAAACGGGAAGAATACATGGCTGACTTCTGCCTGGTCAGCCAGCGGACTCTCGAAGACAATGAGAAGCGAGTTTTCCGCCACCACTTCCTGCTCGGGGCCGATTGGAAACTTTGCTGCCGCCAACTCGGTATCGATCGCGGCACCTATTTCCACTTGGTGTACACCATCGAAAACCGCCTGGGCCGCGTGTTCGCTGAGTTGGCTCCGTACCCGCTCTATCCAGTGGCGGAATATTTCTCCGGCACGGACCGCTACGACGTGCAGCGTGCCACCGTGAACAGTCTCGGCGGCAAACACCCTAAGGAAGCATCGTCGTTACCTCTCAGCGCTTAGCCCCCCCGGCCCTTACCGCGAACGTCCAGCCGGGGGCGCACGTTTGTTCCATGCCTCCGGCCTTCATCCTTCTTATAGGTTTGATTCCCACATCCATTCCGCGGTCTAATGATCGTTGGTGAAACTCCGACATCTTCGAGTGTGGGCCGCGGGCCTGCTCATCGCGGCCTCTGCCCGTGGAGCCGACTACCTGGTCTACGCCGGCACCTACACCTCCGGCGCCAGCCACGGAATTTACGGCTATCGTTTCGATCCCCGTGCCGCCAAACTAAAGCCTCTCGGCCTGCTCGCCACCGTCTCCAACCCCACCTTTATGGTGGCGCACCCCGATAATCGATTCCTCTACGCCGTCAGCCAGGATGCCGGCGGCGGCGTCAACGCCTTCCTCATCAACCCCCGAAGCGGCAAGCTTTCTCTGGTAAACCAAGCATCGTCGAAAGGCGACGCGCCTTGCCATCTGGCGCTCGACCGCAGCGGACGCTGGATCGCCGTCGCGAACTATGGCAGCGGCAGCGTGGCTGTCCTTCCCCTCCGCAAGGATGGCGGCGTTGGCGAAGCTCTGGCCTTCGTGGAGCACCATGGCGAATCGAAGGTGCATGGCGTGCTGTTCTCGCCGGACAACCGCTTTCTATTGGCAGCCGATCTCGGACTGAACCGAATTTACATCTACCGTTTCGACCCCGATACCGGTGCCCTCACGCCCGCTGACAAGCCGTACCTCGACGCCCCTCCCGGCGCTGGCGTGCGGCACCTCGCCTTTCATCCCAACGGTCGCGTCCTTTACGCCATCAACGAAAAGCAGCCATCCGTCACGGGCTATTTCTACCACCCGGAGAAGGGCGAACTGAGCGAAATTCAAACTATCCCGATTATTCCCGATTCTTATACCGGTCCCGATGCCGCCGGCGAGATCGCAGTCAATCCCGCGGGCAATCTGGTGTACGCTTCCAATCGCGGCCATGACAGCATGGCGCTGCTGCCCATCGACCCCGTCCGCTTCACGCTATCGACGCTCGAGATCACGCCGCTTGTCGGCCGCACACCGCGCCACTTCGCGCTCGATCCCACCGCCGCGTACATGGTGGTCGGCAATCAGGATTCCGGCAACCTCAGCGTCTACACCGTGCACCCGCATACCGGAGAACTGCGTCCGGTGGGTCGCCCCACGCCGAATATCGATAAGCCCTCGTGCATAGTGATCGTGCCGACGCAGTAAGTGTTGAAGTGGGGCAGGCTTCAGCCCTCCCCAGAGGGGACCCCGGACTTTAGTCCGCCTGCCGCAAGTTTCGCCGCGTTCGCGGGGGTCGGGCTAAAGCCCTCCGCAGGCTGCGGTCATCACGCGGTGAATGGCCAGAAACAAGTGGCGGGCTGAAAGGCCGCCTGCAGCCAGGATTGGCTGCCACACAATTCTAGTACACCGTTCGCGCAGCTACTTCTCCCTTACTCGCCCACGAGAATCGCGCCTCGCCATCAGCCCCGTCGACGACCCTCGCGACGTATTCGCCCACCGCCGGGCCATGCTTAAACCCATGTCCCGATCCGCCACCCACCAGCCACACGTTGGACATCGCCGGATGCCGGTCGATCAGAAAATCGCCGCTCGACGTGTTCTCGTACTGGCAGACCTCAGTCTCCACCACCGGAGCCTCACGCAGGGCGGGGAAGCGATCCGCCAGGAATGCGCGCGCCGCTGCCGTCTCTTCTTCGGCGATGTCTCGCGATCCGCTATCGGGATCGAACGGCGCTCCGTGCCGATCCAGCGCTAATTTGAAGCTCTTTCCGGCCAGCGGCGGAATGGCGTAACCACCACGAGGGTCGGTGAAATCGACCCACACCGGCATTTCGATTCCCGGCGCGTCGAAATAGAAAAGCGGCTGCCGCGTCACGCGAATTCGCCGGCCCACGGCCTTCGGAAATAGCTTCGGCAGCCATGGTCCGCACGCGAAGATGAAGGTCGCCGCCTCGATGGTGCGGCCGCTCGCCGTCACCACGCGTTCCAGGCGTCCCGTTTCCGCAATCGGCGCCACTGCGTCCTCCACCAACTCCACGCCCAACCGCGCAGCTTCCCGCGTCACTGCCTGCACCGCCTGTCTGGCCAGCAACGCGCCGCTTTCCGGCTCGAAAATGCCGAGAATCTCCTCTTCGAATCGCATCGCCGGATAGCGCCGATGCACTTCCGCCGAGGGCAGCACCTCATATGCAACCTCCAGGTTGCATAACGTCCGCAGGGTGGCCTCTCCATGAGGATGTCCGTGCCGCGCCGTGAAAAGAACACCGGTATTCTGGAACAATTCGCACCGCCCCACCCTCGCGAGAAGTTCTTTCCACGCCGTCAGCGACCGCATCGACCAGCGTGTGTAGATCTCATCGGCGCCGTACCCCATGCGGATCACGCGCGACGCCCCGCCCGAGCTCGATTTCGGGTTGCCCGGCCCGAGCGCCTCCACCAGCGCCACCGATCGGCCCGATTCCCGCAGCCGCAGCGCGCTCCAGCTTCCGAATACCCCCGCCCCCACCACTACACAGTCAAGCAAGCGACACTCCCCGGCCCGTGGCCATCGCGCGGGTGTATGCCAATTGGGCGGCGGCCACGTCTTCCACCGCCTGTCCCAACGGCTTCAGGATGGTGACCTCATCGTCGGCGGTGCGCCCGTCCACGCGCCCCGCCAGCACTTCGCCCAATTCGGCGACGATGTGATTCGCTCCGAAGTGGCCCTCGTCCATGGCGATCACCAGGTCGCCCGCTTCCTTCAGCGCGGCTGCGCGGCTGTCGACGAACAACCTCCCGCGCGCCACCAGCAGCGGATCCATCTCTCGCTGATATGGCCGGCAGGCGCCCACCGCGATCACACAGGCGCCGTCCGATATCCACTCGTTCCACACCACGGGTGTCGGCGACCCAGTCACCAACAGCACCACGTCGGCGCCGCGGGCCGCTGCCTCGGCGCTCTCCGCCGGGCGCACCTCGGGATGCTCCTCCACAAACTTCCCTAACTTCGCCGCAGTTGGACTCCAGCAGCGCACGTCGTCGAACTTCCAGACTTCGGAAAACGCCCGCAGATGGCTCCCCGCCTGTACGCCGCTGCCGACGATCGCGAGCGTCCGCGCTCCCTGCCGCGCCAGCCGCCGCAGCGCAACAGCCGACACTGCCGCGGTACGCGCCTCCGTGATATAGCGGCCGTCCATCACCGCCAGCAGCGCGCCGGTCTCGGCGTCGAGCAGCACCACGACCGCCTGATGCGTCGGCAATCCGCGACTTCCGTTCGCATGGTAAACCGTCACCAGCTTCGCGCCCATGGCCGGTCCGGCTGCGAGCCACGCCGGCATGGCAGCGAAGAAGTTCCCGCCCGAGCCTGCCTCGATCACCTGCCGGACCGGTTGCCGCACCTGCCCACTAGAGAATGCCGCCAACGCGGTCTCCATGCATTCGATCAGGTCACCCATCGGCAGTACGGCCCGCACGTCGGATTCACTCAGCCAGATCGCCATCAGAACAGTCTAGCGTAGGCTGCGCCTGGCTATCGGCTCTCAGCTTTCAGCTGTCAGCTGGTTTGGCGGTGCCTCCCAGCTTGGCCGGTGAGCCGCTCACTCCCCTCTTCCGCGGCGCGCATCTGCGAACTTTGGCGACACCAGCCCATAGCTCTCCACTGACTGCTCGCGGAGCTTTCCTTTCGCCCCGGCCAACCTGGATGGTGCCGCAGGCGCTGAAAGAGCCAAACAGCTAATAGCCAAGAGCCAATGGCCGTTTCAGTCAGCGAATCCATGTTTAGCGCCGCCAGGCGACACCAGCCGATAGCTGAAAGCTGATAGCCGACAGCTATCTCCGCTACACTAAATCCTTGATCGTCCGCAGCCCCATCTTCCGCAAGCTCCTGCTGGCGGCGGCCCTGCTCATCGCCGTCACCCTGGCAACCGCCGATGTCCTGCTCACCCGCTACACCGCCGAACGCGAACGCTCGCTCGTCCGGCAGCAGATGGCACAGTCGCTCGGACTACTCGCTCCCGTCCTGGCATCCCTCGCGCCGCCAAACATCCAACAGTGGGCGGATGACAGCGACGCGAAATTGGGCGCCCGCGTCACCGTGATCGACAGCGCCGGCGTAGTGCTCGCCGATTCCCGGCACGATCCCGAAACCATGGAGAACCACCGCGCTCGCCCTGAAGTGGGTGACGCCCTCTCAGGCCATGCCGGATCGGCCATTCGCCGCAGCGCCACTCTCGATGTCGATTTCCTTTACTACGCCGCGCCGGTAAGTCTGCCCGGCGGTTCGCGAGCGGTTCTTCGCCTGGCCATTCCGCTCCAGCAAGTGGCCGCGTCGATCGCGGCGGTGCGCCTGCTGATTCTGCGAGCTTCCGGATTCGCCGCCCTGCTCGCCCTGGCGCTGGCCTACGTCATCGCACGCAACGTCACCGGCAGGGTCCGCCGCATCGAGACGTACGCTACTGAGTTGGTCAACGCCGACTATTCCGGCACTCTCTCCGTGGAAGCCGATGACGAACTCGGTTCCGTGGCCCGCTCGCTGCGCGCCATGGCCGATGATTTTCGGCAGATGCTCGCCCGGATTGCCCAGGAGTCGGGGCGGCGCGAGGCGATTCTGAGCGGCATGGTGGAAGGTGTCCTCGCGGTGGATCGCAATCTCCGCATCACCTTCTTCAATCAGGCGTTCGCGCGGGCCGTTCATGCGCGCACGCAGTCTCCCGAAGGGCTTTCCGTATTGCAGGTGGTCCGCGATCCGGAACTGCGGAAGTTGCTTTCCCAAACGATCGCCAGCCAGACGCCGGCGCGCGAGCGTCTTGCCCCGCTGAATGCCGACGGGCACATCTTCGAAGTGCTGGCCGCGCCGCTCACCGAACAGGGGAGCACCGGCGCCATCGCTACCTTTCACGACATCACCGAGATTGAGCGCCTGGAGCGCGTTCGCAAAGACTTCGTGGCGAATATATCCCACGAATTGCGGACTCCTCTAGCCGCCATTCACGGGTACGCCGAGACACTCCTCGACGGCGCTTTGGAAGATGCGGCAAACAATCGCAAATTTCTGGAGATCATCGCGGCGCACACCATGCGGCTCACCAATCTCGCGTCCGACCTGCTGATGCTCTCGGAAATCGAGGCTGAACGCATCCCGATTCCGGGCGAACGGCTGTCGGCCATCGAACTCGCGCAGAGCGTTCTCGAGATGGTGGAGCCGCAAGCCCGGGAGCGGCACGTCCACACTTCCCTGGGCGATACCGAGGACCTCTACGTGATGGGCCAGAAGGCGCGTTTGGAGCGTGCCCTCGCGAACGTACTCTTGAACGGCATCAATTACAACCATGCGGGCGGCGAGGTCCGGATCGACA
>Ga0182030_10016869_pt1 | contig 14166 bp, 10 predicted proteins | sample 812S3MmetaG_FD_121299 | JGI IMG/M metagenome (GOLD analysis project Ga0182030, IMG submission 121299) | Permafrost microbial communities from Stordalen Mire, Sweden - 812S3M metaG (Illumina Assembly) | ecosystem: Environmental > Terrestrial > Soil > Wetlands > Permafrost | place: Sweden...
ACCGAAAAATCCACGTGCCGCTCCGTGGGCACCAGCTTGGATTCGGCGCCGAATAGCGGATCGAAGCGCGCGATCAGGCGGCGCGTCAGGTCCTTATCGCCACTCAGCTTGGCGAAGGTGAGCGCGCCATACCAAGCGCAGACCTCGGGATAAATAATAGTGTTGGTCCGCAAGTGCGCGCTCGTGACAAAGCGTTCGGCGACGCGTTTGCCGATCTCGCGCGGCGACTTCCCCGCCGGCCAATCGGCAAAATCCTTCTGCGCCAGTGTCGGAGAGGCGGCGCCTAGAATAGCGAGGCAGGTTACCAGAACTCGTTGCATGGATTTATTGTCCCCCAAGTCCGCTGACATTGGGGCCTATGTGGGACATGCTTCAGCTTGTCCCGGCGAGCAGAGCTCGCCCTAATGTCGTCCGGCGAACACGGCTAAAACAAGGGCGTTTGCTTATCCGTGTTCATCTGTGTCCATCCGTGGCCAATAAGGTTTCTTGCCGCCAAGGTGAGCTCCTCCTCATTCCGTGACGTCAGGAGTCCGGGGCCTCGCCTCGGCGTTCCGACAGAATTTCGCTGGTCACCGTGTCCCTAGGTAATTTCCAAATCCCACCACCGCAGTCGACAAGATCAGCACAAAAATACTCATCGCCAGCAATCCCTTAGTCCGCCGGCTCGCCCCGCGCCATTCATGCAGACCGATGCCCCACAGACTGCTGAAGATGATGATGCTCGCCATGTGCAGTGTCCAACTCGAGAACTTGTACTTGCCCATCTGCGTCTCGCCCATGGTGTAAAAGAAGAACTGGAAATACCACGTGATCCCCGCCAGCGCGCTGAACAAATAGTTCGGCAGCATGGGCGCTTTGCTCTTAGCCGAGCTGAAATATTCGTGCCCGCTCCGATTGCGCACGTTGAGCATCACGCACCACACAAAGTTCGTGGTGAACCCTCCCAACAGCACCGGCACCAGCACCGGCAGCCCCTGCCACAGCGTGGTAGTGCCATGCGCCAACGCCAGCACCTTGATGGGATCGCCCGCGCGCAGCCCATAGGAGAAGCACGCGCTCATCACGCCCGAGAAGGTCGCCACCAGGACGCCCTTCCTCAGATTGAATTCCTTGATGACCTCCTGCTTCTGCTCGGCCGACATCTCCCGCTCTTTGGACATCCCCGCGCGGCCCGCGATGGCGATCCCCGCCATGCAGACCCCGACGCCCAACAGAATCACGCGCCCCGACGTCGTGCCCAGCACGCTCGTCATGAACACGCCATCGAAAATCGGCGGCATCAGCGTGCCGAATGCGGCGCAATACCCCAGCACCATCGCCATCCCCAACGACATCCCCAGATAGCGCATGGTCAAGCCGAAGGTGAGGCCGCCGAAACCCCACAGCAGACCCCAGAAATAGCACCAGAGCAGCGTCGAGGTCTGCGCTTCGTGGAGCACGCTCGTGAGGTCGCTGGTCATCAGCAGTCCGAGCGCCCACGGCGCCACAATCCAGCTGAAGATCCCGCCGATCAGCCAATAGGTCTCCCATGACCAGCGCTTGACGCCGCGATACGGCACGTAGAAACTGCCGGACGCAAGGCCGCCCAGCCAGTGAAACACCACTCCGAGTCCGGGATTCGGTATCATTATTAGTCCCCAAAATGCAAAGCCGGTATTCTCCAGGTTTGCGGGCGCCATGGCAGGCGAAGGATTTACTCGAGGTAGAAAACTTCTTTTAACATCGCGAACCGTTCGCTGTCCTGCTTGTCGGGCACGGACTCGAACAGCCGGCTCATGAAAACCTGCCAGCGCTGATTCACCGGGTCGCGGTCCAACTCGTCCCACGCTTTCTCGAAATCGTCGACGCGCAAGACGAGCACCAAGTCCTGGCCGCGCCGGAAGATGGAATAGTCGGAGATCCCGACTTCCTTCAGCTTGGCCAACAGTTCGGGCCAAACCCGCTGGTGTTCCCGCTCGTATTCTTCGATGGCGTCAGCCTTGATGCGAAGCTTGAATGCACAACGTGGCATGGGCGTTCTCCCCGCATATGGTAGCGAAGCGCGCCATCCCTCGTCACTCCTCGATCGCCGCCACGCACCCAATCGAGATGAGCAATCCCTTTGGGAGGCACCTGCATAGTCATTCGCGCTGGTGGATCTACTCCGCGAAGGCCGCATTCACCTGCGGGAAATTCCCCATCCGCTCCTTCAGGGGAAGCCGGGCTTACTGGAGTTCCCTTCCGGGGTGGAATACTCTCCAAGGCAACCAACAAGTTCGCTTCCGCCGCGTCGCTGCGAAGAGGAGAATCAGCGCGGCCAAAACCGCCAAGGACACTTTTCAGGATCACCTCTGGAATACTCCCGTCAACTCGTAGAGCTTCGCATCCCGATTGTGGGCCACTTCCCGAATGCCGTACAAGTCCTGGTGCTGGCGAACGTCAACCGTATCGGCCTCGTTCTCGAACGAGAGCAGATAGCCGATGCCGTGTCGGCGCAACTCCACCGCCGCGTCCCTGCGCAGCGCGGGCGAAAGCGGGATGCCCGAAGCCTCGGGTGCGGCATTGAGAAGCATCCAAGAGCCAGAAGAGTCGCGGCCTTCCAGTTGGAAGCGTCCGTCCGATTGGCCGGGCGCCGTCTCCATCGCGACGGAGTCGGCGTCCAGCGATTGCGGGAACTCCGCTTCGACATGCTGGCCGGGGCGCATCGTCTGGCCGCAGCGCCAAAACGTAATGGGACGGCCGTCGAAAGCGCTTCCGACAGTCCACGGATATGGCTGGGCGGTGAAGCGCCAACGGCCGCCGGACTGCAATTCGCGCACGCCATCGAACAGCCGCACCTCGTGGATTTTCCACTGATCGTCCGCGGTGCCCGTCTGCACCAGGCGGATCGCGCTCAGCGCTTGCCGCGGAAACGGAAAACGCAGGCGCCACGCGGGGCCGAGTTCGGGATTATAGGCTGCTTGCAACATCAATCCATCGATCTGATTCTCCTCGGCCTGATAGCCCACCAGAACGCGTCGCGAGGTGTACGCCTCCGGGATCGGCCGATAGGTGAAGACGGTCGCGTCCGGTGGGGTGCTGCGGTCGATCATGCGGGCGACGTCGTAGTACAGCAGGCTGGATTCCAGGTAGGGGTCGGGCGGTTTGATGCGCAGCGCCTGTCGCCAGGGCACTTTGAAGAGATGCCACGCGTCCGGGGCGTACCAGTGGATATGCGTGGGCCAGGAGAAAAATGCGTGCAGAAGAACCGCCGCGAGGGCGAGCCGGGGACTCCGCACCAGCACAAGAGCCATCGCGAGGGCGACGAAAACCGCGCTGGGAATGAGGAATCGGGGGTCTATGTTGCCGAAATACTGAGCTCCGAAGATGGCGGCGGCAAGCAGCAGTTGCCGCCCCTCGCGATGCCGCAGCGATAGCAGCGCGATGGGCGATAACAGGAAAATCGGCCCGAGCAGGCCTCCCATCCGTCCATACGTCGTGACCTGCAAGGGAATCTGCCACCGGCCGGCGAGATAGTAAAACGAGAATTGGCGGATGTAGCCGGCCTCGAACGCTTCGCTCACGTATGGATTGGGGAAGTAGTGGTTGAAAAACGGCGCCAGTGGGTTGCTCATCCAGATCCAGTTCTTCAACACCCACGGCAGAATCAAGACGGAAGCGGACAGCGCAACCGCCGCCGCATCGCGCCGTCGCCGGCTCTTCCACCCGACGAAACCGAGCGCGTACAGAATCGCGATCCCGCCGGTGTACTTGATGGCAAAGCAAAAACCGCCGACCAGTCCGATCGCCCAGAGCATTCGCCGGGAGCGTTCCGCATCCCAGACTTGCAGCAGATGGAAGAGGGTAAACGCGGCAGCCGCAGCGGCGACGTCGACGTACGCGCTACAGCCATCGACGCCGAAGAGCGGGCTGCAGAAGACCAGGAGAGCTCCGCAAGCGCCGGCCAGTGCGAAGCCGGAGCGCCGTCCGTAGGCATACATCTGCCCCGCCAGCGCCAAGAGGAATGCGAAGTGCACCATCGACGCGGCCGAATGCCGGCCGAAAGCGAAGGCAGCGAGGAACAGCATTTCCGCGCCCTCCGGCAGGCTCGCGTACATGTTCCACGTGATGCGGTGGAAGCCGTGCTCGCGCAGGTAGCGCGCGACCAGACCGAGATGATACGCCGACCCATCGAAACTCGACTCGGGCGCCATGGAGTTGCACAGATAATTGATGCCGTAGATCGCGAAGATCGCCAGCATCGCGCGCCAGTAAGGAAAGCTGCCCTCCGGTTTGACCCACCACGATGACTCCCGCTTCCACCACAGGGCGCCCACGCAGATCGCCAGGATGCTGACCGGATAGACCAGCCCGGCTGCGCACACCCCGAACATGAGAACGCTGAAAACGGCTGCGCCGGTGACGAATCGCGCGCCGGGATCGGGGAAATCGGAGCCAAGCAGCCGGCAGCCGATCGCATAGCATGCCGCCACCGTGAGAATCGCTCCGAACAGGATGGCGAGAGCCTGCACGATCCCCGATTGTAGCAGCGGTGGCGGCCGCGGCAGGCTGGCATGCTTCAGGTTGCCTGGCCGGCGCAGTTCGCCCCGAAGGTGTCAACCGTTTAGTTCCCGCCTACCCTGAAATCGTGATCGGCGACTTCACTCACAAGGGGTTGCAGGAGCTTCACGCCAATGGCAAGACCCGCCGGATTGGACCCGTCGATGTCAAAGGATGCATACGAGTGCTCCGGTTGCTGGACCTCGCGACCCAACCGGAAGAAAGTTGCGTGTACCGCTAGTGTAGTGCGTCGTTAAATTCGTCGGTTCTGTTTCCGCCGAATCCGGCGCCTGCCGATCCAAGTCACTGCAGTTGCGCATCACAGACCGTCCGGGATAATCGGCAGTTCTTCGGGACGCACTACGCTAGTGTAGTGCGTCATGCAGAGTGACGATTATTCCGGAAGGGTAGGGCGGACGCCCTCGTCCGCAGCCGGCCCCCTGGCCGGCTTCTGGGTGGCTGGGTTTGAGGCTTCGAGTGAAGAGCGGGTCCGGGGGGGCCCGCGCAGACCAGGGGGTCTGCCCGGGGGTCTGCCCCACATTGCAGCGAAATAACCTTTAGCATTTCGGCCGCACTACGCTAGTCTCTGGAATCTAACCAACAGTCAGCGGAGCCAGTCGTCATCGCCGTGCGTTCATCCTCAGTGCTGAACTGCTGGACAACCCGTAATCGAGCAGTTCTCCAGGTAACCAGTCACGGTAATGGTCTGCTGGACTCCGCTTGGCCAGTCTCCCAGGATTTCCGCGTAGATGGGGCCGTCTGCCGGATCGATGTAAACTTTCGTTGACACGTTGAGCGCGGCATATACATTGCCGGCAAAGTCCTTCCCGCCCAGGTTGTTAGCCGAGAATCCAATTTCAATATTGTTGGCGTCCAATGAACCGAGGGGGGGCACCGTGGTCCCGGCCGCGTTCGCGAGAAGAGCCGAAATATTCTCCACCACCAGACGGTAGCCCGTTGGTGGCTGCGTGAAGTACGAGAAAACGCAGAAGCTACTTCCGCTGCAACCCGTTTTGGTGAGGTGGGATTGATATGGGATGCGGGCCAGTCTTTCGACGTCCGCCCCCTGCACCGGGTTCGCCGTCGTATTGGTGATCTGCACCAAAGCCGCGGCTACGGCGTGCGCAGCTCGCGGAGTAGTCACTGCCAGCACCGCGACGACTGCCACGGCAGCTCCAAACCGAAACAGCTTGCTCTTGAATATGTGCATCGTCGTGATTCTCTCCGGCCCCCGCGTTACTGGCTTCGTGATTGTAGCATTGTCGCCATGCCGTCTAACCTAGATAAACAGGTAGGTAAACAGCGCCGATCAGCTACCGTCTTCATTCGTCTGATACCAGAGGCTGCGAGTCCGACACCCGGCAACGACAGTGTCCTCTGGCCTCCGAACCGGTCGCCCATTCAAGCTGCCGCGTCCACTTTGCCAGCACCTATTTCGCGGAGCAACCCAAATTGAGGGCAGCGTTGATCACGATCTGGACATCTACAACGTTGACGGCTCCATCCCCGCTCACGTCATTGATGGGCTTTGCTACGCCCAAACCTTCACTGACGGCAAGGAGCGCGTCGACCGCGTTGGTGTTGCCGTCCTGGTTGACGTCGCACTTGCCTCGCAGATCCGCCTTAGTGGAGATTATGTCTACGGCGTAGTGGCCGTTGGGATTGATACAGACATTGGCCAAGGGATCGCACGTCTGAAATTGCGTCCCGCCTCCCGTAAAATCTATGAACGGTTGGGAGAGGGCTCCGCCATTATAGATTGCGCCGGGTTGATAGTTCGCATCGGTCAACAACAGTGTGTAAGTTCCGGCTGGAAGCGCAACTTGCAGAAGGTCGTCGCCACAATCGTGGTTCGCCCCGATGGCGACGGTTCCGGCGGCCGGGCAGTTACCCACATAAGACCAGGGAGTGTTGCGCAGATTATCCGCGTCCACCACGGGATTCCCGGAGCCGTCCAAATATATGGTCGCCGTCGCCGAGGGACCGTTAAACAGCGCGATCAGGGGGTCGAAGCCGCCTGCTGAGATCGCCTGTCCTGCGGCGTTGGTTCCCCCGCCGAAACCCCAGGTCTTGAACGTGACGGTGTCGGAGGCGGTCAGCGTAAAGGTAACTTCGAAGGTGCTTTGGGGAGACCCCAGGGTGCCCGTATAAGAGAGCGTTGAAACCTGTCCACTGGCTATGGCAGACAGCACGCAGATTGCCGACGGCAGGAGCCCCCACTTCATGACCATCGAAAGCTGCCCGCGTTTCATTTTCGAGAATTCCATTTTGATTAGATGCTGGATCATCCTAGCACAATGGCCAAATCGTGCCCCTACGAGTTCCATAGATATTATTTCGCAAACCTCACACGAAGCAGAAGGTCTCCCTGTCGGCAGCGCCGGGACTGCGTAAATGGCTGCCTGGCGAGCCCGCTCTAGGGCCTGTCAACTTCGACAACGGTTACCACCAAACTCAGACCGGCTCTGAGTTTGCACCGGTCGCGAAGAAACCGTTCAGCTGCCGCCGCGCTGAAAACCCACCGTGGTTCCCAGCCTCACATGCGCCGCCCTCAACCTGGACACTGGCCGCCGGGTTCCCTACCGGGACATCGACCCAAGGACGTGATCGGCCAATCGGTGGACTTACTCTACGGTCAGATATCCATGGACATCGACGATCATCTGGGTGGTGGCGCCTTGGCCGCCGATGTACACATAGACCGAACTGCCGGCGGGGTATACGAAACCCGAAGGGAACTGGAGCTGCGTGGTCCCTACATTCGGGAGGTACCAGATTTCGCGCTGGCCAATGGTCGTATTATCGTAGAGGTTCAGATAGTTCGGTCCTGCGGTAATAACGCTAGCCTCAATACTGGTGATCACCAGATTTTGACCGCTTGGAACCACATAGGCAGGGCCGAACGTTCCTCCTGGAATATACTGGTGCAATTCGGTCATTGTTGCTGGCAGAACGTTGGCCTTTCCCTGTGTGGTCAGGTGAACGATCTGCGATGCTGCTCTGGAAGTGTCCTGCGTCACCGCGGGATTCGCGACCGTGTTGGCCACCTGGACAAGCACGGCCACGGCCGCATGGACCGCACGGGGCGCAACCAGCGTTAGCACCACGGCAAGAATCGCGGCGCCGGTCACCACGCCGCCGGCCCCGATCAACATCGATTTCCATAACTTTACAAACTTCATTTTGTCCCTCCTTTAATGTAAGGCGGCGTGCACCGCTACTTAGACTGAGAGCTTAGACTGCGTCAATTTAGTGGGCGCAGCAAAGCCGATGTCCGGCACAGACCCAGCGTGTGGCACGGCATCCCCTCAGGTATTGAAGCACATCTGAAGAGCCTTATCGGTGAGGTGGAGAAAGCCGTCTCAAAGAAGCTCGACGAGTGGCCTCCGCTTCTGTCCAACCACGCGCCCGTCGAAGGCCTAGCTCCGCGCTTCGGAACGGTTAGGCGCCGTTTGCGACATGCCGTCTTTTGTCGAGAACTGTGATTGGCGCTGTCGACACAGGAGCCGCCTTCTCCGAGTTGCATGAGTCCGCGCTGAAAACGCTTCCAGCGACACTTTCACTGATGTCGATTGGCGCGACGGGCGCCTGGACGCGTCGACTTGGGAGTGCTTCATGATGACCGAAGATCACGATCGCATTTGAGCAACCACATTTGACAGTAAGGAACGCCCGAGTGCCGATGCGCGCGGGGTCGGGAATGACAGGTGGGGTTTCCTTCCATCGACCCCGGTCGGCCAGTCCTGGAGGGTTCACCTGGGTGGTTACCGAAATGCTCTTTTGGGTCGATAGCGCCGACACGCCGGTTGATCGCGCGCCATTGCCCACAGGCACGCGGGCCGGGCGAGCGAATCATCTGAGACCTGCAGTAGAGCGCCCGCCATTCGCGAGGACCGCACCTATGATTTCCTCTCCCGCCAGATGCTGTACGATATCCTCGCGGGACGCCGGCAGCCGTGCAGCCGTTATGTGCCTGAGGCTCGCCCGACTCTTCGGAAACTCCCCGGAGCTATGGATGCGCCTGCAGGTAGCGTACGACATCAAGAAAGCTGAGCAGAATAAGGCCGTCATGAAATGAAGCGCGTCGCACGAATTGTTCGTGCCGAGTCGCCGCCTGGGATGGTTGGCAACGCGGTTAGGAGGTAGACTAAGAGCCATGCCGCTGATGCGACTGATTGCCGAGAACATCGGACCCTTCGAAAGACTCGACATCGACTTCTCAGACGGCCACGGCAAGCCCCATCGCGGTCCTCATATTCTCGCCGGCGTGAACGGATCGGGCAAGTCGACCGTGCTGCGCGCGATCGCGTGGGCGCTATCGTGGGATGGCTACGGATTTCCCGAAGAAGAATGGAAACACTTCCTCAGGGGACCAAAATCGCGAGCTCTAATACACCTCGCGCCGGAGCATTCTTCGCCGTACATCGTCTCGGTAACCGCCGACTCAAACGATAACTGGGGAGAGCCCCAAAGGCTCGCCGCGTCATTGGGGTTAGACGATCTGGGGGAATTCGAAGCGTATGATCGGTGGCAAGCTTTCGGCAAGGGTGCTACGGCCAGGAGGCATCCGTTCACAATGTGCGCATACGCCCCCTCTCGATCAATCTCGCATGTCGCCGCCCGCGCCGCGATGCACCCCTTGAAGCGTCCGACGGACTACTGTTTGGCATTTGAAGCAGCGGTCCAGAACAACGCGATACAGGGCTGGTTGGTGGAACTATTCAGCAAGGAGGCCCTGGCGAAGGGCCGCGGACAGGAGTTCGTTTCATACGCGCAGTCCATCGCTCTCTTTCAAGATGCGCTCAAGCTCGTTTGCGACGATCCAACCATTTCAGTGGGCGTGGAACTTGAGCCCAACCTCGAGCCGCGGGTGAATTTCCGCTGCAACAGCCTAAACTTCTCGCAGCTCTCCGATGGCGTTCGGACGACGATGGGATGGTTGGCAGATTTCATGATGCGGCAAGACCAGACCGAGGAATATTATCGGGCTACGATAAGAGAGGGCCTACTCCTCCTCGACGAGATCGACATCTACCTCCACCCCAGGTGGCAACGCACCCTTCTGCCAGCAATGAGGACGGCCCTACCTGACGTACAGATCATCGCAAGTTCTCATTCCCCCTTTGTCATCTCCTCCTGCCCCGATGCGCGCATCCATGTTTTGACTCTCGATGAGGGCGGAGCCGCTCATGCATGTCCTCCGCAGGCCGCCCCATTCGGAGAAAGCGTAACTGCGACCTTGAGAGACATTTTCGGGGTCGAGAGTCGCTTCGACGTACAGACCGAAGGCGACCTCAAAGAGTGGGACACCTTGAAACGAGAGGAAGCCGTCGGCAAGCTGACTCCCGCCAAACGGAAGCGCCTCGAAGCCCTGGCCGACGACCTCTCAGAACGTAGTGAAGAACTAAGGCTGATCGTAAAATCCCCAAGCGCTTTGCAAGCCAGTCTCCTAAACAAAATGGTCAGTCCCACTGCCAAACGAAATGGCAACCGCGCATCCGGGACTGCCAAGCGGCGCTGATGGTACGCTCGCGATCTCGCCCCGCAGCCCCCGCGGCCCTTACTCGAAACGCAGCAGCCTGGACCGCCCGCTGGGCGCGGCTTGCCTTAACCGGAGGCGGCGATTGGGCTACTGCAACAGCGAAGAAGGAACTAATAAAACCGCTCCTCGCTTTGACTTGGGGGAAGTGCGCCTTTTGCGAAGGCCGTCTTGGGGCGCAGGCATATCCACAGATCGAGCACTACGTCTCGCGAAAAACCGATCCACAGCGCGCTTTCCAGTGGGAGAACCTCCTCCCTGTCTGCCAGGTTTGCAACACATCCAAAGGTCACACCGATCACCAGGGAAGCCTTTTGAAACCGGACGCGGAAGATCCCGAACCATTCTTCTGGATTACTTATGAGGGCGTCATCGACCCACACCCCAGACTGGACGAAGCGGGGAAGCTCCGCGCCCTGGAAACGATCCGGTTGTGCGGCCTGAACCGGCCGGAATTAGTTGCCACCAGGCAGGCCGTCGCTGACCTCATCAGTCGCTGGGTCGACCGGGCAGCGATCGCAGGCCGCCTGGACAAGCTCCTTCAAGCCGAATGGGACGCCCTGTCGGATCCCACCTTCAATTACAAGCTCGTTGTTCGGCACGTCCTCACACAAAAAGGACTCCATGTCCGCGCGGAGATCGATCGAGACCTCTTCCAGCGCGGAAGATGAGCCCCGTTCATCCTCTATTCATCTCCCGAATTCTATACTTGGAATCTCCGATGTCGCCAATCTTGCCGATCGCGGGCATTGCCCTTGCCCTTTCCGCCTATGCCCAAGCTCCGCCGGACAACGGTACGCCGCTGACCATCACCCTTCAGGACGCCCTGCAGCGCGCGCAAAAATACAGCCAGACCACCTTCAACGCCAACATCGAAGCCCTGCTCGCGCACGAAGATACCGTGCAAGCCAAAGCCGCCCTCCTGCCGTCGGTCAACGGACTCAGCCAGTACATCTACACCCAGTCCAACGGCAGCGCCAGCGGCGTCTTCGTCCCCAACGACGGCGTCCATGTCTATAACGACTACGTCACCGCCCACGCGGACATCTTCGCTCCTGCCAAACACTTCGACTACAAGAAGTCCATCGCCGCCGAGGCCGCCTCGCGCGCCCGCTTCGATCTCGCCACCCGCGGCCTCGTCGGCACCGTGATGCAGGACTACTACACCATGGCCGTCGCCGCGCGCAAAGTCCACAACGCCGAACTCAGCGTGGCCGACGCCCAATCTTTCTTCGACATCACCGGCAAGCAGGAAAAAGGAGGCGAGGTGGCCCACTCCGACACCGTGAAGGCCCGCCTCCAACTCAACGACCGCAAGCGCGATCGGCTGGAAGCGCTCCTGGCGCTCGACAAAGCGCGCATCGCCTTCGCCGTCCTTCTCTTCCCCGACTACCAGACGAATTTCACCGTGGCCGACGATCTCGACACCCTCGCCGCCTTGCCCGTCTATAGCGAAGTCCAGACTCTCGCCGGCAAGAACAGTCCCGACATCCGCGCCGCCCAGGCCACCGTCACCGCGCAGGATTTCGAAGTGCGTTCCGCCAAGGCCGATCGCCTGCCGTCGCTCTCCATGGACTACTACTTCGGCATCAGCGCCGACCAGTTTGCCATCCACAATAGCGACGGCCAGAACCTTCTTGGCTCCGTGGTGCAGGCGCAAATCAACGTGCCCATCTGGACGTGGGGCGCGGCGCGCAGCAAAGTGAAGCAGGCCGAATTCAAGCTGCGGCAGGCCAGGAACGATCTCACCTACACCCAGCGCAACCTCCTCGGCCAGCTCGACTCGTTCTACCGCGAGGCCGCCATGGCGCGCGACCAACTCGCGTCCCTGCACGAGTCCGTCGACCTCTCCAAACAGAGTCTCGACCTCACCCTGCTGCGCTACCAGGCCGGCGAAGTTTCGGTGCTCGAGGTGGTGGACGCGCAATCGTCCGCTCGCGACGCGCGCAATGCCATGGACGACGGACTGGCGCGATACCGCGTGGCCATCGGCAACCTGCAGACACTCACGGGGGCGTTTTAGGCAATGGCAAAAAGAGAAGACAGACTGGCCCGATACCGCGTCGCCATCGGCAACCTGCAAGACTCTCACAGGGGCGTTCTAGGCAATGGCAATGGCAATTAAGAAGAGATGGTTGTTGGCAGTGCTGGCCGCCGGCGCGTTGGCGAGCGGCTGTAAGAAGACCGAGACGGCGGAGGCCGAAGCGCCCGCGCCCGTGCAAGTCACCGGCGTGACCCAGGAACCCATTCGCCGCATCGTGGCGGGTGACGGCGTGCTCTTCGCGTTGAGTCAGAGCGGCGTGATGCCCAACATCAGCAAGCCGGTGGTGAAGTTCTACGTCAACCGCGGTGACCACGTGAAGGAAGGCCAGCTCGTGGCCACGCTCGAAAGCCGCGATCTGAAAGCCGCCGTGGACAACGCCAAGGCGCAGGTGAATCAGGCCGACCTCAATGTGCACAGCACCTCGCTCGCCACCGTACCCGAGGCGGTGGTGAAGGCGCAGGCCGATGTGGAATCCGGCAAGGAAACGCTCGACGCCGCCAAAAAGCTGCTCGACAGCCAGCAAAAGCTGTTCGAACAGGGCGCGCTCGCTGGCCGAAGAGTGGACGAAGCGCGGGTAGCGTACGTCACCGCGAAGGCGACCCTCGCTGGCGCCACCGAACATTTGCGCGCGCTCAATACGGTGAGCAAGGGCGACCAGATCGCCACCGCGCAGGCGCAATTGCAGTCGGCGAAGGCGCAGCTCGCCGCGGCGGAAGCGCAGCTCAGCTACTCCGAGATCCGCAGCCCGCGATCGGGCGTCGTCGCTGACCGTCCGCTCTACGAAGGCGAAATGGCCGCCGCCGGCACGCCGATGCTCACCGTCATGGACATCTCCAAAGTGGTGGCGCGCATCAACATTCCGCAGAATCAGGGCGGCAGCGTGAAAGTCGGCCAGACCGCCGAAGTCCTCCCCGCCGATGGCGGCGACACCATGCAGGGACGGGTCACGGTGGTGAGCCCCGCCACCGACGCGGCGAGCACCACCACGCAGATTTGGGTGGAGCTCGATAACTCCGGCGAGAAACTCAAACCCGGCGCCAGCGTGCATGTCAAAATCATCACCGAGCTCGTCAAGAACGCCACCACGGTTCCAGCCACAGCGATTCTGCCCGGCGAGGAAGGCGGCACCGCGGTGCTGGTGATCGACGAGAATTCGATTGCCCATCGTCACGTCGTCACCCTCGGGATTCGCGAAGGCAACAAGGTGCAGATCCTCAACGGCGCGCGCCCCGGCGATGAAGTCGTCGTCGTGGGCGGTCTCGGCGTCGACGACAAGGCGAAGGTCAAGAAGGTCGACACTACCGTGCAGGAATCGGACGACGACGACAACGCTCCGGACTCTGGCAAGGACACGCCCGCCGATCAGAAAAAAGATCAGAAGAAAGACGAGGCGAAGCCGAAAGCGAAATGAGCGACCCTTCGACCTCCCGGCCGGCCCCCAATGAGCCGGTCCCCAATGAGCCGCCACCCATTCAACCAGAGGCCCAGCACTGGACTGCGCGCCACGGCAAGCCCATCATCTTCGTCATCCTGACGCTGGTCGCCGTAGGCGTCTATCTCGCGCTCACCCTCCCAGTCGCGGTGTTCCCCGATACTAATTTCCCGCGCATCGTGATCGGCGCCGATAACGGCGTCTTCCCCATCGACCAGATGCTGGTCACCGTCACCAAGCCGCTCGAAGAGGCCGTCAACATCGTGCCGGGCCTGGATCATTTGTTTTCCATCACCAGCCGCGGCACCGCCGAAATCGACCTGTTCTTCAACTGGAACGCCGACATGAACCGTACGCTCGAGCTGGTAAACGCCGCTCTGGCGCGCGCGCAAGCGTCGCTGCCTGCCACCTGCAAGCTCACCGCCAACCGCCTGACCTTCGCCGCGTTTCCCATCATGGGCTACAGTCTGACGTCGGACAAGATTCCGCAGACCACTCTCTGGGAAATGGCCACCTACGACATCAAGCCGCGGCTCAATCGCCAGGCCGGTGTTTCGCAGATCGTGGTGCAGGGCGGCCAGGTTCCGGAATTCGAAGTGCAGCCCGACCCCGCCAAGCTGGTGCAGGCTGGCG
>Ga0182030_10016870_pt1 | contig 14166 bp, 11 predicted proteins | sample 812S3MmetaG_FD_121299 | JGI IMG/M metagenome (GOLD analysis project Ga0182030, IMG submission 121299) | Permafrost microbial communities from Stordalen Mire, Sweden - 812S3M metaG (Illumina Assembly) | ecosystem: Environmental > Terrestrial > Soil > Wetlands > Permafrost | place: Sweden...
CACGGATGCGATTGGCCACGTTTTTTCTCTGCAATACGGCATCAGCATCGAGCCTTGGCCGGCGTGGCTGCTGGATCAGGCCAAGACGCTGGCTCTAACGATCTGCCTGGAGGCACCCGCCATCGCGCTGGTTTACGGCCTGCTGTGCTGGCGCTGGTCGCGTAAGGGCTACTGGCTTTGGTTTGCCTCCGCGTGTGTTCCCGTCGTTCTATTGGGAACGTTCTTGCTACCCTCGGTGATCGACCCGTTATTCAACACGTTTGAGCCGCTCGCACGCTCGCATCCGGCGCTTGTCGCGCAGTTGGAGCGCGTGGTTGCCCGCACCGGAACCAGCATTCCTCCGGAGCGTATGTTTCTGATGAAAGCCAGCGAGAAAACCACCGGTTTGAATGCTTATGTGACCGGTATTGGAGCCTCGAAGCGCATTGTGGTTTGGGATACGACGGCTGATCGCATGCCGACGGACGAGATTCTCTTCACCTTTGCGCACGAATCCGGGCACTATGTGCTCAACCACATTCCGCAAGGGCTGCTCTTTGGCAGCGCGGGCATCTTCTTTTTCTTCTGGGCTTCGGCAAAGTTGGCGGAGTTTCTTTTGCATCGTTTTGGCGCCAGGTGGCGAGTTACCGAGTTAGCTTCGCTGCCGGGTCTGGTTGTGCTGGTGCTGGCTGTTTCCCTGCTGCAAATTGCCGCCGAACCTATCGGCAATGCCTTCAGCCGGCATATTGAGCACGAAGCTGACGTTTACGGGCAGGAAGCGATCCACGGCCTTGTCGCAGACCCGCAAAAGACCGCCATTGCCAGCTTCAATCGCCTTGGCGCAGCTTATCTCGATGACCCCAGCCCGAATCGCTTTATCGTCTTCTGGACTTACAGCCATCCTTCGACCCAAGACCGCGCGCTCTTCGCCGAGCATTACGATCCGTGGGCTCCGGGGAAGACGCCGCGCTTCTTCTGAAAATGAGGCTCAGTAGTTTTTTGAGATAGGAGCAAAATCTGGCACAATTGGCTGGGCCGCATCCGGCAGAGGCTAAGGGCTGCGGAGAAATTCACAAAGATGATTATTCATCTAGTGTCCTGAGTCGGAAGTTCGCAACACATTTCCAGGCATGCACCCTGGGGCGTAAATTGCTGTAAAGCGGGTCCTTCACTACGTTCAGGATGACAACATTTCTTGAATGAATTACAGACTCGGGACACTAGCTGAGGCGGAGAGTATGGCGCAGGCGCAGGATGCGTCTTGAAATGATCGAATTCCCCCAAGGGCTGAAGCCCTGCTTATTTTTGTTGCAGTTGCGGCACGACTGAAGTCGTGCCCTTTCACAAGGCCTTGCAAAAAAAGGGGCGGCCCGCAGCCCTTTGCCGCTGACATCGCCCAGGATGAGCAGCGTTGAGCCGTCGGCGTGAGTGGCGCTTTGCAGGGGGATAATCTGGAAGAAATCGCCGCCCACCTGGGCCGCGGGGCGATAGGCGCTGGTGATGGCGAAGCCGGGCAGGGGCGGAATATTTTCCGGCACAAGGACCTGCTGCAATTCACGGGCGTTTTTGAACTCCTGCTCGATACAGGAAGGGTTGGAACAGGACCGGAGAGGTGCGATGGGTTCGCAGTCGGCGATGCCGGCGCGCCGGACGGCGCCGAGGCAACTCCAAGAAGGAAAACAAGCGCTGGCAGGGCAACAAGGAGAAACCGCCATGAAAACATGAGGCCAGCATACTCTCCGCTGCGCCACCTGCAAACATCTTCCGCAAACGAAAAAATGGCTTACACTGGATCGGTTATGTCCTGCCTCTTCTGCAAGATCATCGAGGGAAGCATTCCCTCGACCCGCGTATACGAAGACGAGCTCTGCATCGCCTTTGCCGACATTCACCCCCACGCGACGGTGCACCTGCTGATTGTGCCGCGCGAACATATCGCCTCCTTGGCCGAGGCCGAGCCGGAAGACGAGCCGCTGCTTGGGCATCTACTTTGGGTGGTGGCTGAAATCGCCCGCCAGAAGGGGCTAGCCAAAGGCTACCGGACGGTGATCAACACCGGAGATGAGGGCGGCCAGACGGTTGACCATCTGCATCTGCATCTGCTGGGCGGACGGATTATGCACTGGCCGCCGGGATGATGCGCCTCAAGGGCTGAAGTAGTACCCATTCACAGAACCTCGAAGAGACCCCTTGTGTCCGAATCCAATTCCGCTGGGAGGCGGGCCGGTTCATGCGATTGCGCTGGAAAGCAGGTCCTTCGCTCCGCTCAGGATGACAAGTGCTAAATCATCTGGCTTGTCATCCTGAGCGGAGCGAAGGATCTGTTTGATGCCTCAGTTTGGATCGATCTGTCGGGGATAACTTAAGGGTTCCAATAGTCGATCGGTGCCGAACTTCTCCAACTGCTCTTGTGTATACCATGTCGCGCTTAAGTCTTCCCAGGTAGGGTTCTTCTCCTCAATGATGGCGATCTTCCTCGACCGGAGCCAGCCTTTGAGCTTCTTTTCCGCGACAATCGCGTTGTTTATGTACTGGAAGTTGGTGAACCAGACGAGGCGGTCGCAATTGTAAGTCACAGTGAAGCCGGGGATGCGCTTGCACTTATGTTCGAGGATTCTGCGGCGGAGATTGTTGGTGACTCCGATGTAAAGTGTGCGGCTTCGGCTGGCGATGATGTAGACGGCAAAGGCGGGGTTTTGAGGCATGGAGGGAAGATAGTGCGGCAGGGCCAGGGAGTGCAACAGCGGGTCCTTCGCTTTGCTCAGGATGACAAATTTGCTTTGGTTGGAAAAAGTGCAACAGCGGGTCCTTCGCTTTGCTCAGGATGACAAATTTGCTTTGGTTGGAAAAAGTGCAACAGCGGGTCCTTCGCTTTGCTCAGGATGACAGATCTTCTGGATTTGAGATGAGGACAGAAGCAGGTCTTTCGGCTACGCTGCGCTTCGCTCCTCAGGATGCTGAGGGTGACGGCGTGTTTTTGGTTTGGGAGGAAGACAGATTTGTTAAACGAATTACAGGTGTCAGGCTCTCGATCCAATGCCCCAAGGGCGCTCCCGGTTGGGAGCGCCCTTGGCTATTGTTAGCGTGAAAGGCTACATCGGCTGAGGATAGTACTCTTCTTCCTCTTCCATCCCATAGCGGCGCAGGAGATTGGGCAGGCTCTGCGAGAAGGCGGAGCGCGGCATCACCGAGTCGCATCCGGCTTCGACCGCTTTCATCTTCAGATCCCCTTGAAGATGCGAGAGGAATCCGATGATGGAGGTCGACTTCTTGAGCTTGGCCTTGAGCTTGGGAATGAGCGTCAGCGGCTTGACGGCGGCGTTGTTCAGGTCAAAGACGAGGAGGGTTGGCCGTTCGGCTTCCGTCGCGTCGGTGATTCGGGCGATTACTTCCTTGTCGCCTTTGACGAACTCGACCTTGACGCCCAGCTTGCGGGCGGCTTCCTGGATCTTGGCCAGGAAGAAGAGATCTTCAATGAAGAAGAAGATCTTGGTGGGCGCGTCGGCGGCGATGGTGGGCGTTACTCCGCGCGGCGAAGGCGTGTCGTTGTAATACGCTCCGTGGCCATTGCCCTGAAAGGGAATGGTTGAGGGCGGACCGTCCGCGACATTGCCGTTGGCGACGCGATAGCTGTGGTCCATGGGCCCCACGAACTGGCGCGGACCTTTCTGCTGCTTGCGCTTCTTGCCGCCGCCACCGTTTCCGTTGAAGCCGTTGCCGTTGAAGCCAGCGCCGCTGAAGCCGTTCGACCCGTTCGAACTATTGCCGGGGCTGATCGTATTGCCGGGCGAGGCTTCAAATCGAGGCTGTTTGTCGCGGTCGCGAGACTTCTTCTTTTTGCGTCCGGTGCCCGACCCCTGGCCGCCATTGCCCTGCTGCGAGCCCTGAGGCCGCTGGAAGGTTTGCGCCACGGGCGGTGGGCCGCTCTGGAGAATTGCCGGCGCGGCTGGCGTGGGCTGAGCCTGAGACGGCTCCGACTGCGCTTGCCCAGGCTGCGGTTGATTGGCTGCGAGGTTGGCTTTGGTCTTGCGGCGGCGGCGGCGGCGCCGATGCCCCTGCGCTTGCCCAGGCACGGAAGCCTGGGATTGCCCCGCCTCTGAAGGCGGCTGCGTTGATTCTGTCGTCATGCTTGCACTTCCTCGTGCGTTTCCTGCTCGGTTACTACTAATTGAATTGCTCTTTGAATTGCTCTTTTTGCAGTTTTTCCCTGCATAGGCGCTGCGCTCGCTTGTATCCGTCTGAAACGGCTGAACCAAGCCCCAGAACCGTGCTCCAGACCGACGCGGCCACTCAGCTGCAAAACTTTGTGACCCAATACCGTCCAAGCCTCTTGAAAATAAGTCTCGCGAAACCCGGCTTCGCGAACTGTGACCGCGTACAACCCGACGTTATAGGAACCAGCATCATTGAAACTGGTCACGCCGAACGTGGTCGCCCTGGTTACGGCGGACCGGCGTTGCCTACCGGTAAGGGATTCCTCAAAACCCAATACGAGACTCGACCTCAGGCTGCGCGAACGCTTCGCCTGCGCTCCGGGCACACGCCCTGGAGGCTGTCTGGTCTGCGTGATGACTTGCGACTAGAATACGGACCAATAAACGCTCCGCGGAATCTGCCCGAATCTGCCCAACCTTCATTGCCTGATGAGTTCTCCCGGAAAACCTGCTTCCGCTGAGGGGTTCGCTCGGATGAAAACCGTCACGACGAACAGCGTACTCTTGGTGTACCGCAGCTTTCAAACTCTACCCGGCTCCTCTTGCCAGCCCAGGGAGGCTCTTGCATGCTGCGCGATAAGGGCAATTCCGATACTACAGATAAGCTTGAATGCTGGCAAGGTACCGAAGGGATTCGTCGCACAAAGGTCCTTCCGTTTCCCTAACCCTCGCCCCCGCACGAGTATTGCAGCGCGGGCCGTGATCGCGCAAGGGGTGGATGTTGAAAAACAGGTCCACAGCAATGTTCAACGTTACGTAAGCCCCGATTCGCGCGTACCTGGGCTCCAAAACAATAGCGCCAACCGGAGTACGGTTTGGCGCTTTCGTTTGCTTCGAATTCCCGAAACGGAATGACTTGGGCACTGGCCTCCCAAGATTTATTGCCTTGAGGAACGATTCTAACGACCGCTCCTCAGGCTCTCTATGGAGTGGCTTCACAAGGGGAACGCTCTGGTTTGGCGTTCTTCTCAGGTTGAAGCCCTCTACTGCTGCGGAACTGGATTGCATCGCAGTTGCCGCCTATCACTGGCACCTTCTACATAGCAATTGGCGCGCCAAACTATCGACTGATATTTTTCTATGACTTACGTGGCAGGTCTATGCAGGAATATCCCAAAAACAGAATATCTCCCAATGACATATTCCTCTTTTTGAAATGTTCAGGGTTTTCGCTTTCGGGACCAGGAGAATTATTGCTGGCAGATGGGGCAGAAATGAGTGCCTCGTCCGGCGAGTACGATCCGCTGGATCGGTGTACCGCAGACCTGGCAGGGTTGGCCGGTGCGGAGGTAGACGCGATGTTCAAGCTGGAAAAAGCCGCGCACTCCGTTGGCGTCTACGTAGTCGGAGACGGAGGAACCGCCCAGGGCGATTGCGTGCTGCAGGACTTCCTGCAAAGCCGCGTGGAGGCGCACGAGCTCGGCGCGCTTGATGCGGCCGGCCATGCGGCGGGGGCGGATGCCGGCGCGGAAGAGGCTTTCGTCGGCGTAGATGTTGCCGACGCCGTGGAGCAGCGTCTGGTTGAGCAGCGCGGCCTTGATGGCCAGCTTGCGGCCGCGGAAGAGCTGGGCGAAGTCTTCAGGAGTGATGGTGGTGGGTTCGGAGCCGGGGCCGGTGAAGGCTGGCGCGCGGGCGAGTTCGCGCAATTCCAGGCGTCCGAAGCGGCGAGGGTCGACGAAGCGCATTTCGCGGCCGCTAGCCAATGTGAGGCGGGCGTGGGTGTGCGGGGCGACCGGGGCGTCGGGGGTGGTGACCAGCAGCCGGCCGGTCATGCCGAGATGGACTATCCATTGCGCGGTTGGGGTCTCGCTGCCGGGGTCACCCAGGTCGCAGACGATGTGTTTGCCTACGCGGCGGACGGCTAGAATCACGCGCCCTTCGAGGCCCAGGGCTTGCTCCGCTGGTGGATTTTTGAAGGGCTGGGTGTGGGAGCTGAACCAGGCTTCGACGACGCGGTCGCCGCGCAGGCGCTCGTGTACGCCGCGCGCAATCGTTTCGACCTCGGGCAACTCGGGCATCTCTTCATTTTAACGAGGCTTGAGAGCCAGGGGCGTTCCCAGGCCATCTCCTCGGCGGGTCCGGTACTCGGCGGGTCCGGTATATGATTACGAGTGGTGCAGGGGGAAACGGCCAATTCTGTGAGCCTCGCACCGAAATCATCCCGATCAGCTTCAGGCACAGCTGACTTTCCTGCCATTGCGGCAGGAGTCCGGCGGCCTGACGGTTGCGCCAGGAAATGGATTGCATGCGAGCGAAGACAGCAGTAGTCTTAGGGGCCCAGTGGGGCGATGAAGGCAAAGGCAAGATAGTCGATGTACTGAGCGGGCGGTTTGCCGCCGTAGCCCGGTATGCCGGCGGGCATAATGCCGGTCACACGGTCATCATTGGAGGGCAGAAGTTCGTGCTCCAGTTGATTCCCTGCGGCGTATTGCGTCCGGGGTGCAAGGGAGTCATCGGCAACGGCGTGGTGCTGGACCCGATCGCTTTCCTCAAGGAAGTGGCGAAGCTGCGCGACTTGGGCGTCGATGTCGATGGCCAGCTTTACGTTTCCAACCGCGCTCAGGTGATTCTGCCCTATCACCGGATGATCGAACTGGCGGCGGAGAGCGCGCCGGGACGGCAGAAGATCGGCACCACCAGCCGCGGCATCGGTCCGGCCTATGAAGACAAGATGGCCCGCAGCGGCCTTCGGGTGGTGGATCTGCTGAATCCGAAGATTCTGAAGGCGCATATTGAAAACGCCTGCGCCGAGAAGAACGCGATTGCCCATGCACTTTTTGGCAGCGCGCCCATCGATTCCGCCAGGATGTTTGAGGAATACGCGGCGGCGGCGGAGCAGGTTCGCCCGTTTGTGACCGACACCGGCAATCTGCTGAACAAGGTGATCTCTGAGGGCGGCAGTGTGATGTTTGAAGGCGCTCAGGGGACGATGCTGGACATCGACCATGGAACTTACCCATTTGTGACTTCGTCTTCGGCTACGGCTGGCGGCGCGTCTACCGGAACCGGCGTGGGACCGACGGCGATTGGCACGGTCATCGGCGTGACCAAGGCGTATGTAACGCGCGTTGGCGAGGGGCCGTTCCCGACAGAGATTCACGATGATTCGGCGGAAGTGCTGCGGGCGCGGGGAAACGAGTACGGGGCTGTCACTGGGCGGCCGCGGCGGTGCGGTTGGCTGGATATTCCGCTGTTGCGCTACTCGAACCAGGTAAACGGCACCGAGTGGCTGGTGGTGACCAAGATGGATGTTCTGGACGAGTTGGCCGAGATTCCCGTGTGCATCGGATACGAGATCGACGGCAAGTTTACGGACCTGGTTCCGGCTGACGTGCAGGGGCTGGAGTCGATCGTGCCGCGGTACATAACACTCAAGGGCTGGCAGCAATCGACCGAGGGAATTGCGGATTTTGACGATTTGCCCGTGGCAGCCCAGGAATATCTTCGTTTCCAGGAACGTGAGAGTGGCGCTAAAATCGGCATGGTTTCAACTGGGCCGGATCGCGACCAAACCATGATCCTGCCCGGCTTCGCCGATATGCTCGGTTCTCTGCACTCTTAAGTAGCGCGCACAGTTTTGAGATAGAGGAATGCCCATGATCAGCTTCATCGTTCGCCTGAAATTTGCTATCGAGGAGCGATTGGAAATCGCCGAGACGCTGCGCCTGCTGGCCGAGGCATCCCGGCAGGAGCCCGGCTGCGTGAGCTACATTCCCCACCAGGTTGAGGACGATCCCGATACCGTCGTTATCTACGAGCAGTACCACGACGCAGCCGCGCTGGCGGCGCACCGCGCTTCGGACCACTTCAAGAAGCTGGCTGTCGGGGGACTCTACCAGCGTATGCGTGAGCGGACGGTCGAAAACCTGACCGCGATTCTCTAAGAGCCCTGAATCGGAAGTACGATGGAGAAGCTTGCGTGGGTCAAACGCGTAAATCGCTGGAAAAGCGGATCCTTCACTACGTTCAGGATGACAAGCTTTTGGGAACGGGATGACAAGCTTTTGGGAACGGGATGACGAGCTTTTGGGGACGAGATGACGAGCTTTTGGGAACGGGATGACGAGCTTTTTGGAACGGGATGACGAGCTTTTTGGAGAGGTTGCAGACACTAGATTTTAGTTTCGCTGTGGAGCGTGAATTTCCGGTTAGGCGCCCTCCAAGCTGCACACTAGGCGCCCCGATTTGGTCCCATAGTGTGCATGTTGCAGATTCCTTTTGACCTCGGGCTGCGTCCAACGCTACGATTCGATACGAGTATGCTCGCTAATTCTACCCACCGAATTGCGTCAGCCGAACAAAGGAAGGCGCGTCTTAGCGTCTGGCGAACCATTCGTCGATTGGCGCGGCCCGTGGCCTGCTCCCTGGCCGGATTCATGATTGTGCTTTCGGCGCTTGCGCAGCCGAGCCGGACAAACTCCGTACCCCGCGCGCAGCGGCATGAGTATCGCCACGAAATTGAGCAGTTGGAAGAGACCTGGCGCACTACCATGCTGAAAGGCAACAGCGCCGCCCTCGACACCCTGCTCGCCGACGACTACACCGGCATCACCGCCAAAGGCGCCATCCAGACCAAGGATCAGGCAATTGGCAGCCTGAAGAGCGGCGCATTGCAGTTGACGGGCTTACTGATTTCCGACCGGAAAGTCCGTGTATACGGCACTACCGCCGTGGTGACCTCAGTGGCGGAGTTGACCGGTGGCAAGAACGATCTGGAGGTCACTGGCCGCTATCGCTACACACGGGTGTATGTGCGGAATCCGCAGGGGGTTTGGAAGATCGTGAGCTTTGAGGCCAGTCGCATCCAGGAATCTCCGGAACATAAATAGAATTCCCCTGAATTTGCACAATCCCCTAGCGCCCTGAGTCGGAAATTCGCACTCCAGCTCCAGGCATGCACTGAAGGCGTATATTGCCGGGAAGCGGATCCTTCACTACGTTCGGGATGACAAACATTCAGGATGACAAACATTCAGGATGACAAACATTCAGGATGACAAACATTCAGGATGATAAACATTCAGGATGATAAGATTTCTCGCGCGGATTACAGACTCGGGAGACCAGAGCATTTTAGGTAAAATGATTTCCATCCGGCTCAGGCGGAGAGTTAACAGGCGGGCGCAGGATGCGTCTCGAAACGATCGAATTCCCTCAGGGGCTGAAGCCCCACCTATTTTTGTTGCAGTTGCGGCACGACTGAAGTCGTGCCCTTTCACAAAGCCAAGACATTTCGTTGCGTTTCGCAACATGCCTGAGCAAATTGAATAATCATTTTAGGTAATACCGTGGCCCCGAAGTATCTGCGAAGTGTGGCCTTTCTTTGATAGAAAGGCCACGCGACCATCGGTTGCCCGGTCTGCACCATTACCTAAAATGCTCTAGTTGTGAAACACCGGGAATTATTGCGCGTCTGGTTCCAAATTGGGCTGTGTTACCAATGGCAGAGAGTTAAGTTACTCTTGTGTGGATTGACTTTCCCGTCCACTAGGCGTCTCCTGAAGGACAACGTGGCGACTCCGCAGTCAGCTTCTACTCCCTTCGGAGAATTGCCGTTCTCTCCAAGGAAATCGCCTCCAGTTTGTATCCATCAGGCTTCATCAGCCTTCATGAGGCTTCCCAAGAGAATTCGAATCATTACCGGGAGCGCATTATGCAGCGGAACAATCTTGTCGTGTTGAAATTCTTTGCCTTGCTGTTTTTGCTGCCTGGCTTGGCAGGACTTATCTTCAGCGCCATGGTTTCGACCGACTACCTGGAGAACCTGCCCAAGTCGCCAGTGCCCAGTGAGCAGCGGATGACTCCGCGCAACGTCCAAGGGATCGTGGTTTACCAGACGGTGCAGGAAGATGAGCGGCTCTCGATCATGGAATACAGCTCGGTTTCGATCTTCCTGGTTGGCTTGGCGCTGGGCATTGTGTATCTGGAGAAGTGGTCGTCTGTGCGCCAGACTGAGATGGACTCCGACCTGCTCGAAGAGGCCGGGGTCTGAACCCCAGCCTTTCTCCGAATTCTACTGGCTGTATTCGTCCCGCAGGCGTGTCTGGCGGCTGACCATGGGCTGTGCAACGCCCTCGATGTAGACCTGTTTGACGTCTGTCCGAACGTCGAGCGGGTCGCCATTGGCGAGGACGATATTGGCGGTCTTGCCTATGTCGAGCGAACCCAGCTTGTCGCCGAAGCCGTACATCTCCGCTACGTTGAGGGTGATCGCCTTGAGCGCGTCGTCATAGGGCAGGCCGTAAGCTACGGCGAATCCGGCGGAATATGGGAGATTGCGCACGGAATGCGCGCCGCCGGGGCCGCCTGCCTCGCCGGAGCAGATGGCGATTTTGACGCCGCGCTTGGCCAACTCCGCGGGGAGGGTGTACACCGCGTCATACCGCTCGTTGGGGCGCGGCAGATCGTAGATGGGTCCGACGATGACCGGAACCTTCCAGGCGGCGATTTCGTCCAGAATCTCCCGTGTGCGCGTGACGTGGTTGAGGATCACCTTGAGGTGGAACTCCTGCGCAACCTTCATGAAGCTCTCGACGTCGTACCCCTCGTAAACGCCGACGACGACGGGGCGCTCGCCGTGCAGATAAGGCAGCAGCGCTTCGAGCTTGAGGTCGCGCTGGAAAGACTTTTCACCGGACTTGTCATCGGATTTGTCGGCAGATTTTTCACTGGTCTTTTCGGGCTTTTTCTGGGCGGCGTCGCGGGTGGCCTCGTAGTGCTGCGCGTCCAGCAGAGACTGGCGAAGCTGGGTGATGAGGCCCATGCGGGTGGATGGGAACTGTGAAGCTCCGCGACCGCCGCGGCGACGTTGCTCCGCGCCGAAGTTCATGGACAGGGCGATGTCCCGGCCAAGAATCATCTCATCCCGGCTGCGCCCGGCGAGTTGAATGAAAATATCCTGCCCGGCGATGGAGTCCTCTTCCGCAGGGGCGACGACGGCGTTGGTGACGCCATTGAGGCGGGCCACGGGGATCAACTCCGTCTCGGCGTGGAAGGCGTCGTAGACGTGCATGTGGGGCATGATCTCGTCGGAGGGTTCGGCCACGTCGGTGGTGTTCTCGTCCGAACCTACCTCCATGAGACCAAGCGCCGTATCGGGATCGATGAGTCCTGGGTAGACCGTGAGCCCATGTGCGTCGACTACGGTGGCATTGGCGGGAACCGCGACCTTGTCTGCGGCGCCCACGGCCACGATCTTGCCATCCGCGATGAGCAGCACACCGTTTTCGATGGTTCCGTGGCTGACGGTGAGGAGTTTGCCGCCGGTGATGGCGATGGTTCCCGCCACCTTTGCGGCGGCCTGCCCCTGTGCGCTGTCACTGGCGCAAGCCAGCGCCATACACGCTGCAAGAGCTATCCGAATCCATGAAGTCCTGTCGATCCGGAACGAAGATTGTGTGAGCTTGCATCCCACCCTAGCCGCAAAAACAGAAACGCGGCGAGGGTGGGGCACCCTGTATTTATGAGCCAGAGCAATCAAGTTATTCGTCATTAGTCGCCATCCCCATCTTCGCTGCCTTCGCTACCGCCGCCGTGCATGACTCCGGTGAAATGCGGCGTGCCGAAGCCTGGCGCCGCCATGTCAAAGAAAAGATCGCCGTCGATATACACCTTCTCCGCGCGGGCATACGTCGAGAGCGGATCGACATTCCAGAGGACCAGGTCGGCGTCCTTGCCGGTATCGATGGAGCCGGTGCGGTCGTCGACGCCGATAATCCAGGCCGGGTTGAGGGTGACCATGCGGATGGCCTCGTCCTCGGTGGCTCCGCCGTAGTGGACCATCTTGCCGGCTTCCTGGTTGAGGCGGCGGATGTGGTCGTTGGAATCGCTCTTAAGGGCGACGCGGACGCCGGCTCTCATGCTCATCACGGCGTTCCACGGAATGGCGTCCCAGGCTTCGTCCTTGTAGCCCCACCAGTCGCTGAAGGTGGCTAGGGCGGTGCCGGTGGGCGCGATTTGGCCGGCGACTTTGTACATCTCCAGGCCATGGTGGAAGGCGCGAATCTTGTAGCCGTATTCCTTGGCGATGGCTTCTTCGGTGAGCAGTTCGTCGGCGCGGTAGCAGTGGATCTGGACGTAGAGTTTGCCGCGCAGGACGTCGGCCAGAGCTTCAAGCTTGAGGTCTACCTTGGGCGCGACGGCGGTCTTGTCGCCCTTGGCTGCCTTGGCCTTGTAGGCGTCCCAAGTGGCCATGTATGCTTTGGCGTCTTCGAAGGACTGCCGCATCACTTCAAAGTTGCCCATGCGCGTGGAGGGCAACTGGTTGCGGCCGCCGTAGACGCGCTTGGGGTTTTCGCCTGAAGCGAACTTGATCGACTGGGGCGCGTTGGGAAAGATCATGGCGTCCCGGGAGAGGCCGAATTTGTTCTTGATGACTACGGCCTGGCCGCCGATCATGTTGGCCGAGCCGTGCAGCAGCAGTTCGGTGGTGACGCCGCCGGCCAGGGCGTCATAGAGCGCTGCGTCACGGTTGTCGAAGGCGTCGATCATCATCATGCTGGGGGTGACGGGGCTGGTGGCCTCGTTCACGTCGTTGCCGAGGGCGGAGTGCGAGTGCGGATCGATGATGCCGGGCGTGAGCCATTTGCCGGTGGCGTCGATGACCTGGGCGCTGGCGGGAGCGTTGACCGTAGAGCCAACCTCGACGATCTTGCCGGCGTGGACCCAGACCGAGCCATGCTGGATGGTTCCATGGCTGGCGGTCATGACTGTGGCGTTTTTGATGACCAGGTCCGCAGGCGCCTGGGCCATGGACGGAATCGCCGCCATGGCCAGCAAGGCGAAGTTGATCGAAAAGGGATGGAACTTCAAGAGGAAACCTCCAGAACGACGGTCAACAATTGGGAGAACGAGCCGGACGTGAGAAAGAGCTAAAGAAGACAGCAGTTTGGGCTTGATCGTATCACAGCCGGTTGAGGCGTCGGGCGGGGAACTTCACTGTTGCGGACAGTGAGCTTTCGCACTGCACCTACAGCACCGATTCTTCACGCACCCGCAAAAATCGCATCCCCCACATAGGAGACGTGCCAGTATGAAGTGCAAACCTTCCCCAGACGGTTCGCAGAATTCCTAGCGCATCCAGCTTTCGCGGTGGGTGGCCGAATTACTGGCGTGGAGAGTCGTTTTCCTGCGTTTCAATCGTGCGACAATATTGTGTGACCGTGATGACAAAGTCTCCTTTTCCTGGCCAAATCCCCGGCCAGCCCAGCAGCCAGACGACCGGACTCGAAGAATCTCCCGCTCCTGCGGCTGTGACCCCCGAACTGCTGGCGCTGCACGGCATTACTCCCGACGAGTACCAGCGCATCCTCGCCGCACTTGGCCGGGTGCCTTCGCTTACCGAGTTGGGCATTTACTCCGTCATGTGGAGCGAGCACTGCTCCTACAAGTCCTCCAAGGTCCACCTCAAACGGCTGCCCACGAAGAGCGACCGCGTCGTCCAGGGACCGGGCGAAAACGCTGGGATCATCGATGTTGGCGAGGGCTGGGCCTGCGCCTTCAAGATTGAGAGCCACAACCACCCCAGCTATATTGAACCGCACCAGGGCGCGGCCACGGGTGTTGGCGGCATCCTGCGCGACATTTTCACCATGGGCGCCCGGCCCCTGGCGGTGATGGACTCGCTCCGTTTTGGCCCCATAGAAAATGGCGCGGACTCGGACGAGCACATCCGCAGGAACCACTCCATCGTCGAAGGCGTGGTTAGCGGCGTCGCCAGCTACGGCAACTGCTTCGGAGTGCCCAATCTGGGCGGCGAAACCAAATTCGAAGCCTGTTACAGCGGCAATCCGCTGGTGAATGCGTTTGCGTTGGGCATGGTGAAGATCGATGAGATCTTTTATGGCAAGGCCGCCGGCGTGGGCAATCCGGTCATTTATGTAGGCGCCAAGACGGGTCGTGACGGCATTCACGGCGCCACCATGGCCTCGGAAGAGTTCCACGAGGGCACCGAAGCCAAGCGGCCCAACGTGCA
>Ga0182030_10016872_pt1 | contig 14165 bp, 22 predicted proteins | sample 812S3MmetaG_FD_121299 | JGI IMG/M metagenome (GOLD analysis project Ga0182030, IMG submission 121299) | Permafrost microbial communities from Stordalen Mire, Sweden - 812S3M metaG (Illumina Assembly) | ecosystem: Environmental > Terrestrial > Soil > Wetlands > Permafrost | place: Sweden...
GCGTGGTCAGGGCAGCGCGCCGTCGAGCTTGGTTCGATGGTCACCGCGGATGAAGTTGCTGAGCAACTGGGTGAAGTCCTAAATCTTGACGTGAAAGCCTTTGCAGTCCCGCGTGCAGGGTGGGCGAAAGCGTTCGAGCAATTCGGCATTCCGAAGGGCCACACCGGACCTGCCGAAGAAATGTTTGAGGCAGTGAATGCAGGATGGATGGACCTCGGAGTCGAGGGTACGGAGCACGTGGCGGGTAAGACGTCCGCACGTGACGTATTCGCGGCGGCCCAGAAGGCCGTGACGGCGTGAACCGCGACGTTCACACAGGATCCCGGCCACGCGCCGGGTTCCTGCTATCGCGCTCCCCGAAAGCGGCCGCTCTCGGCCGGCAGCACGGGGTCGATTCCTCCCGGTCATATCTCACCGAGGGCCTATGAACCAATCCAATCTGACTCGTCGCACTTTGCTTGCAGCGGCTTCGGTAATCCCGATTGCGGGCTTTGCCGCCGCAAGCGAAGACAATCAATCCACTCATCCAAAGGATACCAACATGTCTTCAAGAACTTTCATCAAGACTGCCGCACCGGATTGGTTGATGGCTTTCTGGCGCGAGATCGACGACAAGACCTGGGGCAAGGGCTTTGACTGCTTCAAGGAGGACGCCATCGCAAATCTCGGTGTCAGCGATTGGCATGGGCGCGAGGCTATCCGCGAGAATCTTCGTGCCTTCGTTGACAAGGGATTTACAGCGCATCACGAGGTCGTGGAATACTGGGACGGCGGGTCGCTCAAGGTCTTTCGGGGTTTTGTGACCATGAATCCCAATGATTCGACTCAGAAGTCTGTCCGCCCGGCGATGACTCACTTCTTTTTTATGGACGAGAGGGATCCATCGAAGGTGGCCCACTGGTACGGGTCTGTCGGCCCGGTCGCATTCTAGGACGCGGCAGCGCAGCAGGGGCGCTGAGTGGGAGCGGCCGGCAGTTCGGTGCATCAGCAGATATCGTGTAGGGACATTCCCATAAAGAGCCGTAAATGAACGAGCGCGGAAACCAACATCATTGTGCCGCAAGGAATTGATTCTTCGGCGGTGCGTCGCAGCCAATGCGGGTTTTTGGGAAAGTTCGCGATTTGACTGCCCGTAAGCCTTCTGCGCTACGGGTGTCAAGGAAACAAATCGACGCATTCATCGCGTAACGCGGCCTGCCTATTGTCCTCTACCGGCCTTGGATGCACTGCCGGTGGGACGCCGAATGTCTAATTCGTGAGTTTGAATCTAGGTCAAGCGTGGTGGCGAGCGATCCTCGATCGCACGCAGTATCAGTTTATGATATATTATGATAGTCATGAGAGTGGAGATTTAGAGTCATGCCCTCAAGCTACACAATCGGTGATCACTTTGAGAACTTCGTTAGGGAGCAGGTGGAGGGTGGGAGTTACGCTTCCGCCAGCGAGGTTATTCGGGAAGGGCTGCGACTTCTGGAAGAAGATCAGCAGCGTCGCCAGGCAGTGATAGACGGTCTACGTGGCGAAATCCAAAAGGGTCGCCGTAGCGGCAAACCGAAACCTGCCCCCGAGGTACTTGACCGTCTGGAGCGCAAGTACACCAAAATGGCCAAAGAACGCGCGAAGTGAATGCGCGCGCACTTCACACCACAAGCCGAAATTGACTTGGAGGAGGTCGGCGATCATATCGCGCTCGACAATCCTAGGCGCGCTATCTCGTTCATTCGCGAGATACGGCAACACTGCGAGAAGATCGCGGACGGATCACATCATTACGCGGTACGTCCAGAGCTGGGCGACACGATACGAATTTGCGCGCACGGAAATTACCTGATCGTCTTCGAGCCGTTCGACGACGGCGCGCTCATACTGCGAGTGCTTCATGGTGCTCGAAACGTGCCCGGAATTGTCGGCACCTAATGATCCATTGATCGATATTCGCGTCGGATGGCTGCCGAGCACCTCGGCCCTTTCGGCATCTATCGCCTTCTATCGTCCCCAAGCGGAACTATTTGGCGGTATATGTGACGGTAAGTTAGTCGTACGCTACGCGAATCGTCTGTGCGCGAATCAAACGAGTGGGAGTCGACAGTGAACATCGAACGCGACATTGCGGTAACCGCGCGTTCCGGAAGCACCGTGAGCGTGAACGTCTTTACCCCCGACGGCGACGGCCCGTGGCCGGTGATCGCCACGATGAGCCCCTACGGCAAAGACATTCACTGGTCCGAGCGCTACCCGCTTTACGACCAGGCTGACCAGGGGCCACACGCTGTCTGGGAGACACCCAGCCCCGAGTGGTGGACCGCGCGCGGGTACGCGATCGTGCGCGCGGACTCACCCGGCACCGGGAAGTCGCCGGGGATGCTCGACCTCCTCGGTCGGGCCGAGGTCCGAGGGTTCTACGACGTCATCGAGTGGGCAGGGGTTCAAAGCTGGTCGACCGGCCGCGTGGGCAGCCTCGGGATCTCGTGGCTGGCCATGCTCCAATGGCTCGTCGCCGCCGAACGGCCGCCCCACCTCGCGGCGATCGTGCCGTGGGAGGGGTCGTCGGATGCGTACCGCGAGTTCGGGCGACACGGCGGCATCTTGGCGAACACCTTCCTCAAGTTCTGGTGGGGCATGCAGATCGCCCCCCAGCAGTACGGCATCGACTCGAGGACCGCGCACGAGCTGGCTGCCGATCGGGTTCTGCTGTTCGAGGAAATGCAGAAGCGCGAATTCATCGACGACTGGTACCGCGAGCGCACACCTGATCTCGAGAACATCGAGATTCCGGTGCTTGCCGTTGGAAACTGGGGTTCGCTCCACCTTCACCAGCGGGGCATCCTGGAAGGATTCGGGCGAGCCGGGTCGTCGGTACGTCAGTTGGTCATCAACTCAGGCACGCACATCGGGCCGTTCTACGAGCCGTGGGCGAAAGAGCGCCAGCTGCGCTTCCTCGATCGCTGGCTCAAAGACAACGCGAACGGCGCCGAGAACGACCCTCCCGTAAGGCTCGCGGTGCGCGTCGGCGCCGGGATCGTATGGCGTGATGAAACCGAGTGGCCGATCGCTCGCACGGAGTGGCGGCGGCTCTTCCTCGACGCCGGGACCGGCTCGCTCGCGGTCGACGCCCCGCTCGACGAGACGACGGCGTCGTACTCAGCGAACGACGGGGAACGGGAGTTCGTCTTCGCGGCCGAGAGCGAGATGGAATTCACCGGGCCGATGGCGGCACGTCTGTGGGTGTCGTCGACGGGTCACGACCTCGACGTCTTCCTCCACTTCCAGGTTATCGACCGCACCGGAGCCATCCGCGTCGGGGTAGGACCGCAGGGCGCTCCCATCCCCCTGGCCATGGGCTGGCTCCGAGCCTCCCACCGAGAACTTGACCTCGACCGATCGCTACCCTATCGCCCGGTTCACCTCCATACTTCCGCGTCTCCGCTGGTTCCGGGCGAGCCGGTCGCCCTCGACGTCGAGATCTGGCCGACGAGCATCACACTCGCGGCGGGCGAACGTCTTATCATGCGGGTGCGCGCGTCCGACGACGACCTCGGGGTCATCTCGCACAACGATCCGCACGACCGTGGCCACCTGCGCTCGTTTACCACGACGATCCACACCGGGCGGCGTTTCGACTCGGCCCTGCTGGTGCCGGTGATTCCGCCGAGGTGAGGGCCGATCAGGCGTTCGAAGCGCCGTCGTGATAGCGCGCCGGATTGCTGAGGGTGCCAATGCCCTCGATCGTGATGTCGCCAGCGTCCTGCTTGCTGAGTTCGCCCTGCAAGCGCGTTTCCATCCAGAAAGCTTGCGACGATGTGCGTGGCCGTCGCAGCGCGCGGGCCTACCCTGCATTGCGTCGCTTATGCGTACCCCGAGTCGGCGACCAGCTTCGTGCTCTTGTACAAGAGCGTAAATCGTTTCAGATTTCTTACAATACGAATGAGTTGACCTGCGACTCATATTTCGATAAATATACAAAAATGAAATCGTCAGATGTTGTTAAGGCCTTGAGTGCGCTGGCGCAAGAATCGCGGCTGGCGGTTTTTCGCTTACTCGTCAAACGCGGCCCCGAAGGCTACACGCCCGGAACTCTATCGGAAAAGCTCAACATTCCTGCTCCCACGCTATCCTTTCATTTGAAAGAGCTGCAGAACGCGGGCCTCGTCGACATTCGTCGGGAAAGTCGGTTTCTGTACTACAGCGCTCGATTCGATCGCATGAAGCATTTAGTCGGCTTTCTCACCGATCAGTGCTGTAGTCAGGCGAACGAGGCCTGCGATGCTGATTGCAAACCGGTTGCCGCCCCCGCAAGGCGTCGCAGTGCATGAATGTCGACAATGGCTCGGTGCGCTCGCCGTCAGTTGAAGTGGCACGGGCCGGTGACTTGGTCGGCATTCAGTGGTTGCTCGACTTGGAGTCTCTGCCGAGCGCCGATCTCACGGAGACTGCACTCGAACATTTCTTGGTGGTTCGCGATGAGATCGGTGTGGTCGGGGCCGTCGGCCTCGAGGTGTACCGTTGGCGGCAAGGCTGGGATGTCGCTCGATGTATCTGCTGACGACCACGGCCGAGGCGTTTTTTGAGTTGTTGGGATTTCGGCGCATCGAGCGACATGCGGCGCCGCCCGAAATCCAGCGAAGCGCGGAGTTTTCCTCTTTGTGTCCTTCTTCTGCAACGGTGATGGCCAAACCATGAATGCCCGAATCTACAACGTCCTATTCCTGTGTACCGGTAACTCAGCACGCAGCATTCTTGCCGAGTCGATCATGAACAAATTGGGAAATGGCCAGTTTCGCGGCTACAGCGCCGGCAGTCATCCGAATGGCAAGGTCAATCCGCTGGCGCTCGAGTTACTTGAGCAATTGGACTTTCCCACCGACGGCTTGCGCAGCAAGAGCTGGGATGAATTCGCCGCGCCACGCGACATTCACTTCGATTTCGTGATCACCGTGTGCGACAACGCGGCGGGTGAGGTGTGTCCCTACTGGCCAGGCCAACCCATGACCGCGCATTGGGGGATACCCGATCCCGCGCCGGCACAGGGGACGGAGCTCGAGAAGAAGTTCGCGTTTCGTCAGGCCTTCAAGGCCATGGAGACTCGAATCAAGTTGTTCTTGAGCCTGCCGCTCGCCAGTATCGATTCGCTTAGACTGAAAGAGCGGATGGATGCCATTGGGAAGACCGTCGATACACCGCAGTCATGAGTGTCTTCGAGCGTTACCTGACGGTCTGGGTGTTCTCGTGCATCGTAATCGGCATCGCGTTGGGCCAGTTCCTGCCGGGCGCGTTCCAAACCATTGGTGCGCTGTCGGTCGCGCAGGTCAACTTACCTGTGGGCTTCCTGATCTGGGTCATGATCATTCCGATGTTGGTCAAGGTGGACTTTGGCGCACTTGGCCAGATCCGCCGGCATGTCAAAGGCATCGGCGTCACACTCTTCGTCAATTGGTTGGTCAAGCCGTTCTCCATGGCGCTTCTCGGTTGGATTTTCATCCGGCATGTATTTGCAGCGTGGCTGCCGGCCGATCAACTCGATAGTTACATTGCGGGGTTGATTCTCTTGGCGGCTGCGCCTTGCACGGCGATGGTGTTCGTGTGGAGCCGCCTCACGGGGGGAGATCCGCTTTTTACCCTATCGCAGGTCGCCCTCAACGACGCCATCATGGTAGTGGCCTTTGCGCCCTTGGTGGGGCTGCTCCTGGGGATTTCCTCGATTACCGTACCCTGGGGTACATTGCTGACGTCCGTGGTGCTCTATATCGTCATTCCCGTGGTGATTGCGCAAGCGTGGCGCAAGTCGCTGCTGAAGCGCGGGGCGCCGGCGTTTGACGCCGCCATGCAGCGCATCGGACCGTGGTCGATCGGTGCTCTGCTCGCAACCCTGGTCTTGTTGTTCGCGTTTCAGGGTGAGGAGATTCTGCGTCAGCCGCGAATCATTGCGTTGCTGGCAGTACCGATTTTGATCCAAGTGCTGTTCAATTCGGCGCTCGCGTATGGTTTGAATCGTGCTGTCGGCGAAAGCCATTCGGTTGCCTGCCCGTCGGCGCTCATCGGCGCGTCGAATTTTTTCGAACTTGCGGTGGCTGCGGCGATCAGCCTGTTTGGCTTTCACTCCGGCGCGGCGCTCGCGACCGTCGTGGGTGTGCTCATCGAGGTTCCGGTTATGCTCTTGGTTGTGAGTGTCGTGAATCGGTCGAAGGGTTGGTATGAACACACCGGACGGCCGGCAGCGGTGAAGACATGACCGCCGTGACGATTTATCACAACCCCGACTGCGGTACGTCGCGAAATACGCTTGCGCTCATTCGCAATGCGGGCGTGGAACCCACAGTGATCGTTCACGGCGCCATGACGGGCATCATGAAGGCGCAGATTGGATTCCCTTGACCATCGGTTCTGTGCGCCCTACTCAAGGCAAAACTCTGGCGGTCATGGATGCGCATGATCACGATTCCCAACCAGTCGTCTGTCGCAAAAGCCTTCCTCGAGTTCGACGACGCGGGACGAATGAAGCCTTCCACTTTCTATGAGCGCGTAGTCGATGTCATGGAGGAACTAGTAAAGTTCACGTTGCTGACGCGTGATGTCGCACCGTACTTGGTCGACCGCTACAGTGAACGCCGCGAGAGCTCAGGGGAATTGTCGAAACGCGTCACATTGAAACGCCCAGTCAGCCGTCGACGCTGGCTCGGGCAAGAACATGTTCAATCTTGGACGCCGGTTAGCAGGCAAAAGGCCGGCCGTATGAAAGGCGTTGGAAATTAATGCGGATCAAATCAGCGTCCCAGCGCTCGTAGAGTGCTGTTGCCGGTAACCCTGCGCAAAATATCCTGCCCACCTCACGCGCCCTCATCTCTTCGCGGCAACGACCGGTTGACCAAGCTTGTCGGCGAGCCACAGCTTGATCAGCGACTGCCGCGTCACTCCGAGTCGACGCGCTTCACGGTCGAGGGAATCAACCATCCAAGCAGGGAAGTCCACATTAACCCGATTCGCATCCGTGCCGACACGCCGAGCTTTGCTGAGATCAACCTGGTCAAAAATTTTCCCGCCGGAATCAAATTTGCGATCAAAGGTCTTCGCTTTCATAAAGTTCCACCTCCTCATCCCGTGATCGCCTCACGGAAATGAATCGAATGTTCTCGCCGCGCCGAGTGATTATTCTAGCCCTGGCGATCGGGGTGGGATTGTGGTACCGACCGTTTCCGACGACACGCAATTCAGACGTGGCCAAAATCTCCTTCACGGGCTCGGTGGCCGTGGGACAAGGGATCATGCGCGACGGCGCAGAAACGATGAGGCGCGCTGTGAACCGGGCACCGGTGATTGATTAGTCCTCTTGCCAGTTTCATACAGAAATCTGTATCATGAGACCGTGAAGACAACTCTCGACATTAACGACCAGTTGCTTGCCGATGCCAAGGCGTTGGCCGCCAAGCAGCGCACCAGCCTGACACGCTTGATCGAGGAGGGGCTTCGGCTGCGCCTTCGAACTCAGGCGGCACCTCAGCGCGGCAAGCTTCGCCTTCCTGTATTCAAGGGACGCGGGGGCGTGGCGCCTGGGGTCGATCCGTTGAGCAACAAGGCGATGCTGGCAGCATTGGGCGATGACGCCTGACGTCAACGTCCTGGTAGCCGCATCGCGCAGCGATCATCCTCACCACGGCGTCGCGCGCAGTTGGCTTGAAAAGGCTGCCGCGGCTGCGGCTTCGGGCAGCGCTTTGATTCTGATGCCAATGGTGCTAGCCAGCTTCTTGCGACTGGTAAGCAGCCCCAAGATCTTCCCAGAACCAACTCCCATCGGGAACGCCGTGGCCTTTGTCGATGCCCTGCTCGGGGCTCAAGGTGTCCACCTCGCACCGCTCGGTCCTGAGTGGCTGCGCTTGCGGCAACTTTGCATTGACAAGCAGCTCAAGGGAAATGCCGTGCCGGATGCATGGCTCGCCGCGGCGACGATCCACCTGGGTGAGCACCTAGTGAGTTTTGATCGTGACTTCAGGAAGTTGATCGGCAGGTCGCAGTTCACGTTGCTGGAAGCGGACGCCGGTTAATCGGCATCTATCGCGTTCTATCGCCCCAGCGGCATTTTTTGCCGCCAGATGTGACGGTAAATTTGGCGTACCCTGAGAAGAAGTCTCGTATTTTCAGGTGCTTATACGTGAAGGAGACGATTGAGTGGGAGTGAGGGGCCTCCCCTGATTTTTTCCGTGGTTCCCGGCTGACGCTTGAGGGCGGGATTGCCGGGGAACATGGCAATAACTTGGGGCAACTTGCGCGCGAAGGGACTCAACTGCGCGGCACTGCAGAATACCCGGGTGGTTCAAAGTAAGACTTGGCCGCCCGCTGGTGCTGGGTAACGCCAGCGAGATCGGTCGCTCCGACTGACACTACGCACAATCGACCACAACGGGCATACTCTTGACGCTGCCGACCGGTTGGTTATGTTGGGGTTACCCATGGAAGCTGTCGCGCAATCCGCATCCACGAAGCCGCGTCGCAGCAGTGCGCGCGTGGCCCTGCTCAACGCAGCAATTTCGCTGGTCCGCAAGCAGGGCTGGTCGGCAACTATTGTCGATCAACTCTGCGCCGCGGCGGGCGTGACCAAGGGCGCGTTCTTTCATCACTTCGCCTCGAAGTACGAACTCGGAGTCGCAGCCGCCCAGCACTGGAGCGAGGTGACCGGTCCACTATTCGCCAAGGCCGACTATTACAAGCACGTCGATCCACTCGATCGCATTTTCGGCTACATCGGCTTTGGCGCCTCGATCGAGGGACACGCGGACAAGCTGGCGGAAGATTTCCGATTGGCGATTGCCGTTCACCCGCCGTGCCTGACTGTGACCGCCGAGAGTCTCGCGATCTACACCCAGACGGTGCTGCAGGGCGGCTTCGTGCTGTCGAAGGCGCGCGGCGATCGCGCGCCACTAGTCTAGGCCCTCGCCCACCTGAAGAACCATCTCACGCTGCTATTCAACAAGGAGCCTTTGCAATGAGCGCGACAGGCAGTTTCATCTGGTACGAGCTGATGACCAGCGACGCCACGGCGGCCGCGAAGTTCTACGGTGCGGTGGTCGGCTGGAAGATCGCCGATCGTTCCGATCCGGCGGGTGGCGACATGGATTACCGCATGATCGGCCGCAGCGATGGCGGCTACAACGGTGGCGTGCTCTCGCTGACGGCCGACATGGTGCAGCACGGCGCGCGCCCTGCCTGGTTGGGTTATCTGCATGTCGCCGACGTTGATGTGTCGGTGAAGTCCATCGAGGCCGATGGCGGCAGACTCCTGGTGCCGCGCAAGGATCTGCCCGTCGGCGCCATTGCGATGGTCGCCGACCCGATGGGCACGCCCTTCTACGTGATGGCGCCGATTCCGCCGCCGGGAAAGCCCGACGCGAAGAGCGACGTGTTTGATGTCACCACTGCGCAGCATGTGCGCTGGAACGAACTCGCGAGCCCAGACCAGCAGCGCGCAAAGCAGTTCTACGCAAAGCACTTCGGTTTCGAATTCAAGGACAGCATGCCGATGGGCGCGATGGGTACCTATGACTTCATTGATCACGCCGGCCTACGCCTTGGCGCCATCATGCAGAAACCCGCACAGAGCCCGAACGCAGCATGGCTGTTCTACTTCGGTGTCCAGTCGATCACCGCGGCGAAGGCAGCCATCGAAATGGGCGGCGGCAGCGTGGTGAATGGCCCGCATCAGGTGCCGGGCGGCGACTGGGTCGTCATCGCCGCCGATCCGCAGGGCGCGGCTTTTGGTGTAGTGGGCCCGCAAGGAGCATCAGCATGAGTGCGCGAATCTCCAAAATGACGTTGTGCCTGTGGTACGACCACAATGCCGAGGACGCAGCGAAGTTCTACGCCCAGACATTTCCGGGAAGTTCGGTGAGTGCGGTGCGACGCGCCCCTGGCGACTACCCGAACGGCAAGGAGGGTGATGCGCTGGTGGTCGAGTTCACCGTGCTCGGCGTGCCCTGCATCGGGCTCAACGGCGGCCCGGCGTTCAAGCATTCCGAAGCCTTCAGCTTTCAGGTCGAGACCGACAGCCAGGAAGAAACCGACCGCTACTGGAACGCGATTGTCGGCAATGGCGGCCAGGAGAACCAGTGCGGCTGGTGCAAGGACAAGTGGGGCCTTTCATGGCAGATCACTCCCAAGGCATTGACCGAAGCCATGGCCAAGGGCGGCGAAGCCGCCAAGCGATCCTTCGCGGCGATGATGACCATGAAGAAGATCGACATTGCCGCGATCGAGGCAGCGGCACACGCCGATGCGTAACATTACCGGCGGCTTCGACGACGGCGGCTGGGTATTCAAGCTCCGGGACGAAGCCGCGGGCGATCTGCCCGCTTTTCGCGGGGGGAGTACGACTTGTTGCTCGGTCGCCGCACCCACGACATCTTCGCCGCCTATTGGCCCTATGTGGAAGGCGAAGGTGCGGCGATGGGTAAGGCGTTCACCTGCGCGAACAAGTACGTGCTGACACGCGGCAACCTGAAGCTCTACTACTCCAGGAACTTGAATCCCCGTGTTGCTGTCGCGGTGGCGCGTCACCTCCAGTCACCCGTCGAATTCATCCGGGCGAGTCCACGTGATCCGACGAACGAAGATGCCTTCCGTCGCATCAACCCGAATACGCTCGTGCCCGTGCTCGTGGAAGAGCGTGCTACGCTTTGGGAGACCGACGCGATCGCCTGCCGTCTTTCTATGCTTGCGGGATCGGACTTCTGGGTCTCGGATGAAAAGGCGGCGGAGTTCCAGATGTGGTTGAGCTGGAGCGCGCATCATTTCACCCGCACCGCCAGCTTCTTCTACTGGGAATTCGCCATGAAACCGCGTCTCGGACTTCCGCCAGCCAGTACTGGCGAAGTCGACGAGGCCTCCGCAGAATTCCACAGGTTTGCGGCAGTCTTGGAGGCGTTTCTATCCAATCAAACTTGGCTCGTGGGTAACCGACTCAGCTTCGCCGACTTCCGCGTCGCCACCTCGTTGCCGTTTGCCAGCTCGTCGAGACTGCCAGTAGAAGGCTATCCGCGTATCCTGGCATGGCACGAGCGCCTCCGTCGGATCGCAGCCTGGGAAGATCCCTTTGAAGGCTTGGTCTAGGAAATCCGATCGTCGGTCCGTTCACGGTATCGCCATTGCCGGTTAATACTCAGTGTCCTTGAACGATTTGTTGATGCTCACGGCAGGTTGCCAGCACTAGGCCTCGCAGCCAGCGATGCGCGGGATCGGCATCGAGGCGCGGGTGCCACATTTGTGAGACCGTGATCGCCTGGGTGCGAACCGGGAGCGGGAAACTCCTGACTGCCGCGAGCCCGGAGTTGGCCTGATGTCCCTGCGTCGCGTTGAAGAACGAACGAGTCACCAGCGCCACGAGATCGGATACGCTCGCAACCTCTAAGGCCGCTCGGAAGTTGGGCACTACCACGACGACCGTGCGCGTGAAGTTAAGGGCAGCCAATGCCTCATCTACGGGTCCACTGTCGTGACCACGGCGCGAAGCGACAACGTGACCACACGCCGCGTATCGCTTGGCCGTGATCTTGCCTCCCCCAAGAAGAGGGTGGCACTTCCGAACCGCACAAACAAAGTGGTCGCGGAAAAGCGTTTGCAGGCGTATCTCTGGGCCCGACTTCCCGAGCACGCCGATCTCAAGATCCAACAATCCCTCTCGCAGCGCCCGGACATCCTTGTCGGGCTTGGGCGCGAAATGAAGGCGCACATTCGGTGCTACCGCAGTGACAGCCGCCACGAGCCGTGCAGCGAAAATCTCTACGAAACCGTCGTTCGAACGAATGGTGAAGGTCCGTTTCAACCGGGCGAGATCCAAAGAGGCAACGACGGGACGCAGCACGGCTCGGGCATCCTGTGCCAGATCACGCACGCGTTCGCGAAGTTCGGTAGCGCGCGGCGTTGGCACCATGCCTCGACCCGCGCGCACGAGCAGCGGATCTCCTGTCGCCGCCCGTAGTCGCGCGAGTGTCCGGCTCATCGCCGAGGCACTGAGACCCAAGCGCCGCGCTGCGCCCACCACCGCACCCTCGGCAAGCAAAGCGTCCAATGCGGTCAACAGGTTCAGGTCAACATTCGCCATAGGTGCAGGTTAGCGTACCGGGCCATGGCGTCTGGTGCACGTATAAAGTGTGGTCGATGCGTCTTTCGCAATGATCGCGGCCGCTATACCTTGCTAATGGTCTGGTCAGACGTGCCCTGTCACCGATGCAGCAGGACATTCTGCCCTTCATTCATCGCTCCAGGGGGAATCGCAAATGCCAACTCTATTGTCCAATAAACAGCTTCTTCTCATTGGTGCGTCGCGCGGCCTCGGCTTCGCATTGGCGGAGGAGTACCTCAAGCGCGGCTGGCACGTTGTGGCCACCGAGCGGAACAGAACCACATCAAAACTGCACGATCTATCGGGAAGCGCCAAAGATCGACTCGAAATAGAGACCGTGGATATCAACGATACCGACCAAGTTGCCGCGCTGCGGGCGCGTCTGGCATCGAGACAGTTCGACATGCTGTTCGTCAATGCCGGCATCGGTACTCGTGACATGGTCGCCGACATTTCGACCGACGAATTCATCCGAATGATGGTAACGAATGCCTTGAGTCCCATGCGCATTGTCGAGAGCATGCAGGATCTCGTTCTGCCGACTGGCACAATCGGTATTATGTCCTCCGGCCAGGGCAGCATCACGAACAATGAGAACGGACACTACGAGATCTATCGTGGAAGCAAGACGGCGCTCAACATGTTCATGCGCAGTTTCGCCGCCCGGCACGCGGCCGATCCGCGAACGCTATTGCTGCTGGCGCCGGGTTGGGTGCGAACGGATCTGGGCGGTCCCCAGGCTCGTCTGAGCATCGAAGAGAGCATACCCAACCTTGCAAATACGATGGACGCGCAGGCCGGAACAGCGGGTCTTCAGTATCTGGATTACCTGGGCCGGAAGGTTCCGTGGTGAGTCTGAACATGCGTATCGTTGCTGTCGAAGAGCACTTCACCTGTCAGGATCTTCTCAGCCTGATTGATTGTGCCACATTGGTCCGGAACGGATGGCCTGCGCCCGGAACTTCTATGTTCCAAGCCATCAACCCACCGGCATTGGTGGACACGGGCGAGGACAGGACGGCCGCTATGAAGGCGGCGGGCATCTGCATGCAGGTGCTTTCCGTTCCAGGACCGGGGGCCGAGATCGTCTCAGGTCCGGACGGCATCGCAATCGCCAGAGAATTCAACGAAAGAATGGCGCGATTGATTTCAGCCGAGCCCGAACGCTTTGCGGCGTTTGCACATCTGCCGATGAGGAGCCCATCGGCTGCTGCCGACGAGCTGGAACGCGCGGTGGTGGAGTGTGGGCTCAAGGGCGCATTGATCAGTGGCAGTATTGACGGCAAGTTTCTGGACGCGCCCGAGTTCGAGCCGGTACTCGCCCGCGCTGAGCGCCTCGACGTTCCGCTGTACATTCATCCTGGGGTACCGCCTCAGGGTGTTCGCGCCGCCTATTACGACGGACTCCCCGATGAAGCCTCATTCGGCCTCGCCATTGCAGGCTGGGGCTGGCACGCCGAAACGGCGGTCCACATCCTGCGTCTCGCCCTGTCCGGTGCACTGGACCGGCATCCGCGGCTGAAGCTTCTGATCGGCCATATGGGAGAGGGCCTGCCTACCATGATGGAACGCGTCGAGCGGGTCTTTGGCGGCTACAGCAACACGCATCTCGAGCGTAACGCCGCACGGGCCATCGTGGAGCAGGTCTGGGTATCGACCAGCGGGTTCTCAAGCATGCCGGCATTTCTGGCGGCGTTCATGACCTTTGGCGCCGATCGCCTTCTGTTCTCGGTTGACTACCCCTTCGGCGACAACTTGGCAGCCGTGGCCTCCCTCAAGAGCTTGCCAGTCTCCCCGGAGGATCGGGAGAAGATTGCTCATAAAAATGCCGACGCGTTACTCAGGCTTTCGAGTGCCCAAAGTGGCTCATCAAATGAGGGCATGATATAAAGAGCAACCAAGAGGTTGCTTATGAATAGCGAGCTTCAGGGAATGATCAGCACCCGTATTTGGTAGCGTCGGCAGCCGCGTCACAAAAGAATGGCCACCAACCAGCGGTTTCGAGACGCGAGACGTGTGAGGCTTTCGCGATCAATCGCGACCCGAGCTCACTCATGAC
>Ga0182030_10016875_pt1 | contig 14162 bp, 15 predicted proteins | sample 812S3MmetaG_FD_121299 | JGI IMG/M metagenome (GOLD analysis project Ga0182030, IMG submission 121299) | Permafrost microbial communities from Stordalen Mire, Sweden - 812S3M metaG (Illumina Assembly) | ecosystem: Environmental > Terrestrial > Soil > Wetlands > Permafrost | place: Sweden...
CACTCAGTGAGCCCGTACGGACGGCTTGGCGCTTCGCGCACGCCGTCCTCGGGCTGGAGGAAATGAAGGATTCAGTGCCTCGAAAAGGCAGTGGGTGATGAACTCACATATACGTCAATCAAGATCACTGCCCACGATGACGTTGGAGCCTGAACCTTCAGACGGATTCTGAGTCTGCGACCGTTATAACGAGATTGGTTGCGTCATCGCTTTCAATAACAATAGAAGTCGGCCTGTCTTCCACGGCTCCGTGAAACTTAGTTTGAAACCACATCAAAAGGTATTGAGCGCACTGTTTCAGCAACACTGTGTCCTCAGGAGTTAGATGCCCGAGTACTTCGATCGCTATCGCCGAGTCAAATTCTTCAGTGATGTCCAGCGGGATTTTACGTGTTGCATCAAACCCAACTTTTCGCAGGGCATCAAGTACGACATCGAGATTTCTCTCGTCAAAAAGTGGCTTGGAGACTATGACCTTGACTTGAGTCGGCATGTAGATGGCCCCTTAACGTGTGTATTTGAAGGCTAAACGAGCACTCTCGTGAATTAATTATGGCTCTTCTGACCCAATGTATTGATCGATGTTTGTCTGTTAGGCACGCGGCACTTGAAGCTCGCTTCGTTGTGCAACGAAACACCCAGATTTCCCAACAGACGATCATTGGCGAGAGAACTCTCGCCTTCCTAGACAACGAGGCATCCGTTCCCTTACCATTCTGCTGATGAACTCTAGGTCTACAGCTGCAGTGCACTCGAGCAACGCTGGCACTTTTAAGAAGGCCTTTGCAGCACTAGTGGTTGTTTTGGGCGCGGCATTAGTGCTGGCAGCATGTGGAACACCGTCCTCACAGTCAGGGCCAGCCTCCGCTCAGTACTCGACAACCACGGCCCTGCTTCCTAACCTGCCAGGTAAGGGTCACCCTCCATTTGTGACGGGTGATGTCGTCAGTTGCGTCAGCGCGACGTACTGCCTTATTGCGGGCGATACCGACGGAGCTATCAACGAATCCAACGTTTCTCTAAGTTCTCTGCGAATGCAGGCGACCGCCTCGATCTGGAATGGGAAGCAATGGGAGTCGACAATTCTCACTCCATCAGATTCAGGAGTTGATGAAGTTGAGTCGGCCTCCTGCCTGAATCGAGACCTTTGCCTTATCGGTGGCGTAAGCGTTCCGCACACTTCGGACTTCGCGCCCTTCGTGTCGCTGTATCGAGGTACTGGATGGACGACCACTGATGTCTTCGCTTCCACGGAACCCATCACCAATGGACAGGTGCTCGATGTCAAGTGCGCGTCGGAGAACTTTTGCCTCGCGAGTGGTGACGCCACGTACGCCGGCCGAGTCATAGAACCGGCACTGGCGGTCTGGAACGGCGAACGGTGGGACACCGTGGATGTTCCTTCAATTTACGGCGGCGGCATAAAGGCCAACGATTACTTCGACTCTGTTTCATGCACGTCGAGTACGTTCTGCGACGTTGTTGGTGCGATCCAAAATTCGCGCGGGTTGAACGAAGCGATAGTTGCGTCACTACGTGGTACGTCGTGGTCCTTCACTTCTTTGTCCGCGTTCATCCATTCAGCTCAGCCAACCACGTACGGATCAGCAGAAGTCGATTGCGTCTCGACGACGTTCTGTGTCATCGGTGGTGAAACAGAACTCTCGACGAATGGATATTCCCTCCACGCGTTTGTTGCCACCGAACGAGATGGACATTGGAGCGTGCAATCGTTGGCGGCGAGACTCGATGTCGCAGAAATGGGGAATGTCGCTTCCGTCGACTGTCTCTCGGACACATTCTGCGCTGCAGCGGGATCATACGGTCCCGCGGGTGGCAACAGTGTCTCAAGACCATTCGCGTATGACTGGAACGGGAGGAATTGGACGAGTAGCGGTAATCTTCACTTGCCATCCATCAAGGCAGACACCGACATTGATGTGCAGAATATTTCGTGCGGTTCAACGCACTTCTGCGCGCTGGCTTCCTATCAGTTGCCCTCTGGTAATAATCTCTGGCCGATGGTTTCCACGTTCAACGGGAAAACGTGGTCGACGGTTGTCGTTGCTGGAAACATTGGTTCCCAGAACGGCTACCAAAGCGTGCTCAATGAGATCAACTGTCCGACAGCATCCTTTTGTATGGGAGTGGGTACCGACGGGGAAAATGACCTTGGCATTGGTGTTGTGGGCTGGGATGTTGAAGTCAAGTGAGAAACTCCTCAAAGAGTTCGCCGAAATGGCATTTCGCAGTCGGACCTTCTTTCCTCGCTCAGCGCCGTCGATGCTCGTAACGAGATCGGATCGAAAGCTCTGTCTACAGCGTTGAAGCTGGTCATACAAATTTGACGCTTGACTTTTATAGGACCTTCAATCAAGGAGGTCAGCCTCTATGAGTCGAGATCAAGCGCCAAGATTAGTCCTGGAAGGTCGTCGGGCTTTACCGCGGCAAGTACGGTAAAAGCAAGATTTGCCAGAGTGAACACCGGTGAATCGGGATTCGATGAAAGCAACATTCGATCGAAATCCACCGTAATCTCGGACTCTCGCGCGCGAACCATAATCCTTTTCACCAAGTCATCGTCATCGAATCCGCTCGTTAATGAGCTGAGTGAATCAAGTGAAGCGTCTGCGCCATCAGCTTCTAAGCGGGTCAGCATAACCAGCCTCATCGATTCGTGAAGTTCTGCTCCCTCAATCCGTATTTCATTCGATCTGGCCTTTGCTTCTCTAAGTGTGATTGGTACACCCTCGCCGTGACGCTGGGAAAAGCGATTGCCCAATGGCGTAAATTGACATCTCAGATCGGCGCCAGAAAATGTCAGGAATTTGTCAGATATGGACCAATGCCACTCATCATCCGGTGGAAACTGTCGAGCAACAACGTCCATTGAGGCGTGCGAAAGCTTAATTCTCCTAGACAAATGTTTCATGAGTAGTTCCAAATTATTGGATCGAGAAATTGGTCCTGTGCCAACCAAGAGATCAAAACTGACGCGATCCGCGAGTCGGCTCCAGAAAGATGGAGAGTTGATTGCGTAGTCTCCTCGGAGCACGCTTCGAAGAAAATCCTCAGTGTCATTCGGATCGAGAGTTAGGTCGTCCAAAGACGAAAGTGGAAAGGCTTCGGACTGACCGCCGTTTGCCCACCAAAGCAATTGCAGAAAACGCTCAATTCGCACTTCGAAGCCGGCATCAAATCTCTGTTCCACCAATCGAATCGCCGCCGCAACGCTTTCTGAATTCAATGCCTCCACTCCGTCGAATCCAGCTTGTGCAGTCGAAAGTAATTCTCGAACATCGTTTTCGAGATATTCGCCGCGCCCAGATTTCAACACATTTGCAGTCACAAGATTCATGATCACGTTCGTTGCCCGCTCTGGTCGTATATCCGCGGTCGCCTCTGAATTCGTCATCATGACGTTTCCGAAACGCTCCAGAACTGATGGCGCAGGACTGTCGGAAGAATATTCGGTCGATCTCGATGACTCACCTATATCGAAGACAATTGGACCATCCACACCGATCCTCTCGAGATCTTCTGACATCAGATCGGGCTCTAGGAACCTTAAGAACACTTCACGCTGAATTCCATCATTCCAATCCAAAATGATGTCAGGCACGAATGTGTGGTTGAAGTATTCGGTTCGATGAATATCAACTTTGGGATCGACCTTGTTCAATTCGCTGCAAACGAGATCCTTTACATCGTTTGACGCCTGGACAAGATCCGCCGAATGAAGCGCTCCTTCAATTGCGATTGAAAGCTCGCTCATCGCGGGATTCCCAGTACGAGTGCCTTCTTCAGTTCCCCGAACATTTGATTTGACATTGAGAGTTCCTCCTGTCGATCAGAGATCACAATCAGCCATAGGCGACTGGCAATTTTCTCGCAAAGTTCTTCATCGACTTCGTCCGTATCCACGTACTTACTTTTATGGAACTCGACTGCTGCTTTCAATTCGTCCACAGCGCACAACTTTGTCCACGATGTCTGACTAAAGGGATGCCACGTCAACCAAACGAAATTATGGGGCATCCCTGTGACAACTGAAGTGCGGTAGCACTTGGCAAGGTATTCCTTGTACAGAACTCCCTGATTAGCCTCGCTAGTGACATTCTTGATCTCTGCGAAAAACTGAGTCTTTCCTGAGTCGATGTGGAGTTGCCCCGCCATATCGAAGGAGAATCTTCCGCCTTCGACATTCTCGAATGTCATGAAATCAGCACCAGCGACCTCGTACTGAGTGAAGTTCACATCAACTCGTCCGGTTTTTTCGAGCCATACCTTCGCGCGCATGACTCCATCTCGACCTAGTTCGTGGTTAGTTTCTCCGGAAGTCACGGTGAGTGCCAACTCTCGCCAAATCGATAGGTCGATTTTTGGAGATTACAGTCAGTCAAACTCGTCACATTCCCCCATACTCGAATCAGATAATCGATCGTGATGCCGGCAAATTGACTTCATAGCGTTAACGAGTCAATCCGTGAGTCGAGACTATTAATCTCGTTTCGGAGTTGCTCAATCTCGCCTTCCACCTCACTCTCTTCGATCGCTTCGACGCGCTGAATAATGTCATGAATGTCGTCCCGGATGTTTTCTTGATCACGGTCAACACTTGACTGTGCCTGGTTGATTGCCGCTAGTCGTGCAGCTAGCCGATTGATTTGCTTAGAGAGGTCAGCCGCCACTGCTCTCAGATCCAGAGCAGGTACCTCAAGTTTTGATGTGGGCAGGTATGACGCGAACTCTTCCAAAGTGGAGAGTTCAATAACAACAGCATTCGAATCTAGGGCGCTTGCCATGAGTCCCACCGTTCGTCTTCTCGAATCTTGATCAGGATTGACAACGATAAGTGCATCCATTTTCGTGAGGTCTGCTCGTAGCAAAGCTTGCGAAAGTTGATCGGTGATTGGAACGGAGTATCCGATCACTATGGCCAAACGGGCGCGACCTAGCACGAAGCGTGCAGCACGCCACACATCACTCCAGGGCCTATCTCTAACATCCAACTTGTCCCAGGTTGGTGGAACAATACTCTCAACGGTACTTTCTGAATATTCTTCAACCAATTGAACTTCTCGCGTTGAGTCACTGATCATCCAATTCAATGAACCATGTGGCTTCAGCAAAAGAATTGGATTCAAGACGGTGGGCCCTGGATGAGGCGCCGGAATCCATGAAGTCTCTACGGAATCAATATTAAACCCGTATCCAAACGAGGGATCCCACCTGTTTCCCCCGACATCTTTTAGAGCACGATCAATCAAAGTGTCGTAATTGAACGAAACAAGTGCGTCACCTGACCGCATCGAAGAGACAATTCTCTGATGCCAACAGCAAGTGAGACCACCAACCGCTTCCTCGAATACGCGAGGAACGAGCTTCCTCAAGGCGATTAGGTGTCGGCTGAATCTGGCACTCGGTCGACCTCGGATATTGAAATCACGATGGAATCTGTCAATCGCTGAAACTTGAGTAAAGAATACTTCGAGAGTTGGAAGATCGCCTAGTCCGAATTCGCTCCGAATGAAACTGAATAGTTCACGATCGGACTTGGTCTGTTGGCTAAGAGGCATTCGTTGAGCCTGAGCAAAAAAATCAGCGTCAAGGGGAGGAGCAACCCCTATCTTTCTGGCACATGAAGAACCCCTCGAAGCACCTGCACCGAGAATGACCACAGTGTTCAAATCCCTCTCAAGACCGAGACTGGGTAGCCGCACGCCGCGAGTGTACGCGAGAATTCAACCAAAAGTATGAACGGTTTTTGCAGTCTCAATCTTTCAACACCAACGCAAACCAAATTATTGGCGATTCCCAGTGTTGGTCGCTCCATCAAGTCACGATCAAGTCAGCGAAGTTAGTGTCAACTCTTGAGGCGCCAAACATCTTGCGCCCACAAAGCACTTTCGGGACCGGTTACTTTGGTGACCGGAACTCGACCAGAAGCTATTCGCGGCCCGTAGATTCAAATCTGCTCCGTCCCATACGGGCCTCTTCAACCGCACGCCAGGACATCCATCGATCAGCCAAATATTCACGGCGATCAGCACTCATCATCTCTGCCCGATCGAGTGCCTCATCCAGGGGTCCGAGCTTCACTGCATATGGACCCACAGATGATCCGGTACAAAACGTCGGAGACACCGCGAACGGTTTAGGGCCCTGGGCTGTCATGGTGATTGTTATAGATGATGAGACATCGTGGCGTGGCCGCAGAGAGTCGAAAGTCATGAACGTCTCATCAGGAAGGCGCTGCGAGTCGCGTTTCCGTCTTAGTGAGTCCGGATCGGTATGCCGACCACCAACTTCGAACTCACTTTTTCGACCGTAAATCAATACGAATTGCGGCTCTAATCGCCGGTTCGAGTAATCATCAAAAAAGAGGAATCGATCTCGAAAGATCGCGGAGTTTTGATCACGAGAGAACCAAGCTCTCCAATCATTGAGTTGATCGTGAGCGTGGGTGAAGTCCTGCGTCGGCGTCCCGTCCTGTTTGAACCATCTTTTCGACGGTTTCTCGATTTCGATCAGGATCGGTGTGATTAAGGCTGTTGATCGTGTTACCCACATAAAGTCAGGTTCGAACTCGCGGCCCGCGCCGCTTAGTCTTGGCTTTCGGAATACTGCTCCCATCTCAGACCCGTGGTGCCCACCTGGACCAATGTCTCCACTACCGCCTGGAATCATTGCTGGATTTAGCTCCAAGAATTCTTGAATCTCGAGTTCTTCTGGATTTGATTCAAGAAGATCGTTCCACCTTTTAAGTACACGTCTGTCATAGGTCTGCCATTCAATGTGCATCGGACGATTTGGATCGTCGTCTGGGACTAGCAGCGGTCCGATCCCTGACTGGGGCAAGTCATCCGTTGACATGATCAGATGCTACGGGCGCCGGCCCGGCTCGAGGTGAACGAGCTTCAATGAGGCATATGAACGGAGCCGGATGAACTGTCCAGTAATTGCAACCAGAATAAACCGAACGTTGTCGAACTCGCTTTGAGCCGATGGCATGCAAAGGGTCCGGGGTGCGAATCCCGGTACCTCACAAATTTGCGCTGAATCCCGAAGAGTGGACTGCGCTTACGAGAGTGCGGTCTGTTTTTTGGTTTGATGGATGCTTCCAATTCATCTGGCGTCATGTAGTTCAACGAACTGTGACGCCGATGTGGATTGGAGAAGTTCTCGATGCAGTCCGCCAACGCCGTCGACAGTTCGTTTCGGAATCTTTGCGCTCTAAGAACGAAGGAATGCAAAGTCGAGTTGGTTGATAGTGAACTTGGGCTTAAGTTCCCTACCTCTTCGGTCGGGGTTTGCCGGCATCATCACGCTTCCTGCGCCATTCGCCGTCTTTGTCACGCGAACGGTCCTGCTTTCCACCGCCTGGTGCTGGAACCTGTGGCACTTGGTGTTTCTTCTCTGCCATTGCTTCACCTCCTTCATCTCTTTGAAATCAACGACACAATCGCATGCGGCGGAACCAGCTCAGATCGGCATACGCCTTAAGCGGATGCGAGAACTGAATCCACGGCCAGATTGGTCATGAAGTTGAGAGTGGCATCATCCAGAGGAACGCTGAGTGCCGCTGCCGATTCTTGGAGAGCATTCTTGATCACCCACATGGCGAGTTTCTTCTCGATAAATCGACCGATGAACTCAATCAGAGCGTTGGTCGGAAAGTTCTGCCCTTGGTATAGGGCCGCCCGTCGAAGATCCAGCCCATATCGACGCTGATATTGCTGGACTGAAGCGAGCCAATTTCGAACATCCCGGCGCCAATGAAGCGGCTTCGATCGTATACCTGACACCGTCATTCCTTTCTTAAGCAACTCAAAAGCGACGACGACTACGTGGTCGCGGGTTAGAACTCTGCCAGCCCTCCCGAGCAGCATTGAGCACCAGAAGAACTCCGACGCCGACGATGATCTTCCAGTCGTGGTGCCAGACAGAGTGCCAAGTTCGGTCTATCAGCGCAGTCATTTGCTCGCTGCCATTTCCTGTCTTCATACAACTCCTCCATTCGACTGCGAGACATCCGATTGATCCTTCAGATGTCACCGCGTTAATAGTGCTTTTGACCGTTCCGCTACAAAAGGGATTTAACGAACGACCAGGGATTTCCGGTCGATTTCATTAAACCTTAGCGGATAGTGCTTTAGTTGCGCAAGTAATATCCGCGTAAGTGCTACATTTCACATATGACCTCCGAACTGCCCGACGAGTTACGCCGATTGGAGATCCAGCAAGCGGTTGTTGATGCCTTGCAACGGGCGTATGCAGAAAACCAAGAGCGTTATGCGCCCGAGGTCGGGCACGACGCGATTTCTTTTGGTTCAGCCGTATGGCGTTCGAGCGTGTTTTTCATGATGGAGGCTCTGTCTCAAGTCAATGGAGCGTCAACATCAGAGGATCACAACTCACTTTCGATCGCGACCGGACGTTGTCGACTCCGTGTGCACAAACTCGGCACGAGCGAAGAGGACGATCCGGAATCCAGTTTTCCCAACACGGTCGGACCCGCATCGCGAATGGGCGGACCGGATCGTCAACTCAGATTCGATTTCGGAGACTCGGAGACCGTTGAGTATTTCGACTGGGTTATTGGACACTATGGGTCGGCGACCGAGGGACTACGAGCTGTCCGTTTACAAGCCGTAGGCAGTGACCGTGCATTGGACGAGAGAATCACAAGGTGGGAAGTGATCCATACGATCTTTGATGCATCGGTTCGCGACCACACCGTGAACACGTCGTCACGCGGTTACAACGATGTTGTAGAGACACCCGAGCCCATTGTTAGGCTTCGGCTAGTGAAGGATGAAGGAGTTGACGAGGCTAATCCGGCATGAGCGCTGCAGAAAATCGATTAGTGCCAGAGCTGTTCGATGGAGAGCGATTGCGACAGGCACGCATTTACAATGGCTTGAAAAAAATTAATGTTGCCGAAGCAATTGGCGTGAGCGCCGCCGCAGTTGGTCAGTATGAGCGAGGCAAGGCTCGGCCGAGTGGACCGATATTCGCATCAATTGCGCTCCACCTTGGGTTTCCAACTCAATTTTTCGAAAAGCGTAACCATTCGTCAGAATCGGTGAGTCGAGATGCTCATTTTCGCATGAAGGTCGCAACGAGAAAAATGGACAGGGATCAAGCGATTGTTCGACTCGAATTTCTTGCTGACATACTGTCGGCCATTGAAATGAAGGTTGAATTGCCAGAAGTGAGTATGCCCGAACACCCGGTGAATGAAAGAACGAATCGCTCGGAAATTGAATCGGCGGCGGCGGCGGTTCGACTCGCATGGGGTGTCGGTTCTGGGCCGATTGACAACGTTGTTCGCCTCTTGGAAGGTCATGGAACTGTCGTCGTCCGACCTGCCGTCGACAGCAACGACGTTGATGCATTTTCGACCTGGTTCGCAGACCGCCCGGTCGTCATATTGGGAAGTGACAAAGACGATGCTGCTCGATCTCGGTTTGATGCAGCACACGAACTGGGCCACCTAGTCATGCATCACGATGCTGACCCGGGAGAAAGCACCGTGGAACGACAGGCCCATCAGTTTGCAGGGGCCTTTCTCATGCCCGCCGAGACCATTAAGCGGGAGTTTCCCAAGCGTATGAATTGGACAAAATTCTTTGAGTTGAAGTTGCGGTGGCATGTGTCACTTCAAGCACTTCTCTATCGAGCTAAGGAATTAGAGGTGCTAAGTCCGGATGCATACCAAAGGGCTCAAGTGAATCTGAGAAGGAAAGGTTGGCAAATCCACGAACCCATTGATATTGGCTCTCCGGAGGAGCCGACGCTATTGAGGCAGTCAGTCGAAGTGTTTCAATCGCACTTGAATGCGGATGACGCTTCCATTGCCAGTGATTGTCGACTGCCAGAATCCGTCTTCAAAGCCCTAATTAGAGGTGGATCCATGAATGCGTCAAGCAAGCCAAAGGTTGAGATTACTTCGTCAACTTGACCTGCGATAGGGGCGCCAAGCGAAGTTGGCCCGGGATTACTCCGATCGGGCATCACGTGCGAGGTTGTCGACGTCAACGACCCTGTCGGCTGGAACTTCTGGTTCAGGCGCGTTACCTTCGGCATCCGACCGATCCGATATTTCGTTCGCAATCGCATGGAGAACATCATCGAGCTGCTGTACGCGTGCTCTTTGCGGCACCGGAACCTGTTCGTAGCCGTCATGGTCTCGATTCTCTTGATATGCAAAGAGACCTGCTCCGTCGAGATAGGTATCGCCTACCGCACGAATCTCGTCAATCATCTTTTCAATTTTGTCCTTTGGCGACATTCGGGCACACCACAAGAAGTAGGTCAGTGGTGGTTGCTTTCTTCGCCAGTTATCCCAGTGATCGATCTTTGTAAATTGTTGCCTCCGATATAACTTCAGGTCAGTTGCCGCAAACTTCAGCTCTTTGCGTCGATTACTCCAGTCACTCATGGCGTTGCGAGCAGGAGTGTCGCCGAATGCTGGAGCTCCAGTCATTTTCGTTTCCGCACAGACGAGTGGATCGCGTATGACCTTCCCCCGAGCGGGCCATGCCACGTCAATCTGATGCATTTGCGAGAAACCTTCAACCTTTGAACGTGGAGCGAGTGGTGAGTTGGTTTGATTTATGAGCAAAAGCGAGATTATTTCGGCAAACCAGTTGCCCTTACTCCGGTAAACGCCTGACAACCTGGTTGACGGCTTCTGATCTTGCTTACCCATCCCGCGCGGAGGGACTCCCTCAACTCGATAGCAGTCCAGACACCAAATCAACTGCAGAAATTCGACTTGAACGAGCGAGAAAAGTTTGATGTTTTCCTGTTGAGTTCTTGACTTAAGAGATTCCCAGCGACGGCCCGGGTGACCAACTTGAGCTTCGATTGAGTCGGCGATTTGCTCGGGAGATGGCTGCGACATTGTCATCAGTACCTCGCTTAGCAGAGTCAGTTTCTTGCGGTCTCTCGCCCGATTCGCTTCGCTCTAAGACTACGCGCGGCATCATGTAGATCTGTGACTTCGCCTCTGCTGAGATTCAACGTCTTGACCAACAGGGCTTCGTCGACAAGTTTCACGACGTTTGTCCAGCGTCCTTGTAGAAGTTGACTGTTGAGTCCTTGTCGGTCTCTCGCCAAGATCGCCCAAGATTCCTCGAGAGCGGAGTAGTGAGGCACGGGCAGCAGACCGGCCTCTCTCGGTTCCATTTTCAAAACTCCTCCGCCATAAGACCGACCAAATATTTCTGCGCCCAACATGGTGACGCTATTGAAGGCGAGGAGCGGTAGAGCCTGACGCGCAACGTTGGGTGCATTAGGCACAAGGCGTACGCCATGCATCGAGTTGACGAATGTCGTCCGCGCAGTATTCGCAATAAGCCGGGGGTAGCGGTGACTCATGTATGTGAAGAACAAGTCTGGTGGAGAGACCGCAGGCGGTCGCCACCACGGAGTACGCACCGAGCACTTATAGGCATCGGGGACGCCAATGCTCACCCCAAGCCGAAGATACCTCTCGAGCTCTTTGCTGGGATCATTCGTTGTTGGATGCAGGAGCCATACTTTCTCACCGGCGTCGCGGAGCGCTGACCACTGACCGAGTGTGAAACTAAGACCTTTGAGATGCTTGGTGCCAGGAGGACAAACCTTTCGAACATGCTCCGATTCAACGAGTCCGTACTTCAATCGTGTTGCTTCATCGAGAACGAAGTATGCGTTTGATCCCGTGACCGTTCCTAATTCAGGAGTACCGTACGTCGACAATGAACTGAAATGTTGCGATGTTGCCTGCTTAAAAAGTTGCCTTTGCCGATTTGGGAGCAGTAGATCAGTCCACTTCCCACTCGCCGCTGGAGTCACACTCAGATTCTCCATGGGGCGTATCTTCGCTAAGTCATCTGCGTCGTCCAAATAGTAAAGAGAAAACGCGTCGCAACCGCCCTCGCCCTTAGCTAGCACGAGCACGACCTTTTCAGTCGCATCGTCGAATTGAAGTCGGTCAAACAAGACGAGGTGAACTTGCTCGAATCGCGACTTGAGCCACTGTCGCACAGGTTCCGCATAACCCACCGTGAGCAGTTCTGCAGGCAGAACCATTGCCAATCGACCCTTTGGTTTCAGGAAGCCGCAAGAATGCAGAAGCAGCGCTGCCCAGGAAGACGCAAGGCCTGATAGTCGAACTCCTTGACGGAGGGCGGCCTCGCGAGACCTAATACGTGCGTCGCCCGAGTGCATTTGGTATCGCACAAAAGGAGGATTGCCGATCACCGCGTCGACGTATGGCAGACGCGATCCAAGTTGATTCGGCGTGTTCAACTCGAAAAAGTCACTAGATATAAGTCGCGCATCGAGTCCGGCATTCTCCAAAAGTCCCTGAGCAAAATCCAGGGACGACTCATGTAAGTCGACGCCGAACAATTGCTCATCAAGTTCACCAGCGTCTCTACCGAGCGCCTTCAGTCGCTTGCCAGCAGCAAGCAAAAACACTGCTTCGCCACATGTCGGGTCAAGAATTTTTGCATCCGGCTCACCGGCGACAGCCCAGTCAGCCAAGTAATTTGCGATCGCCTGCGGTGTGAAGAACGCCCCTCGCTCTTTCCGAAGTTGCCTGCTGTCATCGGGGAGGATCACCTCCTTATGCTACGACTTGGGTGTAACTATTGGCCTTGAATCGAACGACCATCTGAGACCTCTGCGCAGCTAGAAGTCTTGGATTGGCGTACCTTGCTCGGTCCATCCGGAGAAGCCGGGGAGGTCTGCATCGTCGGCCGACTCCGCGCTCTCGGTCTCGTGTCGTAGGAACTCCTTCGCCTTCTTGGTCAAGTCGCGCCAAACTTCGTTCCACTGAGTTCCGTCGTCACATATTCGAAGAGGTACCTCGGAAAGCCATCGTTTCCGAAGACTCATAGCATATTTGGCCTCGGCTGAGTCAGGTTCGACGGGGACAAATCTCGACTGCGCGTCGTTCAAGTTGCATCTGCGGCAAAACGCCAGGAGATTGTCCGGATTGTCCGAGTTGCCGCTTACGTGCTGGATAGTCGCAATGGAATCGGAGTCCTTTGCGGAAACGTCGAAAATCAACTCGCGTCCGCACTCTTGACAATGACCGTTGGCACGCTCAAAGACGAACTCTCGGATCTTTATCGGCACGCGTCTTTGTTGCTGGGGGTAGCCGCCACCAAGAACCATTGCCATCCTGGTGCGAATGACTTCCACGATGTCGGGCTCGTCCTCTCTGCCCTCTTTACGTCGAGCTCGCACATATCTGACCAGTTCCGCAGACTGACGGCATCGTGGAGAGCAGTACAACGGGGCGCTAATCGTGACTTTGGTGTTCCCGCAGTTGACACATCTTCCTGGTTGAAAGTTCAGAGAGTCTTCCCGGGTGTCCACTATGGCCGGTCGATAGGGCTTGGTGGATTGGTCGAGAAATCGGCGGGAGCGATTCCATTGTGAGTGAGGACATCGTGACAACCTCGGCACTTCGCGGGGTCGAGACCTCCAACGGTGCGCATGATCGCATTGCCGACTCGATATTCATTCTGTTTTTCGCCCACTCGGTCGCATACTGGACAGGCCAGTGATCCGAATTCGAAACTTCGAACTATGCAGTGCTGAGGTGATGTCCTCCAACTCTTCTCGGGCCTAACCACAACTGACCTGATCATGAATGCGCCGTCGACGTTCAATATTTCAGCAACCACGACGTTTCCCCAACCCAAAGCGCTGAGTTGGCGAATTGCGTCGCTGTTGTCTCGGGCAATCGCGAATGCGTCTTCGAAGCTCTCATACTTCGTTAGGTCAATCAAATGCGCACCTTACGTCCAGTGAATGGTCAAGTCGATCATGTGCAATTCATTGCGAAATCGCATTGTACGACTTCGATCCGTCAAAGGCGCAATGGCATTCACTAACGCCAGTTCAGTCTGTCGGGCATACTGCGGGCATACTGCGGGCATATATGGGCATGTAACACGGGCCATTAATGGTCACTCGCGGTCACTCGCGGTCACGTTCAAACCCTTACAATCAAAGGGTTTGACGGTACATCCGTTGGAGCGGGCGACGAGAATCGAACTCGCGTTCTCAGCTTGGGAAGCTGATGTTCTGCCGCTGAACTACGCCCGCGGAGTAGTCAATGGTAACCCTCGACGGTCAATCCAACCCAATTGGCC
>Ga0182030_10016877_pt1 | contig 14159 bp, 10 predicted proteins | sample 812S3MmetaG_FD_121299 | JGI IMG/M metagenome (GOLD analysis project Ga0182030, IMG submission 121299) | Permafrost microbial communities from Stordalen Mire, Sweden - 812S3M metaG (Illumina Assembly) | ecosystem: Environmental > Terrestrial > Soil > Wetlands > Permafrost | place: Sweden...
GTTCCGCTGTATCCGGCCCGAAGTCGATCCGTCCTCGTATATGTTGAACCGCAGCTCGGTCGACGACTTCCCCGTGACCGTCTCGCCATCCGGGGGGCACTCGCTCACCGGAAAGCAAGCCACGCGCTGCTCGAACGCTTTCCGAACTTTGTTCTGGTGCGCAGTTTCCGACCATTCGCGTAGCTTGAGAAGCGCCCTTTGGGTCTCCTGAATGTCCTCGGACGACATGTCGATCGTCAGGCGCACCTTGCTCACGCTCGCGTTAGGATCAATGAACTTAAAGCCGAAAATCTGCTCACCTCTGTCGGTAACGCCAGGCTCCACCCAGAACTCGCCGGTCTCCTTCGTGCCCGGGATATAGTAGGGGATTCTGGGATAGATCTCGGAGGCCTTCCTTGCGGTCAGATACAGGTCACGATCGTTGGGACGGATCGATGTGAGATAGCGCGAAAAAGCGCCATCTTTGTCGTTGTATTCTGATCTGAGTGTCTCAATCCGCGCTGTCACGGCGTTGATCGTCTGATCAATGGCGGGGCGGCTGTCCCCTGCGGTCTGACGCAACGCCTGCTGCTCATTAAGCACCTTTGTGAGCACGTCGATCTGTGCGGCAAGATCGCCGATGCGCTTGTTCAACGCGGAAGCGTTTTCACTGGTCAGGGACGGCGTAGCATTCTGCTCCCTGATCTGAACGACGACTTGTGCGGTTGGAGATGCCTCGCCGCTCCCGCCGCCCGCACTTACCGCGTCTCGTGGAGCTTTGGCTTGTAGCTCCTGTATCGCCTGAGCCACTTCGGCGTCATTTGGCTGAACGCCAGAGTACAAATTGAGGTCCGCGCTCGCCGCCTCATGGTTGCCGAGTTTCTTGTTTGCTAGCCCCCGCTCGCGCAAGGCGTCCGCAAGGTTCCTGTCAAGATCGAGTGCGCGTGTGGAGTCGATGATTGCTTCCCGGAGACGTCCTGCCTTCGCAAGGATCTTACCCCGATCGAGAAGGAGCTCAGCATTCCTCGGATCCAAGGCTATCGCGGTCGTGAAATCCTGGATGGCAAGCTCAAAGCGGCCCATCTCGTCGTAAATGATCCCCCTGGAGCGATAGACGAATGAATAGTTGGGTGCCAAACGAACCGCCATGTTCGCATCATTCAGAGCATCGCCGAGCCGCCCCAAGGACTTGTATGCATTTTGGCGGTTGTCGTAGTAGCCGGCGATCCGGGGATCCAATCGGATTACCTCGGAAAAATCACTGACTGCATAGCCGAACCGGTTCAGTTCCATGTTCGCGAGGCCGCGTCGGTTAAAGGCGCGTTCCAGGATGCGAGGATTACTGGAGTGTCGGATCACCAATGAGCAATGCTCGATCTTGACCGATGCGACCTTGGATTTCTGGCAAAGGTCTAGTGAGAAACGGCCCGCTGGGGAGAGGCCGCCTTCTTCTGCATGGGTTGAGGACAAGGCCCAGATGATCAAGGCCGCCGTAGACACAAATCTGAGGAATCCCTTGGTCATCTGAGCCTCATCGACATGGGTTAAACCCAGTAGGCATTATACTGAATTCACAGCGTTACAATATGGAATAGTCTTGACGGGGCCAAACCCTCGATGCCGGAGTCCACCATCAAGTTCGATGGCGCAGAAATGTAGTACTATGAGCGCAACCTGTTTCTAGCCATCGTGAGATGAAATTTGCGTGCTCGCGTTGCTCGTCAGTTTCTTGACCTCCCCAAGACCCTCGAAAAAAAGGCATATTAGAATCAGATGGATATCGCACTAAATTTCCTATAGGAAATTATTTTGTCTCCAAAAACATGAGGTTTGCAGGCCTCAACCGCCTGCGGCCAGACGCCTTCTTGCCACTCCAGCGACGCCTGGATCAACGTCCGTGCCGAGCTCCCTCCCGAGTTTTCGAGGCCAGCTCATACCAGCTCCACGATCCTGCGCTGGGCCTCGCCGTGCGACTCTATGTAGCGCTGGGTGGTCGAAAGGTTGGAGTGACCCGCGAGCATTTGGATGTCCCGCAGCGACCCGCCGACCGTCGAGATCTTTCGGGCGGCGTTGGTGATGAAGGTCCGGCGGCCGCTGTGGCTGGAGCATCCCGTGAAGCCGAGGTCTCGATACCAGCGGGAGAACAGGTTGACGATCGCCTGGGGGGAGGTTCGTGTATTCCGCTCCGTCGTCACCACGAAGGGGGACGGGCGACCTCGGAAGGGCATCTGGCGAAGGCTAAAGAGGGCTGCCCTCAGTTCTCGATTGAGGGGGATGATCCGGCCGCCGCCCCTGCCCTTGCTGGCCTCGTTGGTCAGGTGGATGGCGGTCCCGATCTCGCCGTCCGAGATCGTCGCCATGTCCCACGTCAGGGAGGCGATCTCCTTCGCCCGGAGCCCAGCCTTTACGGAAAGCAGCAGGATCACCCGGTTTCGAAGGGGATAGCGAGAGCTGGATAGGTAGTTGAGGGCGGCGTCGACCTGCGCCTTCGTCAAGGTCTTCGCCTGCTTGCCGAGTCCCATGGAGCCTCCAGACCGATGATGGTTGGTCAATCTGGTGCTCGATTATAACCAGTCGGGCGCTGGAGTACAGCGCTGGTTTTCGGAATTGCTATCGTTGTCAGGGCCATAGGAAGACTGATGATAGAATTGACCTTTGATCATCAGTCCGGTGGGCACAGGGGAATGTCGCGCGGGCGGCCGCGTGATCGAACCTCTGCACGGGGACCCGCAACGTCTTCAATGAAGACTCGGCATGTCAGCTGTTGTGTGCTCACCGGCAATACGGCGTTGGCGGTCGAACCGACGCGATTGACCCCAAGCCGCCATCAAAGCAGCCAAAAATCGGCGCTAAGGTCGTCGGTCACGCTCGCTACGTAAACTTCCAGATGGCGGAGGTCGCGGTTCCGAAAACCCTCGCGGAGATTCTTCAAGTGATCGCCGAACTTCGGTCGCCGCCGATCGCATCAACGGAGTAGTGCGTTCAGGTGTCGCGTGTCCGATTGAGAACGAGGGGAAAGGTGCGTCTCGATGACGGTAAATTCAGTGGGTCCCCCGCGCGCCGACCAAAACGACGGGCCTGACAACCCCGAAGGCAGGCGGCCTCGGCGTGGTCTTGTCAAAATCCGGAAGTCAGGGCAGATTTACCCTCGTAATGGCGTCCATCTGGGAAACGTCGGATTCGGCTGCGGGGAGGCGTTCTTGTCGGGAGTTTTTTTGACACGGCGTTCGTTTGCCATGGTGATGGCATTTTTATTGACATTGAGAGACCGCAACGCAGCGGCTGCTACGACGCTCGGGGACCTCAGGGCTAGGCTCCAAGAGTTGTCATCGGACGTCGCAGGCATAGAGGCCATGCGAGCAGACCGTGAGTTTAGTTTTCGAGAGTTGGGTCCATCTGATGACGAACTGCGTGCCCGACCGAACCTGCCGAAAAAATACTCGTCGAGCAAAGCGATTGCCCCGGAGGCAGTCAGTCTAATTGTAACCTGCGAGGTCATCTCCCGATCTTATTACGAGCGGAAGCTGATGTCGCCAATTTGGCCCGGCGGCCGGTCAGGAGTGACGTTCGGTATTGGATACGACCTGGGCTACCAGACAAAGGAGGACTTGCATCAGGATTGGGCAGGTCTGCTCGGTCAAAACAACCTCGACGCTTTAACCTCAGCTTGCCTCGTGACCGCTGAGAATGCTGAAAACCTTATAGGCTTCTTTCAAGATGTTTCTGTGAGTTGGACAGTCGCTCGGGCTCAGTTCGACCAGTTCCTGAAGCTGGTCGCGGGTCAGACACTGAATACCTTTCCCTCCGCCACGACTCTTGGCTCGCTCGCCTTCGGGGCTCTAGTAAGTCTGATCTATAATCGTGGCGGGCAGCTCAAGGTGGATCCGAAGGATCCGTTGGATCGAAGACGCGAAATGCGTGCGATCCGGGATTTGTTGGCTGCCGGACGCATCGACGAAGTGCCCGACCAAATTCGTCAGATGAAGCGTTTATGGCCAACCGGTCAGAGCGGGCTATTGAAACGCCGTGAAGCGGAAGCAACGATGTTCGAGGTGGGCCTTGCGAGTTAAGCGAAAAGTCGGGAGCAGATTTGGCTTACCCGGATTAACTATTGGTGCGTGCGCCTTTTTGATCGCCCAGCCGCTCGCGACGGCGCAGGAGGTGCAGCTAGACGTAATGCTACGAACGCTAATCACCCGCTTCCAGCAATGTGGGTCTTCTCCCTCTGATGCAATGCTTGGAGTGGGGCTCTACCAAACCATATTTGTGCAGACGAACGGGATTGGATGTTATTCGCTTGTGATTGGATTAGGCCCGGTGTTGCGTCTGGATGAAACGAGTCGCTCGCAGTTGCCCGCCGGACCGGTAGCGAGTTTCACTGCCACGCACTCCGCAGCTAAGTCTTACTGGCAGATTGGCTACAGCAGATACACTGGGAAAGTCGAATTGTTGATGACTTCGGTGAGTGGCCCATTCCCACCTATCCCCGGCGATCAGCCGCCGCAGACTCCCGCTAGCCCTCCGCCAGCCAGACCGTCAGGACCTGCCGAAAAGCCGACAGCGGTTGACCGAGATCAGGCGTGTTTAGTTTACCCAGACATGTGCAGACAAAAATGATCCTGGCTCGACGAGATATGGTGCTTGGTAGTGCGCTGACGATTTTGTCTAGCGCGGTAGGTTGCAACTGCGCGTCCGCAGAGGAGCACTCATATCAAACGTTCGGATGTTGCGTTTCTAGTGCTGAGGCACCGCGCTATTTGGCAAGGGCCAGCGAGGTTGCGCTCTCGTCAAATGTAGCGCCATCGTTCAATGAACGAACGCTCGCCAAAGTCTCGCCGAGCCCGATGTTCGACTATGCCCTAGCACAAGCGATGGGTGATCTTTGTGAAAAGTTCCATGTAAAGCCTGGCTTTTGCTACTACAAAGAAAGCGGTGAGGACTTCAATGCGTTAGCGACCGACCGCGTTGTTACCAAGCTTTCCGGAGGCACGGTGTTATTCGGCTTTAACATGTTGAGCTACTTATTCCAAAACAGTGACATTCCGGCGGCGGCAGTTTTGGCGGTCATAGCACACGAATTCGGACACATAGTAGCAATCACGCGCGGACTTAACGACCAGCTGGCCCCCGACAAAACAAACCCTTTCCGGGCAGAACAATTTGCCGACTTTATGAGCGGTTTTTATGCTGGCCAGCGGTTAGTGGAAGATGAAAAATTCCATGCAGTGGTGTTTGCAACTACGATGCAGAAGCTCGGGGGAGATGACCGAGGCTCACACGGGACCCATAAAGAACGGGGAAGCGCAGTTTTAGAAGGCTTTAAGACAGGGAAGCAAAAGGCGGGTCTTGACGACGCAGTCAACGCTGGCTTTAAGTTTGCAATGGCGAGATAACGAGCAGGCTTTAAAAGGCTCTGACATAAATCAGCAGTCACGATCATAAAGGCTACGAAGGGGGAGGCGGATAATATCCGCCTCCCCCTTTGGGGCGCTGCAGGTTTACGGCGTCTTATCCCGAATGGTCAACTACCATGCCCGGCGCATTGCAATTAATAGATTCGTCTTGTCTTCCTGCGTCAAAAACGTCGAGACTGGACAGTTCTTGTTCATAATTGCGTCGATCAGCGACGCCGCGTTAACTGTTAACTTCCGTCTCTAGCAAACGATCATGAAACCTAAGATCAAAATAATTTTCTGCGTCTAACGGAGAGCCGTTGACGGCTACTCATGGGGCCCTCACTCAGAACGGGCGGGGAGCAGTCCGAATGTCAGGTTGTGGCGCATCACGGAAGCGGCCCGAGTCGCAGTTGATATCCGGTTAGAGTTCGCAAGCTGGCCTTAGACAAATAAAAAGCCCGCCGGATCGAGCGATCCGACGGACTTGGATTTCCTATGATCTTGACGGTCTGGCCAAACGGCTCAGACGCGGCGGGTAGTTCAACCCCCGCACGATTCGACGCGACGAGCGGCAAGCCGGCCGGTGTCCCAGCACTGAAAAGCCACCACGGCGACGACGCTGGTCTTTGCGGGAATCACAATTCCCTTCTTACGAGCAGAACCAGCAATACCCACATAGGCTCGGTCGGAGGAGCATCATGGACAAATCGATCGTCGTCACCGTCCCGCATGATCTCGGCGCAGACGCCGCAAAGAGCCGGGTCGCAAAGGAAATCGAACGTCTGCGGACCGATTATCTCGACAAGATAGCCCGTTCCGAAGTCAGTTGGTCCGGGAACAAGGCAGATATGCGGGTCTCAGCGCTGGGCCAAACTCTCACTGCCCAATTCGACGTCCAGAACGATTCACTGCGCATCGAAGTGCGGCTGCTGGGGATTCTTTCCAGCCTATTGAGCAAGACACAGGACCGTCTGATCGACAGCGTCAAAAGTTCACTTCGGATAGAGCGGGCACCGTCGAAATCCTGACAACGACGAGGCCCATTGCCAGCGGCATCCGACTAGCTTGAAGGCGACGGAAGCCAGTCGCCGCTGAACAGGCGGCTCAGGTCCGGAGGATCACCAGCACGACCTCGCCGTCGTGAGTCTTCTCAGCCTTCTTGACGAAGTCTCGAACGAGACGGTCTCGGTCGGGTCTGCTCGCCGTCGACGGGATCGTGATAGCTTCGACCGTCGCCTTGTCGATGATCTTCGCCAGCCTCGCCTTGTCCATTTGTTGCCTCGTGTAAATGCTGTGACGGGAATACGATGGGCTCGGGTCGGCCGAATGTCCCGGTCGCCGATCCCACAGCTATTTATTGGTCGCTGGCGACGGCTTTCGGGAAAGCGGATTTCGGTTGGCGATCCTTCGGGAGCTCCGGGAAGTCTTTCGATTACGATCCTTCTGTAGATCGTCTTTGGAGGACTCTAGTTTAGATTGTTGGATGAGATTGAAGGCAATCGATGGTTCAGGACTCAATCTGGATCAGGATATCAGTCGGAAATAGATCAAGAGGACAATCTGAATTTATCAAGATGAAGGATATTACCTAAGGGTATTACCTGCGGGAGCGTTTTCTGAACACACTTCGGCTATCCGGCCGAAGTGCTGTGTTCGAGCTCGCCTGCGGGCAGCGCCCCCGTCACACACCCTGATTTGGAACACTCTAATTCGAGTACGGGGCGGTTTAGCGATCTCCCGTTTCTGTCCAGTTCATCAACGCCAGCATCATCGGCACCAATCAGGCGATGGCCGAGTGCTCGAGGGTCGCAAGTGTGAGCGTTGCCCTCATCGTGCTTCGGGCAGACGAGCCGCCCTCCGCTTTTGACGGATCGATGTGATCCAAGGTCGCCCCTGGATGCGCCCTCACTGAATTCTGACGGTCTGGGTTGTCACGCCCACGGACAGTCTCGACAGGTTTGACGCTGATGTTGGGATCCGATATACTATATATAATCACTCGCGAGAGAACTTCAACTAGTCAGTAAAAAATATTCCTGCTGTGACAATTATGTCACAGTAGTCTTAGGATCCTTTCGTAGACAGACTCGGCTATAGCCTTCGTCATCAGCGGCGGGACCATTCTTCCTATACGCTCCGCCTTCTGGGCGAACGTCCCACTCAACTTGAAGTCGTCCGGCAGACCCGATAATCGCTTCATCTCGGCTATCGTGAATCCTCGATTCTCCTCGGGGTGATAGATCCCGCCCCGCCCGCGCCCCTGCGCTCCCGTCGCGGTGATGGTGGGGCATGGGAGGTCCCAGGCGGCCCGGGTGAGACCGAAGTCCGATGTCCAGTCGGCGGCCACGTCCCTCATGCGCGTGTGCTTCGGCGGGTCGAACGGCAGGGTCTTGACGAGCTCATAGACCGCGCTCTGTCGAGTCGCCGTCAGCAGCATGTCCCGCTCGCCCTTGTCGATGGCGAGGCTGGCGAGCGCCTGCCTGATCGTGATAGCCCCCGAGGTCGGGCGAGGAAAGACTTCGGCCACTTCGTCCTCTGACTCGAACCCCGCCTTGCAAGCGACGTCGGGGCGGACGGCTATCACGAAGAGTCTCTGCCGTTTCTGGGGAACGCCGTAGTCCGAGGACACGAGCTTCTTGCACGCGACCAGGTATCCCCAGCGCCTGAGGCGTTCGAGGGCGGCATGAAATACCTCGGACTTGGCGATCCCGGGCACGTTCTCCATGATGCAGACCTTCGGCTGCATGGCGTTCGCCATGAACACGTAGTCGTGGATGACGTAGCCGATCCGGCTCTGCTTCGTGTCGGAGTAAGCCGCGTTCTTCTTGGCCATCTTCTCCTTTCCCCGACCGGCCGTCGCTCGGGAAAAGGTCGCGCAGGGAGGAGACCCGTCGAAGATGTCCAGCTCCCCTTTGCCGATTCCGTACTGAGCAAAGAGCCGCTGGACGGCCTCCCTGCCCCGGTTGAGTCCCCTGATGTCTTTCGGGACGACGGGGGTGTCGGGATAATTCAGCCGATAGGTCTCGATGGCGGCGCCGACGAATTCATTGACGAAGGCGACGTGTCCGCCGGCGAGGCGGTAGCCCGTCGAGCTGCCCCCGCCCCCGGCAAACGTGCTGACCACGGTAAAAAGCCGCTTGGCGGAAGCCCGCATAACGTCGGCCATCAGATAGGGCCTGTATTCGACGGGAGGAGGAGCGACAAACTGATCAGCGACCTTCGGTCGAATGGAAATCCCGGTCTTGGCCGCCCTGCTCCAGCGGACGCAAAGGGCGCTCAGCCTTCGCTTCGGGTCGCCGCTCCTCGCGCCCCCCTCCCCGATCACCGGGTGAGCGAGCAGAGGCGTGAAGACGCGCTCGATGCCGCCTGCGACCTGAAGATTTTGATTCTCGGCTCCCAAGAGCCCGAGTTTGCTAATGTCGTCGAAATATAGGTCCTTGTGGTGGTGCTTTGGATAAGGGCTCCCCATCACGTCCCTGGGGCTCAAGCCCGAGAGCGCTTCGGCCACCTTCCGCTGGCAGAGCGGCATGAGGATCTCTAGACCCTGGGCAGCAGCGGCCTCGATGATCTTCACTGTCGCGCTGCTCTGTCCGATACTGGGTTTCCGCCGCCGCGCATCCCAATACCCGTTCGGATCTTTCGAGCACTCGATCGCGCTCCTTCGATCATCGGGTAGGAACGATCCAAACCCCGTGAGAACCCTCGAAAAGCCCCTCGCTCTCACCCGGCGAATGACGTCGAGCAGCGGGAACAAGCACTCGGCCTCGGTCTTCTTGGCGCATCCGTATTCGAAGAAGAGGTCGAGAAATCGGTTTGGAAGATTCTCCGTCGATACCTCGACCGGCTCGAAGCTCCAGCCCATGATCTCGCACGTGCGCTCGGCCTGTCGGAAGTCGGGGTTCGGACGGCCGAGCACCTCGAATGAGAACGCCGCGATCTTTTTTCCCGCGTGGTGAGCGGCGAGAGCGACGACGGTGCTGTCCGCTCCTCCCGACAGGAGCACGGCGACCTCGTCACCGGGGCAGTGATCAGCGACGTACTGCTCGAGGTGCGACCTTATCCGCTCCTTTCGAGCGTCTAGTGACGGTCGAGATTGGCGCACGTCCGGCCATGACTTGTTTGAGATGTAGGGGCGCGGCAACGGGAAGCGCCGCCGAAATCGCCGACGAAGGGACCGTGTTTCCGGCGCGTTTTACGTTTCATGCACATTTGGCCCCCTCAAAAACAAGCCATTTGAAATCAATCAGATATCGCATAGAATTTCCTATAGGAAATTTTTTCGTCCTCAAAAACATGGCGTTCGCTGATCGCGCCTAGCGCTCAGCCAATGCTTTTCTTGCTTCCGCAGCGACGCCCGGATCGGGGTCCTCGCCGAGTCCCTTCAGAACCCTTGTGGGTGTCCTATAGTTGCTGATTAAGAAAAAGCGACGCTCTGGATCGGCGTTGGATAATAATGCCTTGATCAGCGCGTCCGTGTCGCAGTTTCGAAACTCATCGATATTGGACGCGATCGTTTCCGCACACTCTCTGTCTTTCGCGATCAACTGAAGGACGATGTCTTCGCGAGCGTAGCGCTTGAACTTGTTGCTTGAGCAAAGGTTCCTCAGGACGCTGATGTCTGCGTCCTCGCTCAATTTCATAACGGCCTTCTCCGACAAGAATTCCTTATTGGCGACGTGTAGACGGACGCCCGGTGACGGATGCCGCGCCAGGAACTCAAACAGCGGCGAGCTATCTTCTGTATCGGGGTAGTAGCCGACGATTTCCCGCAGCAAGCCAATACCGACGGGACAGTTCATGCTCTGCCCGTCGACCTCCACGTTCAGTGTGACTTTCCATTGCTGCTGTTGCTCTTGTTGTTTCGTCATTCCGACCGCCTCCTCTTTTTTCCAGCGGCTAGTGTTGGTCGGGTGCAGCGCTCGTCCAACCGTCGATCGCCTGAGACGCGAAGACATAGAGACGGGGCTCGCCGCCTAGCTCTTGGGCGATCGAGAGAGCGCCGGCGTCGTTCGCTTCGACTTGAGCGGTTAGCGTCGGGTGAGCCGGTGCTCCACGCTCCCCTCTCAAGAGCAGCTTCTCGCTCCGAAGGAGTTCGAACCCCTTCGCGCCCGACGACGGTGAAAACACGTCCCTGAATTGGAAGCCAGCGGCGGTCAGCAGCTTCAAGCCGGCCTGAATATGACTCGCGGCGCAGTAGACGAAGCCCTGCACCGTCTCGCCCTGCGACGGCGCTCGTAGATCAGCGATCGGGTAGCGCTCGGCCAGCTCTTCGACAAAGACGCCGATGTCGGCGGCCAATCTCAGAACGTCAGCGGGCGGGTTGATAAAGATGGTCTTGAAGACCGCTTTGTCCCTAACGAGAGCGGACAGCGAGGTGAGGTCCTGAGCTGCCTTTGCCTCAGGCGCGCCCGCTCCGGAAACCGCGAGAAGCTTGTCTTCTCGCTGCTTCTTGGCGGCGGCGGCAGCTTCCTTCCGCAGCTTTTTCAGGTAATCAGCGATCTCGGCGGCTTCGGTCTTCTTGTTCACGGAATCGAGCAGCTCCTTGAACTCTGCCTCTCCCTGCTTGCTCCCGTGCGTCTTCACCAGCTCAGAGTGAGTCTGCGCCAGTTCGTAAAGGGTGTTCACCGTGGGAGGCAGAGACTCTTGGCGCTTGAGCAGCATCGGATCGTCGGCGATCTTAAGGTACTTCGACAGCACCGCTTGAGAGATCGACAGCTGATGGGCGAGCTCCTTGTCAAAGGTCTCGTCCCCTAAATCGTCTCGGGCCTCCTTGATGACAACGATGACCTTGAACAGCGCTTCCCTTGTCAGATTGAGCGCGCTCTCGATTTTGGCGACGTGTTCGGAGACGCTGTGAGTAGAAAGTTTTGTGCCCATTTGCTCCTCCTGAAAAAAATTATCGTGATCGAACACATAGGGCGCGATTTTCCTAAGCGAATCTTTTTCCATTGACGACGTTCGAGCGAAGGTTCTCTTTGAAGAATGGTCGATCGAGTCGGAGGGTGCAGCGCATGACGAAGGACACCGACTTTTCCTTCGCGGCCTACGCCGATGATTTCGATCGCCACATCGGCAGTTCGATCAGGGGCTACGACAACCTGCGCGAGGACTGCGTCGCTCTCTCGCAGTACTTCATCCAGAAGGACTCCACGGTCCTGGACATAGGCTGCTCAAGCGGCGAGTTTCTGAGGTCGGTGAGGGACCGCAACCAGAAGCGCTGCGCCTCGGCCAATTACGTCGGACTCGACGTAGAGGGCGAGTTCAAGGACCAGTGGTTCTCGAGGCGGGCCAGGAACGTGAAGTTCAAAAAGGCCGACGCTCGGACATACGACGGCTACGAGAACCTATCCCTCGTGTTCTCGCTGTTCACCCTACAGTTTCTTCCCGAGAGTGACAGGCTCCCGCTCGTCACGAAGATCTACGAGGGGCTGAACGAGGGCGGCGCGTTCATCCTCTCGGAGAAGGTGCACGCCAAGAACGCCAAGATCCAGGAGATGCTGACGTTCACCTACTACGACTACAAGCAGAAAACCTTCACTCCCGAAGAGATACTGGACAAGGAGCGCGCCATTCGAAGCCAGATGCACCTATGGAGCGAGTTCAAGATATTCGAGATGCTGCGGGCCGCCGGCTTCGTCGCCATCAACATGCAGCTCTTCTGGCGAAATCACCTTTTCATAGCCATTCTGGCCTGGAAGCCGGCCACCTACCGCTAGCGGAGAGGATCAAACGCCGCAGACTGCCGTGGCGTCTGCATCTGCTGGAGTTCGCCAAGCGCTTTCAAGGAGTGGCGCTGGCGGCGGTGAAGGTATCACGCATGGGGTCGAAGGATCGGCGGTCGAATTAGACAGCTTCGACGAGTACGGTCGGGGGTTCCTGCCAAAAGATCCGAGTCTCCAGTATGGGACCTTGAATTACGGCAATGCAATCTGGTCAGCGAAAATCCTAAATGGTGCGAGCGTGGGCGTTACTTGGTTGTCCAATCCTCGGGGATAAGCTTCTGACCCCGCCGCCACCTCTCGATGGTCGCATTTTCAAACCATTCTTCCTTTAGGTCCGCATGGTCCATCACAATGATCTGGAGATCGGGTGCGAGCTCGCCGGCTACTCGGGCCACGAGCGCGAAAAGCTGGCGGACTGCCGCCTTGTCCTCGTCGCCAAGCCCATCGACCGAGCCCTCATCTGTGTCCCTATCGGGCGGGTAGTGCGCTTGGGATGGCTGATCCAGGATCAGGAAAGCCGGCACCGGCCGTCGCTTCTGTCGGAACCACCTGTGGAGTGCGAGGTGCGCCAGCACATGGTAGCCGACCCAGTTCTCCCCGCTACCCATCCGCTGCAGCGGCACTGGACCATCGAGGGTGTCGGCCACGACCGTGAGGTTCTTGATGTCGAGGCGCAACTGGCTGCCCTTGTGCTCAAGATCGAGATCGGCAGAGTAGTCAGTCATGTAGCGGCCGATGATATTGAGGTAGGCCTCAATCCGCTCACGGACGGTCTCGGCGTCCACTTCCTGTTCGAGGAGTGCGACGCGGGAGCGCGCCGCTTCGACGGCCTTCGTTAGCGCTGACCCGTCCCGCGCACGTAACGCCGTCTCAAGATACTGGCTGATCTTGCCGATTGTACGGGCTTGGAGAATGAAGTTGTCCTGCTGGGCCTGCAGAATCTCGTTTTCTCGGACTCGGGAGTTGACTAGCTGCTGGTTCTCGCGAAGGCGGTCCTCGAGCTGATTTTCCTCGCGCTGCAAGGCTGCGAGGCGAAACTGGAGTCGTGGGTTCTCGGCTTCGACGGCTTCGAGCTGTTCGCTGATGTCCCGCAGCGATTGCGTCACCTGGGCCACGGAGGGCACTGGCGTTTCGAGCCAGCTCTCGCACAAGGGGCAATGACGCCCGTCGTGATCCTCATGCTTGAACAGTCCAACCGCACTAAGTCGGGCGCGTTGCTCCTTCGCCTCCCGTTCGTAGCCTGTGCTTTCAGAGTTGAAGAGACGCGTCGAACGGATCTCAGCCTTCACTGCTTCGAGTTCAGCCCGCAGGCCTTGGCGCTCCACCCGCAAGGCTGCCAAGGCGTCAGCGCCGTCGCCGACGATCATCTCGTCGCGTATGACGTCATCGCGAGTCGCATCCTGAAGGACAGTCATCATGACCTCGTAACTCGAAGCAGTGCGGCGTTCGTCAATCAGGCCGACCTGCTTCGCCTCCTCAAACAGTGCCCGCGCACGTGGGAAGCTGCTTGTATCGAGGTCGTCGGCTTCGCGCAGCTGACGCTCGAGCTGCCGCAGGTGTCGACGGGCTGCATCGAGCTGAGCCTGCTTGAGCAAACGGTCTTCGTCGATCGCGCCAAGGAAGTAAGGCAGCGTGTCTTTGATCGCTTGGGCAATGAAGTTATCGCCCTGTCGATGAAACAGAATCTTTTTGCTGTCGATCTCGTCCTGGTCCTGGAGGGAGAAGACGAGCGCATGCCGGATGTTCGCCTCAAGCGGTGCCCTCGTCTGACCGATGGGGGGCCTATGCTCGTTCTCACTGATTCCGATCGCCGCCGCCAGGAACCTTTCTGCCGCCTCTACGGTGGTATTCTTGTGAAGGCCGTCGAGTGGCGGTGGCGTCACCTCGCTTCCACGTTCCAGGTAGATGTCCCCGCTCGTTCGTTCGCCTGGACCAGGATTGCGCCGCGCGATGAAAACCTGGCCATCGCCGAGCTGGAAAACGACCGAAAACCAAGCGACGTGCCGGCGGATGACACCTTCCGCCACGTAGCACTCACCTCGCCCGGTGCAGTAGTCGATAA
>Ga0182030_10016878_pt1 | contig 14158 bp, 13 predicted proteins | sample 812S3MmetaG_FD_121299 | JGI IMG/M metagenome (GOLD analysis project Ga0182030, IMG submission 121299) | Permafrost microbial communities from Stordalen Mire, Sweden - 812S3M metaG (Illumina Assembly) | ecosystem: Environmental > Terrestrial > Soil > Wetlands > Permafrost | place: Sweden...
GCCGATACTCGAACTTGTCCACGGCCTTCATCAGGCCGATGTTGCCTTCCTGAATCAGATCGAGAAATTGCAGTCCGCGGTTGGTGTACTTCTTGGCGATGGAAACGACCAGTCGCAGGTTAGCCTCGATCAGCTCGCGCTTGGCCTGCTCCGCGTCCATGTCGCCCTGGATCATCTCGCGCTGGGTACGCTTGAGCTCGACGATGGAGACGCCTGCATCGCCCTCGATCTTCTCCAGATCCGTCTTGCAATTCTTCTGCTGGCGACGGTATTCCTTCTTCAGTTCCTCGCTCTTCGAGGCTTCAAACTTCTGGTCGAGTGAGCGAATCTGGCGTTCCAGCGTGCGCATGTTGTCCACGGTCTTGTTGACCTTGTCCAGCAGGCGCTTGCGCTCCAGCGGCGTGTACTTCAGCTCGCGCACGATCCGCGAAATCAACACCTTTTCGCGCGCGATCAGCCAGCGGTTATGGCGATACTCGCGTACCTTGGCCTTGGGTGCATTGGCGGGCAGGGGAGCCAGCTTTTCCTCAATGGCCGCGATCTTTTTCTGGTGCTTGATCAGCAAGTCAACGCGGACCACGGTCGACTTTACGCGCGCCTGCACCACGTCTTCGGTAAGTTCTTCCTCGTCGAAGACCACTACTTCCTTCACGTTGCGGACGCCGCGCTTCAGGTCCTCGCCGAGGGCCACAATCTCGCGGATCACGATGGGCGAACGAGAAATCGCCTTCATCACGCGCAACTGGCCGCGCTCAATACGCTTGGCGATCTCCACTTCGCCCTCGCGCGTGAGCAGCGGAACCGTACCCATCTCGCGCAGGTACATGCGCACCGGGTCGTTGGTCTTTTCGAGCGTGCCCGGCGTCAGGTCCAGCTCAACGTCTTCGCCCTCTTCTGCGTCGAAGTCCTTGTCGCCGCCAAACTTTGGCCCATCCAGCAGATCGATGCCCTGGGTGCCAATCGTTGTAATCAGATCGTCCAGATCGTCGCCGGAATTGATCTCGTCGGGCAACATATCGTTCACGTCGCCATAGGTCAAATAGCCCTTCTCTTTACCGACTTCGATCAGGCCTTCTATCTCGTGTTCATACTTGTCGTCTATCGCCAAAATACCCCTGCTCTTCTGCGCAATCGAGACTCGGCACCGGATTACGCGACGGTGCGTGGTTCGTGTTGGTGCCCGTGATTCTCTTTCTTAAGAGACTTATCGGCGCACAAACGCAAACCTGCGGTTACCCGCGAAACGGGCAGCTTACTGGTGGCTCGGAACAGGATGACAAGCGCTTCAGGGTTACTCCTGGTTGGCCCGCGAGCCGCAGCTCATAGATGGGGCAAAGGGGGCGCGCATCCTCACAGAGATCAATAGATTACCATGAATCGTCCTGCCCACTCCAGCAAAAACGGTTCCCGCTTTTACCTCCAGCAGACTCTCTCAATTCTCCAGCCAGGCCATCGATCAGCCCAACTGCGGTGAATCTTCTGTTTAGTTAGACGCTATCTTGTCTGAAAACGACGCAGGAATTGAGCGCGGGAGTCCTGCGGCGCCACAAACAACATGTGGAATGATCCGCCCCAGTCGCATACTGCCCTCTATTTGTCGAGCACCTTGGACAGATCGCGACTGCCATGCAGAACCGCGACAACCTGCAACGGCTGAGTCTCCGGCCGGTAGACCACAATGAAGTTTGGAAAACGAGGAAGTGTCCAGAATCGAACCGGCAAAGGTGTGATTTCACTGCGGCGCGCACCCAGCAGGGGGCGGCGAGCCAGGCTCTCGCAAGCCGCGAGGATGGCCGCTTCCACGCGATCTGCAGCTGTGGGACTGTCCTGCGCAATGTAGTCCCAGATGCCTTCGAGATCGTCGAGCGCACGCGGAGTCAGTTGCCAGGTAGAGGCCATCTTCAAGCGATCTGTTGTTTTGCCCGTCGCTCGGCCAGCATCCGCGCAGCTTCTCCGCCGTCGATCAGCTGGCCATGTTCGGCCTGCCGGAAGCCTTCGCCAATCTGCGCGGCAACGGCCTCGGTGTGCATCCAGCTAGCGTTGCGGAACTGCTCCCCGACCACGGCAAAGGCCTGGTCCAGAACATCCTCCGCGCTCATCCCGGAGAGAGCGGCCCGGTCGAGCAACTGCTGCTGTTCGGGTTTCAATTCCAGCATTGGCATTCCCTCCTGGCCGGCTTCAGCCAGTGCGCTGATAGTGGGATTATACCGGGTTGCGATTCCGATCATGCAGCTCCCGGAGCGCCCTGTCCAGCTCCAGTCGCTTCTGGGTCAGCACGATCACCTCGGCAAAGTCACCCCGGCGCTCGGCCTCGGCAATCAGCGTGCGCAGCTCGCGCTGGCGGTGCTCCATAGCCCGCTCCTGAATCTCCTGCACGGCGCTGAGCACCTCAGCCATCTCGGGCGGCTTGGTTTCGCCCAGCAGCACCTCAGCCACCAGCGCCCGCTGGCCTTCGTCCTCCACCACCACCATTGGGTCCTTGGCCTGGCGTGCCGCCATCGCCTGAAGCGCGCGGCAAACGCCCAAGTGCTCGAACCACTGGGGCTGCTCGGCCAGCGCCTGCACGGCCATGCGGCGCACCTCGGCGTGCTCAGGGTCCTCGACGGCCAGGGCGCGCACCAGCACGCGTTCCACCTCACTGAGCGCCGTAACCCGCGCCTCCACGTGGTCGCGCCGGGTGAGCGCGGCCTGGCGCAGCTCCTCGCGCAACACGGCGGAGTCGATGCCCAGCTTCTGTGCCGCGTCGTGCGCAAACTGGTCCCGCGAGAGCTTCTCTGGAATCCGCCGGATGTGCGGCAGCAGAAAGTTCATTGCCTTCACCTTCTGCTCCGGGCTGGCGCCGGGGAAGGCCAGCCGCGCCCGCTCGATCAGGTAGTCGGATTGCCGCCGCGCCTCCCGCAGAGCTCGCGTGTACGCCTCCAGCCCGCGCTCGCGGATAAACCGGTCCGGATCGAGCCCATCGTCGAGGGTGACGAGCTTCAGGTTGAAGCCCTCTTCTGTAAGCAGCGCAATGGACTTCTCGGCCGCCTTGGCTCCTGCGGCGTCGGGATCAAAGTTCACCACCAGCTGCTGCGTGTGCCGCCGGAGCAGCGCCACCTGCTGCTCGGTAAACGCCGTGCCGCTGGTGGCGATCACATTCTTGATGCCACGCAGAAACACGCTGATGCAGTCCATCTGGCCCTCCACCAGCAGCGCAAACTCCATCTGCCGGATGGCCGTCTTGGCCTTGTCCAGATTGAACAGCACCATGCCTTTTTGATAGAGCGGCGTCTCGGGCGAATTGATGTACTTCGGCCCCGCCTTGTCGCCGGTTTCGAGCGTGCGCGCCGTAAAGGCGATCACCCGTCCGCTTTCGTTGGCGATGGGGAACATGACGCGCTTGCGGAACCGGTCGTAGAGCGGGCCTTGTGTGCCGTCGCCCTGCTCTTTGGAGCTGAACAGACCGCTGGCCCGCAGCGTGTCGGCGTCAGCCATCTGGCTCAGCCGCTCGCGCAGGGCGTGGAAGCTGTCGGGCGAGTAACCGATGCGGAATTCCTTGATTCCCTTGGCATCAAGGCCCCTGCCGGAAAGATATTCGCGCGCTACCGCTCCCTCGGGGCTTTGCAACTGCTCCTGGAACCACGTCGCCGCGGCCTCGTGCAAGTCCAGCAGACGACCGCGCAACCGCGACTCGGCCGCCTCTTCCGGCGACGAAAACTCTCGCTTGGGCAGCGGAATGCCGCACTTCAGCGCGACTATCTTTACCGCCTCAGGGAAGCTGACGTTCTCGATTTTGCCCACAAAGGTGAACACGTCGCCCGAGACGCCGCACCCGAAGCAGTGGAAGAACTGCCGCACCGCGTGGACGCTGAACGACGGCGACTTTTCCTTGTGAAACGGGCACAGGCCCGAGTAGTTCGTGGCCCCGGCCTTGCGCAGACGGATGTAGCCCTCGACGATCTTGACGATGTCGGCCTGTTGCTTCACGGTTTGTGCAAAGTCGCTCACGGGTCTCATTTGAGCATAAGGCCGCCGACTGGCCGGCTGACAGCTCCAGGGCGAGCTCGGCAGTAGGCAAAGAGAAAACGGCTGCCAATCCTCGCATCGGATCGGCAGCCGTCTGTGACTAAACGCGTTCTGCGGAGACTACTTCTGCCCCGGCGCGGCGGGCTGCATGGTCGACATGGGCGGCATCGGCCCCATAGGCCTGTCTTCCTTGGCCGGCACAAACTCCTCCGGGTGCACGTGGCCACGATGGCAGGTTCCGCAGGTCACCGACACCACCTTGCCCTCGGCCTCATCGTGCTTCAGCGTCCCGAAGTACTTCTGGTTGAGCTCCTGGGTCAGGGTATACATCAGTCGCGCCACTACCTTCTCGTCCTTGGCGTCGTCCTCGAACTTCAGGCGCGGCTTGCCGTTGGGGCCAAGGTTGCTGGGGTCGGCGGTGTGGCAACTGTTGCAGTGCCCGCCCAGTTCGCCCTCCCACTTCTCCATAATCTCGTGCACCTGCTGGCCGGTCAGGTCCTTGGGCAGAACCTTGAGGTTGGTAGGCGCGGGATAGGTACGCGGGGGCCGAGGCTGACCGGCTGGCGGGGCTACCGGAGGCGCGGCCTGTGGAGTCTGGGCAATGGCCACAGTCGTCAACGCGGCCAGTGCGACGGCCGCAAAAGCTAAGGGAAGGGAAGAGATTTTCAAGTGCAGGGTTTCCTCACAGAGTGGGATCGTTTTGTCCTGATGGACGAAATTCTAGCCGTCGAAGACGCTTTCGGCCGTGAACTTTTCGTCATCTTGCCGCGCGAAGCCAGAAAGCTGCTCGGGTGGCCCATTCTTCGAGCGTTTTGTGTTCGAGGGGTGGGAAAGCTCTGGGGTTCTCGATCCAACCCCCGCGCTTACCTGAGTCGCTTCGGCCCCGAAACGCAGCTGTTGCCAGCCACCGCAAACCTGAGAGGCCAGTCCACCGCATCCTTGATGCCGATGCGCGGTGTGGTGACGATCCGCTCCGGCTTCCAGCCGTCGTCGAGTAGCTGCAAAGGCGAGGCCGCATCGAGGAGATCGAGCCCGTACTGCCCTTCGCGCGTGATGCCCAGCGCCTGGCACAACCGGCTCGGCCCCGCCGTCAGCTCGTGCGCCGCCGCAGCAGCTCCAAGCCCTCGATTGCGCGTCATCGCCTCCAGCCCCACCAGCGGCTCCAGTGCCCGCAGCAGCACGCAACCAGCCTGGTCCTCCGGCTCGCAACTGATGTTCATGCAGAAGTAGCGCCCGTAGATGGCGTAGACATAAGCGTGCCCTGCTGGCCCGAAGAGCACCCGGTTGCGTGGCGTGGGTCCACGGTAGGCGTGCGCGGCCGGATCGGGCGGTGTTTGGTGCGGACCCAGATAAGCCTCCACCTCCACAATCCGCCCGGCCACAACACCTGCCTCGGTCCGGTGCGCCAGCACCATGCCCAGCAGCCGTGGAGCCACGGCCTCCGGCGCAGCCTCAAAGAAGCTGCGCTCAGCCAGCCGTCCGCCCGCGATTGTCGCCAGCGCCAGGCTCACTTGTGCTTCTTGCTCCAGTCCTTCAAAAGCGCCAGCACCTCTTCGGCGTGCCCCTCGGGCGTAACCTTGGGAAAGACGTGCAGCAGTGTCTGGTCAGGGCCGATGACGAAGGTGGTCCGCACAATGCCCCAAACCTTTTTGCCGTACATATTCTTTTCCTTCATCACGTCAAACTGTTTGCACACTTTCTCGTCTACATCGGCAAGGAGTGTGTACGGCAGCTCGTATTTGGCCTTAAAGTTGGCCTGCGCCTTGACCGTGTCGCGCGAGATGCCCAGCACCACGGCACCGGCTGCTTGAAGCTTTTTGAACTGGTCGCGGAAGCCGCAAGCCTCGATCGTGCAGCCAGGAGTGTTGGCTCTGGGGTAAAAGAAGAGTACGACAGGTTTACCGGCGTAGTCGGAGAGACTTACCGTCTTTCCCTCATCGGTTTCAAGCGTAAAATCGGCGACTTTCTCATTCACTTCCATGGGGAAACTCCTCGCTGGTTCATTGGAGGGCCGAAGTTGGCCATTGGGTTCGATTATTCACGAGAGATCGGCGATCTGTCCTGGCCTTTGGCGCAATTGATCCGGCCCTCAGATAGAAGCGCCGTGCCCCATCCATTGCGCAGGCTTTATCGCGAAATGGGTGGGAGGCCTATGCACTATTTAAGGGCCGGATCTATAGTGGCGGCAGCCATTGCCCTGGCGCTGGCCGTCCCAACCCCAGCCTGTGCGCAATACCCCGGCCAGCTCGCCAAATCCACCGCCAACTCCGCCAAAGACACGCCCACCCTGCGCGCCATCTCCGTGCTGGAGTGGACCGGCGAGGAGGGCCATCCCAAGGCCAGCCGCCTGGTTCCGGTGGCGATCTTTGACGGCCAGGAACTGCAGGACGGCAGCATCTATCTATCCCAGCCCGAGCCTCTTTCGCTGGCTGGCGAAGTCGAGTACGAACTCCAGCGCAACGGCAAGCCCATTGGCCTTTTTGACATCAGGAACACTGGCCATGAGCAGGGCTCCTGGGTTGGGTACGGGTCGTGGAAGGCCGCCGTCGCTCCCAAACCCAAACCCAAACCCAAAGCGCCGGTACTGTCGCTGAACCCCTCCTGGGACGATCAGGACGACCGACCCGTTCTGCACCGCAAGCACCACGCCGACGATCCGCCCACCCCAGCCGGCACAGGCCAGACTGGCGACTCCAAACCCGGCGCAGCTGCCTCCGGCTCTGGTTCGTCAAGCTCGGGTTCGACCAGTACAGCCCCGACCAGCGATCCTGACCGGCCAACCTTGCACAGAAAACCAGCGGACGCAGATTCCGATTCCACCTCAGGCTCCAGCTCATCGCCCACACCGGACCCCGACCGGCCCACACTGCACAAAAAAGCGCCGTCCGACGATTCCGCCTCGAACACTAGCACCGGCAAGCAGAAAAAGAAGAAGAAGAACGCCGACGAGTCCTACGTTGACTCCCTGCCCGACGTTGCCGACCCCGACCGTCCCCGGCTTAAGCGCGGTCAAGGTACTGGCGGAGTCCTCAACGTTCTGCCCAGCCTGATCGGTATGCCGCCCGACCTGAACCAGGCCGTGGCCGTCTCTGACGCGCGCACCCCGGTCGAGCACCAGTGGAGCTTTGCCTGGGCCGACCCAGCCGACCAGGACAAGATGAAGGCCACGCTGGAGCAGATGGCGCGCGACGCTCTCAGCCTCACTCCGCCGCCCACGCCAGCTCCCGCGCCCGTCAAGCACAGCGCCAGCCGCAAGCAATCCAAGGCTGTCGTTCCGCCACCGCCTCCGCCGCCCGCACCCCTCGCCGACGAGGACTTCCGTGTCTACGAGCTGGCCTACGGAGCCGGCGCAACCTTTGTACTTACCGCCCACACCGGCGGCCAGGGAGCGGCGGACAAGTATGCGGCCTTCATCGCTCAGCCCGACCTCTACGGCAACGTGCTGGTGCTGCTCAAGAGCGTGACTGACGCTGCACACCTCGACGACACGCCGCGCATGAGGCTGGTGGACGCCGTCGATGCCGAAGCCGACAACCGCGCCGAGCTGCTGTTTGAACTGCGCGGCCAGACCGAGCGCCAGTTCGCCCTCTACCGCGTTCTGCGCGGCCAGGCCGAGCGCATCTTCGCCACCGGCCCGGCCGACATCGTCGTTGCTCCCCGCGCCAACTAGCCATCCAACCCACAGGCTTGATTCATATTCTTTCGCCGGGTGCTTCCGGCGAAAGAATAGGAAACACAGCAGCTATCAAGCGTCCAATTTGACACACAACCTTGTGGAAAACTTCCGATACAATCAGCGCAGGGGGGAATTTCCCACCCCCGCTTCTGAGGTCGGTTTCCCAGTATGTTACCCGCAGCGTTCGTGTCTTCTCCCAAGCACGCTCCCGCGTCCTCTTCCGTTCAGGATCACAAGCTGCACACTGTTGCCGCTCGCGATCTGGTCCACATGGGCCGCGCCGCCACCATCGGCGAAGGCCTCAACTGGCTCACGCTGGTCGTGGTTGCTCTCTTTCACGCAGGCGCCGTAGCGGCTCTGTTTTTCTTCAGTTGGCAGCGGCTTGCCGTCATGATTGTTCTCTATGTGTTGGCCATCAATGTAGGCATTGGCATGTGTTACCACCGCCTGCTTACCCATCGCGGCTACTCCGTGCCCAAATGGCTGGAGTATACGATGGCCGTCTGCGCCACGCTCGCGCTTGAAGGCGGACCGATCTTCTGGGTCTCCACGCACCGGGTGCATCACCAGTTCAGCGACCAGCTTGGCGACCCGCATACGCCGCGCGAAGGCGCATGGTGGGCTCATGCCGGCTGGATACTCTTCGGAGAGGCTCTGCACGCGCAGACCGCCGTGCTGGCCCGCTACTCGCCCGACCTGGGCCGCGACCGTTTCCACGTCTGGCTCAGCAAATACCACTGGGTGCCGATGGTCGTTGTTGGCGTGGTTCTGGTCAGTGGCGGCTGGTACCTGGGTGGCCCGGTCAACGCGCTGGGAATGCTGCTGTGGGGCATCTTTTTGCGTGTCACGCTCGGCCTGCACGCCACCTGGCTGGTGAACTCAGCCACGCACCTGTGGGGCAGCCGCCGCTTCCCCACCCGCGACGACTCACGCAACAACTGGTGGGTAGCGCTGATGACTGGCGGCGAGGGCTGGCACAACAACCACCACGCCCATCCGGTAAGCGCCCGCCACGGACTGGCCTGGTACGAGTATGACCCCAACTTCTGGGGCATCTGGCTGCTCTCGAAGCTCGGCCTGGCGCGCGACATCCAGGTGGCGAAGTACGACTCCACCAATCCCAAACCCGCCGGCCTTTGAGCGCTTCGCACCGCCGCTTACCCTGAGCTGACAGCGTCCCGCGTCTGACCGGGGAGCTGCGCGTCCGCGCGCGGCTTCACAGACTCTCTACATGTGATCGGCCGGGAAGGCGCCTATCGCCTCGCCCTCGGCCACGTTGTGGCCGGCCAGCACAATGGCATGGCTGGCAATCCGCGCTCGGTCGCCAATCACGGTCGGCGTCAGCGTCACACGGTCGTAGTCCTCGGCATCATGCGAGTGCGAGAAGATACGCGCAAACGAGCCGATCACTGCCCGGTTGCCGATGCGGATGCCTCCCCGGTCGTTCAGTTGCGCCCCCTGGTAGATCACCGCATGGTCACCGATCTCGAGGTTATAGCCCACCGTCAGGTCAACGCCGTGGTAAAACTTGACGCCCGTACCCATGCGCGCAAAGATGTGCCTCCCGATCATGCAGCGGAACCTGAGACCCAGCCAGAGGTTTTGCCCCACCGGCGAGCGGTCGAACATCTTCCAGAACCACAGCAGCGGCTTGAGCTGGGCGTAGCGCGAGCGGTCAACGTCGGGGTAGTACTCGGCATCGAGGGTCACATTGGCGGGGTCCAGCGAGAGCCCCAGAATGTTGGCCGGCAGCTCAGAGTTCAGCATCAGGTTCAGGCTCACTCCGCCATGCGGACGGCCCAGGTAGAGCTGGTAAAGCTGCTCGCGCACAATCTCGGAACGGCGTTCGGCCGAGCCGTGGCGGGTGAATTCGTCGTCGATATACTGCAGCCAGCGGCGATAAAGCTCCTCGGCCTCCGGCGCTGGATGGGGAACAAAATTCCTAGTGTCCATACGAAGTTGAAGATACACCCACCGGGCTCTTCGTTCGAGCCGGCCCTTCATCCACACGCGTGTCACATGTACGCAAACACGACTTTGGCTTGCCAGCGTAGATGCCCCGTGCCCCATCCATTTTCGCGTTTTGTGCGGAAATGGGTAAGAAAGTACGAACCCAAACCAGCTTTCCTGCGGAGTCGAAGCAAGTGAAAAGAAAGACCCCGTCCGAGCCAGGCTCGAACGGGGTTTTGCTGCTTTCGCATTTTCGTACGATTTACTTGCGTCCCTGAATGGTCTTGCCGCCACCCAGCTTCTTGGCTGCGCGCCGTGCCGCCAGAGCATGCATCTCGCGTCCAATGGACGACTTGTTGATGGCCAGTTGCAAGCCCAGGTTGATCATGTTGCCGGTGCCCCAGTAGAGCGCCAAACCCGAGGCGAAGTGAATCATGGAGAAGCCAAAGATCAACGGCATCATGAAGGCCATCATCCGCCGCTGCGCCGGGTCCATTCCTGGCGAAGGCGTGAGGAACTGCACCAGGAACATGGAGACGATGATCAGGATGGGCAGAATATAGTGCGGGTCCGGCATGGAGAGGTCATGCAGCCAGAACCACTGCGCCTGGCGCAGTTCCACGGCATTTGCCAGCACGCGGTAGTAAGCAAAGAACAGCGGCATCTGCAGCACCAGAGGCAGGCAGCCGCCGTACATGTTCACGCCCTCGGTCTTGTAGAGCGCCATCATCTCGGCGTTCATCTCGGAGCGCTTGGGGTCGTTCATCTTCAAGTGCGCATAGCGCTTCTTGAGGGCTTCAACCTTGGGCTGAATACGCATCATCTTCAGCGACGACTTCATCATCATGATGCGCGTGGGCAGAAGCGCCACGTTGAAGATGACGGTGATGATGATGATTGCCCAGCCCCAGTTACCCACGCCGTGCTCGAAGAGGAAGCGCAGCGCCAGATAAAGCGGCTTGGCGATAAAGGCCCACATGCCAAACTGGATGAGCGTATCGAGCGATTGGCCGGTCTGCTTGCCGTCAACGCCAATGGCGTGGATGGAGTTGAGCACATCGGTTGCCTTGGGGCCGGCAAACAGCCGCAGCTTGGTGATGCCGCTCTGGTCGCCAACCGCCAGGCCGATCACGTCGGCAGGCGTCTGCTTGCTGTTGGCGTCGGTCAGGTCGGTGGGCAGCTCAAGGGTGTTGTGCAGCGTCACCACCGTGGTCTGGTCCGGGTTTTCAGGTAAAAACGCAGCAGCAAAATACAGGTCGGCAATCGCCGCGTAGCTGTAAGGCTGGTTCAGGGTCGTGTTGCCGCTCAGCTTGCGGGCGGCCACAGAATCCTGCTTGCCGTTCAAAGACCACAGGAACATGGACTGGGCCGAGGTGCGCACCGTAGCGCGGGTGGTGGACGAGGGCAGGAACTCTTCCATATCACCCAACCCAGCCGGCCACTGCACCAGCGCACGCACCGGCAAGCCGTTGCGCAGCACCCTGGTTTCAACGCCTACCACGTAGCTCTTGTCGAAGCGGAAGGTCTTCAGCACGTCCAGCCCGTTGGCGGCGTAGTGGAAGCTGATAGCCGTAGGCGCCTGCACCCAACCGGTTGCGGTGGGCTGCGTGCCCTCGGTCGTCATCTGGTAAAGCGACTGGTTCAGCTGCGTGGTCAACGCCGGCTCATAAGTGAACAACGAGAGCGGATAGCCGAACTTGGGAGCCGTCTGCGGCTGCACCAGGTCCAGCGGCTTGCCGGCCGTATCGCTGTAGCCCTTCAAAATCCAATGCTTCACCTGGCCGCCGCGATTGGTGAAGACGATCTTGAAGAGATTGTTCTCCACCGTCGTCAGCGTCTCTGCCGACGCCGTAATGGCGGGCGTGGCCACAGCGGCTGGCGTGCCGGCCAACTGTGCCGGACCCGCTATCTGCTGCACCGTTTGTTGCGCTGGCTGTGCCGCCTGCTGCGTGCTCTGGTTCTGGTTCTGCGCCGCAGGAGGCGGGGCGGCCGGCTTGAAGAAGAACTGGTAGCCGAGCAGAACCACGAGGATGAGCATGGTAAACAGCAACGTGGAGCGCATATCGCCGCCGCCACCACCGCCGCTACCCTGCGACTGAAGATTGGGATTGCTGATTTCTGGCAAAGGAAACTTCCTGTCGTCTGAAACGGGCGGCCCTTCGAGCAGCCGCTTCTTTCATGGTAATGGTTCGGGGGGAAAAGGTCTTGCCTGGCGCAGAGGCGGAACCGGGTCCAGCCCTCCGCGAGCAAAGGGATTGCAGCGCAAAACCCTCCAAATGGCCAGCCCAACACCCTTTACCGGCCCGTGGAGGTCAATGGCCACAGACGCATACTCCGAGCAGGTGGGCAGATACTTGCACCCTCCCGGCGAAAGCGAGTGAATGGCCGGCGAAAGCCAGCGGCGGTAAAAGCTGAGAAGAGCCAGCAGCAGGCGCGTCATAGAACCTGTGTTGGAGCAGGCGTTGCCTTGGCTTCAGCGCGCACGGCGCGGGCAGCCTCGGCTCTTGCCTGTTGCAGAATACGCACAACCTCGGCTTCAAGTTTCGCGAATTCGATGGAGAGAACCTGGCGACGGGGATGCAGGATCAGGTCGCAACCAGCGGGAAGCAGATCCACATGACGGCGCAGCACCTCTCTCATGCGGCGCTTGATGCGGTTGCGCTCATGCGCCTTGCCCAGCACCTTGCCGGCCGTCAGTCCGACACGCGGACCGGTGGGCCGAATGGCCTGGGGAAGTGAATCGCTCTGTTGCGGGGCAAGAAACCAGCTCATTGACGCCGATTGCCGCTTGCGGCTGGCGTTGTAGGCGCGCTGATAGTCCGCATGTTTGCGCAGACGCACGGCCACCATCGACTGGCGCTCGACAGGCTTGGGAGGGGCACTCATAAGATTGCCACGGGGTGCTTGACGCCGGAACGGCCACCATGGGCAGCACGTTCCGGTTCAAACAATGAGACAGGCAAAGAGGCGGGTCGAACCGCACATAGGCTCAGGCGGTTCGCCAAAGGGACTAGTCGCGGAAGCCCGCGCTGACGGCAACACGCTTGCGGCCCATGGCGCGGCGACGGCTAAGCACAGCTGCGCCTGCCTTGGTCTTCATGCGCGAGCGAAAGCCATGCTTCTTGAGGCGGCTGCGGCGGTTGGGTTGGAAAGTGCGCTTGGGCATGGGAATTGGCTCCTGTTAGCTCGGGAGAATCTACGCTTTTGACAGCATCTCCGAGTATATCCCAGCTTGGGGTTTCAATCCAGCCCGCACGCCTCGCTTTCTCTGGCAGGGTGTCAGCACGCTCTGTTCTGGCATCCCGTTCTGGCATCTTGACCGTGATGATCAAAACACAAAAAGAGTTGCTTCATATGCTGTAAAACAACTGTAGTGCAATAGATCAAACTCCCTCGTAGTCTTGTCCCATATTCATAACTGTGGTAACCAAAACCCCGAGTTTCACCATCCTTGGTGCAACTCGAAAAAACCACCCGTTCCCTTATTAAAGGGACGTTGCATCGACCTCTAAATGTGCTACTATCGGGACCGTTCAGTGATGTTTCTCGCGACCCCGCGAAACAAGTATTTTTTATCGCTCCCAAGGCTTCACTCGCAAGGGACAAACCAGCGGCCCTCAGGTAGTTCAACAACTGTATGTTTGACGCAGAGCTTGAATTCTGTGTCCACAGAGAGTTGTTGTCTGAAGTCCGCAGATGAACCATACTTCGTTTCTTCAGCGTGGCGCAGGCAAGGATTTGTTCGATGGCTTTTGCAACTTCGCCGACCCCGGCGCCTAATCCCTGGCTCCAGATTCTCGCGGCTCTTGAGAAGAAGGTGATTCGCCAGTCCTTCGAGACCTGGCTAAAGCCCACGCGGTTTTCCCATTCCGCGGGGCGCACCCTCTATGTCCGCGTACCCTCCCCTGAGTTCCAGCACATCGGTGACAAGTACGGCGACCTGATTCAGGAAGCCATCGACCTCCAGAGCCTGGAGTTCGACGACGTCAGCTTTGTGACGGCTGAGGAGGACCCCTCCATTCCGCCGCAGCGCAAGGACGGCGGCTTCGGCCCCGTTCCCACACACGCGCCCACCGCACCTGCTCCGCCGCGCGTACCCGTTCAGCAGATCATTGACTGGTCCACCGCAGCTCAGCTGAACCAGCGCTATACCTTTGACAACTTCATTATCGGCAACGGCAACCAGTTTGCCCGCGCTGCCTCGCTGGCTGTCGCTGAACGGCCTTCGCGCGCCTACAATCCATTGTTCCTCTACGGCGGCGTCGGCATGGGCAAGACCCACCTGATGCATGCCATCGGGCATGAGGTAAAACGCCGCCAGCCTGCCGCCAGCATCTGCTACTGCTCGGCGGAGAAGTTCACCAACGAGATGATCACCTCGTTGCGCAACGACCGCATGACCAGCTTCCGCGACCGCTTCCGCTCCGTTGACGTGCTCTTGATCGACGACATCCAGTTCATCGCCCAGAAGGAGCGCACCCAGGAAGAGTTCTTCCACACCTTCAACGCGCTGCACGAGAACATGAA
>Ga0182030_10016879_pt1 | contig 14158 bp, 10 predicted proteins | sample 812S3MmetaG_FD_121299 | JGI IMG/M metagenome (GOLD analysis project Ga0182030, IMG submission 121299) | Permafrost microbial communities from Stordalen Mire, Sweden - 812S3M metaG (Illumina Assembly) | ecosystem: Environmental > Terrestrial > Soil > Wetlands > Permafrost | place: Sweden...
ACAAAACGCCCGATGAGTTCTACTACGTCAACCTGCCTGTACTGTTAAAAGCAGCGTAGGCATTTAGGCAAGGTTTCCACTTAAGAAATGACAAATACTGTCCAATCTTCCGGCTCCACCTCTAAAGTTTAGTAAAGTCTTCGTTAGCATCTTTCGGTCAGCCGCTGAGAAATGGTATTTTTTCGCAAGAGTAGCTGATGTTTTTCAGCAAACCATAATTTATTGTAGATTAGTGCGTTACATACGCTTACATTCAATCTGCACTATCTGGAAGAACATATAATACGGAGACATCATGAAGCTGAGTAATTTATTGGTTGGATCCCTTTTCGTCGCAATTGTTTCTGTTGAGCTTGCAGCTTGTAGTGGTAGTACAAGTAGTTCAGGCGGAGGTAACGTTGGTACTCTTAAGGCTTCCGTGAGTGGAGCCGCAATCGATAGGGCAATCTCCGGAGCGCAAATCATTTTCACTGCCGGTGCGCCACTCAATGATTCTGGCGCTACAACGATAGGTACTTTCACAGCGAATGCAAGTGGCGTATTTGCTTCAACTGTCACGTTACCAAGCAGCGCTGTGCCAGTTTTTGGCAACGCCGTGGATCCTAATAATTCATCCGTGGTGTTAAGCAGTTATTTGGGGCAATCAACGGCGCTGCAAGCAGCCGCTGCTTCGGGTGTATTAACAAGTTCCAATCTTCCTGACTTGGATATCACTCCGGTTTCTACAGCAGCTTTGGCAGTTTATTATCAAGTTAACAATAGTACCTATGCTAATTTGACTCCGGCAACGTACTCATCCAATCTCCAACAGTACAATAGTGACATTCTTGCTATCGCAGCAGCAATCAAAGCGGTAGGCGACAACTTGTGTACTCCCGCAAGTTCTATTAGCTCAACCACCAATCTGGCAGCAGCTATTGCCGGCCAGTCAAATCTGACTAGTGGAAACTCCACAACGCTGGCAACTGCAGCAACAATACTCGGGGGGAATTGCGCGAGCGTGTTGGCGAGCCTTCCCCAGGAAATCTCGGCGAATCCTGATTTTAGTCCCGAACTTTACCTTGGCGACGTGATTGATTCAGGTGCCTCCAGTGTTTTGGCTGCAACGTCCGGCGTAACCTTCGCTTTGGAAGGGATCATCGCCGAAAGCGGCAGGAATACTGCTTCGAGTTCTGTTTCAGCAAACCCGGCCAGCGTATTCGGAGATAGCGCAGTTTCAGTTGACGCGAAAGGCAATATCACTTCTACAGACAATAAGGTAAGTGGTTCACTGACGGGTAATTTCATTACATTGACAGTCACTAATGGTTCTCAACATTACAGCATCAGAGGCAAGATTGGTGTTGTTCAATCAGCCCTCATTTCCGGGGGAGCCGCGTACTCTATTCAAGGCGGGGGTACCAATACCGCATCGAATGTGTTGACCAACTTTGCTGCGGTTCTCTCAACTTCGGGGGTTGCACCGATCTGGAACGGTATTACGCCGCCAGCAACGGCAACAGCCAATTGCGCGGCAGGCGCATTCCCTGTGCGTCTGGAGTCTTATGGTTCCGAAATCGGCGGCGGAAATCTCAGCGAATGCGTCGTACCAAGTGCAACAGGATGGACAGTGAGCGCAGGGACAAATCCTTCTTACCATGGAAACAACATTGTCTCGGCAACACCATCGAGCCTGAGCGCACCGTCATGGATTGAAGTTTCAGCAGACTCGCCATTTATATTGGCTGCAACAGCAAGCTATACAAACAATGGAACCACAACAACAGGCTCAACGTATTACGTCCTGGGGACAACGACTATAGTGTTTGCCAGCAGTGCCGCAAACAACCTGTTTAGCATTCATGGCAACTCGCTTACTCGGTTGTCGGAGTCTGATGTAGATGCTATTTCAGGTGTAGGAATCGGTGGAATCGGGGGAAACAATCGGTATCATTGATTAGTAAAACTTGTACATCCACAGCAGAACACCGATAAAAACTCATTGTCTTGTTGTGGAGTGCTGAAACATAGAAAGAGGCTGTCGCTGGAAAACCAGATTCAAGATATTTGAATTGTTGCTATATGGTAATTCACAACTTAATCGAGTCTTATTGCTAGCGAATCGGCTTAATTCTGCTTAACGAAATCTACCAATTAATCGACGTGTTGAGTATTCTTCGACCATCATAATATTATGATGGTCAATAATGTGCGAAATGTGAATTGTGTCAATTAGTACCAGCCTTCGTGGATAATTTTTTCTGAAAATATACCGTCATGAAACATAAAAATACTGGGATTCTTTCTAAAATAACTTGGGGCGTCACGACGTCTTCAATATTAGTTGCTTCCTTGATTTACCTCGCTTTAAAGTAGAAATGAAATATTTGAGAATCGGATTAGGTTATAAGGACAGATTACGATGATAACTTGCGTATGCACGTTAAATTTCAATTTTGATTAACAATTCTTATTCACTCAAAATTTTCAGAAGCTGCCCAATTCCATCTACGTGAAATGCCCGAATACCAAGACGATTGGCCGAGCGAATATTCCCAGCCGAGTCGTCGAAGAAATAGACAGCCGATGGCTCAACATCACATACAGCAAGTGTTCTGATAAATGCTTCATCGTCGGGTTTGATTGCCCCGAGTTGATGCGAAGAAATGGCAATATCGAAATCGTCCTTGAAGCCATCGAACTTTTTCCAATGCAAGACGTTGGAGTTGCTGAGGCAGCCAACGCGGTATCGCTGGCGCAGAAAGTAGAGTGCTTCGCGAGCATCGGGGTAGAACCCTATTGGCCATGATGTGAATTTCTCCAGAAAATCGTCTGGTGCGAGGCTGATGTCCCACTCGGCAATGAATGACACAGAAAATTCGATGGGTGAAATCTCTCCAAGCTCAAAACGCCGCACAGCAGAAGAATCCAGCCCTTTGTTTTTGAGCGCATGGGCATCCAGAGGCGCAGGCAACAGGCATTTAAGGCTATCGAATGTAGAGTTCTCGATTAGGACACCGCCCAGATCGAACAGCAGGAGTGAGGGCTTAAGCATCTAAGACCTGCAACGTTGCTGCAGGAAAGATATTTTCATAGGCGAATCGTGCCGCAAATCAAACTGGATCGCAACTTTGATCATTTAATATTTAGAGTAGGCATGGACGGTTAATGTCTTGGGGATGCCTTGATAAATGGCTCTCAACGCTCGCATTTATGCACGCCCAAACAAGATACCGAAAATTGTGCTAATTATGATGATCGGGCTTCCAGTCTTTTGCGCAAATCTTGAGGTAATATGCCTCTGAATTTGGCAGAAATGAGGGCTTCATGTTTGCTCCACCATATACCTGCCCCTATCAGAGAAAAACCCAGGAGTGTCAGCACAACCATGAAGGAGAAGCTATTGGCAAACATATGCCACGACAAGTCTCCCAATACCAGCATGATGCCGATGCCGCCAAATACGGTAAAGGTTCTTCGTGCCAACACTGTGCCGATAAATATCAAACCAAAATGTAGCGCCAGATAAACAAGCTTGCCTGACAATTGGCCCGACCCCATCATGGACAATGCACCGCAAAATGTCAGCAAACCAAACAGGTATAGCCAAAAAGCATAATCTCTTGAAGTCTTCGAGCGCAGATCGACAACGAGTGCAACCAGCAGCATGCACAAACCGAACACAAGGCTTATTGTTTTGCGAAATTCCCACGATTCAGAACCAAACATATCCGCTTGCATGATCAGGGCAGGCACAATGTCCATACCCATGTACCACAATGTCACAGCAATAGGCAGCACCAAAACAGGATAGCGAAACCGTCTTAACATCAACACTCCAACGAAGAGTGTAGATAATTCCATGACAAGCCAGCGCCAATCGATCCACATGTGGTAGTCGCGATAGTGTTCTGTGTCACCACTCTCCGACCAAAATCCCAATATATGCTGCAACGCAAACACAGTTAGCGGTGTCAGCGCAATCGCCAAGGTGGCAAACAAACTGGCAGGCACGCCTAATCCGCGTTTTTCAAACCAAATCGCGGCAACCGTTGCGCATGCGGCATAAATGAGTGAAATCACCAGTAGGACTTGCATACCCATGGACTCTACCGCCAAAGTGGCAAACAACGATGCCGCACTTATCGCCAGTAATCCACCCAGGTAATACAAAACATGGGTACCATTAAATTTTGGAGCATCTCTCGTTACAGACTGAGTATGACGTTGCCTTAAAAAAACCAATAATGGCTCGATCTGGGCGTGTTGCAATATTCCATGTTCAGCAGCAGCGAGTAGGTCATCGCGTTGAATAGGCATTGATTTTCCCATGTTGATTCTTGTACTACGCTCAGTATAACGCCATACCTATTGTTTTGAACTCTCCGATGGCACAAATTGAGCTTTTGATCAGTTGCGCGAGATATTGTTGCAGACCTAAAGTGATGAGATTATCCTTGCAGCATGGCAACATCATTGGTAGAAATGTGACGCTGAAGAATAAACCCGGTACGCGAGAGAACAAGTCGCATTTGGAATTATTTAATTGTGGTGATGGAGTGACAACACTCGCAATCTGATATTTTGGATGTTCCATAATTGCGGCTCACCACAGGCAGAAAATGTTATGGGTTGTCAGACGTCAACCCTCGAATACGTAGCCATGATGATACCTCAACCCTGTGCGGGCTAGCGTCTGACAACCCTTAACAAAAGCAGCCGGATGCATTCTTAAGTACTGGACAAAAAAAGGCCCTGCTCATCTTGCTACAGGGCCTTATGTTTTCATTCTCAATTTTCTTATTGTTTTGCCAATTTTATTGTTTTACCGGCTTCACATTCCAAATCTCTTTGGCATACTGTGCAATAGTTCGATCACTGGAAAACTTCCCCATGTTGGCCACATTGAGAACCGCCTTTGTCACCCATTGCGCCTGATTCTTGTAAGCAGCCTCAACTTCGCTTTGACAAGCGATATAAGAGGCATAGTCTGCCAGCAACAAATATTTATCTCCGTATTGCAAAAGGTTATCCAAAATAGGTTTGAAACGATCCGGCTGTTCGGGAGAGAAGAATCCGGAGCCGATCATGTTTAACACTTCGCGAAGCTCTGCATTTGAATTGTAATAGTCCCACGGCTGATAACCTTTGGTAAGCAGGCTGTCCACTTCGTCTGTAGTCAATCCGAAGATAAAGATATTATCCTCTCCGACTTCTTCTCCTATTTCAACATTTGCCCCGTCCAGCGTACCTATCGTCAGCGCGCCATTCAATGCCAATTTCATATTACCCGTGCCGGAAGCCTCGGTACCGGCAGTTGAAATCTGCTCGGACAGATCAGCCGCGGGCACGATAAACTCGGCGGTCGAAACATCGTAATTCGGTATAAATGCTACTTTCAGAAGCCCTCTCACTTGCGGATCGTTGTTGACCGTATCGGCCACATCATTAATGAGCTTGATGATAAGTTTTGCCACTGCATAGCCCGGTGCGGCTTTACCGCCAAATATCACCGTGCGCGGCACGCACGTCTCTCCGCGTCGTACCCGGTTATACAGGGTGATAATGTGCAGCACATTAAGCAGTTGCCGTTTGTATTCATGTATACGTTTTATTTGCACATCAAAGAGTGAATCAACATTCACCTCCAGATTGAGCTTCTGCTTAATCAACCCGGCAAGACGAACCTTATTTGCCCGCTTAATATTCGCGAATTGTTTGCAAAATTCCGCCTCTTTCGCCAGTGGAATTAATTTTTTTAACAGGCTCAAGTCTTTAATCCAGTCCTTGCCAATTTGGGAAGAAATCAATTCCGCCAAAGGCGTATTTGCCTGATTCAGCCAGCGGCGCGGTGTGATTCCATTTGTCATATTGATGATTTTGCCCGGATAAAAACGGTCAAAATCTGCAAATATAGTCTGCTTCATCAGCCGGGTATGAATCGCGGCAACCCCGTTTACACGATGACTGCCAACTATTGCCAAATGCGCCATGCGCACCCGTTTGCCACCCTCTTCCGAAATAATCGACATGCGGCGCAGAAGATCGTTATCACCGGGAAATTGATGTCTTACATCAGTCAAAAAGCGGCTGTTAATTTCGTAGATAATCTTCAAATGACGCGGAAGTATCTGTTCAAACATTGCAACAGGCCAAGTTTCCAAAGCTTCCGGCATCAGAGTGTGGTTGGTATAAGAGAAAGTGCGCACGGTAATATCCCACGCCTTTTCCCAGGGAACCTGATGCTGGTCAACCATTATTCTCATCAGCTCGGCAATCGAAATTGCCGGGTGGGTATCGTTCAACTGGATCGCAACCTTGTCCGGTAACGCATCAAAAGTTTGATGGTCTTTGTGGTAACGACTCAGAATATCCTGCAAGGATGCGCAGGTGAAAAAATATTGTTGCTTCAAGCGCAATTCGTGTCCCATCTGCGTGGAGTCGTCCGGATAAAGCACTTTGGACAGGTTTTCAGAACGGTCTTTATCCTCCACAGATTTAATGTAATCTCCGCGATTAAAATAGGCCAGATCAAAATCGCGCGATGACTTTGCCGCCCACAGGCGCATGTTGTTCACGGTACGGGTACCATAGCCGGGAATAGGGGTGTCGTGCGCCATTGCCATCACATCGTCGGTATCCATCCACTGAAAGTGGCTGGCGCCAGTCTCGTCCGTGTATGAAGCCACGCGACCATGAAATTTCACCTGATATAAAACCTCGGGACGCGGAAATTCCCACGGGTTACCGTAGCGCAGCCAGTTATCGGGGTGTTCAACTTGCCTGCCATTTTCAATATGCTGCTGGAACATGCCATATTCATATCGAATACCGTATCCATAGCCCGGCAAATCAAGGGACGCCATCGAATCAAGAAAACATGCGGCCAATCGACCAAGTCCCCCGTTTCCAAGTGCCGCATCAAATTCAACATCTCTAATTTTTTCCAGTTTCACGGCCAATTCTTCGAGTGCTTTACGCATTGGCTTGTCCAGATCCAAATTATGCAAACTGTTCATCAACGACCGTCCCATCAAAAATTCCATGGAAAAATAGTAGATGCGTTTGGCGTCATTGTCGTAATAACCACGCATGGTTTCCATCCAGCGGTCGATCAGATGATCCCGCACAACCAGCGCCGCTGAAATAAACCAATCACGCTCGGTTGCGGTAATCGAATCTTTCCCCACTGCATAGGTCAAACGTTCTGAAAGTGAATTGATGATTGAGGTTACATCGATTGCCTTTTCAACATGCCTTACCGCGATTTTTTTTGAGTTGACTGACATTCTTCATTACTCCATGGTTAGAAAAAGTAAAAATTACTTTAATTTTGCTAATTTTTGAGCAAACAAACTTGCCCCCAACAATCCAACATTTGAGTTCTTAATAATCGACAAAGGAAAGCTCGCCAACAATTCCCCGAAGCGTCCTTTATCCAAATAATTATCCATAAATCCACCTTGCTGAACTTCTCTTGCAATCTTCGCCGCAATTCCTCCGGACACATAAATACCACCGCGCGGCAAAGCGGCGAGTGCAACATTACCCACAAACGCGCCATAAATCTGTATGAATATTTCCAGGGACTGAAGCGCAATGTTTTCCCTCTTTGCAATTGCAAAACCCGCAATCGCGGCTGCGGCATCACCATTGCTCATTGCAGCATTTAATTCCGGCGACGGAGTGACACATTTGCAATCGCGTAAAAATTCAAATATGGCAACAAGTCCGGGGCCGGAGACAATGCGCTCGTATGACACATGACCGTGACGTTGTTGCAAATACTTTAACAACTCATATTGCAATTCATTAACCGGGGCAAAATCAATGTGTCCACCTTCGGATGGATGCACCGCATAGCCATCGTCAGCCCATGATAGCCAAGCTACCCCCAGGCCGGTTCCGGCACCGACAACAATACGTGTTCCTCGTGCCTGGGGTGTGCCCTGCTGCAAGGTAATCAGGTCGTCCGCTTCCAACGCCGCGATACCAAATCCAATTGCTTCAAAATCATTAATAAGCGCTACGTGAGATAGATGGAATCGTGCCGCAAGAAGATCCGCATCGACCTCCCAGGGCAAGTTAGTGAGCTTTGCTTTTCGTCCGGCTACAGGCCCGGCTAAAGCCAAACAAGCGGATGAGACATCTTGAGTTCCGGCTTCTTGCAAAAATACTTCCACTATCTGTGCCAATCCGGCGAAGTCGGCACTGGGATAGGATTTGCACAGCAAGGGAGCTCGCTCCTGATCTGCATTGAACACCTGCAATAAAGTCTTCGTACCGCCGATATCGCCAGCCAATAAGTAACTCATATGATTAATACGCCTGTGTGTCGGCACCTTCCGGACTCAAGGAGTGGCGCCAAAACTGATCGTCCCCGTCAAACAGGCGATAGGTACCGCGCGGCCCCCAAGTGCCAGCCTGGTAACCGTTTATGAATTCCCGTTCCATCGACCATACCTTGAGTATCGGGTCAACCACACGCCACGCGGCTTCCACTTCATCAATACGCAAGAACAGCGAATGATCGCCCTGCATCACATCCAGCAACAAACCCGCATAGGCATCGAAATCCTCATCCCCCTCCTTGCGATAAGTCGCATCCAGACTGATCGTGCGGGTGTTTAAATCCAGGCCGGGCACTTTGACCTGCATTTCCATTTTCAAACAATCATTCGGTTGAATACCCAGCATGATCCAGTTTGGCTGCGACGGCCCCTGCCGCGTGTTTCGCATCATATCCTGGGGTGGATTCTTGAAACGAATACAAACGGCCGAACTGTTTTCTGCCATGCGCTTGCCGGTACGCAGGTAAAACGGCACGCCTGCCCAACGCCAGTTATCTACAAACAATTTTACAGCAGCATAAGTTTCCGTAGTGCTGCCTTGTGGCACATCCGCTTCTTCCAGATAACCCGGAACTGATTGACCATTAACAGTACCGGCCGTGTATTGCGCACGGAATGAATGAGCATGCACAGAGTTTTGTGTAATCGGACGAATCGCTTTCAATACTTTCACTTTCTCGTCGCGCAAATGTTCCGCCGACATAGTCACGGGTGGCTCCATCGCAACCAGCGCCATCAACTGCAACAGATGACTTTGAATCATATCGCGCAAGGCTCCGGAACTTTCATAATAGCCGCCTCGCCCGCCCACCCCCTGAGTCTCGGATTGGGTTATTTGCACATGATCGATATAGTGGTGATTCCACAATGGCTCCAGCAGAATGTTTGCGAAGCGGAACACCATCACATTCTGTACCGTACCTTTGCCGAGGTAATGGTCGATACGATATATTTGCGGCTCGTTCAAATGACGGTACAAACTGGATTGAAGCGTTTGAGCACTGAGCAAATCGTAACCAAAAGGCTTCTCAATCACCACGCGACGCCACCCGTTTTTCTCGGCGAGCAACCCCTGATTTCCAAGATTGTCGATGAAGACCGAAAACTCGGAAGGAGGAACGGCCATATAGAAAACCACATTACGAAAGAACACGGGATTATCTTCCAGCGTTTCTTTTAATTTTCTATAGGAGTCTTTATCGTCGGGAGGATTGGAATGATATTGCAAACGCTGACTGAAGCGCTCAAATACAGCCGGCTCGAATCCCTGCGGGTATTTCGCTTTAAGCATTGTGATAACTTGCTCAATCCACTGTTCGCGACTTTTTACCGCCCGGCTCACGGCCAGAATCACCATTTGCGCAGGCAACCGATTTGCCTTCTCAAGGTCAAATAATGACGGAATCAACTTGAGACGAACCAGATTCCCGCCGGCTCCAAAAATGACCAAGGTACACGGATCAAGAGTTTTCATCACTTGTCTCCGCTCAGTTCAGTTTAATAGCATGGCCGCCGAAAGCATTACGCATAGTGGAAAGCAGACGGTAACCGTAACCGGATTGGTTTTGGCTGTTGAAGCGCATCTGTAACGCCAATGTTAGCACTGGCGCAGCCACGCCCTGATCTATCGATTCGATCACCGTCCAGCGACCCTCGCCAGAATCCGGCACGAAGGGAGCAATGTTCAGTAATTGTTGATCGGACTTCAACGCTTCCGCGGTTAAATCGAGCAACCAACTGCGCACGACCGAACTGTGGCGCCACAACTCGGTGATCTGCGCCAAATCCAAATTAAATTCTTTTTTGCCCCGCAGCAAATCCAGCCCTTCGGCGAAGGACTGCATCATGCCGTACTCAATACCGTTGTGTATCATCTTGGTGAAGTGACCGGAACCTACCGGCCCGACATGCGCCCAGCCTCTGTCTGCCGCGGGTGCGAGTGCTTGCAAAATCGGTGTCACGGTCTTTGCCACGGCTTCGGTAGCCCCCACCATCAGACAGTAGCCATTCTCCAACCCCCAAATTCCACCGGAGGTGCCTGAGTCCATAAAACCTATACCCTGCTCCGCCAGCAACGCCCCGCGTCGCTGGCTATCGTGGTAATTTGAATTGCCGCCATCCACAATGATGTCGCCTTTTTGCAAAAGGGGGATCAGGGCATGAATTTGCTGTTCGGTGGGTTCGCCACTGGGCAACATCAACCACACAATGCGCGGACCGGATAATTTGGATATCGCATCTTCGACCGAACTAGCGGGAAGCATGCCGGCTTCCCTGGCAAGTTGAGACACCACTTCGCTCGCCCGGTCAAAGCCCACTACTTCGATATTCCCACGACGCAAGCGACGCACCATATTACCGCCCATCTTACCCAAACCGATCATCGCCATTCGCATTGCTTTTCCCCTTAAAATAATCCTTAGACCGAAAAAACTGCTCAACCAAGCCTCGTCGCCGTAGAATCATACTCGATACCACTATTTTATTGGACGATTCTTATGACTGTGTTACACCCTAAAGAACTCCCGCAAATTTGCCGTTGGCACAGTTTTGAAAACACGACCAATCTTGAACAAGCCGCCGTGGCTGAAATTGTAAACGCTGCCCGGCAGGCAATTAGTGATCGTGGCGCATTTCACATCGTATTGGCAGGCGGCACGACCCCCAAAAAAATTTATGAAGCACTGCGCAATGCTAAAACTGCGTGGAGTTCATGGCATGTCTATTACGGCGATGAGCGATGCCTGCCAAGCGAACATGCAGATCGCAATAGTCGCATGGCCTCACTGGCCTGGCTGGACCACGTCTCAATTCCTCCTGAACAAATCCATCCTATTCCAACTGAACAAGGTATCTCCATCGCGGCTGAAAAATATGCTCAAATAGTAAACAATGTAAAAACATTTGATCTGGTTCTTCTTGGGCTTGGCGAAGATGGACACACCGCAAGTTTATTCCCATATCAAGAAAAAGGATATTCACCCGATGCTCCTGCCACATTAATTGTTTTGAATGCGCCGAAACCGCCCCCCCAACGCATCTCACTCAGTGCCCGCCGCTTGAGCGAAACGCTGCAACTCATTTTCCTGGTCACGGGAAGCAGCAAAGCACAGGCAGTCAGCGATTGGCGTTCAGGAGTACCCATTCCGGCAGCATGGGTCAAGCCTGAGAATGGAGTAGATATTTATATTGAGCACGCCCTGCTTGCCCCCTCTAAATTAATATAGAATATGCACAGTTTCCTTTTCTGTGAAAGGAAGTAACCATTACTTAATGGGTAAAAAACCCGGTTGCAAAAGGCAGTCTTTACTGTGCGTAAAACAAAATTACAATTTCATGAAAGCCCGGAAATTGTAGCGTTATTCTGGCATATTTTTGAATGAAGAATTGGTGGTACTCGCTCGGCATTGCAAGCAAACTCAACATACCCATTCAGTTGATGTTAATTGTTGTGCTGTCCTTCGCACATTTCTGGGTAATGGGGCTCATCAAAGAAGAAATGCTTGACGGGGCAAAAAGACGCGCCTCGGTGTCAGCCGATGGTGTGATCAACGGCATGAATATGTTAATGGTTACCGGCAGTATCTCCGATCCGGCAAACCGCCAGCTTTTCATCAGGAAGATGGGCGCTTCAGAGGGTGTGAAAGAGCTGCGTATCATTCGCGCGAAACAGGTGCAGGACCAGTTTGGCCCCGGCCTGCCGGAAGAACAAGCCAGAGACGAGATGGATCGCAATGCGATAACATCCAAACAAACCCAGTTCGCATTAATTCAAGATGGAAGTGTGCCCGTATTGCGCACAGTAAAGCCCTTTATTGTGAGCACTAATTTTCGCGGCACAAACTGTCTGGCATGCCATCATGTTGAAGTCGGCTCTGTAAATGGTGCGGCCAGCATCACTATCGACATGACTGATGATTTTAACGCGGTCCAGCAAACCAGATTTTTTCTCATCGTCGGGCAGCTTGTGCTGCAAATTCTGTTGTTTTTCTCAATCAGTTGGCTTATTCGCAGGTTTGGTCGTCCCCTTTATAAACTGCAATCGGCAATGGAGGCCATGCAAATTAGCGGCAGTATGGAACAATTTCACCCGATTGAGTTGGATCATGACGGACAAGATGAGTTGGGGAAACTAACCCAGTCATTTAATCGGATGTCAGAAGCTTTATACGACTCTGAAAAATCAATGAAGTTGGCCTCTTCCATATATCTGTCAAACGCTGATGCTATTGTGGTAACCGATGAGAAAAACCTTATCGTCGATGTAAATCCGGCTTTCACCAACATCACCGGCCACGCCAGAGAAGAAGTCATTGGAAAAGACCCCAAAATCATGAAATCCGGGCGTCATAACAAAGAGTTTTACAAGAAGATGTGGGAGTCTATTAATACCCAAGGCCACTGGCAAGGAGAGATTTGGGATAGACACAAAGATGGCAGCCTATATGTAAAAGCAACCAATATTGTTGTGCTTCATCACAAGGATGGCACAGTATATCGCTATGTCGCTCAATTCTCTGATATTACGGATCAGAAAGAAAAAGACGAACTAATCCATTGGCAGGCCAATTATGACCCACTAACCAACCTTCCCAACCGTCGGCTTTTCCATGATCGATTGGGGCAGGCTATCAAGATGGCTCATCGCACAAAATTCCCGGTCGGGTTACTGTTTATCGATCTGGATCACTTTAAAGAAATTAACGATGCCTTGGGACATGCCGTCGGTGATGCCTTGTTAATGGAGGCAGCCACTCGCATTGGCAGTTGCCTGCGGGAAGCAGATACCGTTTCACGTCTGGGTGGGGATGAGTTTACTGTAATCCTGCCCGAAATTGGTGATAAAGCTCAGGCAATGCGAATCGCGCAAAAGATCGTTGGCGAAATGGCCAGTCCATTTTTCTTTGTCAATAATGAGAACGCATATCACATTTCAGCAAGTGTTGGCATTGCGGCTTATCCGGAAGATGCAAGTACGGTGGAGTCATTGCTACGGTGTGCGGATAAAGCAATGTATTCTGCCAAATCAAAAGGACGAAATTGTTTTGTATGCTACTCTGAATTGAAAGAATAAACGAATTCACGACTTCAAAGATCGTTTTATAACTCAGCCCTGATTTGAGTTTGCACAATATAATTAATTAGAATTTCAATCTGTCCGCAGAACAGCGTCCGTGCACGGCTGTCATTTCATACAACCTTTCCGAGTGTTCGGGTATGACTTGATCCCACGTAAATCGCCATTCCCAATACCCCTCGGCCTTGCCGGGCAAATTCATGCGATGTTCAGAATCCAAACCCAAGACATCCTGGAATGGATGAATTGCAATATCGGCAATCGATTGTGACGCGGCATGAATCAAGTCCCAATTGATTTCCGAGCCATCACTTCCAAGATATTTGCAGGCAAATGTGCGTTCGTGTTGGGAAGCGGTTTTGAACCAGCCGATAGCCGTGTCATTATCGTGCGTGCCGCCATACACGACCGAATTGTATTTGAAATTGTGGGGCAGGTAGGGATTGTCCGAACCACCACCGAAGGCGAATTGAAGAATGCGCATACCGGGAAAATGAAATTGTTCGAGTAGCGCAACTACATCCGGGGTAACAACGCCAAGATCTTCCGCAATGATAGGTAACTTGCCCAATGCTGCCTGTACCGCATTGAATAATTTTTCTCCGGGTCCGGGCATCCATCTGCCGTTGATCGCTGTTTGTTCGGATGCGGGAATTTCCCAATATCCCGCGAATCCCCTAAAATGATCGATGCGGACGATATCCACCAACTCGATTGTTTTCCGTATGCGTTCTATCCACCACGCATACCC
>Ga0182030_10016884_pt1 | contig 14155 bp, 13 predicted proteins | sample 812S3MmetaG_FD_121299 | JGI IMG/M metagenome (GOLD analysis project Ga0182030, IMG submission 121299) | Permafrost microbial communities from Stordalen Mire, Sweden - 812S3M metaG (Illumina Assembly) | ecosystem: Environmental > Terrestrial > Soil > Wetlands > Permafrost | place: Sweden...
ATCACCGGCGAGTCTACTTATCAGGAATTGGCCAGGGGGTTCATGGTCGGTATGCGCTTTCATTCGGCGCCGGTGATCCGAATGTCGGACGCGAAGCGCATTCACCTCGGCCACATCGCACGTGCCGACGGACGTTGGCGAATTTTCGCGTTTGCCGACGGCCAAATGCCGAGCGCTCCATCGTCACGCCTGCGTGCGCTATGCGAATTTCTCGAGCGGTCAGATGACTCGCCGGTTCGCCGCTACACGCCGATTGGAGGTGATATCGACTCGGTGATCGAGCCAATCGCGGTTTGCCAACAAACGCACGGCGAGCTCTCGGTTGCGGGAATCCCGTCGCTGCTGTTGCCTCGTAAGGGTCGCTACCGACTCATCGACTACGAAAAGGTCTATTGCCCCGATGTTAAGCGTGGCGAGGACATCTTCGACCTGCGCGGCATAGACCGCAATCGCGGAGCCCTGATCGTTGTGCGACCCGACCAGTACGTGGCGCATGTGCTGCCGCTTGATGCGCACCAAGAGTTGGCTACTTTCTTTCGGGGTTTCATGCTGCAAGGTTGAGATGAGGAAGCCTAATGTTCATAAAAAACACGTGGTATGTGGCGGCTTGGTCCAACGAAGTTGGCAAAAACTCACTCCTGGCACGCACCATAATTGGCAAGCCCGTCGTCCTGTGGCGAAACGCTGAGGGCAATATCGTGGCGTTCGAAGACCGTTGTCGTCACCGCGGCGCGCCCTTATCGGCGGGACGCCACGAGGGTAATGCAGTTCGCTGCATGTATCACGGGATGCTGTTTGATAGTAAAGGCAAATGTATCGAGATCCCTTCTCAGAAACATATTCCAGCTTGCGCAACCGTTCGGGCCTATGAAGTCGTCGAGCGCTTCAAATGGATCTGGATCTGGATGGGCGATCCGGCCACATCAGATGCGTCGCTCATTCCCGACACTCATTATCTGGATGATCCGGCTTGGCGCGGCACACCCGGGTACATGCATTACGAGGCGAATTATCTGTTGATTGCGGATAATTTGTTGGATTTTTCGCATCTAGCCTTCGTTCACGAAAACACTCTGGGCGGCTCGGCGAAGTATGCGCAGGCGCAACCAACCGTGACGCGCACGGAGCGCGGCATACGCGTAGATCGTTGGTTGATGGACGACGAGCCGGCACCCTTCCTACGTGCATTGAAGACTTGGAAGGGGAATGTGGATCGATGGAATAACTATGATTTTGTGGTGCCGGGAATTTTGTTGATGGATTCGGGAAGCGCTCCCGTAGGGACTGGTGCGCGAGGCGGAAATCGGGTCGATGCGGCGGAATTTTTTGGCTGTCAGGCAATTACTCCAGAAACCGTCAAGACTTCCCACTATTTCTTCCAGCAGTCGCATAATTTCAGTTTGGATGATCCGCAAGTCACCGAAGGCCTTCGCTCGAGCGTATTGGCCGGTTTTATCGAGGATAAGAACATGATCACTGCCCAGCAGCGTGTGCTCGACCTCGATCCGGATTTTCAAATGCTGGGCATGCGAATGGATAGAGGTTTGCGAATGTTCCGATCGCTGGTCGACAAATTGATCAAGAGCGAACGAGAATCTGCTGCGGTCGGAGACCATGGCCCAAAAGTCGTTCGAATATGACAGGACACCCTTGCACCTGGTTATTCTTCGACGTTAGCATCCGGGCAGCCTATACTGCGGCTTGGAATTTGAGATTAAATGGTTTGGTAGAGGGGGGAACCTTGAGAACACAATTATCCAAACTGCCGCGCGGACTATTCTGTGCATTCGCGTTGGGAACCATGGCCAGCACATTGGCGGGCGCTCAGAGCACGCCGAACTCGCAGCCCGCGACCACGCAGTACGCCACTTCGTGGGATGAGTATATGGCGCTGAAAGCTCAGGCTCACGGCGGCACGAAAATGACCTGGGCGAAATTGCCGGACTGGACCGGGGTATGGAGCCGCCAGGCCAGCGCAGGTGTGAGATTCGATCCGCTGCAAAAATCCATGGCGGAGACCACGGCTGTGTTGACGCCGGCGTACAAGGCACTGCACGCGAAGAAAGTCGCGGACTTCAAAAAGGGCGTCGAATGGGATCAGCTGAGTTTCTGTCTACCGGCCGGATACCCACGTTGGCTGACTGAGCCGTTCCTTCGCGAATTCGTGCTGCGTCCCGAGGAAAGCTGGTTGATCAATGAGCAACTGGAAGAAATCCGCCGAATTTACACCGACGGGCGCGGGCACATCGATCCTGCGGATGCGTATCCCTTGTGGGAGGGTGATTCGGTGGGCTTTTGGAACGGCGACACTTTGGTGGTCCACACCAATAACCTAAAGAAAGGCCAGTACAACAGGTTGCAGCCCGACTACAGCGAAAAGGTCACGACCGTCGAGCAGTGGCGCAAGGTCAATGCAAATCTCATACAGGTTACGGTCGACGTCTACGATCCGGAAAGTCTGGCCAAACCCTGGCATGTCGTAATGGGCTTCGAGCGGGTGACGACGCCTGACCTGCGAATCGCCTATTGGTCCTGCGAGGAGAACAACAACGTTGTGAAGGCGCCCGATGGAAACACACAATTTGTGCTCCCGGGAGAGAAGGGTTACAAAGATCCGAACACTCTCCAGGACTCACTTTCGGAGGGCGCCGTTCCAGAAGGAAAGAAGTGACTGGCAGAATAGCCCGGTATGAATTCAGGAGTACGCATGAAAAGTCTTGTTGCACGAACGATGGCCGGTATTGCGGCCGTTTTGGCGGTATCGGCAGCGGTGGCGCATCACTCCGCCGCGATGTTCGATATGGAAAAAGAAATTACCATCAACGGTACTGTTAAGGATTTTCAATACACCAATCCGCACTCGTGGTTGATCGTGGTGGCATCTGGGGCGGATGGCAAAGAGACCCTGTGGAGTTTCGAGACGGAGGGCCCGAGCACTCTGGAACGTGCCGGCATCAAACGATCCTCGCTGCAAGCTGGGGATAAGGTCTCGGTCAAGACTCACCCCATGAAGGACGGCCGCACCGCGGGCCTGTGGCTAATGCTTACCAAGAGCGACGGTACCGTGCTGCAGCCGCGCGGCGCTCCGCCCCCGACCAAGCCCTAGCGACTAAACGGGGTTCATGTACCGCGATTTCAAGCAAATCGGGGCATTGCCGATGCATTAACGTTAAAAAAACGTCTTGGAACCGTCAATTACATGACTTTGAGGTTTGAGACCCCCAACCTACCTGTCGCTGACCGGGAGGTTTGAGTCAATGCAGGTGTGGATTGGGATTTGTTTTGCGGTGCTGTTGCTGCCGGCCTTGGTATATGACGGCCGTCGAGACGCGCATTTATTGGCCATTGATGCAGATACCCTAGTGCTGCATCCCGATCTAACGCGATATGCCGTGAGAGCGGGGGCGGGAGAATTTGCCGCCCACTGCGCACAGTGTCACGGCAGCGATGCAATCGGCGATCCAGCGCGCGGCGTACCCAATTTGACGGATGACGATTGGCTCTACGGAATGGGGGAAGTCAGCGACATAGAGCGGGTCATCACCTATGGCATCCGTTCGGATAATCCCAAGGCTTGGAATTTGGCGCGCATGCCGGCCTATGGCACGCTCCATCCGAGCGTCAACAAGAACATAACTCCGCTGGACCCCGGCCAAATCCGCGATGTCATCGAATACCTGTACTACCTGCAGGGACGCTCGCGAGACCAGGATGCCGTCGCGCGCGGTGCAGCAGTCTATAGCAATGGCGGCGGCTGCTTCGACTGTCATTCCATAGACGGGCGGGGTGACTCCGCGATCGGAGCTCCGAATTTGATCGACAAGGTAAACCTGTATGGCGACGGCAGCCGCGAGGCCTTAGCCGACTCAATATCCAACGGCAGGCAGGGAGTTTGTCCGGGCTGGATCGGCAAAATCAGTCCGGCCGCAATACGCGTCATGGCGCTTTACGTTTACTCCCTCTCACATCCGGCCGCAGCGAAAGCATACTAATGGCCATCTTTTCCGGGCTGTCTTGATATGAAAGGTTGGCGCGACGCCTCGACCCCGCATATGGCTCGCTCGCTGATACTGATGTCGGCGGGCGCCGCAGTTGGTCTGGGACTGGCGGGTTATGGGCTGTTTACGGCGCGCGGCACTTCAACCTTGCATGTTCCACCGGAGGATGTTGCGCTCGTCAATCAGCAGCCAATATCCCGGGTGGATTTTTTGGCGCAGCTTCAAAGTCTGTATGGCGTTGATTTGCAGCATGCCTCGCCGACCGAACGCGAGAAAGTGCTCGACGATATGATTCGCGAAGAATTGTTCGTTCAGCGCGGCAAGGAGCTGGATGTCGCGTCCACGGATGTCGATGTGCGCAATGCGATGGTGAATGCCGTCGAACTGGAAATCGCCGCCGACGCGTTGTCCTCGGCGCCGACAGAGGCCCAGTTAAACCGCTACTATCAGGAACACGCCGAGCGCTATGCCAAGGAAGGCATCATGACGCTGCAAGACTATGTATTCCCGCTGGGTCAATTCGACTCGGCTACCGCCGCCTCCGCAGCCTTCGGCGCGACGCCGCCCACGGCCGAGACCGCGGCGCGCTTCAACGGTAAAGCTTCCGCCAAAATGGGCGACGAGCAGTTTTATTTTGCGGCCAAGATCCACTTGGGCGACAAGCTGTTCGACATAGCCCGTACCATGGCGGATCGCAGCACATCCGCGCCAGTGAGCATGCCTGACGGCATTCACGTGCTGTACATGCTCAAAAACATAAAGCCCTTTCCGCTGCAATACGCCGAGGCGCGCGACCGGGTTTTGAACGACTACCGTAACGCTTCAATCTCGCACCTGCGACTCGGCGACGAAGCATTCTTGCGCAAACGGGCCAATGTGTTGATTGCCGACGATTTGCGCTGATGCCGAAAATACTCCTCGGCATGCTCGCGCTTGCCTGCTGTATCGCCGGCCGCGCGGATGCGCACACCCGCAGCGAGTCGCACTCGCTCTGGGAAATCAATGGCGCCCGGGTGGATCTGGTGATGACTATTCCGACCATCGAAGCAGACCGCCTCGCAAAGAACGGGGTTGCACCGTCGGATGAAACGCTGAAGGCTTACTTGGTGGATCACATGTATCCGATGGCGGAGGGCAAGCGCTGCGACGTAGTGCCGCCGGTCGAGACGCTATCCGCCGCACCGGGTTATCGCAAGTACGACCTGACCTTCAACTGCAGCAGCGCAAATAATCTGCAGATCGTTTCTTCCGCTTTTGTCGAATTGATTGCGAGCCATACCAACTTCGCGCAAGTTCAAAACGTAGCGACCGGCGAATTCACCGAACAACTGCTGACGCTCGAACATGAAAAAGTCGAGGTTACCGGCGGCGCCGGCAGCCGGCTGAAAACAGCGAGATTTTTCGAATTCATACAAATGGGCATGATGCACATATTCACTGGCGTGGATCACATGTCCTTTTTGTTGGGACTGGTGTTGATATCGCGTCGCTTGCGCGATCTGGTATTCGTGGTTACCGGCTTTACCATTGGCCACAGTTTGACGCTGGCGCTCGCTGTTACCGGCGTGTTGCGTCCGCATGCGGAGTATATCGACGCTCTGGTGGCGCTCACCATCGCGCTCATCGGCGCTGAAAATATCGTGGTTCAAAGTCAAAAATCCAAACTCATCGCGCTCGGGGCAGGCTCGAGTCTGGTGCTGATGGCAATCGTGCGTTGGCTGGGCTTTGGCGATCTGCCAGAGTTGCTGCTGCTCGGCGCGGCGCTTTTCACCACGAATTACCTGATGATTTCCGGCAGCCTGGCCGATGCTGGGCGAGTTCGAATTTTGATCACTTTGGTGTTCGGCTTGATCCATGGTTTTGGTTTCGCAGCTGATCTGCTGCAATTGCAGTTGCCACCGGAGCGATTGGCGGAGTTGCTGGTTGGATTCAATTTGGGGGTCGAAGTGGGACAGCTGACCTTGGTGCTGGCGGCGACGTCATTGGTGCTCCTGTTGCGCCGTTTCAAACTGTTATTGCCCAGACCGATTGTTGTCGACGTTGCCGCGGCATTTCTGGTCGGCCTCGGCGTGTTCTGGTTCGTAAGCCGCAGTTTTGCGTGACGCATTCGTATAGCCGATCGATGAACTCGCGACGACAGTGTGCGACACTAGCATCCGAGGCCACATTTCCGGGGTATCGCATGTCAAGTCGACGTGATTTCGTGCGTATGGGAGCACTCGCGATGGGCACGTTCGCGGCGGGACGAGAAGCTGTCGCGGCCGCGATAACAGCGGCGCAGCCGCACACGCACCATGCGGAAGCAGATCCGCTGTACGCCGTCATCTATGATGAACGGTTTCCGGAGTGTACCGCATTCGCCGCGCGTGCCCGCTCGCGCGGCCAACGCACGGAGGGTTTGGAACGGGGCGATGTGACGCGCCTGTGGTACGACGATCTGTATCATCGCTGGAAGCAAGGTCCGGCCGCCATCGCGGGACTCACGGCGCCGGGCGCCTTATTCGTGTTGGAAACTTTTGGTAACGACGCTGGCCTACGGCTGCAGTTCAGGGCCGAACATCGACAGCACGGGGATCGGGTCGAGCATCGACTGTGCGGCCCTGGCGTGATGCTGCGAAACGCCCTCCCCCTGGAGAGCAGGAGTAGCCGTTGGAGTGCGCACATGGCACAGGTGGTGGGCGGCACGCGGCCCGCGCACTTCGGGCGCGACGAACTGCGTCTGATGACGCGCCTGCCTGGCGCGCCACAAGATGAGCAGAATCTTTTGGTTTCGTGGGTGCTCGCACCGCGGCCGTTCCGATCGAGGGCGACTTGAGGAGCTGATCCGCCTCACTTGATTGGTGGTGGTGCGGGTGGTGCGTTGCCTGGGGTGATGCTGGCGCCCAGATGCTTGCCGTTTGACAGCGTTATGCCCATCAAGCTGCCACCGCGCCTGCCATCTTTGAGCGGATGGGCCACCAGCGTAACTTTGTCGCCGACTCTGACGGTGTCGCGCTTCCAGCCTTCCCGCGACAGACCCAGCACACTCCCGCCTTCGATGCTCCAATGATTGACCTGCCCCTCATCGTCGGCCACATCCATCTCGATCCAGGTATGCGGATTGGTCCACTGAAACTGGGTTACCGTTCCTGTGAGTACGATCTCTCCGATTGGATCGAACATTGCAAACGAATGATGGGCAAGAGCGCTACCGGTCATCACGAGGGCGGCGCTCGAGGCGGTAACAGCAAGAAATTGAGTGCGCATTTAAATTCTGCCTATTATCAATTGTTGGGGCGATACTCTGTTGAATTGGCAACGCACCGAAAATAGCAACGGTATTATGCACCCTGATGCCTAAATCGGGACTGCGGCAATCGAAGTGCTCGAACGAGGGTCACTTGCGCCTGCCAGATGGCCGCTATAGTCTAAGGCTCGCGAGTAAGGGTGAAGAATGTCGACGCGAACGCCGCTAAGCGGCGCGCGTATAAATACAAAGGATCACACCGCATGACCTTGGCTTCGTCGAGATATCTCCTTCTCATGGTCGCTTGCGCGTGGTCATTGGGCGGTATTGCCCAGGAGCCGCCGCCGCCAGCGGAAACGCCCGCGGGTGGCCCGCCGCCGCGAGGCACCGAGTTTGGCTTCGCGGTGTTCGAAAAGAACTGCACGGCGTGCCATGGCAATCCTGCCGTAGAACGCGCACCCTCGCCGGCGCAATTACGGCAATTCACGGCCGAGCGTATCCTCGATGCGCTCACCACAGGTCCGATGAGGGCCGTGGGTGATACCTTGACCGACGTAGAGAGGCGCCAGGTCGCCGTGTCGCTGTCGGGCAAGGCATTGGGGGCGGCGGCATCGGCATCTGCCAGCGACCTGCCGAATCGTTGCGCCGCCAACGCCGACATGCCCGTTCCCAGTGCGCGCAGCGACTGGAACGGGTGGGGCGCCGACTTGGGCAACACGCGCTTTCAGTCCCAAGAGGCTGCGGGACTCGACGCGACGTCGGTGGTTAAACTGAAGCTTAAATGGGTCTTCGGTTTGCCCAATGCCACCTCCTCTTACAGTCAACCCACTATCGTCGCAGGCCGTCTGTTCGTCGGCAGCGATACCGGCTATGTGTATTCCTTGGATGCCAAGACCGGCTGCGTTTATTGGTCGTACCTGTCGCAGGCCGGCGTTCGCAACGCCATGACCCTCGGACCTATACATGGTCACGGCGCTGTGAAGTATGCGGTCTATTACGGTGATCTGAAGGCAAACACGTACGCCCTCGATGCACAGACCGGTAAGTTGCTGTGGGCCCAAAAGGTGGAGCAAAACTATACCGATCGCGTCACCGCATCTCCGGCCTACTTCCGCGGTCGCTTATATGTGCCTGTATCCTCCTGGGAAGAATTCGCGGCTTCCTCGCCGTCGTATCAATGCTGCACTTCCGTGGGCGCGGTCGTCGCTTTGAATGCCGATACGGGAAAACAGATATGGAAGACGTATGTCATTCCCCAGCGGCCCAAGCCCATCCGCAAAAACTCAGCCGGTGTGCAGCAATGGGCGCCCGCAGGCGGCTCCGTATGGAACACGCCAACGATCGATCCAAAGCGCAACGCGCTCTACATCGGCACCGGCGATGCAACCACGTATCCCGCCGCCGTCACGTCCGACGCGGTGCTCGCGATGAACTTGGACACGGGCCGAGTGCTGTGGAGCTACCAGGTCCACAAGAACGATTCGTTCGTGGGTGGATGCCGGGGAGCTTCCCTGCCGGACAATTGCCCCAAAGTCGGAGGGCCCGACTGGGACATCCCCGCGTCGGTCATAATGCGCCGCGTTGCCGATCAAGACTACCTGGTGGTGGGCACCAAGCCCGGCGATATCTTGGCCTTGAACCCGGACAAGAAGGGCGAGCTTTTCTGGCGCAAGAATGTGCGTGGCGGAGAAATCGCCGGCGATAATTTCAAGAACCAGGTGCCTGGCGTTAGTCCGCCGCGGGTTTCTGGCGTGATGTGGGGTTTTTCGGCCGACCCCACCACAGCGTATATCGGCTTGTCGGGCGAGGGCGGCTTGGCTGCCATGCGCATCGTCGATGGCCAACGGGAGTGGCTCAGCGCGCTGGATGTGCCGAAGGACATGCCGGTGTCCAACGGATCTGCCACCAGCGTGATACCTGGCGTCACCTTTCTCGGCGGCTCCGATGGCGTAATCAAGGCAGTGGCCACGCAAGATGGCAGTGTATTGTGGAGGTTCAACACGCATCTAGAATTCGATTCTGTCGACAAGGTGCCAACCCGAGGCGGTTCGATTTCTACGGCGGGTCCGGTGGTCGCGGAAGGTATGGTGTATATCGGCAGCGGCTACGCTGTATTGGGCGGCTCGCCGGGCAATGCGGTGTTGGCATTTGGTATTGACTGAAACGAACATAGCGGCGTAGGGGAACGTGGATGGCACAGATTTTACCGCCCGGATTGACGGCATCCGACTTCGCAAAGGCCCTCGCGGAATTCAAAGCCGCAGTCGGCGAGGATTGGGTGTTTAGCAGCGAGGAAGACCTAGAAACTTACCGCGATCCCTATTCACTGCGTTGGGGTGACCCGGATGAATACCTAGCATCCGCGGCGGTAGCACCCGACACGGTGCCTCAAGTGCAAGCGATCGTACGAACCGCCAACAAGTACCGGATTCCGCTGTATCCCATCTCGACCGGAAAAAATCTTACCTACGGCGCTGCAGCGCCGACGTTCACCGGCAGCGTCGTGCTGGATCTGAAACGCATGAACCGCATTCTCAAGGTGGACGACAAACGCAATTTTGCCTTGCTGGAACCGGGCGTCAGTTATTTCGACCTGTACCGCCACATCCAGGATCACAACCTCAATGTGTGGGTCGACACCCCGGACCCAGGCTGGGGCAGCCCCATTGGCAATGCGCTCGATCATGGCGTGGGCTACACCGCCAGCCCGTTTCGCGACCATTTCGGCTCGCATTGCGGAATGGAGGTGGTGTTGCCGACCGGCGAGGTTATGCGCACCGGCATGGGGGCGCTGCCCACTGCCGACAGTTGGCAGGACTACCGCTACGGGGTCGGCCCCTATGTCGATGGCCTGTTTTCTCAAGCCAATTTCGGCATCGTCACCAAGATGGGATTCTGGTTGTATCCGCGTCCCGAAACCTGGTTCAGCGCTTCGGCCCTGGTACCGCGTTTCGCGGATTTGCAGGGGCTGATCGAGGAGGTCAGTTATCTCGAAGACTCGCACTTGATGACGGGTCAGGCGATTTACAGCAGCCCCGCTGGGCCGGCGCCCGGCGCGGCGGTGAGTGCCGGTCTAACTGCACTCATGGCTCATGGATGGCCCACGCGGGATGACATTGACACCTTCATCAAGAAGCAAGGCGTGCCAGCCTGGCGCGTGAAGCTGCAATTCTACGGTCCCGAGAAGACCGTGCGGGCGAACTGGGAATACGCGCAGGAACGAATTCGCAAGGCAATTCCCGGTGCGACCTTCGAGGAGGGTGAACTGCTCAGGATGCCGCTCACGCCGGAGCAGCAGAAGACCCACCATCTGGTCAACTTCGGCATTCCCAACATGGCCATTTACAGCATGATCGAACGCCGCGAGTCGGATCGCTTCAATCCGCCCCAGGGACACGTTGACTTCCTGTGCATTTTACCGCGGTCCGCCGATGCGATATTCCGTGCGCAGAAGACTCTGTATGACACGCAAAAATCCATGGGTGTTCCTGCCGTGACCACACCCTTCGGCGGTCCCATCACCTGGTACCACCGCGCGTTTTTGATCGGAGCGCCCACAACCGCCAACTATCGTGACGACCGGGAAAAAAACAAGCAGTCGCGAGCGGTATTCGCGGCTTATATCAAGAACATGGCCGCCGCCGGATTCGGCGAATATCGTACCAACTCCGCGATGCAGGATTTGCTGGTTGCGCAATTTTCGTTCAATGATCATGCGCTGCTGCGATTTCAGGAGCGGTTGAAGGATGCCGCGGATCCCAACGGTATTATTTCTCCGGGGCGCTATGGCATCTGGCCCAGGCATCTGCGCAAGGAGAAGAAATGATGAGAACCCTGGTGTTCGTCTTGTCGTGGGCATTTGCCGCGGCAATGATTTCGGTCCCGTTGATCGCCGCCAGCCCCGAACAGGTCGAGCGCGGACAGCACTCGTTTCAGTATTGGTGCGCGACGTGTCACGCGCCCGATGCGCGCGAAGGAGGTCGGTTCTTGCCGGGCACCGCATCGCTCAAAGCCAAGTACCATGACGAAAAGCCCGCGGCTCTCGAGGAGCGCACCGACCTGACGCCTGAATTCACGAAGGCCATCATTCGTCACGGCGTGGCCGGAATGCCATTCTTCCGCAAGACGGAGATCTCGGACCGCCAGATGGAGGATATCGCGGCGTATCTGGCGAGAAACGTGAAATAGCCTCTGCTAGGCTTTCGCGATCGACGCTGGTTCAGTAGGCCACCGAAAATCGCTGGCGCGAATGTCGCCATTGCTCAACGTCATCGACAATTGCCAGCGCGAGATACTTCGGGCCGCGATATGCCGCATCCGGAACGATGCGGCTACCAGGAATCCACGTCGCGTTTTCGTAGGTCGCCATTCATCACACGTGGGGCATAGCCGTTGCAAGTTTGCGGGCGGGAAGGGCACCGGTCATGTAACTTACTGTTCTATTGACTGTTATTTACCGTTAACGAGCGCAGGAAGCGAGTTGGCAAGGATTCTGGTCATGGGTGAGCAAATTGATGATTTAACTATTTTGCGTCAGCAGGCAGAGCTCATTCGCGCTAGTGGCATCTTAGGACATTCGCGCCTCATTCGGCTATTCAATTTTCTGGTCGAATGCACCGCCGCTGGCAGCGCGCCAAAAGAGGCTGTCATTGCCGCGGACGTGTTCGGTAAGACGACGGCGTTCGACGTGTCTCAAGACTCCATCGTGCGGGTCTACATTCACAATCTGCGTCGCAAGCTCGATCAATACTATTCGGCGGCCGGAAAGGCTGAGCCTGTGCGCTTGGTGCTCCCCAAAGGCGAGTACCGTCTCGCCGTAGCGCGGCTCGAGTTGCCGCCGGCGGTGCAGAACTCCGGAGCCCGGCACGGTTCGTCTCGCGGGTCCCGCGTGGGCATCGCGCTGGCATTGGCGACGTTGGTGTGCATTGTCTTGGGGGGCGTGGCGTATGTCTACGGGCCTCGCAGTCCGATGCAGGTCGTTCGAGGCAGTGCCGCTTGGGTGCGGCTGCTGCAAAATGACAAGCCCATCGTCGTGGTAATCGGGGATTACTACATCTTCGGCGACACTGAGCAGACAACCGACGTAAAGCGGTTGATACGCGAGTTCTCCATCAATTCGAAGGATGATCTTGATCAATTTCTGCAGCAGCACCCCGATCAGGCCGATCATTTCATGGATGTGGGACTGGGTTATCTGCCGACCTCCAGCGCTTTTGCCCTCGCTGACATCATGCCGGTGCTGGCTTCCGGCGAGAAAGGCCGCGTACGCGTGGTGCTCATGTCTGCGCTGAATCCAAGCGATATCAAATCTGCCAATATCGTGTATGTCGGGCTGATGAGTGGACTTGGCGCCCTGCAGAAGTTGGTCTTCGCGGGGTCGCGATTTCGAGTGGGCGAGTCCTATGATGAACTCATCGACGAGAAGACCGATCATCACTATTTCAGTGGCGCCAGCCAATATGCAGGCGAACCCAAAGGGGCGGGCACCCAATTCGGTTACCACGACTACGGATTTTTCTCCACCTTCTCGGGCCTTGGCGGCAATCAGATCGTCGTCATCGCGGGAACGCAGGATGAGGGCCTCAGGGAAATGGCGGAAGTCGTGACGGACCCCGCACGCCTGAAACAGCTCGACAATCAAGCCGCGGGCAAGCGGGACTTCGAAGCGTTATACGAGGTATTGGGGATGGACAGCCTCGATCTGAATGGGAAACTCATCGTGGCGTCGCCGCTGAATCCCAACACCATTTGGAGCCCCCGATAGCCAATACAGAATGTAAAATTGCCGCCATCGCCGGCGGTACGCGGAGCTGACTGTGAGCCTCTATTACACGCAGAAAATTTTATACAATTTGAATCGCGACCCCGAAATCCAACGCAGATTTCGCGAGGATCGCGACGCGTTGTTTTGCGAGTATCAGTTGAGCGCTGAGGAAATTACGGCGCTGAACGATGCGGACATTGGTCTGCTGTACGTACTTGGCGTCAACGGCCAGATTTTAATGCACTACGCGGCATTCGTCGGTATGCCTTGGGCTGATTATATACAGGCGATGCGTGATGGCGTGCAGCGCTTTGGACCCGTGAGGGCAGGGGTCTACGCCATGACGACCCAACTGGACGAAAAGGTTGCCGGCGTATGAGTCTAGTGTTTGCGGGCGTTTGCAGCCATGCGCCGGGCATCACGGGCCGCAGTAAATTGGCGGATCCGGCGCTGCGCGATCCGTTCTTCGAGAGCTATGGCGCCATGCGCCGTGCGCTGCGAGCCACGCAGCCGGATGCTTTGATTGTCGTCGCCGGCGAGCATTTCGCGAACTTCTTCATGAACAATATGCCGTGCTATGCCATGGGAATGGGCGAGTCCTACGAAGGACCGATAGAAGACCCGGACTGGCTCGGAATCGCGCGCACCAAGGTTCCCGGCAACGCCTCGCTATCCAAGCGGCTGATCCAAATGGTAATGGAAGACGTCGATGTGGCTTTTGCCGAGGAATGGAAATTTGATCACGGGATCATGGTTCCCTTGCATTTCTTGACTCCCGACTATGATCTGCCGGTGATTCCCGTGAATATCAATTGCCAAGGACCGCCGTTGACCCCGGTGAAGCGCGCCTGGGCTTTTGGCGAGGCCTTACGGCGCGCATGCGATCGCGTACCGGAGCGCATCGCGCTGGTGGGTACCGGCGGCATCTCGCATTGGCCTGCTTCTCCCGACAGCGGCAAAATCAATGAGCCGTGGGATCGGGAGTTCCTGGACAAATGGTCGCGCAACGACAAGTCTGGGTTGCTGTCTTATCGAGACGTCGAGACTTATCGCGACGCGGGTCAAGGAGGATTTGAAATCCGTACGTTTATCAGCGTTGCAGCCGCGGCGCGGGGTGCCGGGCGCGTCATGTTCTATGCGCCGATCCCGATTTTCGCTGTGGGCTGC
>Ga0182030_10016887_pt1 | contig 14153 bp, 12 predicted proteins | sample 812S3MmetaG_FD_121299 | JGI IMG/M metagenome (GOLD analysis project Ga0182030, IMG submission 121299) | Permafrost microbial communities from Stordalen Mire, Sweden - 812S3M metaG (Illumina Assembly) | ecosystem: Environmental > Terrestrial > Soil > Wetlands > Permafrost | place: Sweden...
CGCCCTCGCTGACATCCACCGTGGGCTTGCGGAAGATCTGGCCGGCGGCGTTCAACAGGACGTCCACCTGGCCGAATTCGGCGAGAACCGCGTCGCGGAACTGGTCCACCGATGCGCGGGTACCGATGTCGCAAACGCGGCGAAGCGTGCGGCCGCCGGCCCGCTCCACTTCGGCACATACTTCGTCTACCATCGCCTCGCGGCGGCCGGTGGGGACTACATCGGCCCCGGCGGTCGCGAGCCCGATCGCGAGCTCCCGGCCTAGTCCCGAGGTGCCGCCGATGACCACGACGACACGCCCGGTTAAATCCATCAGGTTCTTCGCTGCCATGAGAATACTCCTTAAGATATGGGCCGACAGGCGGCACCGCCTGCCCCACCACGGCAAGCACAGGATTGGTTTCGGTGGTGCAGGCGGTGCCGCCTGCGCTCTACGATTCTTACCTTTGAATGCGAGACGAGCCGCCTTTGGCGAAGGCCTTCACCTGTTCCAGGGTCGCCATGGTCGTGTCGCCCGGAAATGTGGTGAGCAGCGCGCCGTGCGCCCAGCCGAGTTTCACGGCTTCCTCGGGAGTTTCGCCGGCCAGCAAGCCATAGAAGAAGCCGGAGGCAAAACCATCGCCGCCGCCGACGCGGTCGAAGACATCCAGTTCGCAAACCGGAGCGGTGTACGTCTTACCGCCGATCCACGCGACGGCGCTCCAACTGTGCCGGTTGGTGGAGTGTACCTCGCGCAGCGTGGTGGCCACAACCTTGATCTGCGGGTGCTTTTCCACCGCGCGGTCGATCATCCCGAAGAAGGCGCCGGAGTCGAGCTTGGACTTGGAGGCAACTTCGGGGCCCGCAATTCCCAGCCCTTTCTGCAAGTCTTCCTCGTTGCCCACCAGCACATCGACATTCTTCACGATGCGTCCCAGCACTTCGCTGGCGCGGGCGGCGCCGCCGGAGATTTTCCAGAGTTTCTCGCGATAGTTGAGGTCGAAGGAAACCACCGCGCCGGCAGCCTTGGCCGCCTCCATGCCTTCGATGACGATCTCCGCGGTAGTGGGCGACAACGCGGCGAAAATTCCGCCGCTGTGGAACCAGCGCACGCCGCCCTGGAAGATCGCCTTCCAGTCGAAATCGCCGGGCTTCAGCAGGCCCGCCGCTTCGTTCGACCGATTATAGAAAACCACCGGGGCCCGCATGCCATGGCCGCGGTCGCTATAGACGGTAGCCATGTTGGGGCCGGTAACGCCATCGTGCGCGAAGTGCTTATAGAAGGGGCGGACGCCCATGGCGCGCACCCGTTCGGCGATCATGTCGCCGATGGGGTAATCGACCATTGCGGTGGCGATTCCGGTATTCAGGCGAAAGCAATCGGCCAGGTTGGCGGCTACGTTGAACTCGCCGCCACTGACGTGGATCTGGCACTGCGTCGCCTTGCGGAACGGGATGGTCCCGGGGTCCAGGCGGTGGATGAGAGCGCCCAGGGACACCAGGTCCAGGGCTCCCTGTTGAGGAATGTGAAGGGGATGACTCATTTGGCTATACTCCTCCACGCTATGGTCCTTGCGCGGCGCGTGTCAAGTGAGGTTGACTGAACGGTCGTTTTAGGGGAATTGAATTCGCCACCGGCGAGCTGCCTCTTGGTACCATCGGTTGTAATAGTAAGAACTGGTCCGGATGATCTCACTGCGCAAACAGATTGAGGACTCGGAGAACTCGGAGGCCCGCGCCAAGGCTCTTGCGCGAGCTCTTCTATGCCTGATTTCCGCCGTTCCCAAGGCTGCCCTGCCGGCCAATGCCGAGCTGGCCGCAGAATCGCGCGAGGTCCTGGAAAAAGTCGCCGAGCCTCTCAAGGGCGCGCCGCGCGTGCCGGAAATCGACTCTGCCGGCACGGCCGCGGTCCAACAGGTCGACGAGATCTGCAAGTCGAACAAGGCCGCCATTGAGGAGCGCGACGCGGCCTTGAAGGAAGTGGTGGCGACTGTCGCCTGGGCCATCGGCAGCTTCAAGGGCCATGGCGAGCGCCATAAATCCAACCTCACCCGGCTGGCCGACGGATTCGAAGCGCTATCCCGCGTGGAAGACGTCGGCGAACTCCGCCGCCGGCTGCGGGAAGACGTCACGGCCCTGCGCGATACGGTGGAGCAGATGCGCCGCGAAAGCGACGAATCGGTGCGCCGGCTGGAGTCGCAGGTCACGGCCTTTCAAGAGCGGGTGGAACTGGCCCGCAAAGAATCGGGCATCGACCGTCTAACCGGCTTGGGCAGCCGGCGCGAGGCCGAGCGGAACCTGCAAAAAGCCGGCAAGCGGGAAGGGCCCGTCTGCCTTCTGCTTTTCGATATCGAGGGCTTCCGGCAGATCAACCAGGCGCATGGCACGCTCTTCGGCGACAAACTGCTGCGGGCGCTCACGCATGCGCTGCTCGAGCGGTTTCCCGGGGAAGGCGCCCTGTTCCGCTGGGGCGCGGACGAGTTTCTGGCCATCGCCGAAGGCTCGCTGGCGGCACGGCTCGACCAGGGCCGCGGCATCTGCGAGTCCTTCGCCATGAGCAGCTATTTCACCTCCGAAGGTGGAACCAGGAAGTCCGTAAACGCCCAGGTAGCCTGCGGAGTGGCACAGGCGGCGCGCGGGGAGAGCAGCGAAGAATGGTATCGGCGCGCGCGCGAGAATCTGGAGCAATTCCGCAGGAGTCCGCGCCCGTGACGGTACGCAATATCGAGCGGACGCTGAGCGACCTGATCGGCTTCCAGTGCGCTCTGGTGGCCTTGCGGGGAGTCGGCACGGACGCCTCCGAAGAGATGCTGTGGCAGACGCTGCTGGCGGCCCTGGTGGAACAATACGGGTTCGGCCGGGTATGGTATGGCCGCACCGGTCCGCACGGTATCCGCCCGGCTGTTGCGGCGCCTGTAATGGCGCCCGGCATGGAAGATCTGCCGGCGGAAATCGAAGAGGACTCTCCCGTTCTGACCAGCGCCGACCTGTGTTTGCCGGTGACCATCGAGGGCCGGGTGGAGGGACGGCTGGTGATGCAGTCGGGCGGCCCGGTGACGGCGGAGCGGGCCGGACAATTACGCCTGCTGGCTAGCGAAGCGGCCACCATGGTGGCGGAACGGCGGGCCCGCGCGCGCACCGAAGAGGCGCTCAAGCAGGCCAAGGCGCAGGCCGAATCGGCCAATCGCGCCAAGAGCCTGCTGTTGGCCAACATGAGCCACGAAATCCGCACGCCCATGACCGGCGTAGTGGGCTTCGCCAACCTGCTGGCCGACACTCCGCTGACGCCCGAACAGCGGGATTACGTGGACGGCATCCGGTCGAGCGGCGAGGCGCTGCTCACGCTGATCAACGACATTCTGGACTTTTCCAAAATCGAAGCGGGCAGGCTGGAACTGGAGTCGCGGCCCTTCGACGTTCGCGACGCGGTGGAGAAGACCGTGGCGCTGTTGGCGGCGCGCGCGGAAGAGAAGGGGCTGCGCCTTGCGGTGACGGTCGATCCGCACGTGCCGGCGGCTGTTTCGAGCGACTCCGGGCGGCTCCGTCAGATTCTGATCAACCTTTTGGGCAATGCCGTCAAGTTCACCGAGACGGGCGAAGTGACCCTCACGGTGACGGCGTGCGCCACGCCCGACGGAGGGCAACGCCTTTCGTTCATGGTCCGCGATACCGGGCCGGGGATTGCGCCGGAGCACCAGCGGCGGATCTTCGAATCCTTCAGCCAGGTGGACGCCAGCATCAGCCGGAAGTACGGCGGCACCGGTCTGGGGTTGGCCATCAGCAAGTCGCTGGCGGAGCGGATGGGCGGACACCTGCGATTGGAAAGCCATCCGGGCCGCGGCTCGGCATTTTCTTTCAGCATTCTGGCGGAGACGGCGAACCTGGTTCCGGCGGCGGGTGGGGCGCCGGCAGCGGCAGGGCCGCCCGCGGATCTGCCTGCGCTGAGGATCATGGTGACCGATGACAACCCGGTCAACCGCAAAGTGGCTCTGAGCCTGCTGAAGCGGCTGGGCTCGATGGCGGATTCCACGGCCAACGGGAAAGACCTGCTGGAGCGTCTGCAGGGCAGCGACTACGATGTGGTCTTCATGGACGTACAGATGCCGGAAATGGACGGTTTGGAGGCCACGCGCCGTATCCGCGTCCAGTTGCCCGCCGCCCGGCAGCCGCGCATTGTCGCCATGACTGCGGCGGCGTTCCCGGAAGACCGTGCCCGCTGCCTGGAAGCCGGCATGGACGATTACGTCGCCAAGCCCGTGAGCATGGATGAACTGGCGGCGGTATTGCGGCGGGCGCGGCCGCTGGGGAAGGCCTGATGACTGGCAGGCCGGCCCGGCGATTGAAAATCGGCTGAAACGGGTGGCGCCGGCGCGAGAGCTCTGAGGCCTCACCGTAAATTCCACAACATCGGGAGCCGGAGTCTCGGACCTGCTGACGTCGCTGCAATTTCTGCCTGGCGGGTAAAATGGGCTGAGCCATTCCTTTCGATGGCGAGAGCTTCACTGCAAATGCCACGACATCAGGAGTTCTGAAGTTGTGACGTCCTATACCGTTCACTTTGTACCAACAAATCCGGAGAGTTGTGGGGCGGACTTCAGTCTGCAGCGGGCTTCAGCCCGCCTCCCCGCGGACGATACGTAACCTGCGGCGGGCGGACTGAAGTCCGCCGCAGGCTGAAGCCTGCCCCACTGGATGTCGGGCGATCTTCCGGACGACGAAAGCGGAGCGAACTGTAGTGGGTTCGACCAGCCCGCTGGTCTTTGATATGGGCGCCGGGTTATATTGAAGGTGTCCGCGCCCGAGGATTAACTCGACGATGAAGACTGTCTTGGCTCGGACACTCCTGCTTACGGGCGTCAGCATCTTTCCGGCGTTGGCCGGGAACCAGGTTCTGCTCCGCAATCTCAACTCCGCGGATGGTACTCCCACGGTCCTCGCTGCCGGAGGAAGTGGCCGGCTTTTCGTCATTTCGACGCTCCCCACCACCGGGGCGCAGATCTCGCGGGTGGTGGAACTGGATCTTACCGGCGCCCGCCTGGCGAGCCTCGATCTTGCTCAGATGGAATATCCCGCGGCCGCGGTGACCGATGGGCAAGGCGACTTAATAGTCGTGGGACAGGATCCGGCATACCAAGCCGTCGTATTGAAGATCGACCCCCAGCTTCACGGCGCGGTCACTTTGACATCGCTGCCGGCCAGAATCAACGCTGTAACTGCGGATGCTTCCGGCAACATTTACCTCACGGGCATCGTCAGTTCGGCCAGCTTCCCCGTCACCGCGGGCGCCTATCAGACCACGCCTCCGGTTGCGGGTAACTTCGGAAGCGCGGCGTACGCATTCGTCAGCGAGATTTCGCCCGCGGGTAAAGTGGTTTACTCCACTTACTTTGGCAGCGACGGCACTTACTGCGTTGGCGGCAGCTTCTGTGTGGGTAAGTTCGGCGTTACCACCGGCACGGCCATCGCCCTGGATGCGTCGGGCGACGTGGTGATCGCTGGGACCACGACTGCTTCCGGTCTGCCGACCACCGCCGGGGCGTTGGCGCCAACCTGCGTTTGCGGGTACAGCTACTCGTACGGAACCGGCATCTCCGCCGGATTCGTCGCCAGGTTTCAACCCGGCGCTACCGAACAACTCCAGTGGTCCACGTTTCTCAATGCCGCCTTCAGTCCCATTCCCCTGACGGTAAACGGCATCGCACTGGATTCCGCCGGCAATGTGATTGTGGGCGGCAGCGCCGGCAATGGTCTGCCGGTTACTGCCGGCGCTTTCCAGTTTACGCCCGGGTCAAATCCGAACGGCGGGGCTTTTCTCCTGAAGCTGAACAACGCGGGCACGGCGGCGATTTGGGGCACGTATTTCGGCACCCAGGACAGCGCTGTACAGGCGGTTTACGTGGATGCACAGCAGCGGGTGGTCTTCAGCGGTTATGTGGGGAACCCCGCGGTCGCGGAGTTGCAGTACAAGCCCACTTTCGTGGCGCGAGTGACAAGCGACGGTGCGACCCTGACCGACTATTACCAAGGCCCCGACACCTATTACCTGGTGGGTCCGGCCCTGGCAAACACATCGACGGGCGGATTCGCCAGCGTGGTTCAGAATGGCGCGCTGTGGATTGAGACCGCGGCTCCGGGCCCTTCCCTGCTCAATATCGCCAATAGCGCGAGTGGCCAGTATGCCAGTTCCTGGGCGCCACTCGAGCTGGTCACGCTGTACGGCGTGGGGATCGGCCCGCAGACCGCGCTCGGCGGCCAGGTGCAAAACGGCGTTTTCACTTCGTCGTTGGGCGGATACCAGGTACTGTTCAACGGCGTGGCAGCGCCCCTGCTCTACGCCGGTTCCGGGCAGATCGACACCATCGTCCCGGGCGGGGTTGGCGCATCTACTCAGGTTCAAGTGGTAACCCCGGCGGGAACTATCGACGGACCGGCAGTGCCCCTATCGTCGAGTCAAGTCCCCGGCATTTTCCAGAACAGCCAAAGCGGTCTGGCCGCTGCCTTGAATCAGGATGGCAGCGTCAATTCGCCGTCGAATCCCGCCGGGAGTGGATCCATTGTGACGGTGTTCGTGACAGCCAATAGCGGCACGTATTTTCCGGATGGCGCAGTGGTTCCGATGGGAATCTACGACGCGGCCGTTTCCGTCTGGGTGTTGGACTCTTATCGATCGCTCGAAGTGGTCTTCGCCGGAGCCGCGCCGGGGATGGTGGCCGGTGTGATGCAGATCAATTTTCGTCTGCCGAATCCGCTGCCGGCCGGAAGCACATTCCCGTTCTCCGTTGAGATCGGCGGGGTTTCGACCGCCACGGCCCAGAGCCAGATCGCCATTGCACCATGACACCAACAACTTTCAACCAATTCGTAGCTGCCATTTAATGCGCTTTCCGGCCGGGCAGGTGTCCTTGTCATGGTAGACTTCACGGTGCTTCGGCGGGTATTCCGTCGAGTTCGTGTGATACGGCGATACTCCAGCCATTACGGTGTTTGGCCTCCTGTTAGCTGATTATAGCGCCGTGGCGGTCTTGCTACTTGAGGATTCTACGTGGTCTATGATGGCAACATGACCTGGGAAAAGGACGGCACTTCACTTGAGATTCGGACGCAGGGTCACTTGCCGGATGGAAGACCGGCACTTGACGAAATTGTGGCCAGTGGCGCTTCTGTTCATTTGGAGCAAATGTCTCACGATCATTGGTGGATGGGCCTGGAAGCTGGTGGGAAGTACTTCCATATGAACTTCGGGGTCCAGGAGGGGCGCTTGTGGGTTCGCCTGTCTGACCAGGGCGAAGAAGATGCAGAGTGGGAAGGCGACAGCCGTGAGATGCCGATTCCAGGAGTCGATCGGTAGGGCGTGGCGGGTTTTTGTATTCAACTCAGATCATCGGCTCAACGCCAACGTCTGCCGCCAAGGATACGTCCGCATTGGTGACACGACGGCCCTTCGTGTCACCATTCTCCAGGGACCACAGCCTGTTCCCCGGCATGGAATCCTCCCCGGCCAAACCAACAGCGTAGAGCAACAGGAAGTCGCTGGTTCGACAGGTGTTCGGGCTGCTCAATTACGCTCTCGCCGCCCGCTTTGCAGCCCTGGCCGCTCGTGCTTTTGCCAAATTCGCCAGCAATGCGGCCTTCCGTGCAGGAGACAATTTCTTCTTCGCTGGTGGCGTCTTCGTTGCGGGTTTCTCTGTTTTGTGGACCGCCGCCCACCGCTTCTTCGTGGCGGCGACGATTGCGGCCCGACCAGCCCTGCTCAGTTTCCGTTTGGCTTTGGGCGGGGCACACACACGGCGGCTGCTACTGGAGTAGCAGATGGCGGCGGTTGTTCCGATCCTCCTGGTGGTGGCATCCACGACCGTGGCTTTGGACGTTTTCCACGGCCAAGCGCAAGTCCTTCCAGGCATATAATAGCTTCGTCGATTTGCGAGAGTTTCGCTTTCAGTTGTTCAAGAATCTTGGAAACGTCCATTCGCAGTATCCTACCAAAACTGTGCGACTCACGATGCTGGCCGCTTCCTTCCAGAGACACCCCAGAGCAAATTGTCAAGTTGGCGGGGAATACGCATAGCTGCGGCGGGCGGAAGCGGTGGATCTGGAGGACGGCCCTGAGCAAGAAGTTCGACGTGCATGATGGCCTGTTCCAGTTGCTCCTTAATGCTCTACAGCGGCCACGAATTCCTTGATGCCACCCGGAGCGACACTGTTTGGGAGAAAGCTAAGACCGGCGTCGTGAAGAGCACCGGGGTCATGACGTTGGAAGGTCTGAAGGGGGCGCTGCCGCTGGTGATGAAGAGCCTAATTGCGGGGCATTTCGGATAGCGCAACCCGCTTCTATTTCAGGCTACGCTGGAATGGATGAACCCTTCCGCCGCCCCTACACGACCCGTTCTCGTTCGCCAGGGCCAGCGACTCGAATATTTCACCGTTACCTACAACAGCGTCGAAGGTCTCGTCTCCATCGTCGTCCCTCGGGTTGATTGCCGGTTCGGTCTCCTTGATCGGCTTCGGCCTGGACAGCTTCATTGAAGTGACATCCGGGGCCGCTTTGCTTTGGCGGCTCCATCGCGATTTGAACCGATCCGGGCGTGAGCAAGTCGAGCAAACCACGCTAGGAATCGTAGTTTGTCGGTTCGGCGTGAGTATTTCGGAACTTGGAATCGCCAGCGGGGATTCGGCATTGCTAAACTTGCGGCAGGTGGAAAGACGATTATGACCGTCGAAGATCGTTTCAATGAACACTACAAAGAAGGCTCGGCCCCTTGGGACATTGGCAAGCCGGATTTCAACCTGATTCAAGCCGTGACCACTACGCCCATTGCTCCCTGCAAGACTCTGGAAATCGGATGCGGAACTGGAGATAACGCAATTTGGCTCTCGGAACAACACTTCACTGTTATCGGAGTCGATATATCGGAGATTGCGATTGAGAAGGCCAGGGAGAAAGCTGCCAATGCGAATGTCACTTGTAAGTATGCCGTGCTGAACGTCCTCAAGAGCCACATTGAGGGAGCGCCATTTGCTTTCGCCTTTGATCGGGGCTGCTTCCATACGCTGGATGCCGCCAGTGAACGGCAGACTTTCGCCAAGCAGGTCAACCGGCATTTGGGCGAGAATGGCCTATGGCTCAGTCTTATCGGAAATGCCGATGACGAACGCCTCAACGAAGGCCCTCCAAAGCGGACTGCCAGAGACATTGTTGGCGCTGTCGAACCGTACTTCGAGATTCTGTCTCTGGTTTCCAGCCAATTCGAGACTCACCTTCCAGCCCCGCCGAGAGCTTGGGTTTGTCTGATGCGGAAGAGGCCACCGGGGAATGAAGTATGAAGACCCTGGCTGTCGAAGAGCAACTTCCGAGTGCGAGGTGGACCGTAGCAACGCAACTGAGTATCTTCGGAATGGCTTGGCTCTGCACCAGAATGGTAGACACCGCCGCCGAGCGTCAGTTTCCGCCCACCATTTATTCACGCTTATTACCATGATCCGTAACTGCGATTGGGCGTCCTGCAAGCTGTTATGGCGAGTCGGTGGTTCCACAAGCCCAACCCGGCCCCGCCGAACGCTCTGACGGCTTCCTGGCGCTAGGAAATGGGTCTTCCACAAGGTCCCGCAGGGCGACGTTGACGGGTGACATCTGGTTGGATTCGATGTGGATTGGACTTTCCGAAGTAAGTCATCCCCGCTTCGCGAGGATTTCGTAGAGCGGCTTATTCGAAATCAATGCCCCAGCAAGGCCGTCACGATGGTGATCAGCGGTCTGGCAAAAGCCAGGCTCAAACTGAAGCTGATGGAAAGCGGCGCCGCCAGAGCGCTCCAGGTCTTGCGATCGACCGCCTCAATCATAATCCACAAGAACAACGGGGAAATCGGGCGCCCGAAGCCGAATGCTTCGATCAAATACTCTGGCGAGCAGAGCACGACGGCCAGGCATACATATAGGCCGACACAGATGGGCACGGGCTCGAAGCGGAGTTTTCGCAACCAGTACACCGCCAGCACCATGCAAGCGATCAGGCCCAGCAGCGCCAGAAAATCGGTGACTCGCACCAATAGTTGCACATTCGGATCGCGAAACGTTCGGAAAGTACGCAGACGCTCAAACATACCCCATACCGGGATCGCCAACTGATTGACTTGCCCGTTGGCAGGCAGGCGAACCGCCAGGTATCCAAACCAGGCAAACGCCGGGATACCGCTGGCGGCAAACCGGATGGCGCCGCGCCAGTCACGGTGAAAACAGCATGCCGCCACCAGCGCCGCGGGGTGCAGCACTCCGTTCTCGCGCGTGAGCGCAGCCAGCATCGCCAGCACCCAGACGCGGTTCCAGCGCTCCTCTTCGCAGTACAACATGAACCCGGCGAATAGAGCCGTGAGCGGACCGTCCAGCAGCATGCGGTCGAAGGAAGCCAGAGTTCCCGGGACAACCACAAACAGAAGGCCCCAGAGCGGCGAGCGTCCGCGGCGCACCAGTAACCGGGCCGACCAGTATGTGCCCAGGGCCAGGAAGATCATCTCCACGGCAATGTACGCGCGATCGATCCAATGCTGCTGTCCGAGAGCCAGCAGCCAGGCCGCCAGCGGGACCAGAAGGCGTCGAAAACGGAGTTGCGGCGCATCTACGTAACGGGCGTATTTTCTGCCGAGAAAAGGATCGTGCGCCAGCAATCGATAGAACTGGCCATCGTAACCGGGGCCGGGCACACGATACGTTCCCGCGTCCAACTCGGGCGGCATGGGGAACTCGCTGCCGATGCAGAAGACCACCGACCAATTCCCGCCATTCACGTAGTGGACCCGCACCGCGGTCCAGGCAAAGACCAGCAGCACGGCCAGCGCCGCCACCAGGGCGCAGACCCCGCGTTTGGATTTTGACCAGAGCATCTATGGCGCCCAGGCAGGCATCACGTAGGCATAGAACATCACGATGAGGCCGATTACCGAGGCCAGCAGCAAGCTGTGCTTCAAGGTGAAGCGGAACAGCAGCGACTCGTCCTCGCGCTTCATGTTGGTGGCGCAGGCGGCCACCGCGATGCTGGTGAGACTGATCATCTTGCCCATGACGCCGCCGGAGGAATTCGCCGCCGCCATCAACACCGGGTTCATTCCCAGTTTGTGCGCCGTCACTACTTGCAGATTGCCGAACAGGGCGTTGGCGGAAGTATCGCTGCCGGTGAGGAACACGCCCAGCCAGCCCAGTAGCGCGCTGGCGAACGGGAACAACGCGCCGGTGGCCGCGAAAGCCAGCCCCAGCGTAGTAGTGGCGCCGGAGTGATTCATCAGGTACGCCAGACCCAGCACTAACGCCAGCGTCAGTTCGGCCAGCGCCAGTTGCTTGAGCGTGTGGCCCACCACGCGCAGGAATTGCCTCGGCGAGAGGCCCACGACTACCGTCCCCAGCAACGCCGCCAGCAGACACGCCGTGCCGGAAGCCGATGCCCAGCTCAGTTTATAGACCGCCGCTTTGACGGGCAGACCGGGCCAGTGGATCAGAATGGAGAAGTGGTCGAGCCACTTCTGAATGGGTGCGTAGCCCCACAGCAGAACGAAGACCACCAGCAAAAGGTAAGGCGCCCACGCGGTGAACGTTCCCGGTTTTCGCGGCGATTGCGCCGGCGCCGGCCGCCGGGCCGATCCACGGATCTTGATGAGCACCACCAGCGCTGCCATGGCGGCCAGGGAAGACAGGATATCGGTGAGTTGTGCGTTGAAAAAGTTCGAAACCGTAAACTGCGTCCCGGCGAAAACCACGCCGCACACCGCGGCCGCCGGAAAAACGGCGCGCAATCCGCTCCATCCGAACATCACCACAATCAGGTACGCCGGCACGATGAGGGAGACCGGCGCGCAGATACGGCCGACGCCCGCGCTTAAGCGGTCGAACGGAAGACCGGTGGTGGCGGCCAGGGTGGTAATGGGGATGGCGATGGAACCGAAGGCCACGGGCGCGGTGTTGGCCAGCAGGCAGATGGCCGCGGCGCGAAACGGCGCCACTCCCAGGCCGACCAGCATGGCGCCGGCCACCGCCACGGGAGTGCCGAAGCCGGCCGCGCCTTCCACGAACGCACCGAACGCGAAAGCGATCAGCAGCGCCTGCAGACGCGGGTCGGCCGTGAGGTTGCCGATGGAATCTTTCAGTACCTCAAACTTGCCGCTTTCCACCGTGACGCGGTAGAGCAGGATGGCGGCGAAGACCACCCACCCGATGGGAAACAGCCCGAACGCGGCGCCGTTGGTGACCGCGCCAATCAGGCGGCCGGCGGGCATTCCGTAGACCAGGGCGGCCACCAAAATGGATGTCCCCAGACCGACCAGCGAGGCCATCCACGCCGGTTTGCGCATCACGCCGAGGAGCAACAGGAGGGCCAGAATGGGAAGAGCCGCCACCATGGCGGAGAGTGGCAGACTGCCACTGAGCGGTATGTAGTTGGGCTGCCACATGAAGCGATTATCCTTGGATGCGACTTTCCTTGCCGGCCCAGAACGATTCCCGAAGCTGGCGCTTGAGGATTTTGCCGGTCCCGGTCTTGGGAAGAGGTTCGCTCGAAAAATGCAGGCGGCGCGGCATCTTGAATTTGGCCAGGCGCGCCTGCAGGAATTCGGAGAGTTCGGTTTCGTCGAGTTTGCAGCCGGGCTTGAGCACCACCCAGGCGGCCGGCACTTCGCCCCATCGCTCGTCGGGAGCGGAGACCACGGCGCATTCCAGCACCGCGGGGTGGGCGCCGATTCCGCGCTCCACTTCGATGGAGGAAATATTCTCGCCTCCGCTGACGATGATGTCTTTCTTGCGGTCGACGATGGAGATGTAATCGTCCTCGTCCCAGACGGCCATGTCGCCGGTTCGCAGCCAGCCCGCGCACATTGCGGCCGCGGTGGCTTCCGGCTCCTTGTAGTATCCGTCCATGACGATGTCGCCGCGAACCACCACTTCGCCGACGGTCCGCATGTCGCGCGGCACTTCATTCATGTGGAAGTCCACCACGCGGATTTCGCAGCCTGGCATGGGCCATCCGGTCATGGCCATGCGCCGCAGGCGGTCGCTCTCATCGGCGTAGGTGACGGTGGACTTCTTGCGGGCCGCGGTTGCCACGGGACTGGTCTCGGTGAGTCCGTACCCGGCTTCCACGTGGCAATGGAGGGCCCGCTCCAGGCGGTCGACCAGTTCCGGCGAGGACGCCGCGCCGCCCGTCATGATGGCTTGCAGGCTGGAAATGTCGAAGCGCCCGAGGTCCGGACAATTCAGGATCATGTTCGCCATGGTGGGCACCAGAGACATGCTGGTGACCCGCTCCCGCTCGATCAACCGCAGCACCTCGACGGGATCGAACCGGCGGACCATCACGTGGCGCACGCCCATGAACGTGCAGGCTTGCGGACGTCCCCAGCCGTTGGCGTGGAACAGTGGAATGGTGTGCAGTTCCACGCCGGTGTCGTCTTTGCAGAAGATGTTGGCGACGTACAAGGTGTGGAGATAGAGGGTGCGGTGCGAGAGCATCACGCCTTTGGGAGTGCCGGTGGAACCGGAAGTATAGAAGATCTCGGCGATGGCGTTCTCGTCGATGGTAAACGGGTCGGGACGCTGGACGCGGCGATGCGCGAGCAGATCTTCGTAGGGTTGGCCGATTGCGACGGCGTGCTCGATGGCGGGGCAGGAGCGGCACAACTGCTCCACCACGGGCTGGAAGTCGCTCTCGAAGATGAGGACGCGCGGTTGGGCGTGCCGGATGATTCCGGTAAGCTCGGCGGCGGTCAGGCGGACATTGAGGGGCATGACGATGGCCCCGGCCAGGAGAACGCCGAAGTAGCCTTCGAGGAGTTGGTGATTGTTGAAGCTGAGGTAGGCCACGCGGTCGCTTGGGCGGACGCCAAGCGAGAGCAGTCCGGCCGCGAGGCGTTCACAGCGCTCGCCGAATTGCGCGTAGGTGAAGCGGCAGTCGCCGTCGACCACTCCAATCTTCTTGCCATAGAGGTCGACTCCGCGGTACAGGCAGCGGATCGGTGTGAGCGGTACGTGCATGAATTCGGATTGTACACCGAAAAAGAAATGGCTGCCGGGGACTGGGTGCCCTCCGGGCCTGGCTCGGTTTTCCGAGCCGCGCGCGCCAGCAAGCGGTCCTTGCCAATTTGAAGTGGAGTGCGGAGGAGCGGGACCGCTCCCTCGCGGTCGCGGCTCGGTAACAAAG
>Ga0182030_10016888_pt1 | contig 14150 bp, 14 predicted proteins | sample 812S3MmetaG_FD_121299 | JGI IMG/M metagenome (GOLD analysis project Ga0182030, IMG submission 121299) | Permafrost microbial communities from Stordalen Mire, Sweden - 812S3M metaG (Illumina Assembly) | ecosystem: Environmental > Terrestrial > Soil > Wetlands > Permafrost | place: Sweden...
CGGGCCTCTATCTTGATTTTGGATAAGAATTCGCAGCGCACGGTTCCGTGACCTTAGTAAGGAATACCCCATGCTGATGCACATTCCGATGATCGTCCTTACGTCACATCTGGTTGTCGCCGTCGCGGACCATCCTCCCACATTCGATATTGCGCGCGGGTGCAAGGTTGACAGCGTTTCGGCGTTCGATCCCAACGCCGGCATGAAAGCAACGATAAAGCGGTGCATCGACGACGAACAGCGGGCGAAGGATCAGCTCGAGACACAATGGTCGGGGTTCGGGAACTCCGACCGCATCATATGTACTACCGAGACGGTCGGCGAAAAAGCTGACGCCGGCGCGACCCCGCCGAGCTATGTCGAGCTGCTGATATGCGTTCAGGACGCGCAATTGGCGCGAAAGCTTCCGAAGAACTAAGGGCGGCTTGCGGCGGCAAACCGATCGACGACTCCTCCAACCCGAAGCGACGACGATGAAATCACCGAAGCTGCCACTCTGGCTCCGTTTCGTCCTGCTCGTCGGCGTCGTCGGCGGAGTGTCCGGCGCCAGCCTCCTTGCCTATCGGTACTGGACCCGTCCGGTGACGCTCAGCGTCGCTGTGGGCTCGATCGACGGCGAGGCCGCCAAGGCGATGTCCGCCATCGCCAGCCGGCTCGCCTCGAACAATGCGTCGGTGCGGCTCAACGTCGTGGACAGCGGCACCGCGCTTGGGGCCGCCAAGGCCTTTTCCGACGGCAAGGTGGATCTCGCGGTGGTCCGCGGCGATGTCGGAGACTTGTCGAAGGCGCAGGCCGTGGTCGTCGTCAGTCACGTGGTGGCGCTCATCATCGTGCCGCCGGGTTCGTCCATCGAGGACATGGATAAGCTCAAGGGGCACCGCATCGGCGTGATCGGAGGCGAAGCGAACACCAAGATCGTCGACGTGTTGAGCAAGGAATACGGCTTCGATCGGACGAAGGTGTTCAAGGACATCGCCCTGCCGGATGCTCGCCGGGCCATCCAGTCCAAGGAGGTCGGCGCGCTGCTGATCGTGATGCCTCTGGCCGGAAAATATCTGTCAATGGTGCGCGACATCTTCCAGCAAGGCCCAAAGGCATTGCCTACCTTGATCCCGATCGAGTCCGCAGGCGCAATCGCAGCGATGGAACGGGCGTATGAGAGCTTCGACGTGCCCAAAGGGACGCTGCGGGGAGCTCCTCCGGTCCCGGACGCCGACGTGACCACCTTGAGAACCAATCTGTACCTGGTCGCCGGCAAGGCACTCGGAGCGGATCTGGTCACGACCCTCACGCAAACGATCCTAAGCGTGCGCAGGGACCTCATGCACGAAGAACCCATCTTCGCGCAGATCACCGCGCCCAGCACCGATCAAGATGCCTACCTTCCGCTGCATCGCGGGGCGGCGGCCGTCTACAACAGCACCACGCAGAGCTTCATGGACGAATACGGCAACTGGATCTACCTGACGCCGATGCTGCTCGGCGGCATTGCAACGGTACTTGCGGCGGGCTGGAAATTCCTCGGGATCGGGAACCCAGCTACGCGCGAAGGCCCCTTGGATTCTCTCTATGCCCTGGGACGCCGGATCCGAAACGCCCTCACCGAGGCAGAGCTTGTGCACATCGAAGATGAGATCGACGACATCCTCAAGGTGCAGCGAGAAAAATCCGCGAGCGGGGACGAGAACGCGGTGGACGACGCGACGCTGAACGTGGCGGCGCATCGGCTGGAGAGCCTGATTCATGATCGGCGAACAACGATCGGAAAGAGGCCTGGACTCGCCCCCGCAGCCTGAGGCGACGCGGGAAGCCAACAAGGCGTCGCAACAATTAGGCTCTTTGGATTGAGGTTCTCATGAGTACTGCTGAGGTCCCTTCATTGGTTGCCGATCGATACCACCGGCACGCCGGAATGCTCCTCATTCCCGGCGGGGAATTCCGCATGGGATCGGACACGCATTATCCTGAGGAAGCGCCGGTTCATAGCGTGATCATCGATGAATTCTACATCGATCGAACGCCGGTGACGAACCGGCAGTTCAAGGAGTTCGTGAAGGCGACGGGTCACGTGACCTTCGCCGAAGTTCCGCCGGACCCGAAGAACTATCCCGGCGCGCTGCTTCATATGGTCTATGCCGGATCGCTGGTATTCTCGCCGCCCGCGCGGGCTACCGATCTCAGCGATTGGGGCCAATGGTGGCAATTCATGAAGGGAGCCGACTGGCGCCATCCGTATGGTCCGAAGAGCAACATCAACGTGCTCGACAATCATCCGGTCGTGCACGTTGCCTATTCCGACGCGCTCGCCTTTGCGCGCTGGTCTGGCAAGGATCTTCCTACCGAATCGGAATGGGAATTCGTCGCACGCGGCGGATTGAGTGAGACCGAATATGCCTGGGGTGAGGAGTTCACGCCAGGTGGCAAGCACATGGCTAACACCTGGCAAGGTGCATTCCCGAGCCAAAATCTCTGCACCGACGGCTTCGACCGCACTTCGCCAGTCATGGCCTTCCCGCCGAACGGCTACGGCGTCTACGACATGATCGGGAATGTCTGGGAATGGACGTCCGACTGGTATTCGCAAAAACATGAAGCGGACGCACTGAAGGCGTGCTGCATTCCGGAAAATCCTCGCGGCGGACGCGAGGGCGAAAGCTTTGATCCCTCTCAGCCGGAAATTCTCATTCCCCGCAAGGTGTTGAAAGGCGGCTCGCATCTCTGCGCGCCAAATTATTGCCGCCGCTACCGGCCTGCGGCCCGACACGCCGAGCCCATCGATACCTCCGCAAGCCACGTGGGATTTCGATGCGTCAAGCGAAACGCGACTACTACCAGGGAGACGTTGCCATGAAGATCACGACGGCACTTTCGTTGGGCTTTCTTCTCGGAACAAGTTCTTTGCCAGGAGTCATGGCCCAGCAAACCACCGGCACCCCGGGGTCGCCCAGCGCCACGATAACAATCGACGGCAAACAACTCCCGCCACCACCCCCGAAATTCGGCGGAGTGATCAAGGAGAGCGCCAAGGACTCTGAACCGTGGTGGCCGCCGCGCGTGGTGCCGCCAAAGGGCGCGCCCAATGTGCTGCTCATCATGACCGACGACCAGGGTTACGGCGTGAGTGGTACCTTCGGTGGCGTTATCCCGACGCCGGCGCTGGACCGCGTCGCAAACGCGGGTTTGCGTTACACCCAGTTCTGTTCAACGGCGCTGTGCTCGCCGACGAGAGCGGCGTTGATTACCGGCCGCAACCATCACTCGGCGGGCTTCGGCGTCATCTCCGAGCTATCGACGGGCTTCCCGGGCTACGACTCGATAATCACGCCCGACAAGGCAACGATCGGTACGATCCTCAAAAGCAACGGTTACGCCACATCGTGGTTTGGCAAGAACCATAATACGCCCGGCTTCCAGTACAGCGTGGCGGGTCCCTTTGACCAGTGGCCATCGGGGATGGGGTTCGACTACTTCTACGGCTTCATGGGCGGCGAGACCGACCAGTGGACACCGTATCTGTTCCGCGATCACACCCAGGTCTTTCCGTGGATCGGAAAGCCCGATTACAACCTTATCACGGACATGGCCGATGAAGCGATCTCGCGCATGAAGCAGCTCGACGCGGCTGCGCCGGATCAGCCGTTCTTCCTCTATTACGTTCCAGGCGGAAGCCACTCGCCCCACCAGCCGAAGAAGGAGTGGATCGATAAATTCAAGGGCAAGTTCGACATGGGCTGGAATGCCATGCGCGATCAGATCTTCGCCAACCAGAAGCGGTTGGGGGTGATTCCGACGAACGCGCAGCTTACCGAGTGGCCGGCTGACCTGCCCAAATGGGAAACGCTATCGGCCGACGAAAAGAAGCTGTTCGCGCGGCAGGCCGAGGTCTTCGCAGGCTACACCGCCTATACCGACCACGAGATCGGCCGCGTGATCCAGGCCCTAGAAGACATGGGCAAGATCGACAACACGCTGATCATCTACATCGATGGTGACAACGGCACCAGTCCCGAAGGTACGCTCCTCGGCACGCCCAACCAGTACACCGCGTATAACGGCATTCTGAAGATCCCGGTCGAAGAGCAATTGAAGTTTTACGACAGCTGGGGCTCGGCGGCGACATACCCGCATATGGCCGTAGCATGGTCATGGGCGTTCGACACGCCGTTCAAGTACACGAAGCAGGTGGCGTCGCACTTCGGCGGCACAAGACAGGGCCTAGCGATCTCGTGGCCCGATCGTATCAAGGACGTCGGCGGCGTCCGCACCCAGTTCCACCACATCATCGACATCGTGCCGACGATCCTCGAAGTCACGGGTATCAAGGCGCCGGATATGGTGAACGGCATCAACCAAAGCCCGATCGAAGGCGTGAGCATGGCGTATACCTTCGACAAGGCGAACTCTAACGCGGCTTCGGCTCGCAAGACCCAGTATTTCGAGATGATGAGCAACCGCGGGATTTATAACGAAGGCTGGTACGCCAACACGACCCCGCCCGTTGGCCCGTGGGTGCTGAACTCGGCGATGCCGGACATCAATGCCTACAATTGGGAGCTATATAACTTGAACTCCGATTACTCCCAAGCCAACGATCTCGCTGCGCAAATGCCTGACAAGCTGAAACAGATGCAGGCGCTGTTCGTGCAGGAGGCGACCAAATACAACGTACTTCCATTGGACAACTCGTCGTTTGCGCGAGCGATAGCGCCACGGCCGAGTGCCACTGCGGGACAGACCGTGTTTAGCTATTCGGGTGAGATGCCTGGAATTCCGAGCGGAAACTCGCCGAACATCTTGAACAGGTCATTCAAGATCACGGCCGACGTCGAGGTCCCGGAAAACGGCGACGGCATGATCGTCACTGAGGGTGGACGTTGGGGCGGGTATGGGCTGTATATGCTCAAGGGAGTTCCAGTGTTCGACTATAACATGCTCGCGCTGTTACAAGCGAGATGGGCAGCTGATCAGCCCCTCGCTGCAGGCAAGCATACGATCGTGTTTGACTTCAAGTATGATGGCCCCGGCATCGCTAAGGGCGGTACCGGAGTGCTGAAGGTCGACGGCAACGAAGTCCGCACGCTGCAGGTCCCAAAGACGGTGCCGTTCCTGCTGCCGGCGGACGAGACCTTCGACGTCGGCATGGATACCCGCACCGGGGTCAATGATCAGGACTATCAGGTACCATTTCGGTTCAACGGCAAGATCGACAATGTGACCTTCAACCTCGGACCGACGCACCTGACCGTCGCGGAAGAGATGAAGGTGCGGGAAGCGACCGCCCGGGCGCACGATTAAGGGCGGATAATCAGCAGCCGGTTAGACGGCCTGCTATCTGTCCGGCGCCTAAGGCGGGCCTGAACCACTCAACATTGATGATGAGGAGCACAACGTGAGCAAATCAATCAGCGTCGTAGTGTTCGTTTCAGCCATGGTCGTTGCGGGCACCTTGGCCGCGCAAGGTATGCTTGTGGACGCCGCGGCTGACAGGGTAATCGCGAAGTACCAGGCGGCAAGCTGCGATCAGCTGAAGGCGCAGAAGGCTGAGCCGCCATCGGAAAAGGAGAAGATAGCGCTAGATTTACTGCGCGACGATCCGAAAGCGCGCGTGGCCTTCGTCAATCAGATCGCCGCGCCCGTCCTGAACAAGATGTTCGAATGCGGTATGATTCCGTGAGTCTCGTGGGTCTATCAATTTCCAGGCGTGACAGGAGGCTTAACGTGAAAAACTCAATTGGCATAGCGGTGGGAATCTCAGCCCTGATCGTTGCCAGCGCCGCATCAGCTCAGGGCATGCTCCTGGACGCCGCAGCTGACAAGGTGATCAAGAAATACCAGACCGCAACCTGCGAAGAGCTGAAGGCGCCAAAACCTCCGCCAACTGACAAGGAGAAGGAAGCCATCGAGTTTCTCCGCAACGATTCGCAGGCCCGGATATTCTTTATCAACAAGATCGCCGCACCGGTTCTGAACAAGATGTTCGACTGCGGTATGATCCCGTAAGGGCGAAGAAGGAGTATACGGATGAGCCAGAACCACTTTACCCTCAGCTTTCCCTTAAAAGCGCCTGCAGACGCAGAAAGGCTGGCGGAGCAGCTTCCGCCTCTGATGCCGGGGCTGTTCCAGGCGGAGGATGCGATCGGCACGATTCACTCCTCGCGCTTCGCGATTCTGGACGAGAAGACTCTGCTGTTGCTTGGCGATTTCGACGGCGAGTTCGGTGAACTCATGGCCAATCTCGCCAAGCACGCGGGACCGGTTTTCGATGCAATCTTCCAGCACGTCGAAGAGCCGCCGCCTTCCCGGGTCGCCAACAACACAGACGCGTTCGTCGAATGGACTGCAGAGCATCTTCTTGATGCAGCTACCCTCTTCAGCGCCTATCCAGACGTGACAACCAAGGAAATTAAGGCCCTGGCTGCCGCAGCGGGCGTCGATGGGGGCAGCGAACAACTCCCGTTCCTTGTGATCCTGCCCATCAAAACGCGCCTCGCCTATTTCGAGGTAAAACTGTTGCTGCGGGCACGGGCGCACAGAACCCAAAAAGATCTGGCCACGGTCGGCACGCCCCACTTCGCGCAATTCGTGCCGCTCGGCGACAACCGGGTTGGCTTCTTCACCGTGTATGACGGTTCATTCGACAAGTACATTGCCGACTTCACGAAATACATCGGACCGGTCTTCGACCTCATATTCAAATTCACCAAAGACCCGCCGCCGTCGCCGTGCAGAAAGCACGTGCTGGAATTTATCGACTTTGCAGCGGGCGCAAACCGCGCTCCGATCGGTTTCTACCAGGCTTATCCGGGCCTGTCGGTCCAGGACATCCACGCTCTCATCGCCGATAGCAAGTCAGAACTGGCCTCGGCTGTATAACCAGGCCTCACTGGCACCAAGCCGCATGATAGCGAGCGAATCTAGGAGGAGGAGCCCTTTGAGTCAGGACAACAACCCAGAAGCAAAGGAAGGCGGAGGGCTCCTCCGGCGCGTTTTCGGGCTAGGCGGGCATGAGACCGTGGGTGCTGGTGCCCATTCAGGATCAGGCGCCAGGACCACACTCGACCTCGCCGATATCCAGGGTTTCATCCTGCGTGGCTACAAGATGCCGATGGTACGGCATTTCCTGCTGACGATCGGCGTTCCCGCCGAAGCTCGCAAGCTGCTGGGACGACTCGTCAGCGGCGACGAGTCCGACGCGCCGCAGATCACCACCGCTGAAGATTGGCATGTCGGGTTCGAGCCGGGGCCTGGAGACAATCCCAACGATGTCCCGCGCCGCAAGCCCGACTATTGCCTGAACCTCGGCGTTACCTGGCCGGGAATGCTTGCGCTGGAGATCAAGGAGCGCGTTCCGGCGCTCTCGTTCAAGTCGTTCGGTGCTTTCGTCGACGGCGCCGCCGAACGAGCGAAACTGGTGGGTGATACCGGCGAGAGCGACCCGCAGCACTGGATTGGCGGCTTCGGAGCCGGAAGCGATCACGTCCTGATTACGCTGCACGCCATCAGTCCGGCAGCGATGGCAGCCTATAGCGAGCGCCTCTCCGCGCTGTTTGTCGAAGGCGGTGCCTTTCGGGAGGTATGGCGCGCTGACGGAATGGCGTTGATGGAAGTCAGGAACGGCGAGCCTGTGCCTACCACCAAGGTTCATTTCGGTTACACCGACGGAATCAGCATGACCACCATTCACGGTGGCCCCGAGCGATATCCGCCGGATCACCAGCAGCCTTGCGAACCCTGGCTATTCGTGCTGCGGGACGACGCCGAGAATTATTTCGTGCCGGAACCCCGGGACCTCGGACTAAACGGCAGTTTTGCCGTCTTCAAGATGATCAAAACGGACGTAGTCGGCTTCGAGAATTACCTTCAATCGAACAAGGACAAGATCGACCCCGAACTGCTAGCCGCCAAGACTTGCGGTCGATGGCGCAATGGCGTTCCGCTCGCCTTGTCTCCTGACACTGACAGTCCTCCGGGAGGAATTCCACCCGAGCAGCTAAACAACTTTGAATACGTGAATGCGGATGGTTCGGGCGATTCAAAGGGTCTGCGCTGTCCTGTTGGGGCGCACATGCGCCGCATCAACCCGCGAGGCCAGCCGGTCACTGGACAGGGACAACCTGGTGGCAGCAACAATACTCACCGGGTGATCCGTCGTGGCATGCCGTACGGACCGGTCTACGATCCTTCGCAGCCCGACGACGGCATCGAGCGCGGGCTGCTTGGCTATTTCATCAACTCAAGCATCGAGAACCAGTATGAATTCGTGCTCGGACATTGGGTCAACGATAGCGAATTTGCCGGTGCGGTCAGGCTGCACCCCAAATCGAAGGATCCAATGATCGGTACGCAGGACCCGACTGAAAGCATTTTCGTGATGCCACAGGCGAACGGCGCCCCTCCGATCAAGATCACTGGATTTTCGAGCTTTGTTATGACGAAAGCTGCCGCCTACTGCTTTCTGCCGAGCATCACCGCGATCAAGTTCATGGCCAATTTGAGTTGAGGCTTGTGACCGAACTGCTGTTAGGAGACTTTTCATGTTATTCCTGACCAGATGGTTCGGAGTGACCGGCAGCGACTCTGAGCGGAACCTCCCCCGGGAAAAGTCCGAGATCGAGGAGATCGCCGAAAAAGCTCTCTTGCTGCAGTCGAACGCCGCAGCCCAACAGCACCGGCCACTCTGTCGTGGAACCCATGCAAAGGGCGTCTGTGCGCGAGCTCAATTCGAGGTATTCGACGTTACCGTCAAACGGGAGCCCGCGCTGGCAGCGCGGCTTGCGAAGGGGATTTTCGCGAAAGCAGGCGTTTATCCTGCTGTTGTGCGGTTTGCCAACGCAGACCAAAACATAAATTCTGATTTCAAGCCCGACGTCCGATCGATGTCTTTCTCAGTCGACCTCACTCGGCATGGCAAGGATGTTACCGACGCGAACGTTGGCCGGCAAGATTTCTCAATGCAAAATACCACGACTCTTCCGATAAACGACTCGACCGCATTTTTGGCGCTTTTCAAGGTTCTTACGGCATCGAATCCGGCCGTCGGCCTGTGGTCGCTGCCTTTCAAGGACAAGTTGAGAGTGCTGAGAAGCTACGCGTTGGCAGAATTGCAGGTGCACCAGACCATCAAGCCGTATCAGAAACTCCGCTATGGGAGCAACGTGCCGTTTCGTCATGGGCCGATCGATGTTGTAAAGTATTCGGCCACGCCGTCTCCGGACAATCCAGCGCGTCCTCTGCAAAGGAGTAATCCGAAAGGCCTGCAGGACGAGCTAATCCGGCACCTCACGGAGGATGGCAAGATGAGCGCGTTCGATTTTGGGGTCCAGTTTCTCGACAGCGAAAGGATGACCTATTGGGGCAAGCGTCAGGACACCAGCTTCTGGATCGAAAACGCGAGCGTCGAATGGAGAGAAGAGCAAGCCCCCTTCCACACAATCGGGAGGCTCACCTTCCAGCCGAAGTCACAGCTTTCGCCGGAAGAAAGTAACGCGACGTATTTCGATGTCACGGGAAACTCGACACCTGACAGCACGCCCGTTGGGAGCATCAATCGCGCCCGCTGGCCAGCGGAGGTTGCCAGCAGAAAAGCTCGCATGGGCGCGGGCGGTCGGGTGGCAGGCGCACCTTGAACCGGACAGCCCAACCGGCTGGGGAGCTTGACGCACGATCGAGGAACCACGCTCGGGAAGAGGCCGGTGCTAGTCCCCGCGGCCTAGGCGACGCAGTGCCGGCCCGCAGAACGAGCCGGCTGCGAAACGGAAGATAGGGTTTCGACCCCAGGAGAACGGCAATGAAACATTTGATCATCTCTCTATCGCTGGCGGCGGGCTTCATGGCGCTGAGCACGATGGAATCGAGCGCAATCGTCTGTGCGCGCGGCGTCTATCACGCGGGCTGCGTCGCCACAGGACGTCCCGTCGCCCGTGCGGCCGTCATCGCGCCACGGCGGGCCGTGGTCCGCCGCAGGGTGTACTGACTTCGCGCACCGCTTCTAGACCCGCCCCGCCCAGCAACTGGGCGGGGCGCGGCGCGAAGTGCGCAAGTTTTCGCGCAAGTCGGCGACTTCATTACCGCTCTGGTGGTCGGCGCCAGTTCCGGATTGGGTCCAAACTGAGAAGAACTCAGTGCGAGCATATGTCTTCCGGTTTGCTCCCGAACTCGGACATTGCTCGACGCATTCGGCGCTTCGCATTTGTGCCAACAGGAGACTCATGCACTGCAAGGGACTTCTGTTGTCTTCAAGTTCACCACAAAGGTGAATTTCGTGGGTTGCTCGAATGCACTATGGCTCGGAGATTATCTATCTGGGCTGCCATTTACACACCAGCGATATGCCCCCGCGCCCTCGTTGCCGGTGTCTTGGAGGTAACGTTGCGAACACCATTCGAAGGGGTCTTTCTGCTTTTTAGCTTCTTCATAAGCACAAGCGGCCGGATTAGCATCATCCAAACACGACCGGTCACGCCAACGCTTACACGCCGCAACATTCCCGGCATGGCACGCCTTGTATTCGCGTGCGACAGCATGTGATGCCGACACGTTCGAAAGAACGATAAACGCAGCGGTAGCGATCATTAGCAGATACTTCATTTCACCCCCTACAGACCCGGACATCAGCAGCTCGCCTTCGATGACTTCATAGGCGCGTGCAACTTGCGCTCATCACGCCGTTTCGTAAAACTGCGCGATATCGTTAAGCGGACCGAGTTCGACGAGGAACGGAGCAAGCATTGTGCCTGTCGGCATGTTCCAGGCCAAACGGTATTCGTTCTGGTAGAGGTACTTCAGGTTTTTGCTGAAGATCGGCTTTAACTGGCTCCTGTGAACTGTGTAGGGATCGTAGTAGGCGACCGGGCCGTGAATTCCGGCGGAGCCGGATTGCGCCTTATCGACCGCTTCCAGCATCCTCTTCGTGAAGGCCGGGACATCTTTCACAAGTAGGAGGGCGTCGTACTTAAAGTCGTGGAGCATGCGAAGGTCACAACCATACCCGCAGCACCAAACGTAGAAGTCGGGGACGTTCATGTACCGAAAGAGTTGCATGGGCCTCGTCTCGACCTCGACCTCATTGCCCTTGGCGTCGATCCCGTTCAGCTTGAAAAGGAGGTGTTCGTTCGGTGTGACCGTGAAGTGTTCGAGCTCCTTGTCCGCCTGCGCCCCGTTGAGGGATGGATCATTGTAGCCGCTGGCCGGCGCAATTTGAAAGATGCCGCGCTCGAACGAGGCACGAATGTGACAGCGCTTGCCAAATTTCGCGAACCCGTCTGGTGCGCCGACGACGGGGGATTTTAAGAGAGGCGGTACGTATGCCGCCGTAGCCTCATTGATCATCGCTCGTTCGTCGAACACGCCATCCGCAGGCGCGATGCCACGCCTAGTCTGCTCCAGAATGATGTGGAACAGCAAACGTAGCACCTTCCTGGCGCGATCCGGGTCCCGAGCTTTCTGGACCTTCCCCTCGCAGTCAGTCGACCAGAGGTTCTGGATCAAGTTGCCGTAGCGCTCTACGAGCAAATTGGAGTGGAGCTCTCGAAGGTAAAGCGAACCCTCGTATTCGGCGGTCCATGTGCTTTGCAGGTCCATCGGGTTCGGGTTCACGGTGATGCTTTCACGTTGGTGCGTCAGAACTCGCGTGCCTTGCACACGCCCATGCTGGAGTATCGAGCGACGCGGCGGCTCGCGCAACCCAATACACAAGGTTGTGCGAAGGCGACCACGTCCGAGTTGGGTCAATCGCGTCGCTTTGGATGAGAGCCATTCACTTCCGGTCTTCCCCCGTGAACAGACGTCATCCACATCGGTCAGCAGGTTTCAAAAGTGCCAACGGGCGACATCGCCCGTCGATGGGTCCGCCTATTGAGGCAGGCCGGAAAGGCCGCCGTGGCGTCCGAGACCAACGGCAGCCTTTTTGTGACTGCACCAGAAAGCAGCCTTCGCAAGTTGGATCAACTTGGTTAGTAAGTAACTATGATTCGCCATATAGCCTTTGTTTTTGGCCCCGTTCGAATCGTCGGGTCGTCTGCGCCAGTTCCGCTTACGACTGCATTAACGAAATTCATCTAAATTTAATTGGGGCAACGTGTTCGAACATACTTCGGACAAACGTGAGGTGGGGCTGTGGATATTCTCCTAGTACTCGGGGGCCTGCTTACGGCGTTCGTAGTTGCCAGTTGGTCCTGCGCAAACTCGTATTTCGAAAAGGGCCGACTCCGAGGCATGGAGGAAGCCACTCGTGAGATCGTCAGGGGTTTGAGTTCTCACTACGAACTTGAGGGTCAGACTTTTCCAGAGCGGGTAGCAAAGGCAGCCGAGGGGATCAAAGCCGTCTCTCAAAAGCGCTGGAAAAGAAGTAAGGGGGCGACCGATCCTTACCACGCGCAGCTTTGGATATTTGGCGACGCAGCTGGCGAGGCTTGTTGGATCAAGGGCCATGCTGCCGGCGTACGAAGGAAAGCTCCTGCGGAAGGAAAGTTTCGCGTCGATCTATCATTAAATGAGTTATTGCAACTTAGCTGGTTGGCGCATCTCGGCTTTCAAAACATGATGCCCAACCATCGTGGCTTCGAAATTCATCGGTTCAGTGACGAGGAAGATGCGAAAGAAGCCGCATTGGCAATCGGCAAGATCGAGAGCGTCATTCCAGCGAAGGCGCGACCGTTCACTGATCTCTCAGTTCAACTCACGGCCCGACAAAAGCTAATCCGCGATTGGTGGCAGGCGATGCCTCGTCGGCTGACTGCTTAGCGGAATCAGAGAATTTGGGACACAGTGGAAACGACATCTCGTCAATAGACGGTACGATTGAAGGTCCATGGTCGTCCAATTGGGCCAGCTCTTCAATCAGCATAAGCAGACGTGGCGGCATTTCCGACGCTTCCCGGCGAAGGACTTCACGCAGCCGCTCGCCGACCTCGTCACAAATCGCACGGCAATGGATGTGGTCGAGCATCATAGCTGTACAGCTGCCGTTCGGCCTAGCCCCTCTCGTTAGTTCGGGCTTAATTTAATATGGCTGAAATCTGGAAAGAGTAAATTTGTTTCCGGCAATGCGAGAAGTGGTGAAAAATCAGTAAACCCCAAGCGGCAGGCTGCGCGGTCGCCTTGGAAACTCGCCAATTGCTCAACGCGGCAATTCGAAGCGTTCCGTCATTTGTCGCTGAGTCTGTTTTGGGTCATTCGCGTCGGTTTTCCCGTGCGCCGATCACTTCCGCTCTACCGCTGAACGGACATGGTATGAGCCGCATGCCTCCAAAAGGCACTGTCTTCAATTTTCGGAATAAGTTGGCTATCCAAACTCCCTCATTTGGCTTTCGACATTAGGAATTTGCCGTCTGGCCCTTGCGCGAGGGCACCTTCGTAGTGATCGAAACTTCGCCCCCAGCGAAGTCCGGCCGTGTCGCCGGAGCTAAAGCTAAAACAACTCGAAGGGAAAAGTGTTGTCATACAAGATGGTCGCAGAACGCGACAACGAGACGGTCCGGATCGAACGAGTTAGTGTTCTGGTAGTAGTCGCCAAAGCTAGAGTGTGGGCGAGCGAGGGATGGCACGTCGAAATTATTGACGCCAATGGCAAAACCTTCGCATCAGCCGACTTTGAAAGCCTTTTAGCGGCGGCCTAATTTTCGCTGTCGTCAGCCTCAACTGCGCTCTCCTGTCCAATCAGCGTCCATATAAATCCCACACCATGACGAGATAGTAGCCGAGTACGACGACCACGATGTTGATCGCGATCGTGATCATGACATCGACAGGAAGAATAAGCTTTCGATCGAATAGGTTCATCGTCGCCCATCTCGTGGAGGGCTAGCGGATTAAAATACGCTCCGCATCGCATCGAGATTAGCGCAAAGCCCCAACGACAGTCATTGTCCAAATTTCTCGGAAACACAAAATTGGCTGAACTGTTGCGGCGGAGGCTCACCTAGTCGGTAACGGTGCCCGTAATGTCGGGCTGGTCTCCACTGGACGCGCGCCACGCGGCCACGCCGAAGTAGCTTGTAAGCGTCAATCCCACCACAATCAGAACGGCAAAAACCTGGGGCTAAGATCTATCTCGCCGCCACGCGACTTTGAAATTTGTCGTAGCTTTCAAAGCTGGAAGGCTTCAATTTCCCGTCCGGGTGATAGCCTACCAATGTCCAATGTCCTTCAAA
>Ga0182030_10016891_pt1 | contig 14150 bp, 13 predicted proteins | sample 812S3MmetaG_FD_121299 | JGI IMG/M metagenome (GOLD analysis project Ga0182030, IMG submission 121299) | Permafrost microbial communities from Stordalen Mire, Sweden - 812S3M metaG (Illumina Assembly) | ecosystem: Environmental > Terrestrial > Soil > Wetlands > Permafrost | place: Sweden...
AGTCCTGAAAGGTGCCGACGATCCGCTCGCAACATTCCCTAACCTCAAGCGGCTATTCGAGACAGTCAACGTCCGGCCCGCGGCCGCTCGCGCACGCGATGTCGGCAAAGACCATCCGTTCAAGAAGGTCAACGACGAAGAGACCAAGCGCTCGCTCTTTCCTTCCAACTATCCTCCGGCCAGGACCGCCCGCGGGCGCCGTCCACTACCGGGACCCCGCCCGCGCGCCACGAGAGGGATTAGTTCGAGTCGCCACAGGTTCGGGCGACTGGATCTGTCCATCCCTCAGCTCATCGAGAATGGAACGCGGCATTGGGCGACATCTACACTGGGTGGTGTGCTCCATGTGCCAATGGACTCTCTCATCGAGTGTTGCGGCCGCGCGAAGCTTGTGATGTAGATGCCAGACCCTGTTCATGCGATTCCTGGCGAGCGTTCAACGCAGCCGGACATGACTCATTATCCTAGGCTCGAGGGCCGCGGCCGCAATGACGCCACCCATCATCGCGCCGGTGATCCCGGCACTCGACACGTCTTGGCCGGTAAGGAAGAGCCCTGGAACCGGGGTCCGAGCGCGCAGCGAGTCCGACAAGAACCGCCGGGGACTCGCCTCCAAGCCATAGACTCCCCCGTGAACCGCGCCGGTAAAGGCCACTGACGTCAGCGGCGTCGACGTTTCGCGGGCCACGATCATTGGCGCGAGCGCCGGAAAGTGGCGTGCAAACTGCGCGAGCAGCCGCTCCTCGATCAAGCGCTTGAGCGCGGCGTAATCAGGCGGCCGGTGGCCGAGGCGCGACTCCGCCCATGGGGCAAACACCGCCCAGTCCGTCCACGCGACGATTTCCGCAGTGTGTTTGGTTGGCGGGCCCGCCTGCGGAGCAGTGTCTTTGAGCGATGGAAAGGATATGAACAACGCCGGTGGCACCGGATAGTGCTCCGGATCACGCCATAGCGCATCCGCGATATCCCAGCCTGAGTGGAACCAGTGGTTAGACGGTGTCGCGCCACAGGCACGGATATCGCCCTCGAGTCCAAGATACAGTTGTACGTGACAGGCTGAGGGCCGGAAGGAGGCAATCTCTTGCGCCCACGCGCCGTTGCGCAGATCCGGCGGGAGCAAATGCATCACGGTGGTGTAAGCGCCGGCATCGGAGAACACTAACGGACAGGGTACCTCAGTCCCGTCCTTGAGCCGCACCCCGGCGATCGCACCTTTGTCGATCAACAGCTCGGTGACTTCAGCCCGGGTTCGCACCTGACCGCCGCCGCCTTCAATCACAGGGACCAAGGTGTCGGCGAACGCCTTGGCACCGTGGAGGGGATAGTAGGCGCCATCGAAGTAATGCCGTGTCACGGTGGCATGAATGCCAAAGCTCGACACGCGCGGGTCCGGCCCGTAGTCCCCGCGCTGGCCGGCGAGAACCGCCCGAAGCTTGGGGTCGCTGAGCAACTCCTGCAGCACAACCTCCGTCGTCCGGCCCCACCACCGATCGATCGCGCGGGCACTCCACAGGTGGACGAGTTTGGCCAATATCGGCGGCATGGCGCGCGCCGAAAACACGATGCGGCCGACGACGGTGGCCTCGTCGATGGCCTGAAAATATGCATCGATTTCGTGAGCCGACGAGGTAAAGTGTTCCTTCAGCTCGCGCTCCAATGCCTGCTGCGGGCGCGCGAATTGGAACTCGATACCGTCCGGGAAGTGCATGATGTCGTAGACCGGTCCGATCGACGCGAACTCCATCGCGCCGCCGCAGAGCCAATTGAGCACGCGGCGTCCCGCATCATCAGGCCTCATCTCACCCAGGTAGTGGACTCCAACATCCCATGTGAACCCATCGCGGGAAAAGGTTTGCGTCAGCCCGCCCGCGACGAAGTGGCGCTCAAGGACGAGTACCTTGTGGCCCATGCGGGTCAATGCGCACGCGCAGGCGAGTCCGCCTATACCGGAGCCAATGACAATGGCGTCGAATTTCAAATCAGTATCTTTGTTTCCCATGATTCGCGCTCCATCGCTCCATCGAATAATCACGACTGAGCACCCTCGCCAACCGGGATTTCAGACAGCGCCTCTCCAGGTGTTGATTCGAACAGGGGAAGTTAGAGTCGCATGCAATTGTTATCTCGTCGCGCGTACTCGACCATACGTAGATAGTGCAGGCGGGGCGATTCGATTAAGGAACAACCCAGCGGATAAGCCCCCGTGCATGGATCGCCATCGCAGTGCCGATCAGGCACTCGTCAACGCGATCGATACCGGGCCTTAGGTAGTTCTCCGGCTGTCACGAGCCTGAGGATGTAGCTAGGGTGCACGTACAAATTACAATGCCGGATCTATCGCTTACTATCGCCACAAAACAAGACTAGCTGGCGGTATTTCAGACGGTATTGTGAGCAGTGCTCTCTTGAAATATCCCTTGCATCAGCAAGTTACGATGCCAGGAGACTATTGAGCGGGAGTGAGCGGGGCTCTCCATCATTGTGGCACGGTCGGCAGAGGCGGGGAATCCCGAGTTTCTGGGCAATAGTGGCAAAAACTCTGAGTCGGCACGGAATGTGACTGGACTGCTGCCTAAGCCCCGACTTTCGCGAATCAATAAATCGCGGCGTCACCGGTGTCCAGACCACGCAATGATGGTTCGCGAGCTCGGCAATGGTCCGAGCCACGCGCTGACAGGTAGTCGGGCGCCGCGACCATCCACGCGAATCGTCGGATAGTTTGGATCGGAGTCGGAGAGGACGTTCTTCAGATCCGTGGCGAAGGCGATACGCGACCCAACAATCCGACGGTTGAATCGCGGTATCGCCAAGCCGAATTGCCTACTATACTTAATCTTCAGGAGATGGCATTCCTCCTCGAACCGCCCTCATGGGCTGATGATGCCTACCATGCCCGGGGATCCAGGGGGGTAGGTTTTGCGTTGGTCACCACCGCGCTGCTTCCCAGGCTGATTTAGTTCACTTGGGGTTAAAAAGCGATGGTTGATTCAAAGTGATTCCCCGCAACTTACGATGTACGGAAGCCGCCCAGCGTAGGGCGTCGTAGTCCGAGCCTGATGTTATGAAGGCCTCGGATCCTCCAAACGGCGAGCTGAGTCCGGGAGACGACAATCCCGGCGTTACGCTAACTATTGGCTCCTCACGTGGGCATTCCAAATCCAAGGGAAACCAATCCATGGTGATTTCCATCATTGCCATTGCCACTGGCGCCTCACTCGGCGCGCTCCTACGCTGGTATTTGGCGAATCGCCTGAACTCAACCTTTCCGCAGCTCCCGCCCGGCACGCTGGTGGCGAACATATTGGGCGCATACTTGATCGGTATCGCGATCGCGGTTTTCTTGACGTTCCCCTTACTGTCTCAACAATGGCGATTGCTGACAGTCACGGGGTTCTTGGGCGGCCTTACGACCTTTCGACATTCTCGGCCGAAGTGGTGACCGCCATCCTAGAGGGACGCGGTGTATGGGCAATCTCAACAATCGCGGCACACGTTCTCGGCAGTATCATCATGACGCTCTGCGGAGTCGGTACTGTGCGTCTCATCCGCACCCTGATTTAGGAGAATGACATGAGAGGCTATCAGATCAGTTTGCTGGCGGAGCAAAATCGCCGTATTGAGCACAAGCAAGCCACGGAATGGCTGCTCCATCTCGCCAAGGAGCTGGGGATTACCGGGTGCACGGTTTTCTCCGGAGTCGAGAGCTTTGGCGCCGACGGCCGTCGGCATTCGGCGCGGTTTTTCGAGCTCGCCGATCAACCGATGGAAGTGGTCATGGCCGTTACCGAGGAACAGGCCGATCGCCTGTTCGAGAGAATCGAAGCGGTGGACACCAAGATCTTTTACATCAAGACCCCCATTGAATACGGCCAGTTGGGAAAGCAGAAGAATGGATAGCCGGATACAGATGATTCATGCCCGCGAGATACTCGATTCGCGCGGCAATCCCACCGTCGAGGTTGACGTCACCTTGAGTGGCGGCGCCCAAGGGCGCGCCGCCGTTCCCTCTGGCGCTTCCACCGGGGTTCACGAAGCCGTCGAGCTGCGGGACCAGGATCCGCACCGATACGGGGCAAAGGGGTAAGGCAAGCAGTCTCCCACGTGAACGGCGCCCTCGCCGCGGCTACCCAGGGCCTCGATGCGCTCGAAGGGCTCATTGATCGCGCGTTGATTGCTGCCGCGCGGTCGCATTGTGGTTGGTACCGTATTCTCGAGCGCCGCCGATGGCCTAACTGTAGGGCCGCCACGACACCTCGACCCTTTCGGCATCAATCGCCGTCTGTCGGTGCCAGGCGGAAATTTCTGACGGTGGAAATGACGGTAAAATTGGAATGCCGCGGCACGAAATCTTTGTCTTTCAGATACTTACAGGTGCCGGAGATAATTGAGTGGGAGTGACTGGGCATAGCTGATACCTTGAATATTGAGCGTTGATCGCTCATTATGCGAGGTATGCGGAAACGACCCCAGCTGTTGGCTAGGCTGCGCGCTGGCCTAAGAGCTAGTCCTGCGGTGACGCTGTTCGGTCCCCGTCAGTGCGGCAAGACTACTCTTGCTCGGCAACTCGCTGGTTCCGCGAAGAGCACCTACTTCGATCTGGAAGATCCTGTCGATCTGGCTCGGCTGTCCGAGCCCATGACGGCGCTAGAATCGTTGCGTGGACTGATCGTGATTGATGAGGTGCAGCGTCATCCCGATCTCTTCCCGATTCTCCGGGTATTGTTGGATCGCAGGCCGATTCGAGCGCGGTTCCTCATTCTGGGTAGCGCATCGCCAGAGTTGCTACGGCAGAGCTCCGAAACCCTGGCGGGCCGGATTGCCATTGTCGAGATGGCCGGATTCACGCTTGAAGAGCTCGACCGCCCGGATCTCAACCGATTATGGTTGCGCGGTGGCTTTCCGCGCTCCTTCCTGGCGCGCACGGAGGCTGCGAGTACCGCATGGCGCGAGGAGTTTATTCGCACTTTCCTCGAACGCGATTTGGCTCAACTCAGGGTGCAAGTGTCCTCGGGCACGATGCGCAGGTTCTGGACCATGACCGCGCACTGCTCGGGCGGCATATGGAATAGCTCGGAGATCGGGCGATCACTGGGCGAGGCTCACACGACCGTGAAACGCCATCTCGACACTCTATCCGGCGCACTTGTTGTACGTGTGCTCGAGCCTTGGTACGCGAACGTTGGTAAGCGGTTGGTAAAATCCCCGAAGGTTTACCTTCGGGATTCGGGACTCCTGCATACCCTGCTCGGTATAGGCGATCGCCGGCAACTCGATGGACATCCCGTCGTCGGAGGATCGTGGGAGGGTTTCGTAATCGAGCAACTTCTCGCTCATTTGCCTAAGGCCAAAGCCTATTACTGGCGAACGCAGGCCGGCGCAGAGCTCGATCTGCTGTTGTTTCTGAAGGGACGGCGCATTGGAATTGAGATCAAACGGGCTGATGCACCGAAGATGACGCCGTCGATGGGTTCGGCGCTCGAAGACCTGGAACTAAATCGGTTGTTGGTTGTTTACCCGGGCTCGGTGCGATATACGCTCCGTCCTAAGGTTGAAGTGATGCCGCTGGCGCAGTGCCTGGCCGAGCTGACTTGACGAGGCAAGACAGGGGTGTGATCAAAGGCGGCCTCGAACGCCCGGTTATCTTGGAGTGCTGCGATGCCGCTCAAAGAACCGCCAGATGGTCCCGGCGGCGTCGAATCCGCCGAGCAAACTTTCCTTGGGCCATTCGTGCCCCCAGCTATTGAGGCTGTAGAGCACCACTTCCGTGTCGTTACGGCAGCCGGACCACGCCTGCCGCTCTACGTGACCCTGGGCCATCAACTCGATCTGCGGTTCGGGGCCGCAGCCATCGGCGTCGACCCACCATCGGATCGAGCGCGCCACCGAGATCGCGCTGCTCGTGCCATGGCTTTGCGCTGTCCGGCCGCCTTCGTAAGGAACACTGACATCGGCGCGGCCGTGGATCGCGAGCACGGCCACCGGCTGCCTTGGCCGCGCGACCGACCATTCCGGCTCATTCGCCGCGGGAACGCCGCCGATAGTAGCTGAAGCAACGGCCACCGCGGCCACGACTTCAGGGTGCTCGGCGGCGATGCGGTAGGCCAGCATCCCGCCGTTTGAAAATCCCGCGACGTAGAGTCGTGTGCGATCCACCGGGTTGCGTCTCGCCACATCGTCGACCGCGGCGAGCGCGAAACCAACGTCGTCGAGATTCATCTTTTTCGCCTTGCCGCAACAATGGCCCGAGTTCCAGTGGCGGAACAAGTCGCCCAAGCCGATGCCTTGTGGGTAGACCACGAGGAATCCCTCGCGATCGGCCAGCAGGCTGAATCCGCTTTCCCGCTCGAACCTGCGTGCGGTGCTGAACGCCCCGTGAAGTGCAACGACCACGGGGAGCGGTGCGGCACCGTCATGTCCCGCGGGCACGTGTACGTAATAGCTGCGTCTGATGCCACTGACCCGCTGATCAACCATTACTTTGTGAGTCCCCGGGCCCAAAGGCGCGGAAGCATCCGCCGGAGCCGCGAGTGCTGCGGGGAAGACCGCGCCGGCCGCGACGGTGGCCAGCACGCAGGCTGCGGTGCGCAGCGTACGCAGGCACGTCGCGATGTCGGATGCTACCCGAGTCGGTGCGCTGCACGCTGCCTGGCAGAGGGCGACAGCGCGAGCATATTTTGCGAGCATGTAATGTATCTAACAATGAAACAACGATTTTCCTGGGAAGATCCCCGGGGTTGCCGATGATCCGCGCGCCGCTTGCGAGCGATTGAGACTCAAAATATCAGCGACTTGATCTTCGGCGAGCAATGAATCAGTATCTAACCGCTATGATAGCGCTATCATCCGTATCGACAGTTTAACCGCGAACTATGCCAACCCTAGGCAGAGTGTCTCTCCTCTTGGTCCTGGCCTGTGGCACCAGTTCTTTCGCCGCCGATTTCGCAATGCGGGTGAACGACAAGAATTACCTAGACACTCAAGGTTTTAGCGTATTTCTCTACGACAGCACGTACCATCCTGTATTCGTAGACCAAAAAAACACCGCCATGGAGATGATTCTCCATGGCCAGCGTATCGCCACCAACGGCGACGTGCGGCTCATGCCAACACCCGAGCAGTGGGACCTGGTGGCAACCCTCAAAGGGCGCCAGTCCGATCCGGCCAACGGGCGGCTTACCGCCAACCTCGCTTTCCCGACCTTTGATTTCAGCTACACGCTGGAAGTCGCCGCGGAACCGGGCGGCGTGAAGGTAAGCCTCAATCTCGACAAGCCGCTGCCTCGCAAACTGTCCGGGCGGGCGGGTTTCAACCTCGAGTTCCTGCCATCGATCTACATGGGCAAGGCTTACCTGGTGGACGGCACGAAAGCCGGCATCTTCCCACGAACGCCCAACGATGCGATGGTGAGTGTGCCGCCGCTGCCCGATGAGCCCAAAAAGGCGTACTACCTGGAAGATTGGGAGAAGGCCAAGGGATACGCTGAGCCACTGCCGTTCGCGCAGGGCAAGAGCATTACCTTGGGGGTCGACGACGCGCTGGCCCGGATCAACGTCAAGTCGGATACGACCGACCTGATGCTGTTCGACGGACGCGATCGCGCCCAGAACGGCTGGTTCGTTTTGCGTTCGCTCATTCCTTCGGGCAAGACGACCGGCGCCATCGTGTGGCACATCAGACCGGATGTGATTCCGAACTGGATGCGGCCGCCGATGATCGCGCACAGCCAAGTCGGATATGCGCCGGCTTTCTCAAAGGTGGCAGTACTTGAACTTGACACGAGGTACAACGGCCCGAAGACGGCCAAAGTGCTTCGCCTCAGGGAGGATGGAACCTACCAGCAGGTGTTCGAGGGTTCGATCACGCCTGCCACGCCCTGGCTGCGCTACGTCTATTCGAAATTCGACTTCACGGCGGTCAAGGACCCCGGCCTCTATGTCATCGAGTACGCAGGTCAGCGTACGGCGCCCTTCCCCATCTCCAAGGACGCTTACGCCAACATCTGGCAGGACAGCCTGGACCATCATCTGGCGGAGCAGATGGATCACGTTTCGGTCCGCGAAGGCTACCGCGTGTGGCATGGCGCTTCGCACCTGGATGACGGCCGTCTGGCGCCCGTGGTGGGGGAGCAGTTCGACAACTGGAATCAGGCCACGGCAACCGACGGGAAGTACCAAGGCGGCGATCATATTCCCGGGATGAACGTGGGCGGCTGGTATGACGCCGGCGACTTCGACCTCGAGGAGCCTGCACAGCTGAGTGTGATTCAAAGTCTGGCTCTGGCCTATCGCGAATTCAACCTCAGGTACGACGAGCTTACGGTGGATGAAGTCACGCGTCAGGTCGAGATGCACCGGCCTGACGGTGTGCCGGACGCCGTGCAGCAGGTCAAGCACGGCGCGCTGCTCATCCTGGCGCAGTTCCACAATATTGGCCACTCCATCCGCGGGACTCACGAACCCGATCTGCGCCAGTACACCCACCTTGGCGACGGCGCGTCGAAGACCGACGGGCGCATTTATGACCCCAGGCTCGGCCCGAACGAAGTCAAGGGCGACTACTCCGGCAGGCCGGACGACCGTTGGATCTTCTCCACGACGAACCCGTCCCTGCAATGGAACGCCATCGCGGCGCTGGCAGCAGCCGCCGATGTGCTGCAAGGCTTTGATGCCGCGATGGCGAAAGACTGCCTCGATACCGCGATCAAAGCCTGGAACGACGAGAAGGCTCACCCGACGCACAATCCCTCGGGCGCCGGCTTGGGTGCAGCGGCGCCGCAGGACGACCCCGGAGGTGGCGTGCTGGCGGCATCGCAGGGGGTGGTGTCTGGCGCACCGGGCGGCGGCAACGCACAAGGCGGTGCGGGCGCTCCGCCACCGCTCGGACAGGACTGGACTGCAGCTCTGGAACTGACCATTGCGACCCACGGTGCCGAGCCTTACAAGTCTCGGCTGGTGGAGTTATTCCCTCAGATGATCACCCCGCAGCAGATGGACGTGCGGGGTTGGACCGCAGTGCGTGCCTTGCCTTACCTGGATGCGAGCGCGAAAGATCAGATGCGCGAAGCGGTAAAGACCTACATGGCGCATCTGGACCATCAGTTGGATGCCACCCCGTTCGGTGTGCCCCCCAGCCTGCGTACCTGGGGTGGGTCGGCCGCAGTGGTGGACATGGCCATCCGCATGTACTTCCTGCATAAGGCCTTTCCGGATCTCGTGAGCCCGGAATATACCCTTCGAGCCGTCAATTACATCCTGGGCACGCACCCGGTATCGAGCACTTCCTATGTAGCGGGCGTCGGCACGGTGTCGAAGATCAAGACGTACAGCAACAATCGCGCCGACAACGCTTACATTCCGGGTGCCGTGATTCCCGGATACATCATCATCAAGCCGGACTTCCCCGAGTGCATCGACGACTTCGGATTCCTCTGGTTCGAAGATGAAGCCGTGGTCGCCGGATCGGCAAGCTGGGTCGTGGCCGGGAACGCCGCGGTCGCGATCACCAAGGAAATACAGTAGCCTCTCAAAGTGGCTCCTGACACAGGCCGCTCGTCGCTCGCGAAGCCGCTAACGCTTGTTGCGATGAGTCTCGGCTATGGTGTCGTTCAGCTTGATGTCACGATCGTCAACACAGCGCTGAACAGCATCGCAGGATCCTTGCATAGCGGCGTGTCGGGGCTGCAATGGGTCGTCAGCGCCTATACGATAGCGTTTGCGGCCTTTATTTTGACGGCTGGCGCGCTGGGGGACCGCATCGGTGCGAAGAAGGTCTTCATGGCCGGATTCGCGGTCTTCACGGCGGCCTCGCTTGCCTGCGCGTTGGCCCCCACCGCCTTGACCTTGATTGGCGCAAGGGCACTGCAGGGCGTGGGTGCGGCCATCCTGGTCCCCAACTCGCTCGCCTTGCTCAACCACGCCTATCCCGAGGAGCAGGAGCGCGGCCGGGCGATCGGGATCTGGGCGGCAGGCGCCAGCCTCGCGCTCACGGCCGGTCCGCTTGCCGGAGGCGCACTGATTTCCGTGGTTGGCTGGCGAAGCATATTCCTGGTCAATCTGCCCATTGGTCTGGTTGGCCTCGGGCTGACGTGGCGCTCTGCGACCGAGACGGCGCCAGCGTCGGGTCGTGAGCTGGATCTGCTCGGCCAGGCGGGCGCGATTGCCACGCTGGCATGCTTGGCGGGCGCCATGATCGAAGGGGGAAATCTAGGGTGGGGTAACCGGTGGGTGCTCGCCGGCTTTGCTGGCTTCGCCGGCGTGGCCACGCTGTTCGTGTTTCAAGAACGGCGCGCGCAGCAACCGATGCTCCCGCTTGCCCTCTTCAGTCATCGGCTGTTCACGCTCACGGCCACCGTCGGTCTGCTCGTGAACATCGCCTTCTACGGCCTCATATTCGTGCTTAGCCTGTATCTGCAGCGGGTGAGTGGTTTGTCGCCCTTTGCAACGGGCCTGGCGTTTCTGCCGATGCTGGGAGCCGTCCTGCCGATGAACCTTCTGGCGGCCCGCGTCACGGAGCGGTTCGGTACGATGGCGACTATCGCAGCCGGCGCGCTTATCGCCGCGGCGGGCTGCATCGGGCTGGTCGGCATCGGGCGCAGCACGACCTATTGGGCCATGTGCGCCCAGCTCGTTGGCCTGGGCGCGGGCTTGGGACTGCTGGTTCCACCCCTCACCTCCGCACTGCTCGGGAGCGTGGAAAAAGCCCGCTCCGGCATCGCTGCCGGTGTCTTGAATGCAACCCGGCAAACGGGCAGCGTCATTGGTGTCGCGCTTTTCGGCTCACTGATCGGTCACCGGGATGCCCTGGTCTCAGGCGCACGCGCGTCGATCATTATTTCCACGATACTTCTGGTGGGCTCGGCATGGGTGATCATGCTGGCCGGTAAATCTGCACCACCGAGCCTGATGGAAAGGCCTTCGAGCCGATCAGCTTGAGGGACCTGGGCACGGCGAGGCCGGTGAATATCGGCAGCCCTGTGCCCAGCGCAATCGGATACACCACCAGGGCATATTGGTCGACGAGTCCGCGGGCGATGAGACTGCGAGCAAAGCCCGCTCCGCCGTGAGCGAGGATCGGCTTGCCCTCCCGAGCCTTCAATTTCATGACTTCCTGAACCAGATCCCCGCCGGCCACATAGGCCTGCGCCCAACTATCAGCGCCGGGCTGCAGCTGCGCCGACGGCGGGGCGCCCGCATTGGCACGGGCATCCACAAGCGCCGCGGTTGTCGTGGCTGCCCTCAGGATCGCGCGACCTTGCCTTGAGAAGACGGCCTTGGGTATCTGAATCATCGGCGTCGCGAATACTTCGGTGGAGGTCGGCCAATACGCGGCCATGTCATGGAACGTGCGAGCGCCCATGATATGCAGGCTGGCGTTCCATACAGTCGCCACGGTCCAGGCGATGGCCTCCTGATCGGTGCTGAATACCCATTTGATTCCGCCATCCCGGCCGCCCACGAAGCCGTCGATCGATATCGACAACACCGGCTTAACCCAGCGACGAACCAGCTCTATCGATTTCGACAGTGTGTGACAGCCCACCACACCCGGGATCGAAGTGCGGCATCCGCATTGGTCGGGCCCCGTGGCTTTTGCCTTGTGCCTGAGCCGCGTGAGGTGTCGAAAGGCTACGCGGCTATTGTGTTGCGCGCTCGGCCTCGAGAAACGAGCAAATCTGCTGAGATGTGAAAGCGTTCCCGAAGTCTGCGCACCATCGTCATGCTCAAGTCCCGTTTGCCGGTCAGGATCTCGCTCACGCGGCTGGCTGTTCCAAGCAGCGGTACGAGATCGGCGCGTGAAAGGCCGTGTTGATCCATCAAATAGGTGAGAAGAACTGGAAGTGGTGGCGCGGTACGTGGCCACTGCGCGCGCTCGTACGCCTCGATCAGGCGAGCCTGGGCTACCATCCGTGCCCGATCCTGAGAATCGCCTGATCCCATCAGCTTTTCGACCAGTTTTTTTGCATCAGCGTGGTCCGCTTGATTTTGAATCACAATCAATGTCGTTTTCATCACACGGTCTCCGCATCGATGCCGTCGTATTCTTCGTGCGATCCAAAAAAACGGATCATCCAAATACCATCTACGTATTGAGCCAGGGCAATCAGCCGAAAATCGTTGGCTTTGATATTGAACACCACACGACCTCCCTTCAAGATGCTCGCCTTCGGGTGCGCCTTCTTTACCTCCTCCGGCGTCTTCCAGTCTCCTGTTTCCGCGATGGCAAGCCATGCGCCATATTGCGCTCGCGCAGCCTTAATTCCTCTATGGCCGGCGCGTGACTTGAAATAGGTTTCGACTATGTCGGTTCCGATCACGAGCATAGAGCTGAACTGTAACCGTCAATTCCCAAAAATGGAATACTAGTTTCCATTTTATGGAAACGGGTGGCTGCTTTTCGTGTGGAACTAGACCTCTCGAAAGGCCTCCGGTATCAGGGGTTTGGGGCGCCGGGGAGGCTATTGAGTGGCTGGTTGGGTTTCTCGCACGCGGTGCACAAAGGAGTGCCTATGCCGTCCCATAGGGGCTTCTGCTGCGCGCCCGAGCCGCGTAAGGTAGCGTTTTTACGGATTCCAATTAACGGAGAGCGTTCCATGTCCATTCGCATCAATGATACCGCGCCGAACTTCAAGGCCAACACGACCCAAGGCCCTATCGATTTCCACGAATGGATCGGCAACAGCTGGGCGATCCTGTTTTCACACCCGAAGGATTTCACGCCGGTGTGCACCACTGAGCTGGGCTACATGGCGAAGATCGAGCCTGAGTTCACCAGGCGCAACACCAAGCTGATCGGACTGTCAGTCGACCCGGTCGATAGCCATGGCAAATGGGTGGCCGACATCGAGGAGACGCAGGGCGCCAAGGTCAAATATCCGATGATCGGCGATACGGATCTGCACGTGGCAAAACTCTATAACATGCTGCCTGCCGATGAACCCGGCACTTCCGAGGGCCGCACGGCGGCCACCAACGCGACGGTGCGTTCGGTCTTTGTCATAGGACCTGATAAGAAAATCAAACTGATGCTGACCTACCCGATGAGCACGGGCCGCAATTTCGATGAAATCCTGCGCGCGCTGGACTCAATGCAGTTGACGGCGCGCGAGAATGTCGCTACTCCCGCCAATTGGAAGCCGGGCGAGGATGTCATCATCCCGGCTTCGGTGTCCGATGATGCGGCCAAGCAAAAATACCCGCAGGGGTTCAAGACCCACAAGTCCTACCTGCGGACTGTTTCGCAGGTGAGGTAAGTTCAGCCAATGCCCTGGCGACGCCGTCGCGGACGGCGCTCGCCACGGCCACGAGCTGGGATGCTATCGGGCGAGGTCATTGGCCGCACGCTCGAGCGCAGCGATGTCGATCCGCTTCATTTTCATCATTGCCTCGAAGCCACGCTGCCTGCGGTGCGGCTCGGCGTCGCCGAGCAGGCGGGTGAGCTGGCGTGGCACGATCTGCCACGAGACGCCGAACCGGTCCTTCACCCAGCCGCACTGTTCGGCCTCGGGCACTGCGGAGAGCGCGTTGCTGTAGCGGTCAACCTGCGCCTGCGTCTCAACCGGGATCTGAAAAGAAATGGCCTCGTTGAAGCGAAACTGCGGTCCGCCGTTCAGGCCGACGAATGCTCGTCCCATCAGTGTGAACTCAACCATCAGGACCGCGCCCGCCTTGCCCGCGGGGTAGTTGCTCGGAGCATGATGTATGGAGCCGACGCGGGATTCCGGAAATATATTGACGTAGAAATTCGCCGCCTCTTCGGCATTGCCATCGAACCACAGGCAGGGGGTTATTTCGCTCATGACCGGTCTCCTTAGCGCTCAAAGCGCCGTGCATCGCCACTGGGAGAAAGTTGGAGTGTAGGTCCGTCGTGCGATTTTCACTGAAGTTTGGGGGACCATTCAACTGTCGGAATGAACCGACGCTGCCGGGCGCTATTTCGCGAGCAGAAAGACAGCCGCGCGAGTATTCTTCGCCTGTGCGGCGCAGCTGTGACGATGCAGGGCTACCGGGAGTAAGACCATGAAATTTGCAGGAATGTACTTTCTCGGATTTGCCATCCTGATCGGTGGTGTGCTGGCTGCGCTGTGGAAACTGGGGATCCTGGCCCGCATCGGCACGACCTGGACCCTGATTGGCCTGGCGATCATCCTGGGA
>Ga0182030_10016892_pt1 | contig 14149 bp, 17 predicted proteins | sample 812S3MmetaG_FD_121299 | JGI IMG/M metagenome (GOLD analysis project Ga0182030, IMG submission 121299) | Permafrost microbial communities from Stordalen Mire, Sweden - 812S3M metaG (Illumina Assembly) | ecosystem: Environmental > Terrestrial > Soil > Wetlands > Permafrost | place: Sweden...
ATCCCGAACTCCTCGGACGGGGCAAGCCAGTCTCGGTGGACGTGCCGTCGGCTCACGTGTGGCAGGACCGCTACGAGGACATCAACAGCTTCGAGCGCCACCTCAATCGCAACGGCACCCGGATCGTGAAGCTCTTCCTGCACGTCTCGAAAGATGAGCAGAAGCGCCGGTTCCTCGAGCGTCTCGACGATCCGGACAAGAACTGGAAGTTCTCGCCCGCCGACCTTGCCGAGCGCCGGTACTGGGACGAGTACCAGACCGCCTACGAGGATGCCCTGACGGCCACTTCCACCACTTGGGCCCCTTGGTACGTGGTCCCGGCGGACCACAAGTACGCCCTACGGGCCCTTGTCGGCGGCATCATCGTCCATACCATCGACGCGTTGGACCTGAAGCCGCCCGCGCTGAGTCCAGCAGAGCGCGAGGCCCTGGTCCGTGCCAAAGGAGAACTGCTGGCCGAGTAACACTCTCTGGCCTGCCGCGGGCCCACGTGGACCATTCGCCCGGAGTTCTTGCCTTTCGTACCGACGTAACGTCGCTAACGGTCGTGGACGTGGGTCCGGACCTCATGTCGGCCAAGGATCAACCCGATTCGCCGTTTTGCTCGTGGAATCCGATTCGCCTATGGACTCAGGGAATGAATCCTGACTGCGCATCAGGCCTTCTCGGTACCCCAGAACTCCATCCAACTGTCCCATCGTTCCGGCAAGGTGGCACGGTTTACGAATGGATTGTCGGGGAAGTTGAACCGTCCTTCTAGCTCAAGAGGATTCTCATTGACGTCAGCGGCATAGAAGGCATGCGGACGACGGCTCCGGAAGTACCAGTGCCCGTCTTCGCGCTCGTATCGGTCATCGTAAATGACCGGCATGACAACCCAGAGATCGCCAACCTCGTGCTCAGGGCGACAGTAGACGGACCCCGTGGCGTGGTCCTCGTCCAAGAACTCGATGACGTGGTTGCCGACAAGATGAAACGTCGCTCGATAGGGACGAAGGACCGGGTCGAACCATGCGGCCAAGGCGGCCCGGCCGACGTTCCCGTCGTGGGTTTGGACGTCCGAGACGAAGAGGGACACGAGCATGTCCACGTTACGGCTGTCGAGGGCCAGGGAGTATCGGGACACCAGCTGTCGGATCTCCTCGGTACCTTCTAGACGCTGGATTCGTTCCTCTAGCTCCACGGTCGCCCCACTCGTCAGATCGCCACGACTGGTCACATTAGATCAGTCGTCCAGACCCGGGCGTTTCGGGCTTGCCCAGGAAGAGTGCGCGCCGAGCTACGAAGAATGCCCCCGGCTTAGGCCGGAGGCATTCTTTACGCCCCGAAGGGCTGTCAAACGGAGCGAAGGTCAGATCGCGTCTTTAACCTTCTCGCCCGCCTGCTTCAAGTTTCCAGCGGCCTTGTCACCCTTGCCTTCAGCCTGGAGCGAACGGTCGTTGGTCGCACGGCCGACCTTGTCCTTCACGTCCCCCTTGGCTGCCTGTGCTTTGTCTTTGGCCTTGTCAACGATTCCCATGAGTCCTCCTCGGGGTAGTCGGAAATCCTTCGTGAAGGTTGCTTACCCAGAGCGAACAAGGCGAAACGGTCCGATGTGCTTCGCTTCGAACGACGACAGCGGTCGTTCGGCGACATAGGACAGATGCTGCACCGCCACCGTCGGGGCCGACACAGGGGCCTCCGGATGGTTTAGCCCTGAGGAGCCTGGAGGTCCGGTGACGTCGCATTCGACCAGGTCACATCGTCTGTTCTGGCGTCTTCGACATTGGAGTTGGACAGGTCCGCTCCAGAGAGGTCGGCGTCGCAGAATTCCGTGTCGGTCAGGATGGCCTTTCCGAGATCCGCATCACAGAGGTTGCTACCGGTCAGGTTGGCGTCCGTGAGGTTGGCCTTGCCCAAGTCAGCGCCGGACAGGTCGGCGCCGGGCATCTCCGCCCGCGTGAGATCGGCTTTGGCCAGATCGGCTTCGGCGAGCACCGCATCGGTCAGATCTGCGTCGGAGAGGTCTGCCCCCTGCAAATCGGCACTCCCGAGATCCGCACCGGGCATCTCCGCACCCGACAGGTCGGCCTTGGCCAAGTTCGCGCCGGTGAGATTGGTGCCGGACATGTCCGCCCCGGTCAGGTTGGCCTTGGTCAGATCTGCGTCGGAAAGATTGGCATCGGTGAGATTCGCCTTCCCGAGGTTGGCGCCGGTCAGGTTGGTACCGGCCAGGTCGACAGCGGTGAGATCGACCTTGCCGAGGTTTGCGTCGGTCAGGTTGGCCTCGGTGAGGAGAGCTCCGGACAGATCGACCCTGCCGAGATTGGCATGGGTGAGATCGGCGCCCGACAGACTGGCACCGGTCATGTCGGCACCCGACAGGTTGGCGTGGGAGAGCGACGCATAGGTCAAGTCCGCGCCTCGGAGGTCCGCTCCTGACAGGTTGGCGTGATTGAGTTCGGCGCCCGAGAGGTCGGCGGCCGCCAGCTTGGCGTCAACGAGGTCGGCATCAGTGAGGTTGGCGCCGGCGAATTTCCCTTGTGCGAGGTCCTGGCCCCGCAAGTTGGCGTCGGTCAGATTGGCGCCACTCAAGTCGGCGCCCTTCAAGTCCGTGCCGGTGAGGAAGGCGCCGGTAAGGTCGGCGTCAGTGAGGTTGGCGCCGGTGAAAGCGGCGTCGGTCAGATTGGCGTCGATCAACCGGGCACCAGAGAGGTCGGCGCCGGTCAGATCACGGCCCCGGAGGTCTCTTCCTTCCAGGTCTGCGTCGGCTAGTTGCGCCCCGATGAGGTCCTGCTCCGGTGTCACGTCATTGACCGTCATTGGGGCCACCCTACGAAACTTCCCAGCCTCTCGCCAAAGACGCAGCTCGTTGGCCATGTGAGCGCTTGTCTCTCCAAACCAGGGAATCTCCTGTTGGCCAAAGGGCCGACGCCGCGAATGACTGGGTGAAACAGTCCGGGGCGCGTGTCCCGAGGCCTCCGAGATTGGCGGCTGGCGTCCTCGTGCCCGATAGTTCATCGGTGCATCTCCTGGCTCCTCGCCGATCCCTCCCACCGGACCCGAGTTGATGGTCATCGACCGTCCAGTCCAGCTGGTGCGCAGATATCCAGAACTGGTGGTGGTCGTCATCGCCGCTGGGCTCGGACTGCTTGTCCAGTCACCTCTGGCCTGGTTGGCTTCCCGACAAGGCATCAACATGCTCCTCGGCATCTTGGTGTTCGCCACCGCGGTCACGATCGAACCGGCGGCGCTCCGGCGGGCGGTGTCCTCCTGGCGCACGCTCTTGGTGACGCTCCTTGTAGGCGCCACCGCTCTTCCCGCCCTTTCCTGGGGGGCCTCGAGAATGGTGGCCGCAGGATCACTGCGCGATGGGGTCATGAGCATTGGCCTCGCTCCCTGTGAGATCGCCTCGGTCGCCACCACGGCCCTGGCCAAGGGCGAGCCCGCTCTGTCGGCCGGGGTGCTCATGGGTTCGACCCTGGTCACCATCGTGATCGCCGGCCCAGTGTTGGCCCTCGAGTCCAGCGGGGGGTCAGTGCACCCCGCTCACATCCTGGTCAACTTGACCCTGGTCGTCGCCCTTCCACTCATGGCCGGACTCACGCTTCGTTCCTTTGTCGAACTTCGCCAGCCAGCTGAGCGGCTGGCCCTCGGCACGGCAACCGTGGCCGTGGCCGGGCTGGTGGCTCTGATAGCCGCCGAGATCCACTTCTCGGCCCACTATGTCGCCCTGACCGGCGCGTTACTCGCCTTCGTGGCCCTCTCGGCGCTGCTCGGCTGGCTGATTGGGTGGCGGTCGGCCAAGCCGATCGCCACCGCAGTCCTGCTCACGACGTCCATGAGGGACTTTGCCATCGCCGCAGGCATTGCCGCAGCCGCCTTTGGTGCCGCAGCGGCAGCACCCCTCGGCCTCTACGGCATCCTTGTCATCGTCTGGGGCACCGCGGCAGCCGGGAGACTTCGCCACGCTGCGGCATGAGGGTCAACGACCCGGGGAGCCCGCCATCTTGAGGTCTAGGCCCACGGCTGGGCCGTGGCGTTCACCGGGTTGTCCCGTCGGCGTGGGTTCCGATGTCACCCGAGATGGCGACCCGACCGGGCGACGTGGAGATTGCCGGCGGGGCCGAGGCTCGTCGATCAAGGGGCTGAGGGCTTGCGCTCTCGGGATCGGAGAGTCAGCTTTGGGCCCAGTAAGGCGAAGCCCACCGAGAGCACGATGATCCCAATGGCGGCAAGCAACCGTCCGTCCGCCGCTGATTGGCACTCGCCGACGAATGCCAGCCACTGATTGTGGCTGGACGCATTCGTCGCCGCCGGCTCTTGGCCGGCCCCGATGGATCCCGGGTCGACCACGGCGATGATCGGTGCCTCGGAGGCCTTGCCGGGACCACACGTGCCGCCGGCGGCAGGTGCAGGCAGTACGAAGAGGACGCCGCTGATGGCAAAGACGACGCCAAAGAGGCCGATGGCCGCGAACACAAACCTGATTCCCAGACGAAACGAAGACTGTTGCATTGAGCACCCCTTATCGACAGGTTGGGACCTTAGACGTCGACGCCGAGATTGATGCTTCACTGCCGGAAGAGCCGGCTAGAGCGTTGTCCTCTCGCCGGTCACTCAAACCGTCGTCCCAGGGGACCGCCGGAGTCGAGTTGGCACGGACTCACTTCTTCTTGGTCGCCTTTTTCGTGTGCAGGCCCTTGGCCATCTTCGCCACCTTCCGTCGAAGGTCAGCCAACTCGGCGGCGAAATCGAACGACTGCTCGCCGCTGCTCGTCTCCAGCCGATCGAGTCGCCGTTCAACACGCTCAAGACGTTGCCCCAGGGCGTCGATGTCGGCGGCCACGATCATGAGGCCGCTGACCGCCTCCGATCCGAGCAGCAGGCCACGATCATTGTGACCCTCGGCTGTGAACTTCTCTTCCAACTCGCCGATCAGGCTGGTGATCTTCTTCCCGGTGTCCATAGCCAAACCGTAGGCGAACGAGGTGCATTGGACCAAGAGCGAACGGTCTCGGAGTCGGGCTGCACTCTTGGCGCTACTCCCTAAGAGCGCACGTCGCGTCCACCTGCGTGATCGACAGAGCCTGGCGCAGCCGTGGGCCGGCCCCTTCGCTGGATGATCGACGACGTATCCGCTGGTCGCTCGTGGGTCGAGGCGATGAGTCCGACCCACGGGCAACCTCGAGCGTTCCTGCAACTCGACCCGGTCGCGGGGAGTCCCGGGGCGAGATTGCCCTCTGAGGCACCCCCTCGGGCGGCACCACGGTCGTCCTTCGGCCATGATTGGTCCATGGGCTCATCTGGTGACAAGCCGCGCAAGCCAAAACATCCACAAGCCAAAGTGCCGAAGTATGAAGAGGCGAACCAGGCCGAGGGCACGAGCGGTGGTGGCTTCGGGAGGGTCGGGCACGGCTCCGACCACCACCATGCACAAAAGCCGGGCCGGGCTGGATCCTGGCTCCTCCGGACATTGGGGATGAAGCCCAAGAAATGACCGGGAGACGGCTGAGCCGTCAGGTCGGGCGAAGCGTGATCAGCTCTCGCACATTGTCGTTGAGGATCAGACGACGGTCCTCGTCACTGAAGTTCTTCAGCTCGTTGACGTAGTCCATGGGCTCGGGCAGCGCTTCGATGTGGGGCCAATCGGAGCCGAAGATGACACGGTCGGGACCCATGCACTCGACCACTTGATAGACATCGTCTTCCCAGAACGGATTGATCCAGACGTGCTCGCGAAAGGTCTCGATGGGATCGTGCTTCCAATACCCGGGCATCTTGTTGGCCGTCGACCGCACCTTCTTGAAGAGATCGGGCAGATACTCCGCCCCGTTCTCGACCGAGGCGATTCTGAGGTTCGGAAACCTTTCGAAGTGGTTCTCGAACACCAGAGTGAGTAGGTAGTCCCGGATGGCCTGTTCGATGGCAAAGGATTTGATGGACGGCTTGAAGCTTCCGCTGAAGGTGGCGCCAAAGCCGTCGACGGCGTAGCCGTTGGAGGACCCTCCACTGTCTCCTGCATGCACGACCACGGCAATGCCGGCCTCATTGGCCAGTCCCCAGAAGCCATCGAACATGCGATCGAATGGATTTCGGCGCCCTGTGGCCGTCCTCGGGGCGGCCGGACGCATGACGATGGTGCGTGCCCCCTCGTCGAGCGCCCACCGGAGCTCTTCAACAGCCCACTCGGGATCAGCGAGTGTCAGGTAGGGAGCGGCGAATACCCGGTCCTCGTAGTTGAACGTCCAGTCCTCGACCAGCCATCGGTTGAAGGCGCGGAACATCATGCAGACTGCCTCGGGGTCGTGGGCGAGCGGCTCCTCGTAGATCATGCCGAGGGTGGGGTACAAGAGGCACCCGGCCAGTCCCTGCTCATCGAGGGTCGCCACCCGGGCGGCAGGATCTCGGTAGGCAGCGCGGATCGGCTCCCGACCGCGGAGGAACTCCATGGGATTGCGATTGTCAGGATTGCCCCTGAAGTAGTCATACATCGCCCCGGGCAACGCCACCGGGTCGAACGTCGGATTGGTCACGGCATGGGAAACCCGTCCGCCGATCACGTGGTAGCGACGCTTGCCCATCTCGGTCCACTGAATGACCCTCGGCCCGAGGACGGGATCCAGATGCCGGGTGAAGGCATCGACCGCCTCGTAGTAGTGGTTGTCCGCGTCGAACACCGGATGATCGAGTTTTCCGAAATCGCCCACGCCTACCTCCTCGGGAGTGCCCCAGTGAGGGGATCGTTCCCCATCCTAAGACGCCCAGGTCACCGAGCGCTGGTCTAGACCGTGGCCGGTAGGTTGTGCTGCGTTCTCAGCCAGTGCCATAGGGTCGCGGGTCATGGCCATCTACCAACTTGGGGATCTAATTCCCTCCATCCATCCTGACGCGTACGTCCATCCCGATGCGGTGGTCATAGGCAACGTGACCGTCGGCGCCGAGTCGACCATCTGGCCGGCCACCGTCCTCCGCGGCGATTACGGGAACATCACGATCGGGGCCCGCACGTCGGTGCAGGACGGCACGGTTATCCATGCCGGGCCCGACTTCCCAACCGTGGTAGGAGACGGCTGCGTGATCGGCCACCTGGCCCATCTTGAGGGTTGCACTATGGAAGACGAGAGCCTTGTGGGGTCGGGATCGGTCGTCCTCCACTATGCCGTCATCGGCACCGGCGCCACCGTTGGGGCGAACGCCGTGATCCCCAACCGCATGCAGGTACCTCCCGGAGCGCTGGCCATCGGGGTCCCGGCCGTCATCCGTGAGGGTAAGTCGAGCTTGACCATGATCCGGCACTCGGCGGCCGAGTACGCGACCAACGGACAGAGGTTCAAGGCCACGCTCATCAGACTGGACTGACCACGGCCAAGCGTGCGAAGCAGCCATCCCCGGCCGAAGGGGCGGGTGACGGCAGACTTCGTGCATGCAAGGGATCATGACCTGCGATTCCGTCAGCGGTGAGGCCACCGAGGAGTCGATCGAGAAGCACCTCGCCGCACAGGAGTTCTTCTGGCTCGACCTCGACGGGGTCGACAAGGAGACAAGGGACCTCTTGCTCCATGTCTTCAAGATCCACCCGCTGGCCGTCAGGAGTGCGGAGGAGTTCGGTCAGGCGCCCGAAGCTCGAGGACTACGACGACTTCGTCTACCTGGTTGTCCACGGTGCCAGTGTCGACTTGAAGTCAGACGGCGAGGTGCACTTCATCCTGGCCGATCACTTCTTGGTGACCATTCGTCACGGCGATTGCCCGGCAATGGACGGCGTCCATGAGCAGCTTTCTCATCCCCACAGGAACCCAAGCTTGGACTCGCCGCAGTTGCTCCTCATTTATCTCATCATCGACCAGTTGATCGATAGCTTCTTCCCGATGCTCGACGCCTTCGACAACCAGATCGACGAACTCGAGGACGCCATCTTGGTCCAGCCCACAGATGAACAGCTGGGGACGCTGTTTACGATGAAGCGCCAGTTGATCGCCGTACGCAAGGTCATCACTCCTCAACGAGATATGTTCGCCAATCTCACGTCGGGCGTGACCACCATCCCCGGGATCAGCGAAGAAGGTCAGCGATATTTACGATCTCTCTACGATCACACCATCCGCATCAGCGACCTGGCCGACGGTTAACGGGACCTGTTGAGCAGCGTCATGGACACGCATCTGTCGACCGTCTCCAATCGCCTGAACGTGGTGATGAAGCAGTTGACCATCATCGCCACCGTGTTCCTACCTCTGAGCTTTCTGACCGGATTCTTCGGACAGAATTTCTCGTACCTGGTCGGTCGTATCGGCGGTCCAACGCCCTTCTACGCATTCGGCATCGGCCTCGATCTCTTGGCGGCCGTCGGCCTGCTCTACCTATTCCGCAGGCGAGGATGGCTCGGGGGACCGACCAACTAGCCCGGTACCTTCAGCCGAGAGCACGGACGACTTGGACCGGTAGGAGAGCGCCGAGCCCAACGAGGCGAACGAGAAGAGCGAGCCGAAACTGGCAAAGCTCCCAGCGGACAAGGCCGAGGCGAACGAGCCAACGGAGCCGATCGACAGGATCGAGCCCACCGATCCGACAGACAGGATGGAACCTTTGGAGTTGATCGACAGCAGCGAGTTCGTCGAGTTGATCGACCAGCGCGAGTTGCTCTCGCCATCTTCTGCAGCAGCCCCTGATCGTCTCATCGTCACCCTTCAGCAAGTGTCATGACGGTGTGCGCACGGCATTGCCGGCCGCATTGACCACATACCAGACACCACCCGCATTGGTCAGTGCCTGACCGGTGGCCTTGCCCGGCCGCTTGTCGGGTGGCCAGTAGTACAACGGCCATCCGTTGTAGGTGATCTGGGTCGTGCCGTCGGTGCGGGGAGCGGTTCCAAGCAGCTTGGCCTCGATGCCCGGTCCAGCGATCGGGGCGACAACGCCCTTTGGCAGGAGTTGCGGCGGCCATTGAATAGCGCAGATGTCGTAGCAGCGAGACGGGGAACCCTGCTTATCGGTCTCGAAGAGGTAGAGGGTGATGCCTTGGCCATCGACGAGCACGGGTCCGAGGCCTGACACATTCTCCACCTTCACCTCAGATTTAGGTCCGTGTTGGAGCACGGGCGGGGTGGTCGCGTAGGGAGTGGATACCGCCACCCCCGAACTGGTGCACGCAGAGATGACGCCGCCGGTCACTACGATGGCGACCAGCGGCACGCTCAGCCGCAGCCGACGGACCCACCCAGTAGGGGCCACGCCGATGCTCATGACGGGGTGTTCGACTGGCGGATGACCTCGAGTGGAGGGGCAGGATATTGGCCCTGCCCGGGACGCCAGCCGGCAGCCAACTTCTGCTCGGCAATGCCGTCCTCCGCCCAGACATGGCAGGTGTTGCGGGTGAACGGGCTGCCGGTCCCTTCGAAGATCGTCTCCGCCTCACCCCGTTCGACGGCCAGCGCCCGCTTCGACGTCATGGCCTGGATGACCACCGGACCGAACGACCTGGCCAGGTGCTCCAGATGGGTGCAGCCCTTCGGTCCGCCGAACAGTCCCTGCACGGCCCGGGTATAGCCACGGGTGACACTCAGCCCGGCAAGCCCGGCAAAGGCCTGGACGATGCCGGGGCACTCCGTATGGGGGAAGACATGCATCGTCGCTTTCGATTCGGTGATCGTCATATCGCTCAAGCGCACCGTGACTCGCAGCTCCATGTCATGGACCACGACCACGGCATCGCCGTCGTTTGCCCATGGACGCGAGTCCCGAAGCTTTCCGACGATCGAGAGGCCCTCTTCTGTACTGAAGGCCTCGTACTCAATCGATCGGCGGTGGATGGCTATCACTCCATCTATCGCCAGTTGATCGCTGGATGTCACTGCAGCGACGGCAGATCAACGATGTCGTAGGACCACAGTTCACTGTGGACGCCGACCGGCGGTGGCTCAGCCGCTGCTGCACCCTCGGCGTCGCCAGTCTCGGCGCGGGATCGCTCCGCCTCGCTCCGGTGCCCGTGGGCGAAGGCTGGCGAAGACACCCAGGCGTTGAAGGACTCCTCGTCTCGCCAGCGGGTGAGCACCAACCAGGTTTCCCTGTCATCGCTGGGTTGGAGGAGTTCGAACCCCTCGAATCCCTCCGCGTCATCAACTGCTCCGGATCGTTTGGCGAACCTCCGGGCCAGCTCGTCCCCCGAGCCCTCACGGACGGTAATGGCATTTATCTTCACAACGGTCATGCCCCGATCATTGCCGCGTGTCGGGGCCATACCAAATCACCTCCGGCCTCCATGAGGAAGTAGTGGTAACACACTCGTAATTACGGCTATGTGATATCTTTGCCTTTGGTTGAGCGTCAGGTTTGGCTTCATGGTCAAGCTCTGATCGAGGTGGAGGATTGACAGTGCCGAGAAACGACGCAGTCAGAGGGGTCGACGCGAGCGAGACCGAAGAGGGCTTTCGCGGCGCCCAAGTGTGTTCGGTGGTGGGTATCACCTATCGCCAGCTCGACTATTGGGCACGGACCGGCCTTCTCCGCCCGTCGATCACCGATGCCACGGGAAGCGGTAGTCAGAGGCGCTATTCCTACGGGGACGTCCTCGAGCTCAAGGTGATCAAGCGGCTGCTCGACGCCGGGTTGAAGCTGCAGCAGGCCAGACAGGCGGTTGAATGCCTGCGTGGCGACCTCGGCGCGGATCTCGGATCCTCACAGTTGGTTCTGGCCGGTGCACGGTCGGTGCTTGCCCACTCCAACGGCGAGGTCGTCGACCTGTTGGCCGGGGGACAGGGCGTCTTCAACATCCTTCCCCTTTCGAGCGTGGTCTCCGAGCTCGAAGCTTCGATCGTCGAGCTTCGGGCCAAGACGCAGAGCGAGCGTCCAAGCAGCCATCCCGCCGCCGACTACCTGGCGGACGCCGAGGTGGCCGACCTGTAATGAGCTCCACGGCCGGAAGCGATGCAACGCAGTTGTCACCGGTTCAACGCTTCGCCCACGAGTCCGAAGAGCGCTTTGCCCGCATTCTCGACTTCTATGGGGTGCTCTGGGAGTACGAGCCCGTCGAGTTCGCCTTGGAGTGGGACTGGACCGGCCGCCCTACGTCTGGTTTCCGCCCCGACTTCTGGCTGCCCGAGCCCGGGCTGTTCGTCGAAGTGACCACGCTCAACCAGCGTCTGGTCACCAAGAAGAACGGCAAGGTGCGCCGACTGGCCCAGCTGTATCCCGACGTTCGCGTCACGCTTCTCTACCAGCGTGACACCCTCTCCCTCCTGGCTAAGTACGGCTTGGCCGATGGAGGCCTCGGGCAGTCTGTGGTCGCCCGCACGGCCTGATTGGCGCCGCCGGTATTGTTTCGTCGTGAGCGACACCTCGGCTTCTTCTGACCCGACTGGCGTCCCAGACCCGGTGGCCCTCCGCCACACCGCACTGATCGATGCCCACCGACGGCTCGGGGCCAAGCTTGTGCCTTTCGGCGGATGGGAGATGCCTCTTTCGTATCCGGATGGGACGATCGCCGAGCATCGGGCCTGTCGGCAAGACTCGGTGATCTTCGACGTCAGCCATCTCGGCACGGTCCGGGTGGAGGGCGCCGGTGCCCTCGATCGGCTGCAGTCGGCACTGTCCAATGACCTCCGAAAGATCGGCCCCGGCCGTGCCCAGTACACCCATCTCCTCAACGAGTCGGACGGCTCGGTGGTGGACGACATCATCGTGTGGTGGCTGGCCGAGGACGTCTTCGACGTCATGCCCAATGCCTCGAACACCGATCGGGTGGTGGAGGCACTGGGTGGCAAGGACACCACGACCTCCCGATGCATCATTGCCATCCAAGGCCCTCACGCCCGGACCCGTTTCGCCTCCATCGCCAGCGAGGCGGCCGAGGTCCCTCGCTTCGGAGTCAGCACCTTCGTGTGGGAAGGCGTCCCCTGCGTCGTCGCCGGCACGGGTTACACCGGTGAGGACGGCATCGAGTGTGCCGTGCCGGTCGACGCGGCCGAAGCCTTCTGGGCGGCGCTCTTGGCCACCGGGATCGTCCCGGCCGGACTGGGAGCTCGCGACACCCTGCGCCTCGAGGCAGGCCTGCCGCTCCATGGCCATGAGCTGGGGCCCGGGATCACCCCTCTGCAGGCCGGCCTGGGCTGGGTCGTGGGCTGGGACAAAGCGGTCTTCCGAGGGCGCAAGGCCCTGGCCGAGGAGAAAGAGCGAGGGGTGGCCAGACGCCTGGTCGGTTTGACGACGGCCGGACGCAGACCGCCTCGGGAAGGCTCGGGGGTGATGGTGGGTGGTGACCGGATCGGCGTGGTGACGAGTGGGAACTTTTCCCCCATGCTCGAGCACGGGATCGCCCTCAGTCTCATCGACACGGCCGCCGAGCAGCCGTCAGGCGCCACGGTGGACATCAGCCAGCGCGGCCAGACCCTTTCGGCCACGGTGTCGACCATCCCGTTCGTCCAACCCGGACGGTGGGCATCCTCGCGATGACGACGGCAAGGGCCCGGCACCCGGCGTTCCGAACCTCGCTCCGCTAGACACGACCGACGACAACCTTGGAGAGCAGCCCCATGGGCACCTACATTCCACACACCGATGACGAGGTCGAAAACATGCTGGCCTTCCTCGGTCTGGGCTCGGTTGATGAGCTCTTCGATGTCGTCCCTGAGGCCTTGAGGTTGCAGCGCGGCCTCGAGCTCGCCGATGGGGTGGGGGAGCCAGACGTCCTCGCCCACATGGAGACGTTGGGCGATCTGAACGTGGCCCGGACCGACCGTCTCGTCTGTTTTGCCGGTGGCGGGGCCTACGACCACGAGATCCCCTCGGTCACAAGGGCACTGGCCGGTCGATCCGAGTTCGTCACCTCCTACACCCCCTATCAGCCCGAGGTGGCCCAGGGCGTACTGCAAGCCATCTTCGAGTACCAGACCATGGTCGCCCGCCTGGCCGGGCTGCCCATCGCCAATGCCTCGCTCTACGACGGAGGGAGCGCGGCCGTCGAAGCCGTCAACCTAGGGGTGGCGGCTTCAAGGCGGCAGACCGTGTGGGTCTCAGCGGGAATTCACCCCCACTGGCGCCAGATGCTCGCCACCTGTGCCGTGGGCACCGGGCACCGGATCGTCACCGTCCCCTTGTCCAATGGGGTCACGGCGTGGCCCGAAGATGACGGACCTGAGCCGCCCGGCGTCTTGCTGGTGGGCTACCCGAACTACTTGGGCTGCATCGAGGACCTGGCCGAGGCCCGACGCATCTGTGACCGCACAGGCGCACTGCTCGTCGTCGGAGCCGACCCGGTGGCCTCCGGGCTTCTCAAGTCCGCCGGGTCATGGGGAGCAGACGTGGTTGTCGGCGAAGGCCAGTGCTTCGGGACGACCCTGGGCTTCGGCGGCCCATATCTCGGCCTCTTCGCCTGTGCCGCCGCCCACGTCCGTCGCCTCCCGGGTCGGTTGGTCGGAGAGACCGTCGATGTCGAGGGCCAGACGGCCTATGTCACCACCCTACGAGCCAGAGAACAGGACATACGGCGAGAGAAGGCCACCTCGAACGTGTGCACCAACCAGACCCTCATGGCGGTCACGGCAGCCATCCAACTCGGCTGGCTCGGTACGTCTGGTCTGGTCGAGCTGGCACATCGGTGCGCCCAGGCCACCCGCTACACCCGAGACGCCCTGCTCCGGCTGGACCGAGTCGATGCGTACGCCGACTCCCCGGTCGTGAGGGAGTTCGCCGTCAAGCTCCCCGTCCCCGCTGCCACCCTGGTCGACCGCATGGCCGAGGCCGGCTTTCTCGCCGGCATTCCCTTGGGGAACGACTACGACGACGGCGAGCACTCGCTCCTCGTGTCGGTGACGGAACGGCGCACGCGGGCCGAGGTCGACGCCTACGTCACCGCGTTCGAAAAGGCGGTGGCCTGATGGCGGCCACGTCGATCGGGGGAGCACCAGGGGGCAAGGCCAGTAGTGCGCCGCTGCTTGGCGGGGACACCGAGCCGACCATCTTCGAGATGTCCCAACCCGGGCGTCGCGGCTGGTCGTTTCGGACCACGGGCATACCCGAGATCCCCCTCGACGAGTTGATCCCGTCGGAGCACCTCCGAGAGGAGCCTGTCCTCTTGGCCGAGGTATCTGAGCGTGACCTCGTCGCCCATTTCACCCGCTTGTCCCATCGCCAGTTCTCGGTGGATCTCGGTGCCTATCCATTGGGCTCGTGC
>Ga0182030_10016894_pt1 | contig 14148 bp, 9 predicted proteins | sample 812S3MmetaG_FD_121299 | JGI IMG/M metagenome (GOLD analysis project Ga0182030, IMG submission 121299) | Permafrost microbial communities from Stordalen Mire, Sweden - 812S3M metaG (Illumina Assembly) | ecosystem: Environmental > Terrestrial > Soil > Wetlands > Permafrost | place: Sweden...
ACTCCAGCCATTTTGCAATAATAAGTTGATGACAGGAAATTCATCTGTTTGAATTTTCCATTACGCGGGGCTCTTGGCTTTTACTCTGTTGATCAGCTCTTAAATTCCCGTACATCTTGGTAAGTGCGGGTCGGGCAGTCAAGTTTGTAACCCGTTTTGCTGCTATAAATATGTGTTCTACCGCCCATTGCAACATATGGGCAATATCTTGGGGGAAGATTGTTCATGTCATATCAAGGAATCATGTGGATGGCTGTGAGCTTTACACTGTGGTTTTTAGTGTCTTATTATTGGCACGGCGTTGGTATCACCCTTGGTTATCATCGCTTGCTCACGCACCGTTCACTCAAAGTTCCTAAGTGGCTTTCTTACTTCTGGACTGCAGGTGCATACCTCTGCTTGATGGGTGCGCCCGTCGTCTGGGTCGGCGTGCATAGATTGCACCATCAGAAATCAGATATAGACGGTGATCCACATTCACCAGTGCACGGTTTCAAGCATGCTCTCTACGGCTGGATGTTTCACATGGCTGAAACTCAAAGCGATGAAGAGTTGCAATCCCAAGTGCCGGATTTGATGAAAGATCCGGTTTTAAAATTTCTTGGTTGTGGACACTCCGCACGTCAGGCTCAGCTCTGTCTCTTCTTCAATGTTGCAGCCCGAGTACTTCTCTATTTCATCGGTGGTCCTGTAGCTGTTGTTGCCAACCTGTGCGCTGTATTTGTTGTTTTCTGGAGCACTCAGCTTGTTAACACAGTCTGCCACCTGGATGGAATTGGCTATCGCTCCCACGATACACGCGAAAAAAGTCGCAATGTCTGGTGGGTCGGAATCTTAGCTGTCGGCGAAGGCTGGCACAACAATCACCACGCTTATCCGAAGTCTGCTCAACACGGCATGCAATGGTTCGAGGTGGACATCACCTGGTACACGATTATGTTGCTCGAGAGACTGGGACTCGCTACAGATGTTGTCCGTCCTCCAGTAGCCGCTCGCAAGCCTAAGAAGATAGCGATTGAAAATTCTTCTCCTATTGGTTTGCTCTCGGAGTCATCAATGACTACGATGACTGAAGCTATTTCAGAAGCTCTAAATCAGCCAGTTTTAGATAAAGCCTGAGTGAACCAATCACGAACGATTGTATAAATGACTAAACTTCAGAGCCCGACGTCGGTCATGCTGCTGATCGCATCATTCAACAAGACAACTCGCCGGTTGATGTCGGGGATGTTCTTGCCACCTACTTCTATCACTGCACACTCAGTCGTAGGTAACGGTTCCTCGATGGTTCTGTCTTGAAAGACTAACGATGCGTCTTTCCTTATCCACACTCCGGAAGCGATAGGCAACTGCAACCTGTTTAAAGTTGGCAGTGTTGGTGTCGGCAGTTTTTTAACTCCCGCGAACTGCGGGTGCTTCACGACTACTGTTTGAATTGTGTTTTTCAGATTATTGATCAAAAGCGTACTCAGGATCTCTTCATGCAAGAAGGTTGTTACCACTACGAATAAACCTTCACGCTCTTTCGCTATGCTCTGTAAAAGCATCACCCACTCATTCAAGTTCGCTGATTCTGGAACAGTTTCGGCTAGAATGATTCGGCATTTGCCCAGCATCGTTCCACCAACATCAGCCCAAGCCAGTCTGGGCGTATTCTCGCGATCCTGCAAAAAGAAAGGGGATAATGAGCCACCGAATAGCGCACCTTTGCGGTACGAAATTTTGGTTTCATAGGTGAATGAGGCCTTACCCCAGATCCTTGCGGGATGAAACATTGATGCTTGATCTAATAGACGTTTGAGATCGTCTGGCAATTGTTCTGGCATTTAAACCCGCACTGGTTTTCTACTGCTTACCTTTCCAGACCGGGTCATGGAACTGTTCTTTAGATTCCTTGAACCATCGCGTCATGGTCATCTTTTGTTGAGTGTAGAAAAGAATGCCCTCTTTCCCCTGAATATGAAGGTCTCCGAAAAACGATCTGTTCCAGCCTGTAAAAGAGAACCAGGCCATCGATGCAGGGACACCAACGTTGATTCCTATCATGCCGGCATTAAACCGTTGTTTGAATTCGCGAGCGGTGCGCCCGCTGTTCGTGAATATTACGGCTCCATTCCCAAACTCGCAGTTGTCTCCTAATGCTATCGCTTCTTCGATGTCCTTGACTCTCACCACAGACAGTACCGGTCCAAAGATTTCTTCCTTGACGATTTTCATTTCAGCTTTGGCGTGGTCAAAAATTGTGGGTCCCAGGAAAAAGCCGCGAGGGGCTTCGGCAACCGTTAACTTGCGACCATCCAGAGAAAGATGCGCGCCTTCTTTTTCTCCGGCATCTATATAGGAGCGAACTTTTGCCAGGTGATCGGCTGAAACTAAAGGTCCCATGTCTGGTTTCGCTGTGCCGTCTGTAGGTCCGACTTTCATCTTCTGAGTGGCTTCGATCAGTCGGGGCATCAATTCGTCGGCTGCAGAGCCTACAGGCAATGCCAGGCTGCCTGCCATGCACCTCTCACCTGCGCACCCAAATGCGGATGCTTGCAGAGCGTGCACAGTCTGATCCATATCTGCATCAGGCATGATAATGATGTGATTCTTTGCACCACCTGCAGCCTGCACTCGCTTGCCATGTGCAGTGCCCGTTTCGTAGACGTATTTAGCTATCGCAGTTGATCCTACGAATGAAATTGCCTTGATCAGCGGGTGCGTCAAAATCGCGTTGACGCAGTCTTTGCCGCCATGCACGATGTTGAAAACACCGTCAGGCAGACCGGCTTGCTTGAGCAGTTCGGCTATATAAATGCTGCTCAGGGGTACTTTCTCGGAAGGCTTGAGAACGAATGTATTGCCACAAGTCAGCGCGAGCGGATACATCCATAAGGGAACCATTGCAGGAAAGTTGAATGGCGTAATGCCGGCACAGACTCCCAGCGGGAATCGGATAGTTTCAGCATCCACATTGGTTGCAATATTGGACATTGATTCGCCGTAAAACAAACTCGGTATGCCACAGGCAAATTCGACTACTTCTATTCCCCGCTGTACGGATGCTTTCGCTTCAACAAAAGTCTTCCCATGCTCACGAGTGACTATGCGCGCTATCTCTTCATAGTGCTCTTCGAGCAGATTCTTGAATTTAAACATTACGCGTGCTCGTTCCACCACGGGGGTGTCTCGCCAGGCTGGAAAAGCTTTTTGTGCTGCCTGCACTGCCAGATCAACATCTTTAGCTGAGCACATCGGCACTTTGCCAATGATCTCGCCTGTAGATGGGTTTGCAATGTCACCGTATTCAGTGGCAGTGGAATCAATCCATTTTCCATCCACCAGCAATTTGCACGTGGTCACCACGTCGCTTTTAGTCACGGACATGTGCTTGCCCTCCAGTGTGTTTTCTGAACTCTAAGCATATCTAGTTGTACGCCTTTTCGCAATATTCTTAACTAAACCTTCGATGCCGCTATGCGGCACGGGTTCAGGCGATAGACATGTATTGCTCCATGCTTAGCGGCATTTAACTTTTCGGCGACTGTTATTTCAAATAACTGTTTTGCGCCCGAATTTTGTCGATTTTGCTTCAACGTTGTAGTAAAACTTCAATCCTTTATCAGTCATGTGCATTTTCTTCACATTGTCCTGTGTCTGCTTTGATCCTCGAAACTCTGTGTCTGCTTGCTTCGCCGAACGTGAAGCCTTACCTTAGTCTTTGATGAAAAACGTGCTGAATTTTTTTTCTGCTGAGCTTGGTTGACAAGCCGGTTGCAACATTCGATGATTTGCCTGTTGCACTTCCTTGTTTGGAATAGTGAATTGGCGACCCGAATTGATCCGAAACTCTCAGAGGACGGACGCAGCGTGTTTGAGCAGCGCTCAGAACATGCGCGTTTTTTGTTGTCTGATAGTAGTCCCGAAAATTACAGTGCTCGCTTCGATGGTGGCAAAGTGCAAGCGGATGATCTTGTGTCACTTGCCATTAGCGAGAGCGTCTCATCACATGAGGAAGAAATTTTCGGCTTGAATGCGATGGAAAATGATTGCGCTCAGGATTCAGCAGACACTGAAATAGATTGCGATCCACAAACATGCGCAAGTTTCCTTGCCCTCTTTCCTCATCGCAATGAAAGTGGTGTTCGCTATTCTGATTTTGCTGAATGGCGCGAGGTCAGCCGTTTCCATTACCTCACTGATGAAGAGATTTTGGCCACGCTGCACCTCGATTCAAAACTCAGACGTGCAGTTCGGTTCGATGCTGCTATACGCATGCAAGTATTGCGCGTTCCCAGAGATAGCAAATACTTCAATCTATCTTCCGCCGATTTACTGAAACAGCAATTCAAGGCTCTCGGGATAACGATTAAGCAGTATCAATACAACAACGAATGGTTCTTCTACATATTCTTTACTGAGAATATTGATTCAGCGACTGTCTGTGCGCAGGTAACACAGCTCTTGACCGAAGCTGGCTTTGCTCTTTCAGCTGATGACCTGATTATTATGGCTGCGGACGACTTGTTGCCATTACCTGCTCAACCTGGTTTTTGCTGGATAAACGATCGTGGTGCCACTTCGGTTCGCCGCGATGAGATTTCGCTGCAAGGCGCACTTGCTCTCTTCTTATCCGATGTGACACGACATGCCGTCGATTTTAAAGACTTTATGCAGCAAATGGCCGAGCGTCGCGTGGAAGTAGGCTGTGACGTTGGTCAAACCACAATTAGCTTGCTTGAAAGCATTGGTTTGAATATAAATGAGCAAGACCGGATTTCGTACTTTAGCGTTTTCGAAGCAAATGAAACGGGTTCGCTTGTTGATACCAAAGCACGTCGAAGCGGAAACGCTTGCGCCAATGCGAGCGCCAACGCAAGCGCGCCCACCGGCACGACTACCCATGCAACGACGGGTGCGACTATCAGCGCAACCACTGGCTCAACCAGAGGTGCCAGCTCAAAGTCTGTACTGCGTGAAGCTATTCCGATTAGAAAGAAGTTGTCGACGTTGTCCGCTAAGCTTGAACCTGGCTCTGACGTAACCGACGCAGATTATCTTCGAAAGTTAGGTCAGGCACTTCGCCACCCTTAAGTTGAACGCCTACTTTCTGTGTCAGAACGCCGAGCTTTTTAAGCATCCAGGCATCAACTCGCTTTTGACAAAGCTTGTCACGCAGATGTCTGATGCCTTCGAGCAGAGTGCCATCTTCGAATGTGCGAATAGACTCTGAATGACCCAGCCGTCGACCATGAGTGCAGTGCAGTATATCGACTATATTCGTATGCGGCACTGGACCCAGCACTGCTAACGAAATCGCACTATTTTCATCGACATCGTTCGGATTTAGCTCCTGCACGAAGTCGACTTGCATCCATGTGCGGGCAGTGAACTTTACCTTTAAAACAACCGGTTCACAGGTAAGACTGTTCACGCCATATTGGCTAATATCTCTGAGGCAAGCAGCTCTCGCATATGTATAAGCTTCAGCTGGGCGGGTACAAAAAAAGCTGAAGTCGTTGCGCCCGGGCTCGATCATGCCCGCTCTCGTTATCTCCCATCGTCTATAACAATTGGTACCATGGTAGAGGAAAATCTCCTCAGTTTGCGCATCATAATCAAGGCCGCTTTTCCAACGGGCAAAATCTCCTAGAGGTGGAGGCGCATTGTGCTCAGGGTAGGCGTCCAGGGCTATTTCCTCAAGGTGAGCATGCTACGGCAGCAACTATTCGCCGATTCTTCTGATCCTCTATGCCCTGCCTCTTTGAATCTCTAACCTGGGGAATTCCCGGTAATTAGCTATTGAGCACCTTTTTACCAGGAGAGAACTGGAAACGCCGGATATGGCAGCACCCTACCTTCCTTTAATTTATAGCTTGCTGGATTAAATATCAGTGTCGCGCTGCAATGTTCTCAATTGCTCTTAATTCGGGCGCCTGTGAACTCCCCAGACCGGGGGATTGTATAGTCTTCTGCATCATGACTGAAGTCATGACTCGTCCATGACTTAAGCCATGACTCATTCCATATTTTGTTCACGAGCGGATTGAATCGCAGAAAATGCTTCCTGCATGGCTTCTCTTATCTTATTCAGCCCTGCTTCAGAACTATCGCGAGCCGCTTGTGTCTGCTGCATTCGATGACTGGTGGCTTCGTTTTGCACCTTCTGACTCATTTGTTCGAGTCTCATGCACGCGTCTTCGAGCGACATCTGAACCTGAGTGTTGCACTGGCTCTTGAGCTTCTGAATCCCTTGTGTGGTGCTGGCGCGTTCGTCTGTCAGCTCCACGTCTGTGTCTACACTAGAATTCTCAGCGAGACGTTTGCAAATAATTTCGGTTTCCTGCACTCGAGTTTGTGCATCCTGGATGGCCAGTTGCACTTCACTTGTCAATTTTTCAGTCTTCCCGCTTGCAGTCTTGAAGATCTCTTCTAGACCGGCTTGTTGTCCTCTTCCTACTCCGTCAAGATTGCTCACGCAATCTTCGACCAGAGTATGCAGCTGCTGTCTGGCTGCTGCCAGACTGCTTTCCAAACCTTGCAGTTGCAGTGATGATTGAGAAACGGTATCGCTCATGAACTGCTTGGTCTGGCTGTCTTTGAGATCAAGCAACCGCCTGGTTCGTTCTCTCAATTGTGGTGCCATCGAGCTTATCAAAATCTGGCGTGTGTTCTGAGAGGCACTCAGTTCAACGGTTTTAACAGAATGCAAAATCGTCTGTTCAAACTCGGCTTTGGTTAGCTTGAGCTTTTCGCTTGCTCTATCCCATGAGCCGTCTATCTCTTCGAACATTGAATGCACGTTGCGTTCGAGAGAGCGCCCGATTGAGCTAGCCTCATCACTCATACGCTCTTTAAAGCGTTCGAAACGGGCTGTAATTTTGGCCAGGAAAGAAGAGTTCGTCTCGTCTAGCCGCCCCGTTATTTCTTTCAAAGTGGCGTCGATCAAATCTGTTTTGTCTTTGACGAACTGATCGAGGAACGTTTCGCATTCCTGAGTTAGAGACTCTGATTCTTTACGAAATTCTTCGCAAGCTTTAGTCAAATCTTCCAATAATTTCGTTTTTGTATCGTCCACAGCTTGTTGATTCGCTGTCAGCATCTGCTTGATTGACTGGCGTCCACCCGCAGCCAAATCTGAGATATTCTGCTTCGTTTCAGCTGTCGAACTATCGAGTGACTTACTCAACTTGGCTGTTGTTTCCTGCACAACAACCTGGTTTTGATTTTCTACTTGAGAAGCTGCTGAAATAAGTTCATCTACCTGCTTGTTCAGTCGTTGCTTGATATCTTCAGACCGTGAGCTTACCTTCTTCGCAGCTTTCCCTACTTGTTGCTCGAGTTTATTCATCAGGGTAACCATCTCGTTCATCACGAGTCGTGGCTCCTGGAATGTCGCAGGACGAGTGACCTGAGGCTTTGTTCCGGTGGTACTATCAGCAGTGGCATTGTCTGCGCTGCTGGCAGCGGAAACCGCAGCGGCTGTTTGTGCTGCTGGCAAGCTTGGAATATCCGATGCAGAAGTGATCAAAAGACCAGGGTCAAGCGCAGCTGCTGCCGAACTTGGTTCCAGGCTCTCCTTGAGCACAGGCATATCTGATCGAGTGGTGATAAGGAAATTAGTGTCCTTGTCAATGAATGGGGCTACTGGCGGGATGTCTGCTGCAGCCATTTCAGCCGGTTGAGCCGCTTCAGCCGTAGGTTGAGCAGGTTCTACGAGCTCGGTCTCAGGGGCTAATTCCTCGCTATCGACAATTTCCCAGTCTTGCAGTGTTTCTTCCAGTGCATGTTCGGCGGCGGAAGCTGGCGGTTTAGGAGTCTGAGCATCTATTGACAGCGGTTTGATTGCTGTCGAGCCTTGAGTGCTTAAGGCTGCTTCCATTGCCGCAAAGCGGTTGGGTGTTGCACCTGATGCTGTAGCCGCAGTAGACTCAATCGAGATAGCAACGGGTTGCGCTTTTATTTGCTTGTCCGTAGCCGAGCTCTCTGTAGGCTCGGTATCTGGCTTTTTCCCAGTTCTCGTTTCTTGATCTGGCGCCGGCTTTGATATCGTATCTGGTGCATCAACTTTTTCTGGTTTCGCAGTAGCGCCTCCCAATAAAGAGGGCTTATCCGATGAGAGCGGATCAAACGCAGATGAGAGTTTTTCTGAGGTAATCGCTGAAGATTCTGCCAGTTCTGCTTCTGCAGTTATGCCTTCGCTAGTTTCATCATCGTCTCCGCTCATCAATCCAGAGAGTGCTTCAGCAAGATGTTTGTATGGATCTTCCGGTTTTGTCGCTGCTGTTTGTGCAGTTGGGTTTGCTTCCGCGGTTTCCGCGACTTCCGCGGTTCCCGCGACTTCCGCCGTCTCGGGTTTTTGCTCGGCAGCGTTCTGATTCAGACTCTTCACTGGAGAAGTCGGTGCAGCCAGTGGTGCCGAAGCCTCCATATTTTGCTGCTCTGTAAGTTGTTTTGCGGCGGCCTCTACGCTTCTTCGTTTGACAGTGTCTTTCATCGACGGTGTCATTTTTATTTTGCCGGTTTCGCGCAGCACTTCGAGGTCGGCAGGCAAGTCGAGTTCGAAATCGGAGCTCGAACGTCCGCTGCTGGTCGTACCTACCTTCTTCTGGGTCGGGTTGCTGGTGGGCGGTTTCAGGTTCGTTGCAGTTGAATACGGTGACGGTTTTTTCCGATCAAGGGATTCAAGCCATGATGGCGCTTCATTGCCAGATTCGTCAGTCGGCTCGTCCGTTGCTTCTGTGTTCTCGGAGGATTTAGCCGACTCATTGGCCGGTTGTCCCCAGTCAAAAGTTGGCGTTTCCGGCTCTGGTGCGGACGGTTCGGGAACTGATACCACCTGCGGTGTCGACTGCCCGGGCGTCAGTGCGACTGTCGCGTCAGGTGTCGCGCCTGGTGGCGGCAATGGCACGCGGAAATGAGCTGCCAGCTCTGGATCCATCGGTTGCAGATTTGTGGAGGAGGCCGTCGGCGATTGCGGTGCGGTTGTTCTCGAAAGCAATTCTTGTGATAGCCTGGGAAGGTTGGTTTGCGAGGCATTCGGCGAAGTGCTCTCAGCTCGCAATGAGACTTCCGGATTCATTGGTTGCAAATTAGTTGCAGAGGCAGAAGGCGAACCTTTGGCCAGTTGTTGGTACAGCCTGTTGAATAAATTGGCATCCTTTTTAGGAACTGCGCCGCCTTCCGAATCAGCTGTCTCTTGTTCATTGTTTGCAGAAGAGCCATCTGGTGCGCCGCTTTGCGCGGCACCAGTTCCGGGCTCTGCAGCACCACCTTGAGCCCACGGAGTATTCCAGCTGCCAGTACCGGCTGTGGTGCCGGCCGGCGGTGCGGCGTTCGACCATGAGCCAGATTGTGATTGTACTGATAAGTTTATGCTATCGGTTTGTTCGAATGGCACGGCAGCCGGTTGGGTGCCCCAGTCTCCCGTCGTCACGACAGGCTTCGCTGGTGCAGGTGGTGCTCCCCAGTCCTGGGCCGGTCCAGGAGCCGAGCCCCAATCGCCGCTCGATGATACCGAGGGTGTAGACCAATCCGAACTTGGTGGCGCAGGTGGTGCGCTCCAGTCACTCACTGGTGTAGAGCTGCTCGACGGTGCTGTCCATTCGCTGGATGCTGTCCCCGGCGATGGTGGCGCTTCCCATGTGTCTGCTTTCGGCACTGGAGCCGCAGCCCACTCTGACGCTTGTGACCCGTCTTTCCAGCTGGACGGCGTTTTGGCTGGTTGGGCGGCGACATTCAAGTGCTGCTCAAATTCGGTCTTATGCGAAAGCTCTTCCTGGAAATCTGATCCCGGAGTCGGGAAAGTTGATGCCGGCTGAGGAGCAAAGGCGAAGTCTGGAATCTGTGTTGCAGGCGGCTGCCAACTGGCAGCAGGCGGAGCTCCTGCAGGTGGAGTGAATGAATATTGAGATGATTTCGGTTCATCTAATGCGGCAGCTGGAGCCTGTGCCTGCGACTTCGGTTTGGCAGCTTCAAAGTCTGGAGTACCCCAACCTAGAGCATCGCCATCTTCTTTTTCTACACTAATAGTTTGCTGCCCGCCAGTCAGGAGACTCTCGGACCCTGGTGGCACCTGTACTTCGCCAGACGGAAGTGGTCCTTGCCAGACGGTTGCTGCCTGTGCAGGTTCGGGCGACGAAACAGTGGTGCCGAGTTTTTCGGTCACTGGAACAGGTGAGAATGCCGATCTTACTTGAGCTCTGTTTTTATCTTCAGCGCGACTATCCGGTCCGAATAAAAGCAAACAAACGTAGCCAATATCAAGAGCTTGTTTGCCGATTCCGATCATCGTCAATTTGACGCCCAATGCACTCAATATCGCCATCGCCGGTTCTTGAGGCGCACTCGCGTCGACGACCAGGCTGCGTCGCGAGCCACCCTGAGCATAGACGGCTCCGAGCTGTTCGATCTCTTCGATTTTGCTCTCTTCCAATTTATTCAATGGGCGCACTGCCGTAAACGAAAAATCCTTTTCGTCTAAAATTGCTTTTTTAGCTTTTTCATACATCAGCACTTCCAGAAAACGCAACTCGTAAGCGCTGGCCGTGATGTTGACTACAAGAGGTCTTCCGCCGTCTTCGCCGACGACGATACACAGGTCGCGTACTCGATAACTGTCTCCGGCATCGTCTTTACGTCCTACCGCAAGACCCGGGGCGGCGGCGACTTTTTCAAGACAGAAGATGAGCATCCCGGGAGTGAAACCAGCACTCTGTCCTTTGGCCCAGTCCTGGGCACTCTCTGGCGACTTACTGTCATAACCACGCAGATAGGGTGCGAGGTCCTGCAGTTTTATGTGACTTTTACTCACCATCGAGCTCATAGTTTATTCGCCTGCAAATTCATTAATCGGATTTCCGTGTGTTTTTTTTCGCGCTATCGGCACCACCATTAGTACCAGCAGCGGAACCTATTTCGGACAACGCCTTTTCTTTTTGTTCTGTAATGGTAGTTAAGAATTGAGTAACAGCTGCATCTATCTGTTGCTGGATCCCTTCGCTGGCCTTGTCGAGATCGCTCATACACGCTTTATGTGTTGCCTGAATATCGTCACTGGCCTCATTCTCGGCTTTCTTGATTTTCTCGATGCCATCCTTCAAAAGATTGCTCAGTCGTTTTTCGAAGCCCCTCCGAATATCGGTCAATTCGTTTTTCAGTCCGCTGAAAATTTGCGATTTTTCTTCTTCCAGACTGTTTTTCAATTCGAGCGAGCCACCGGTGCGGTCCGCGAGCTTCGCCTGGAACTGAGTCATCATCGTGTCGACTTTTTCGTTCAGGTCATCTACTTTCTTAGTGAGTACGTCTCGTACCTCTCCTGAAGATGTGAGAAGTGACTTGCTAAGCTCTCTGGTGCGTGTCGTAAGTTGACCGGTAGTACCGTCATGCATGGCACTCAGATCTTGTGCCAGATTATTCAAGCTCGTATCCAGTCTTGTTGTATGGTCGGAAGTCTCTTTCTGATAAAACTCGCGCATTTCCGCTTCGGTTGCTGATGCGTGTTCGTCGATCTTACCCAGAAGTCCACGAGTTTCGCCATAGAAGTGTGATTCGGCTTGTTGTGCCTGTCCTTCCAGAGATTTAAATTGAGTTTGGAATTCCTCAGTGAGCTTTTGCATCAAAGCTGAGAAATGAGTGTCGATGGAGTTTGCCTTAGCCATGAATGACTTGAACAAAGAGGTGTTATATTGTTTTTCTTCGCCTCGTGATTCCCAGAGCGAATGATCAAGCTTCTGCTGCAGTGAGTTCATGACGAGCGTGCCATGGTTTCTCAAACGTTTGGTGACGATGAACTCTTGCTGTCCCAGATCGATGTTGCTATTTTCAATCAGGCCTTCAAATTGATCGGCTAGATTTTGTTTCAGGTTTTGCAAACCATGAGCGTGAGTATTCTGCAAAGTGACAATTTGCTTGCGCATGCGCTCAGCCAGGCTCTCGAGGTCGCCTGTGAGTTGGGTCATGTGCTCTTGCGTTTCTTTGAGCTCCGAATCGATTGTTTTTTGTAGCCGATCTATGCTTTCCTCATGAAAGGCCTTGAGCTCTGCGTGCAGTTGATTGCTTCTCTCTTCAATTTTCGATTGAGCGCTGTTTTCGCCTTTGCCACGCTCTTCGGCCATGTCTGAGGCAGTCTTGTCGAGCGAAAGTCCGACGCCAGACTCAATATAAGACAGCTGGCCTGCGGCGCCGTCATAAATCTCTTGAAGCTTTTTACCGGATACGGACATTCAGTCTCCTTGCTAGGCGTTTAATCACTGCCGAATGAGAGGCGGGCATCTCGGTAAGCCATCACTGCGAGCGCTGCTGCTCTGCCGGCTTCTTCAATCTGCGGAAGCTCTGAACCGAGTTCGTTGGCTTCACTTGTGAAACCACGCATAACTCTTTCAAGTTCGCTTTTTAAAACTTTGTTTTGCTTATCTAGAGATTCTACTGCGCTGGTTCGTATACTTTCCAGTCTTTCATTCGAGCTGCCCGTATACCTCACGTATTCAGCTTCGATCTGGTCTACCTGTCTCTGCAACGCTTTTCCGATTTCTTTCGCTCTGGCCTGCAATCTCGTGTGCATAAGTTCTTTAAGTTCTTGCGCGTTTTGAGCTGAAGTTTGAGGTAATTTGGCTTCCTCAGCCAGGGCTGTTTCGAACTTGGAAATCAAGCGTTCAAGGCGATCGTGATATCTCTTTTCCAATCTTTTTAATGAGGAAGAGAAAAGCTTGTGACTTGCGACCAGTTTTGTCACCGCGTTCTGAGAAATCTGGTTGATTTCGTCTTTGACCTCTCCTACTTTATGATCGAGACGCGTATCGTGCATCTTCTCTGAAGTGCGTGATTCGGCCGTGAGATTCTCGCGCAGTCCGTCGTTTATCTCATTGCAATCTGTTTTCCATTCTTCCAGGGTGGCGACGAGCCGTTCTTTCCCGGAACTATTTGCAGCTTCCAGACTCTTTAAACCGTTGGCGGAAGTTTTATCAATGTCACCAATGGTCGATGTAACTACTTCGCTGAGCTGCTGCAAAACGGATTCGATCTTTAGCTCCATCTCCTGGTTGTGCTGCTTGAGAGTGGCCTCAATTGACGATTTGGTAGATGAAATGACTTCCGATACCTCTTTGTCGAGGTCTTGAACTTTATCGGTCAGAAGTTTTTCCTTACCGGCCTCTTCAGTTTCGATCAGACCTTGCCCTTGCGTAGTCAGAGACTTGATATTAGTTGCATTGTTTTCCGAAAATGGCGCAAAGCGCGATTCGGCCTGGTCAACGGCACTGCGAAGTTGAGCCAGTTGTTGTTCTACCAGCCTGACAATGGCGTCGGCTGCCTGTTCGGCTCGCTGAATCACCTGTTGTCTGACTTCGCGTGCTGAAGATGTCAGCGTGATAGTTTCGGTTCTTTCAAAGTCGGCTAGCCGCTCGAGCAGCTCTTCCCGGTGAGTGACCAGGTCGTCGAGATGGGAGTCGATAATGTTCTGAGATTGTTCAACAACCTTTTGCAACTGGACGCGCAGCGTTTTTTCGAGATTCGAATTGAAGGTAGTCAGATTTTCAATGCAAGCCTTGACCATCTTGTCCAGCTCAACGCTGGCGTTCTCAAGCGCCTCATTCATTAAATCCTGGGCCGACCCAAAATTCTCGGAACTAGACGTGTTTTGCAATCCCATTTGGCTCCCTTTAGCCCGGCTTCGATGATAAACCCAATGCAATAATAACCCCAATTCAGGCCTGAAGTTTCTATGCCCTATTTGATTGACGATTAAGCAATAAAGCTTACTCTCCGGCGGCTGATAATAAGCCCCCGTAATGGCTTTCCGTTTACGGCTCTAAGTCTTGCTTACCTGCTTTTCAGCCGGCCTGCCTTTCTGACGCTGAATTCGTGAAAGCGCAGCCGCCGCAGCTTCCATGACAGTCTCTGACAAGGTCGGGTGTGGATGAATGGCTACGACCAGATCTTCCAGCACGGCACCCATCTCGATTGCCATGACGGCTTCGGCTATCAGTTCACCGGCTCGCGGACCAACCATGCCCACACCGAGGACCAGAGTTGTCTCCGGGTCATATATAACTTTGGTTTGACCGACCGGCTCAGCTAGAGTCATTGCTCTACCCGATGCCGACCACGGAAATTTAGCGGCCGCTATCTGTCGTCCCTGGGCCTTTGCCTCAGTCTCGGTGATGCCGC
>Ga0182030_10016896_pt1 | contig 14147 bp, 10 predicted proteins | sample 812S3MmetaG_FD_121299 | JGI IMG/M metagenome (GOLD analysis project Ga0182030, IMG submission 121299) | Permafrost microbial communities from Stordalen Mire, Sweden - 812S3M metaG (Illumina Assembly) | ecosystem: Environmental > Terrestrial > Soil > Wetlands > Permafrost | place: Sweden...
AATAACTTCACTTCCACCGCGCGCGAGATTGATAACATCACGTTGAGCGCCGGAGTCAACGTCTATACGGCCACTTATACCGTCAACGGATGCTCCTACAAGCAGGCCTTCACCATCACGGTGTCGGCCATCGGAGGTCTCGCGCCGGGCGACTACAACGAGACCATCAACTCGGTTGGGGAGTCGCGCACCTTCATTCTCCACATCCCCACCGGCTACACGGGAAGCGTTGCCATGCCGGCCATTCTCGATTTTCATCCGGCGGGCGTCAATGACAGCTACATGGAGGGCATGTCGGGCTGGAAGGGGAAGTGCGACACCGAGGGCTGCATCGTGGTTTATCCCGAAGGCGACAACGAGACCTGGAACGCGGGGTACTGCTGCGGTGGCGGCCCCAATGATGTGCAGTTTGCGCGCGACATCATCACCTGGCTCAAGGCCAATACCAACCTGGATGTCAAGCGCATTTACGCCAGCGGTGGCTCCAATGGCGGAGCCTTGACGTATGCACTGGCCTGCGAAGCCTCGGACGTGATAGCTGCGGTGGCGGCGGTCGACTTCCGCTGCGTCACCGGATCCGACCCGGGGGCGGGCGGCGCCACCATGTCACCCTCGAACAACACGGCCTGCACGTGCCCCAACCTCAAGCGTCCGATTACCGTCGTTGAGTGGGAGGAGCAGCAGGATACCGGGTTCGTCCTCTACCAAGGCGGCGTTTCCAGCACTGGATTGGGGCTGGTGGGTGCAGTGGCAAACATCGAGACCTTTGGGTACTTCAGTGGTTGCACTGGTTCGCCGACCCCTGATCCGGGCAACTCGCTGTGTGAGACCTGGACATCGTGCAAGGGCGGAACAACGGAGACCCTTTGCAACCATCAGAGCGGTAGTCACCTAGCCACATACTGGGATGGGTCGGATCATTGGAACGACGTGACCTGGGACAGGTTGAGTGTCCAATCGCTGCCTTAGGGTTGGTGGATCGCGATTCCGGGAGTCGGAATCAGGCGGGTGCCTCAGGTCCCCGCCTTTTTGGACTTGGGAGACCTAAACCCTCCAATGCCCAGAATACCGGCGGCAGGGGTCTCTGCGTAACTGTGAAACTGTGTAGATTCAAAACCAGCGAGCCACCTGCCACAGTTCCCAGTTTCTCGATTACCTTTGCGGCATTTTCACGTCAAACGGTGAGCCGGTTTGCTACGGAGTCTTGCTCAGCCTAATCCGGGGCCGTAGAATGGAAGTTCGCAGGAGTTTTCAAGGCAAATGATGCTTAACGGTCGTACTATTCTCTTCGCCGCGCTGGGTTGCGGCATGGTTTTCACCCCCGCTGTCGGGCTATTCGCCCAGCAAGCCAACAATTCGTCTGCATTGGTTCAGCAAACATCCGCCAGTCAAGCAGCGGGCCAGGAAGTGGACCCGCTCAAGCGTGAACGCTCTGACAAAGAGAAGATCGCCTCGCGGAATGCTGTGCGACAGGAATTGAAGGGGGCTTACAAGAACTGGTTGGACGAGCAGGTTACGTACATCATCAGCGACGATGAGCGCAAAGCCTTCAAGACCCTGAGCAATGATGAGGAGCGTGACGCCTTCATCGAGCAGTTCTGGCTGCGTCGGAATCCCAATTCCGATTCGCCTGAAAATGATTTCCGCGAAGAGCATTACCGCCGCATCGCCTACGCCAATGATCGCTATGCCGCTGGCAAACCGGGATGGAAAACGGATCGCGGACGTATTTACATCATGTATGGCGCTCCCGACTCGACCGACGCCCACCCGTCAGGCGGCTCATATGATCGCCCCATGGACGAGGGCGGCGGCCAGACCTCTACGTTCCCCTTCGAGATTTGGCACTACCGCTATCTTGAAGGCATCGGCGAAAACATCGACCTAGAGTTTGTGGATACCTGCCAGTGTGGCGATTACCACTTCACCATTGATCGCAGTGAAAAAGACGCTCTGCAGCATACACCCGGTGCTGGATTGACCCTCTCGGAAGAGATGGGACAATCCAAGCAGTCGGATCGCTTCAAGGGGGGCATCGAGAACCTGGGCCTGGGTCCGGGTTCCACTTCCTCGCAGTCCAAGGAGTTTGACCGCATTGCTATAGCAGCCAAGCTCTTTGCGCCACCGCCGGTCAAGTTCAAGGATCTTGACAACTTCATCTCGGAACACAAACTGATGACCGGTCCGGTCTTTCCGTTTGATGTGCGCACCGACTTTGTCAAAGTCACCGAAAGCATGGTTCTGGTTCCGATCACAATCCAGATCAGGAATCGCGACATCACCTTTGTGACCAAAGACGGAGTGGCCAAGGGTTATGTGAACATTCTGGGCAAGGTCACCACGATCATGCACAAGACAGTGCAGACCTTCGAGGATACGGTCGCCGTTGAGGAACCAGCGGAACTGTTGGAGAAGAGTCTGGACCGTCGCAGCGTCTATTGGAAGGCGATCCCCATTGTTCCAGGTCTGTACCGTCTGGATATTGCGATCAAGGATGTAAACAACCCCGACCATATTGGTATCTATGGTCGCGGTATCGACGTGCCTGCCTATCATGACGAAAAGCTTGCCACCTCTTCGCTGATACTGGCAGACGAGATGAACGAGGTCTCTTCGCGCGAGATCGGAGCCGGAAGTTGCATCCTCGGCAACACGCATATTTGCCCGCGCGTGACACCCAATGCGGCCACACCAGTCAATTTCAAGCGCGCCCAGCAACTCAACTTCTGGATGCAGGTTTACAATCTTGGTATCGACGAAGCCACCAAGAGCAACAACGCCACAGTGACTTATCAGATCATTGACTCGGCAACCAACACGGTGGTCCTCGATAAGCAGTTGGAATCGAAGGATTTGGGACCGCACAGCGATCAATTAACTGTGCAAAAGACCCTTCCCATGGCAGGCCTTCAGCCCGGAAAATACAAGGTGACGATCAAAATAAATGACGCAATTTCAAAACAAGAGATTGCGCAATCGGCACCTTTTGTCGTGGAATAGTAAACAACCCGCGCTCACGGGGAACCGGACGCCAGATTCGGACCCCAACGCGGCAACCAATTGCAGGATGATTGCCAGCGACGCCGCAAGGTCACCCGCAGGGATGATGAGCAGGCTCCATTTCGTGGTTTTCGTCGCGCTGATTGCCTTGGGCAGTGCTCCGCTAAGCGGTGCTGCGCCAGCATCGGTTTCAGGTGTGGTGCGCGATTCGTCAGGCGTTCCGCAGATTGGCGCAGTCGTCCAGTTGCTGCGCCCAGACCAGACCGTTGTCGCCAGTGTCTACACCGATGATGCAGGCCGCTTCCTCATCGCTTCGGTGCTTCCTGGCCACTATGCTGTCAAAGCAATGGCTGCTTCGTTTCTCCCGTCCATGCGAGAGAATCTTCGGGTTCGCTCCAGCACGGTCGTCAATCTCACTCTGAATACCCTCTATGAAGTAATGCAATGGTTGCCTGCGGAACCTCGCTCAGCAACTACGGAGAGTGACGATTGGGCATGGACTCTGCGCTCGGCTGCGAATCGTCCATTGCTGCGCTGGCTTGAGGACGGACCCTTGGTCGTAGTCAGCGAAAACTCTGGCTCCAAGCCAAAGCTGAAGGCACGCCTGATCGCAAGCGGCCAGGAAGGCACCTTCGGCGAGAGCGGCGAACGCATCTCTGTTTCGGTTGAAGAGACGCCCTCCAATAGTCGCGAGTTGCTGGCTCATGTTGACTTCAGCCCCGACAGCAATGCTGGCATGGAATCCATGCTCGGTTTCCGTCAGGATTTAGGTTTTGCCGGTTCGGTTGAATCCGTGGCTGCTGTCGCTATTCAGCCCGATGTTGATGCTGGCAGCGTTGACCACCCCTCGGTTGAAGGATTGAATGAAGCCGCCGTTCGCACCACTGAGGCGAGAAACCTGGGTGATGAATTTGAAGCTGAAGTGGGCGCTGAGCAGGTGTTGGCACGGCTGAATGGCAACTCAGCCAGCACGATCTTCGCCGCGATGCCCTTTGCGTCAGTTGGTTGGCGAGATGGTAACTCCACCGTTCGCTACCGTGCCACCACTCTTTTGCCTGGACCGGCGAATTCCAGTGATACCGAAGCGCATGCCTGGTTGCCCCCACTCTCCGCCCGCAACGGCAATCTGCTGCTTGAGCATGGCATACACCAGGAGATTGGCTGGGAGCGGCGAACGAATTCTTCCAGTATGGCCGTGATAGCCTTTGCCGATCGCGTCGACAATCCGGTCATAGAGGCAATGAGCCACCTTGCCACAGCCGATGCCTCCAACATCTCGTCGGTCGCGCTGTTGGATCGCAGCAGCGGTCTGCTTCGCGGAGCAGGCCCGGATTTTTCTGCCGCCGGAGTGCTGGCCAACCTGGAACGCCGCCTTCCCGGCAACAATTATCTCCGTCTCAGCTATGCCAACGGCGAGGCGCTGATTTTGCCCGCCACTGCTGCCCACTCCGCTTCGCTTGCTCAACTCTTTGCCGCTTCGCGTCCGCATCGCTCGCAGAGCTATACCATCTCGCTCTCCGGTACACTCGATGGCACGGGAACACGCTGGCGAGCCAGCTATCGCTGGCAACCGGAGTCCACTGTCACTACGGTTGCTCCATACGCCATGTATGCCGCCGCGCCGTATCTCAGCTTCCATCTTCGTCAGCCGATTCATCTGCGCCGCGACGGAAGCGGTGGCTTGGAAGGGATTCTCGACGTCGGCAACCTGCTCGCCCAGGGCTATCGGCCTTATCTGTTAAGCGACGGTTCCTTGCTGATCTTTGCCCAGGACCAACGCAATTTCCGCGCTGGTCTTGCCTTCACATTCTAGGAGTACCGCATGCAGTTGTGGATTGCATTCTGACTCTTCAGTCATGTCTCAACCGTTTGATCTCGACTGCCAAGTCCATTCGCAAGCATGTGAGCTTGCAAACAATGGATGCCGTTTGAAACACTAAGATCGTGGCCACTCAAACAATTGTCATTCTGGATTTTGGTTCGCAATATACGCAACTGATTGCGCGGCGTATTCGCGAACACAACGTATTTTCCGTGGTGCTGCCGTGCACTGCGCCGCTCAGCCAAATTGAAGCATTGAATCCGCTGGGAATCATCCTCTCCGGCGGGCCTTCCTCCGTCTATGATGCGGATGCGCCTCCCGCAGACGCCAAGGTACTCGAACTGGGTCTGCCGGTTTTGGGCATTTGCTACGGCTTGCACTACATCGTGCATCATCTGGGTGGAAAAATTGTGTCTGCGCCCAAGCGCGAATATGGCCATGCTGAGGTCACCGTAGAAGACGGCACAACAGCTTTGTTTGCTGGATTGCCGCCAACTCTTCAAGTCTGGATGAGCCACGGCGATGAGGCTCTGGAACTTCCTGCTGGCTTCCATCGCACCGCCGTCACTTCAAACGCGCTGGCTGGCATTGCCAACGAGAATCGCCGCATTTGGGCCGTACAGTTTCATCCGGAAGTCCATCACACACCGCTCGGCTCGCAACTCTTAAAGAACTTTGTCTTCAATATCTGCGGTGCGTCCGGCGATTGGACTCCTGCGCACTTTATTGAGAGCACGGTGGCCGCAATCCGTGCGAAAGTTGGCAAGGGGCAGGTGATCTGTGGGCTTTCAGGCGGCGTGGATTCCTCGGTCGCCGCTGTGCTGGTACACAAGGCCATCGGCAACCAGTTGACCTGTATTTTTGTCAACAATGGCGTGCTGCGCAAAAACGAATTTGCGAGCGTGCAGAAGAACCTGCGCGACAAACTTGGCCTGAAGATCGTAGCCGTTGATGCCAGCGATCGTTTCCTGAAACAACTGGCCGGAGTTACCGATCCAGAGACCAAACGCAAACGCATCGGCGCTGAATTCATTGCCGTATTCGACGACGAAGCGCATCGCATTGCAAATGAAGCCGGTGGTGTGGACTGGCTTGTGCAAGGGACCCTCTATCCTGACGTCATCGAGTCCAGCAGCGTGAAGGGTCCGAGCCAGACCATCAAGAGCCATCACAATGTAGGTGGATTGCCCGAGCACATGAAGCTGAAGTTGATCGAGCCGCTGCGCGACCTCTTCAAAGATGAGGTACGACGCATTGGCCGCGATCTTGGGATGCCGGAAGACGTTCTCGGTCGCCAGCCTTTCCCTGGGCCAGGACTGGCAGTTCGCATACTGGGTGAAGTTACGCCGGATCGCGTGGCGTTGTTGCAAGAGGCGGATGAAATTGTTGTCGCGGAGATCAAAGCGGCAGGACTTTACTCGACCATCTGGCAAAGTTTTGCCGTCTTGCTGCCTGTAATGAGCGTGGGCGTGATGGGCGACCAGCGCACATACGCGTACACCTGCGCAGTGCGTGCCGTGCATTCTGAAGACGGTATGACTGCGGACTGGACACCACTTCCCTACGAAGTACTCAAGCGCATCAGCAGCCGTATCGTCAATGAAGTGCGCGGCATCAACCGCGTGGTCTACGACATCACCTCAAAGCCACCGGGCACCATCGAGTGGGAATGAGGACTGGCAGTTACTGCTGCTGCACAAGCGGCGGTGTAAGAGAGATCAAACGACACATAAGCAACCGTCGCCGCGCAATTTTAATAACTGTTTTGTCTGTCATTCTCCCGCAGCCTGGGTGCGCAGCGCAGCAACCTCGCGGCTGAGCGCATCCAGCCGCGCCAGCAATTCTGCGTGATGCTTGTCGCTCATTGAAGGGTCAAAGGCTTCCACGAAAAACGTCCCATTCGGCTCCAACTGGCATTTGCGGACCTGATGAAAATCCTCAAAGCCCTGGCGGTGAATGACGGAGAGCAGTTCCTCGCGTGTCAGGGACTCACGCACAAGGGCATGCTGATCGACCTGTCCATTTTGGACAAGGATCGCAGCTCGGCCCTCAATGGCGCGCGTGAGCTTGCTCGAGCGGAAGAGCACACGAACCACCAGCCAGTTGATTGCAAGCAAGCTGAAGGCACCGATGACGCCGCCTGTGACCGAGTTGTCGTCGCCAATGATGGCGTTCTGCACGGTGTTTGACAGCGACAACAGCACGACGAGATCGAAGGGATTCAACTGCGCCAGTTCCCGCTTGCCAAAAAGTCGCAGGAGCAAAACCAGAACCAGGTAGACGATCACCGGGCGCAACAGCTTCTCCAAAATCGGGAGCGGAAGCTGAAACATATGGTCGAAGAGTAAGGAATGAGGCATAGGACGAGGATAATCGCCTCAGGGCAGTCTCTCCAATTTGATAATGCAATTTACCTCATGCGTCTGTGGATCGGCGAGTACATTGTAAGTGACCTTGACGTGGGCAAGCACACGCAATAGAAGTGGATCTTCTGTTTGCATCTTGTTTATAAAGTTGGCGACATAACCTTCATCGAAGGGATCGCCGGGCAGCATCTGCCAGCTTCGCATCAAGAGTTTGCGAAGATCATCGCTGACGTTATCGAATTTAACAAAAGCTAGATGATAGACAGATCCAGGGTTCACTTCGACTGTGTAACTGACAGAGCCTGCCGACTCATCAAATTCTGGATGCGGCGTAACCACGACATCGAGATAGCCTTTGGACTTATATCGCGAAGCAATAAGGAGCCATGTGCTGCGCAAGGATAGTCCTTTGGCGATGGCATTTGAATGCGAGGCAAGACCGAGCGATCTGTCTATCTCGGCTTGCGTGAGCGGAGCGTCAGACGGTAGACGAACAGACCCCAACTTGTAGAGGTGACCTTCTTGAACGGAGACATTGAACGGAACCTGAATTGCTTCCGCGCCGACTACAGGATTGCCAGATTGCGAGGCTTTCACTTTTACGGCGGCGTAGCCTTCATCAGCATAGACAGCCGCGAAAGCATGCTCAATGTTGATAGCCGTATTCTCTGTGTCGTAGGTAGATTTTACAGTCTGATCCACAACGGAATTGACCTTGGCTTGCAAAGCGGATGAAACACCCTGCAGATGAATCTCTCCCACCTGAACTGCTTGTGACGAGATGGCAAAGCTCATTGAAGAAACCTTGTGCGCACTAAGTGCTCCGGTGGGCGTCGCTGTAACTGTCGCTTTGATTCCTTGAGCGGAAAGCATCTCTTCGAGCGCACTGCGCACATTGTCAAGCAATGTTCCTTCAGCGGGAACTTTGCCATGATAGAGAGGAAATAGATCATGTAGTTTGCTGTCCAAATCCTTGCCCGGCATAAGCGGAAGATTTTCGAGGCGAAGCGGATAAAGTGTCGTTGAAGGGACCAAGGAATAAATCAGATCCTGCCCATCGAACTTGAAGGTGAGAGTATCGAAGGCTCCCGAATCCATCAACCTTTTGGAGTGCTCATTCATCTCGGCTGAGGTGAGCACTGTTCCCTTCTTCAACCCAGCGGCATCGAGCAACTCCTGATCAGAGTATTCCGGGTCGCCCTCGAACTGGATACTTTTGGGCTGAAACTTCTGTGCAGTTACAGGTAGATTGACTGCCAGAAGTGCAATCGCCGATAAAATCGAGAATCCACAAAATATCAAACGCATAGTAGGTAGAGAATAACAAACGGCACATAGCATTGAACCAACATCGGAAGAAGCAATGCAAGGCATCTTCGTCCAGCCAGCACTCAGCGCGGCATATCTCTGTGCAGCGCCTTCACCTGGTAGCCTGCACGTTTGAGTCTACCGGTCATCTCCTCGGCCATCATCACGCTGCGGTGTTGCCCGCCGGTGCAGCCAAAGCCCACCGTTAGATAGCTCTTGCCTTCTGCAACATAATGAGGCAGAAGATACAGCATCAAATCCGTGACTCGCTCAAGAAATTCGCCAGTCTGCTTGAAGCTTTTGATGTAGTCGGCTACCTTGCGATCCTTGCCGGTCTTCTTGCGAAACTCCGGCACGAAATGCGGATTGGGAAGAAAACGCACATCGAAGACCAGATCCGCATCCAGCGGAACACCGTTTTTGAAACCGAAACTGAGGCACGAGACGAGCAATTGCCGACTCTGGTCCTGATGACCGTAACGGCTTTGGATGTGGGCACGCAACTCATGCACATTGAAGTCAGAGGTATCAATGAGCGTATCAGCGACATTGCGGATCGGGTCCAACAGTTGCCGCTCTTCCACAAGTGAACGCGAAACAGTCTCCGAACGGCTCAATGGATGCGGCCTTCTGGTCTCGGAGAATCGTCGGACCAGTACTGCATCTTGCGCATCGAGAAAAACTACCCGTGTAGGCAGCAACTTTTTAACGCTCTTGAGTATCTCCGGGAAGCGGTCAAGCGTCTGGCCCTCGCGAATATCTACGACAATCACAGCTCGCTCAATTTCGTCTGATTTGTCCACCAATCCAGCGAAATTGATGAGCAGTTCCAAGGGCAGGTTATCGACCGCATGAAAGCCCAAATCTTCAAAGGCTCTGAGCGCCGAGGCCTTGCCTGCGCCGGAGATACCGGTCACAACCACCAGTTCTTTGCCGTGTTTGGTTGCTTCTTTGTCTGTCTTGGAGGCCGCTCGTGCGGAGGTCGCTCGGGGCGCCGATCTCTTAGGCGTCATGGGTTCATCGTACACCGGAATGTGAATCGTGAATAGTTATTTCATCCCACAGGCTCAGCAATTCATCCACCTAATTTAACTGACTGAATTTATCGGCCAGAATGATCGGTCTGATGCACGGAGGCGTTTTCTGTAGCTGCCGATTGCCTTTGAAGTGCCTCGCGAGCCAGCACGCGCCGGTTGAACTCGTGAATGATGCGTGCTACGTAAGCTTGCGTCTCGTGATATGGTGGAATGCCGTGGTATCTATCAACTGCCTGAGGACCGGCGTTGTAAGCAGCCAGTGCCAACGCCACATTGTCGTGATAACGGACGAGTAGCGCATCCAGATAAGCCGAGCCGCCACGAACATTTTGATCTGGCTTGAAGCTGTCTTCCACTCCAAGCGTGGCGGCTGTTGAAGGCATCAGTTGCATCAGGCCGCGTGCTCCGGCGCGGCTGACGGCGCTGGGATTACCACCGCTCTCAGCCTTCACGACGCTGGCAAGCAGGTCTGCGTCAAGATTGTGTGCATCGCCAGCCTTGACCAGCATCTCATGCAAGTCAGCCGGGGAAAGCTTCGCGTTCTGGCTTGGCGCGGAGCCTGACTTTGAAACATTGGACTGCGTGGAAACTTGCGGCGGATCCGGAACAGTTTCGACAGTGGCAATCTCTTCTGGAGCGAACTCAATGTAATTGTCTTCAGCAGCGCTGAGGAAGAGCCGGGTGCGCTCTTCAACCAACGCGTGGTGGTGGCAGCTTATCTCAAAGCCATTGCGCAGCGTGATGCGCTCGGCTGCCCGCGCTACGGGAAGAGCCAGAGCCACCAACAATCCTACCGAGATATAAGAACTTCTACGCATCGCTTATCTTGTCAACCTCTCAAACATTTGCCGCCACGCGCTTGGCCACGGCGGCTTCCAGCACTACGGCCACGCCGTCCTGATCGTTGGGCGGAGCTTGCTTCCAGCCGCGCATCTTGGCCATCGAGCGCAACTCGCCCGCAGCATTACCCATCAGCACCGCTTGCCCAACCCATTCCAGCATATCTACATCGTTCCAATTATCGCCGATCGCCATGGTCTCTTTTCTGTCTATGCCTAGCCGGGTGGCTAGCCGTTCGAGCGCCCATCCCTTGGAAACTCCCAGCGGCAGCAAATCCAGGATCGACAGATCGCGCGCCGGATATTCGGTCTTCACACATTCACAACTACTGTTCCACTGGCTGGCCTTGAGCGCCTTTTCGGCCTCGCGCATCCTTCCCAGGTTTCCAGCAACCATGCCTTGAATTGGGTCTTCGCCGTCGGGCAAGGCATCCTCTAGCGGCTTGATAACCTTGATCGCGTTGCGGTTGGCCTCGATCCACAGCGAGATGCGTCCCTGCGCTTGATCGAGGTCTTCTAGCACCAGTTCGCCATGGCCGGGACGGTCGAAGGTGAAGACCATCGCGCCAAAAGGCCGCAGCAGTCCGCAGAGACCTCTGGCGACAGAAGCATCCATCTGGCAACGGTCGATGGAGTCGCCGCCCAATGTACGAGTCACTGCTCCATTGGACGTAATGAGAGGCATATCCGCTCGAAAATTGAAGCCTTCGAGCAGCGGAATGGTGTAAGCGGTGCGTCGCCCGGTGGCGATTGCGACGGTAATTCCGGCATCCTGCGCCAACTTCAACGCCCGCACGGTGCGTTTGCTGATTGCCTCGCAAATGGCGGGCAGCAGCGTTCCATCCATGTCGATTGCGATCAGGCGTACAGGCGGATGCATATCTTAAGTGTAGCTTGAGGGTGTAATGCGGGAGTGATTTGTGGAAAATTGAAATAATCTGCAAGGTTTTGTGGTCAAAAATAAATATGGTGGGGGGGGGAGGGGGGGGCTGTTTGGCCCGCATCGACTGGGCAAGCTCTTAGAGCCTTTTCTGAAATTTGTAGACCGGAATTTCGTCGGTATCCCACCCAAAGTCTACAGTAAAAGCAAAAATGCTCTAAATTTGCGTCTATAAAAAACGCGAGGAGGCAAAGGCCGAGGAGAAAGCCTCTTGCCAACCGGTGATGGGTTTTCCGGTGGAGTCGAGTTCAGGAATCGGAGAGCCGTTGGGCGGCACTTCGGTGGGAATTGCCAGCCGTGGGGCATTTTGCTTATCCATTTGCAAGTAGTTACCGTGCTCAAAGTTCCAGTTGTCAGGAATCTCGTAGGGTGCTCTGAAGTTTGCGGGCCAGGGCTTGCTGGGTCCGCAATGACCAAGCGCGGCTCGCCACCAGGGATGGCCTTCAGCGATGATTCCGGCACAGAAATTGCCCAGCGGATAGGCCTCGGAGAGCACCTGGTCTTTCATTGACGCCAAAACGGAGATGGTTTCGATCTTGGCCGCGGTTGCTTTGAACTCCGCAGCGAGACAGTCATTGTCGATGGCCGGAGCCATGAGTGTTACGCGGCGAACCGGCAAGCTCAAATGCGAGACCGTGGCCAACACCACACGCGCACCCAGACTGTGCGAGACAAAGGAAATGCTCGCGGCGTCTTTGAAGTTTGCGTCGAGGAAGGGAGCGAGCAGGCTGCCTGCATGGTTGGCAATCCTCGGTTCCTCTGGATAGTCGAGGCCATGCGCCCAGATGGAATCTCCGGGCCACAGCAGGCCGACGTAGACCGCTGAAGGCGGGAGTTGAAGAAGGCTTTCCCAATTGGACAGGCAAGCGATTGCCGCAGCGCGATCAACATTGAAACCATGCGTCGCAATCAGCACGTGACGACCGCGCAGGATGGGCAGCAGATCGCTCAAACTCAAACTCTGGCTGCTGTTTCCGTTGTGTTGGATGATGGACACACGAGTGGCCAGCCCTCCGCCAACCGGCGCAAGGCGCATATCAAGAAAGATCGTCATGGAAGCCTATTTCTTTTTCAGTTGTTGCATGGTGTTGACGGCCGATGCCAGACCGGAGGAAAGGTCTTTGGCGATAGGCGCCAATGGCGTGGCCAACAGGCCGACCAGCAGGGCCAGAGGCAAATCCTTCCACCAGCAGAAATCCCGATCCGCCAGAATCCAGACACCGAGCACAGCCAACAAAATCGCGACCGCAGAGGCCATCAACCGAGTGCGATTGCGATAAACCTGATCGGAAATCTCATAGGCTTCATCGAGCTGCGCGGTCACGATCAGATCGAAGCGTGAATAGACATCGTTCTCTGGCTGGGTCAGAGAGATACCGGCAACAATCTTTTGCGCAACCGAATGCAGCACGACCGGATCGACGTTGGTTTTGACTGCCACTATTTCTGCGTTGCCCGTGCTGAGATGCAGTTTGATGAGCGATTTGGCAACTGTTTTTTGGGTCGCTAGTTCGGTTCCATTGACCCAGTGCGCCTCAATGGTGTCAAGAATATGCTTGCGCGGCAAGGCATTCATGGGACTGTTCGACAACCCGCTGCCAGACTGATCGGGCACAAGACTGGAGACCACTTTTTTGATATGCCGCAAGCCGATACGGTTGACGCAGCGAAAGATTCCCTTGGAGGCATCCACGATTCCAAAGGCTGCGGTTCCGAGACCGCCAATGGCCGTAATGATGTTTCCGAGGTGTGAGGTGCGCAATTCAATCATCATCATTCATCCCCAGATTCAATCGTGCATCGAAAGCGGTAAATTCTCTGCAAGAAAGATGAAATATCGTCCGAAATAATATAAATGGCGGGACTCTGTTTGAGAAACCTGGACTTGTGAGGAAGGACAATCGTATTTGGAGTTTAGAACAAGCATGGAAGGGTACGGGCTTCAGCCCGTACAGACCAGAGTGCAGAATCGGCAGGGCTTTAGCTCCTAAGCGATGGCTTCTTATGGGCAGAATTCAAGATTGCAGCGTTGTTGGCACCACTCCTCCAGGAAAAGCCAAATTTCTCCCAGGCATTCCGTTCCCTCAGGGGCTGAAGCCCGTACCCTTCATGACTGAAGTTATGCCCTGACACTTCTTGCCTCTTCATTGAATTTTGCAAGAAGATCATGTGTGGTTAAAGATCAATCTATTTTGCTACGAGTTGTTCTTCGGCTTTCCGGGCTAAAAAGGTCTCCATGAACTTGGTGTCGAAATTGCCGGCGCGGAAGTCGGGATCGGCAAAGATTTCCTGATGCAGCGGGATTGAGGTATCAATGCCCTGCACCACGAACTGGCTCAGCGCACGCTCCATCTTGGCAATCGCCTCGGCGCGGTCGCAGCCATGCACGATGAGCTTGGCAATCAGCGAGTCGTAATAGGGCGGCACAATACCCTCAGCGTATTGTGCCGTGTCCACACGCACGCCGTTGCCGCCGGGGACGTTGAAGGCAGTGATCTTTCCTGGCGAAGGAGTGAACTTGACCGGATTTTCAGCGTTGATGCGGCACTCGATGGCGTGGCCGCGCAACTCGATCTTGGCCGGCAGAATCGAATCCAATTTTTCGCCGCTGGCAATGCGCAACTGCGCCTTGACAATGTCGATGCCGGTGATGGCTTCGGTGATGGGATGCTCGACCTGCACCCGGGTGTTCATCTCAATGAAGTAAAGCTGGCGATCCTCATCCATCAGGAACTCGATGGTTCCGGCGTTCTGATAGCCAATGTCAACCAGACAGCGGCAGATGGTCTTGCTGAGTTCCTCACGCAGTTGCGGAGAGACCTGCAAGCTGGGCGC
>Ga0182030_10016897_pt1 | contig 14146 bp, 12 predicted proteins | sample 812S3MmetaG_FD_121299 | JGI IMG/M metagenome (GOLD analysis project Ga0182030, IMG submission 121299) | Permafrost microbial communities from Stordalen Mire, Sweden - 812S3M metaG (Illumina Assembly) | ecosystem: Environmental > Terrestrial > Soil > Wetlands > Permafrost | place: Sweden...
CCCGCGCCTGAATCCCTGGCGCACAACGATTCCCAAGGTTTATCTGTGTTCGGCGGCGACCCCGCCCGGCGGCGGGGTGCACGGCATGGCCGGTTACTACGCCGCCCGCACCCTGTTGCGTCGCGAATTCGGCATCTCCAAATTGCCGAACCTCGGGCCTAAGCTAACCGCGTGACGAAACTCACGATCATCTACTACTCGGCCACCGGTCATGGCACCACGATGGCCAACCGCGTCGCTGCGGCGGCCGAAGCCGCCGGCGCCGAGGTTCGGGTGCGGCACGTCGCCGAAACCCACGACCCGGAATCGTTTGCCCACAATCCGGCCTGGACGGCGAACTATGAAGCCACCAAGGATCTTCCCGCTGCCACCGGCGACGACATAGTCTGGGCCGACGCGGTGATCTTCGGCTCACCGACCCGGTTCGGTTCGCCGGCAGCACAATTGCGCACCTTCCTCGATTCGCTCGGCGGGCTGTGGGCTGAAGGGAAGCTGGCCGACAAGGTCTATGCGGGCTTCACATCGTCCAACACCCTGCACGGCGGCCAGGAGACCACGCTGGTCGCGCTCTACTTCACGCTGATCCACTTCGGCGGGATCATCGTGCCGCCGGGCTATACCGATCCGTGCAAGTTCGTCGACGGCAACCCGTACGGGGTGAACCTGGTGACCACGCACGACAACATCAACGAGTTCGACAAGCCAATCGAGGACGCCCTAGAGCACCTCGCGCGCCGGGTGGTGACGGTCGCCGACCGCCTGACGTCGTAGCACCGCACTAAAAGTGGCGTCGGAAGTTATGCCGTCTCGGTGATCGGGCGGTCGACCCAGCTCATCAAGTCGCGCAGTCGCTTACCGACGACCTCGATGGGGTGCTCGGCGTTTTCCTTGCGCAACTGCTCGAGTTGCTTGTTGCCACCCTCGACGTTGGCGACCAGCTTCTTGGTGAAGTCGCCATTCTGGATGTCGCGCAGGATGTCGCGCATCCGATCCTTGGTGGCGGCGTCGATGACACGCGGACCGGACAGGTAGCCGCCGAACTCGGCGGTGTCGGACACCGAGTAGTTCATCCGGGCAATACCGCCCTCGTACATCAGGTCCACGATCAGCTTGAGCTCGTGCAGCACCTCGAAGTACGCCATCTCCGGCGGGTAGCCCGCCTCGACCATCACATCGAAACCGGTCTTCACCAATTCCTCTGTGCCACCACATAACACGGCCTGCTCACCGAACAGGTCGGTTTCGGTTTCGTCTTTGAAGGTGGTCTTGATGACACCGGCCCGGGTGCCGCCGATGGCCTTGGCGTAGGACAGCGCCAACGCCTCACCCTTGCCGGTCGGGTCCTGGTCCACGGCGATCAGGGCGGGCACGCCCTTGCCGTCGACGAACTGGCGGCGCACCAGGTGGCCGGGGCCCTTGGGGGCGACCATCGCCACGGTCACATCGCCGGGCGGCTTGATCAAGTCGAAGTGGATGTTGAGGCCGTGACCGAAGAACAGCGCATCGCCGGGCTTCAGGTTGGGCTCGATCTCGTTCTTGAAGATGTCGGCCTGGGCGGTGTCGGGCGCCAGCAGCATGATGACGTCGGCCCACTTGGCGACCTCGGCGGGAGTGTCTACGTCCAGACCCTGCTCTTCGACCTTAGGCCGTGACTTCGAGCCCTCCTTGAGCCCGACGCGCACCTGCACGCCGGAGTCGCGCAGGCTCAGCGAGTGTGCGTGCCCTTGGCTGCCGTATCCGATGACACCGACCTTGCGGCCCTGGATGATCGACAGATCTGCGTCGTCGTCGTAGAACATTTCTAATGCCACTGTTGAATTTCTCCTTGTGTGTTACTTAGCGGTTCCGATACTGCGCGAACCGCGGGACAGGGCGACCATTCCCGATTGAACGATTTCTCGAATGCCGAACGGTTCCAGCACCCGCAGAAAAGCTTCGATCTTGCCGCGGTCGCCGGTGGCCTCGATGGTCAGCGCTTCCGGTGACACGTCAACCACCTTGGCGCGGAACAAGTTTACTGCCTCGATCACCTGGCTACGGGTACCGGCGTCGGCTCCCACCTTGATCAACGCCAACTCGCGGGCCACCCAGTTGTCTTCGTTCTGCTCGATGATCTTGATGACGTTGACCAGCTTGTTCAGCTGCTTGGTGACCTGTTCGAGCGGAGTCGCTTCGGCGGAGACCACGATGGTCATCCGCGACATGTCTTTCTGCTCGGTGGCACCGACAGCCAACGACTCGATGTTGAAACCCCGCCGGGAGAACAGCGCCGCCACCCGCGCGAGCGCGCCGGGTTTGTCTTCGACGAGCACCGACAAGGTATGTGATTTAGGCGATCCCGTCATCAGGCGTGCCCTTCGCTTGGGTCATCGAACAGCGGCCGGATGCCGCGGGCGGCCTGGATCTCGTCGTTGCTGGTGCCGGCGGCCACCATCGGCCACACCTGCGCGTCGGCGCCGACGATGAAGTCGATCACCACCGGACGGTCGTTGATCGCCCGCGCCTGGTTGATCACATCGACGACGTCTTCCGCACGCTCGCAACGCAATCCGACGCAGCCCAAAGCCTCGGCGAGCTTCACGAAATCCGGGATGCGGTGTGAGTGGGTGGACAGGTCGGTCTGGGAGTAACGCTTATGGTAGAACAGCGTCTGCCACTGCCGCACCATGCCCAGGTTGCCGTTGTTGATCAGCGCCACCTTGATCGGCGCCCCTTCGATCGCGCAGGTGGCCAGCTCCTGGTTGGTCATCTGGAAGCAGCCGTCGCCGTCGATCGCCCACACCTCGGCGTCCGGGCGGGCAATCTTGGCGCCCATGGCCGCCGGCACGGCGAATCCCATGGTGCCCAGGCCGCCGGAGTTGAGCCAGGTGCGCGGCTTCTCGTAGGAGATGAACTGCGCGGCCCACATCTGGTGCTGGCCAACGCCGGCGACGTACACGGCGTCGGGCCCGGCGATCTTGCCCAGCTGCTCGATGACGTATTCCGGGCTCAGGCTGCCGTCGCTCTGCGGGCCGTAGCTCAGCGGAAAGGTGGACTGCACCTCATCCAGGTAGTTCCACCAGGCGGTCATGTCTGGGGTTTCGGTGGCGTCGGCGCCGCTGTAATGCCGCAGCATCGCGATGAGCTCGGTGATGACGGCTTTGATGTCACCGACGATCGGCACGTCGGCGTGCCGGTTCTTGCCGATCTCGGCCGGGTCGATGTCGGCGTGGATGACCTTGGCCTCCGGCGCAAACGAGTCCAGCTGTCCGGTCACCCGGTCGTCGAAGCGGGTGCCCAACGCGATCAGCAGATCGCTGCGCTGCAGTGCGGCCACCGCGGCCACGGTGCCGTGCATGCCGGGCATGCCCAGGTTCTGCCGATGGCTGTCCGGGAAGGCGCCGCGGGCCATCAGCGTGGTCACCACCGGGATGCCGGTCAGCTCGGCCAGCTCGGCCAGCTGCTCGGTCGCCTCGCCGCGGATGACACCGCCGCCGACGTACAGCACCGGCTTGTGCGCGGCCGCGATCAACTTGGCGGCCTCCCGGATCTGGCGGCTGTGCGGCTTGGTGTTCGGCTTGTAACCGGGCAGTTCCATCCGCGGCGGCCAGCTGAACGTGCACTGACCCTGCAGCACGTCCTTCGGGATGTCGACGAGCACCGCGCCGGGACGTCCCGAGGACGCGATGTGGAAGGCCTCGGCCATGACCCGGGGAATCTCGTCGCCGGAGCGGACCAGGAAGTTGTGCTTGGTGATCGGCATCGTGATGCCCGAGATGTCGGCCTCCTGGAAGGCGTCGGTCCCGATCAGCGCGCGCCCGACCTGCCCGGTGATGGCGACGACGGGGATGGAGTCCATCTGGGCGTCGGCCAGCGGGGTCACCAGGTTGGTGGCACCGGGACCCGAGGTGGCCATGCAGACCCCGACCTTTCCGGTGGCATGCGCGTAACCACTGGCGGCGTGGCCGGCGCCCTGCTCGTGGCGGACCAGCACGTGGCGCAGCTTTTTCGAGTCGAACAGTGGGTCATAGACCGGCAGCACCGCACCGCCCGGAATGCCGAAGATGACCTCGACGTCGAGTTCCTCCAACGACCGGATCACCGACTGTGCGCCGGTAAGTTGCTCGGGCCCAACACGTTTCGATGGGCCCGCCGGAGCGGTCGCGATGTCCGGGGTGCCATTGGCCGCCCCGACGTCTGGCCTGGTGGGTGCGCTCACGGTGTCCTCGTCCTCTTGTCCTGATTCGCTTGGAAGTTTGGGCTGCTGCGCAAGAAAAAACCCCCGTCAGCTCATCCGCTGTACGAGGGTTGCGCGTTGGTGCTGGATAGCTTCAAATGCCGAAGGGCTAGTCAGCCACCAACGCGCTGACTAATTACTACGAGCATTCCGGGCTTTCCGGCGGTTTCCATAGGTCCCGACGGTAGCCTTCGCACAGGTCAACCGTCAAATCCGCTGCCGCGGGCGCCGATCGCGGCGCCGCCGTGCGCGGGGTGGGTGAAATGATGCTCGGGTGGCCCCTGGTTCGTCTACCCCAACACCCGCCGGTTCGCCCGTGATCATCAAGGTCTCGCCAATGGCGCATCTCGCCGTCGGATTTCTGATGCTCGGGTTGTTGATACCGGTGCTGGCCTGGCCGCTGTCGACCCCGCTGTTGGTCATCCCGGTGGTGTTGTCGGCGATGATCGTCCGGCTCCGGACGGTGGCCGACGATCAGGGCGTGACGGTGCGCAACCTATGGGGCAGCCGGACGGTGCGCTGGGAGGATATCGACGGGCTGCGCTTCCACCGGGGCTCCTGGGCGCGTGCCCGGCTCAAGAGCGGGGCAGAACTGCGACTGCCCGCAGTCACTTTTGCGACGCTGCCAGAGTTGGCGGCTGCCAGCGCAGGACGGGTGCCCAACCCCTACCGGTGAGCTGCTCGGCGCAGCGTTCAGGCGATCGGGTTGATGCCGTTGAGCAGCACCCACACGGCGATGCCGGCGGCGATGCCGGCGAGCAGGGCCACGAACGACCCGATGAACGGTCGGTGTGCCCAGCCCCGGCCGGCGTCCAGGCCATACCGGCCGGGTCCGGCCAGGATGATCGCAACGGCGAGCACGATCAGCGTGATCTGGTATTCGTGCCCCTGCGGCAGGAAGTAGGAGAAGGTGTGTGGCCGCCCCGAGATGCTGACCAGCAGCTCGTTGATGAGGAACGCCAACGCACCCGCTGCGGCCACCGGGGTGAACAACCCCAGCACCAGCAGCACACCCGCGGCGATCTCCCCGCCGGCGCTTACGTAGGAGAGGATGTCGGCGTGCTGGTAGCCGGCGTCGGACAGTGAGTTCTTGAACGCGCCCAATCCCTGGCCGCCCCACCAGCCGAACAGCTTCTGCAACCCGTGCGCGCCCAGCACCACGCCCAGCCCGACCCGCAACACGAGCAAACCGAGGTTCTGGGTGCCGCGCCGCCCGATGGCGTCGTGCTGCTCGTGGTCGTCGTGCGCCTCGATCTCGGTGGGCTCGGCCGCCAAGTGCCGCGGCGCCGGCTGCGGCTGGACGTAGGGCAACGGCTCCTGCTGATCGAGGACGTTGTAGGTCGACGCGCCGGGGCCACTCGCGTGGTTCAGGTCCTGGTACGGGATGACGGTGGTGGGCCCGAAATCGCCCGGGTAGCCGACCGGCGTCAGGTCATCTTCGGGGTCGACCAAGCGTGCTGCGGCCGGACGTACCGGGGCCGGCTCCGGAACTTCGCCGGGCCGCTGCCAAGGTGCGTCATTCGGTTGACTGCTCACGGGTGACAGGGTAAGGGCATTTAGGCCTCAGATTGGGGATTTGAGCGGCGCTTTCGCAGGGCAATCGTTGGTTAACCTGCCAAACACGCCCAGATTCGGCCCAAAAGGCCCCAAAGGGTGAACGCTCGCCGAAAACCGGGCGGCCGGCCGATGGCCGGGGCGACCGCGTGGCGCACCGCGGACAGGCACGCCTGTGGCGGCCCCACCCGCAATGTCCGTAGCCTGTCGGTCATGCGATTACGGCGCTCGGTTCGGTGCGGGCTTGCTGTGTTGGGTGCGGCAATCCTGATGTCGACCGGCTGCGCGCGGTTCAACGACGCCGCCTCGGCGCCGTTCACTACCAACCCGGAACTCAAGCCCCAGCCCAGCTCGACGCCGCCCCCGCCACCGCCGCTGCCGCCGACGCCCTTCCCGAAGCAATGCCCGGCGCCCGGAGTGATGCAGGGCTGCCTGGAGACCACCAGCGGGCTCATCATGGGCCCCGACAGCAAAACCGCACTGGTCGCCGAACGCACCACCGGCGCCGTCAAGGAGATCGCGGTTAACGCCGAGCCGAAGGTCAAGACCGTCATCCCGGTCGACCCGTCCGGCGACGGCGGCTTGATGGACATCGTGCTGTCGCCCACCTATTCGCAGGACCGCCTGATGTACGCCTACATCAGCACGCCCACCGACAACCGGGTCATCCGGGTGGCCGACGGCGACATCCCGAAGGACATCTTGACCGGGATCCCCAAGGGCGCCACCGGGAACACCGGCGCGTTGCTGTTCACCAGCCCCACCACGCTGGTAGTGCTGACCGGGGATGCGGGCAACCCGGCGATGGCCGCCGATCCCAAATCGCTGGCCGGCAAGGTGTTGCGCATCGAGCAGCCGACCACCCTCGGTCAGGCGCCGCCGACGACGGCGCTGTCCGGAGTCGGCTCCGGCGGCGGCCTGTGCACCGATCCCGTCGATGGCTCGCTGTATGTCGCCGACCGCACCCCCACGGCCGACCGGCTACAGCGCATCACCAAGACCTCGCAGGTGTCCACGGTGTGGACCTGGCCGGACAAACCGGGCGTGGCCGGATGCGCGGCGATGGACGGGACCATCATGGTCAACCTGATCAACACGAAAACGACGGTGGCGATACGGCTCGCGCCGTCGACGGGAGCTGTCACCGGTGAACCCGAGGTGGTCCGAAAGGACACTCACGCCCACGCGTGGGCGTTGCGGATGTCGCCCGATGGAAACATCTGGGCGGGAACCGTCAACAAGAGCGCAGGCGACGCCGAGAAGCTGGACGATGTGGTGTTCCCGCTGTTCCCGCAGGGCGGCGGCTTCCCGCGCAGCAGCGACGACAAGACCTAGGCCTGGCCGCAGGCCGCCAGCACCAGCTCGCGCACCCGGGCCGCATCGGCTTGCCCGCGGGTGGCTTTCATCACCGCACCGACGATCGCGCCGGCCGCGGCCACCTTGCCGCCGCGAATCTTGTCCGCCACATCGGGATTGGCGGCCAATGCCTCGTCGACGGCGGCCTGCGTCACGGAGTCGTCGCGCACCAGCGCCAAACCGCGAGACGTCATCACCTGGTCGGGCTCGCCTTCCCCGGCCAGCACCCCCTCGACGACTTGGCGGGCCAACTTGGTGGACAGCTTGCCCTCGTCGACGAGTGCCACCACGGCCGCGACCTGGGCGGGGGTGATGGCCAACTCGTCGAGGGTGACATTCGCTTCGTTGGCCTTCTGCATCAGGAAGTTCCCCCACCAGGCGCGGGCTTGCTCACTGGACGCGCCGTGCTGGACGGTGGCCGTGACCATTTCGATCGCGCCGGCGTTGACGAGGTCGCGCATCACCTCGTCGGAAATCCCCCACTCGTCCTGAATCCGCTTGCGGCTCAACCACGGTAGCTCGGGAATGGTCTGGCGTAGCTGCTCGACCAGCTCGCGGCTGGGCGCGACGGGCTCCAAGTCGGGCTCGGGAAAATACCGATAGTCCTGAGCGGTCTCCTTGGCGCGTCCCGCGCTGGTGTAGCCGGCCTCGTGAAAGTGCCTGGTCTCCTGGACGATCTGGCCGCCCGACGTCAGAACGGCGGCCTGGCGCTGCATTTCGTAGCGCACGGCGACTTCGACACTTTTCAGCGAGTTCACGTTCTTGGTCTCGGTCCTGATGCCGAATTCGGTTGCTCCCGTTGGCTTCAGCGAGACGTTTGCGTCACAGCGCATAGAGCCCTGGTCCATTCGGACATCGGATACGTCCAAGGCGCGCAACAGATCTCGCAGTGCGGTGACATAGGCACGGGCGATCTGCGGCGCCTGGTCTCCGGCCCCCACGATGGGCTTGGTGACGATTTCGATCAGGGGCACGCCGGCGCGGTTGAAGTCGACGAGCGACGTGGTCGCGCCCTGGATGCGGCCGGTCTCACTGCCGATGTGGGTGAGCTTTCCGGTGTCTTCCTCCATGTGCGCGCGCTCGATCTCCACCCGCCAGGTGCTGCCGTCGTCCAGCGGCGCCTCGAGGTAGCCGTTGATGGCGATCGGCTCGTCGTACTGCGAAATCTGGTAGTTCTTCGGCATGTCGGGGTAGAAGTAGTTCTTCCTGGCAAAGCGGCACCAGGGCACGATCTCGCAGTTCAACGCCAGACCGATGCGAATCGCCGACTCGACGGCGGCCCGGTTGAGCACCGGCAGCGAACCGGGCAGCGCCAGGCAGACCGGGCATACCTGGGTGTTGGGTTCGCCGCCGAATGCGGTGGAGCAGCCGCAGAACATCTTGGTCGCGGTGGACAGCTCGACGTGCACCTCGAGGCCCAATACCGGGTCGAAGCGCGCGAGGACATCGTCGTAGTCCATGAGATCCGCGCTGGCAGTAACACTCATGCGCTCGATCCTAGTGGTGACTGCGAGGGCGGCGACGCCGGCCGAAGCAGGTCACCACCGTCCAACACAGTGGTGAGCGCGTCAGCCGAAGAATGCCGCGGCGTCGTCGTAGCGACTGTCCGGCACCAGCTTGAGGTGGCGCGTCGCATCGGCCAGCGGCACCCGGCCGATGTCCTGCCCGCGCAGCGACACCATCTGCCCGTATTCGCCGGCGTGCGCGGCGTCGGCGGCGTTGACGCCGAACCGGGTGGCCAGCACCCGGTCGTAAGCCGTCGGGATACCACCTCGCTGGACGTGGCCCAGCACGGTCACCCGGACTTCCTTGTTGATCCTCCTCTCCACCGCGATGCCCAGCTGCTGAGCCACCCCGGTGAAGCGCTCGTGGCCGAATTCGTCAATCCCGCCCTCGCGCAACTCAATTGAGCCGGGAACCGGTTTAGCACCCTCGGCGACCACGCAGATGAAATGCGAGTCTCCGCGCTGGAAGCGCCGTTTGACGAGCCGGCACACCTCGTCGATATCGAAGGGCTGTTCGGGAATCAGCGTCATGTGCGCGCCCGACGCCAGGCCGGCGTTCAGTGCGATCCAGCCCGCGTGCCGGCCCATCACCTCCACCAGCATCACCCGTTGGTGAGATTCGGCGGTGCTGTGCAGCCGGTCGATGGCGTCGGTGGCCACCATGAGTGCGGTGTCGTGGCCGAAAGTCACGTCGGTGCAATCGATGTCGTTGTCGATGGTCTTGGGAACCCCAACCACCGGAACGTTTTCCTCGGACAGCCAATGCGCGGCCGTCAGCGTGCCCTCGCCGCCGATGGGGATGAGGACGTCGATGCCGTTGTCGTCGAGCGTCTGCTTGATCTGGTCCAGCCCGGCGCGCAACTTGTCGGGGTGTACGCGAGCGGTGCCCAGCATGGTTCCGCCCTTGGCTAGCAGCCGGTCATTGCGATCGTCGTTTTTCAGTTGCGTGCGCCGGTTCTCCAGCAGCCCTCGCCAGCCGTCCTCGAATCCGACGACCGACGATCCGTACCGGGCGTCGCAGGTCCGCACCACAGCCCGGATGACGGCGTTGAGGCCGGGACAGTCGCCGCCTCCGGTGAGAATTCCGATCCGCATGCCCTTTATCTTGCCTCTGACAGCAAGCGGATGCTCAGATAGCCGACGGCAACGCTCCGCGGGCGGCCTCGTAGGCGGCGCCTACCCGGTACAACCGGTCATCGGCCAACGCGGGCGCCATGATCTGCAGCCCCACCGGCAGCCCGTCGTCCGGGGACAGCCCCGAGGGCACCGACATGCCGCAGTGACCGGCCAGGTTGAGCGGCAGCGTGCACAGGTCGAACAGGTACATGGCCAGCGGATCGTCGACCTTCTCCCCCAGGCCGAACGCGGTGGTCGGCGTGGCCGGCGATATCAGGACGTCTACAGATTGGTAGGCCGTGTCCAAATCGCGGGCGATCAAGGTGCGTACCTTTTGCGCCTGGTTGTAGTAGGCGTCGTAATATCCAGCCGACAGCGCGTAGGTGCCAATCATGATGCGCCGCTTGACCTCTGGGCCGAATCCGGCCGCGCGGGTCAGGGCCATCACTTCTTCGGCGCTGTGGCTGCCGTCGTCGCCGACCCGCAACCCGTAGCGCATTGCGTCGAAGCGGGCCAGGTTGCTCGACACCTCCGACGGCAGGATCAAGTAGTAGGCGGGCAGCGCGTGATCGAAGTGCGGGCAATCGACTTCGCTGACCTCGGCGCCCAGTTCGGTCAATTGCTTGACCGCCGCTTCGAACGAGGCCAGCACTCCGGGCTGATAGCCCTCGCCGCGCAACTGCCGAACCACCCCGACGCGCACGCCCTTCAGGTCACCGGCCGCACCCGCCTTGGCGGCGGCGACGACATCAGGCACCTCGGCGTTCACGGACGTGGAGTCAAGGGCGTCGTGCCCGGCGATCACCTGATGCAGCAGCGCGGTGTCCAGCACGGTGCGCGCGCACGGCCCGCCCTGGTCCAGCGACGACGCGCAGGCCACCAGCCCGTAGCGCGACACTGTGCCGTAGGTGGGCTTGACGCCGACGGTCGCGGTCAGCGCGGCCGGCTGCCGGATGGAGCCGCCGGTGTCCGAGCCGATGGCCAGCGGCGCCTGGAACGCGGCCAGCGCGGCAGCGCTGCCGCCGCCGGAGCCACCCGGTACCCGGTCGACGTTCCACGGGTTGCGGGTGGGGCCGTAGGCGGAGTTCTCGGTCGAGCTGCCCATCGCGAATTCGTCCATGTTGGTCTTGCCCAGGATCGGGATACCGGCCGCCCGCAACCGGGCGGTGACGGTCGCGTCGTACGGCGACTGCCAGCCCTCGAGGATCTTGGACCCGCAGGTGGTGGGCATGTCGATGGTGGTGAACACGTCTTTGAGCGCCAGCGGCACCCCGGCCAGCGCCGAGGCGGGCTGCTCGCCGGCGGCCAGCGATTTGTCGACGGCGGCTGCCGTCGCCAGCGCTTTGTCGGCCGCGACGTGCAGGAAGGCGTGGTAGCGGTCGTCCGTTGCCTCGATCTGGTCCAGGTAAGCCTGGGTGATCTCGACCGACGACAGCTCCTTGCCGGCGATCTGGGCGGCCAGCGTCGCGGCGTCGGAGCGGATGAGCTCGGTCACTGACTCTCTCCGAGGATCTGCGGGACGGCGAAGCGGCCATCGACGGCTGACGGCGCCTCGGCCAGCGCCTGCTCCTGAGTCAGGCACGGCGTCGTCACGTCCGGGCGCGCGACGTTGACGTCCTTGAGTGGATTGTCGGTCGCTTCGACGCCGGTGACATCGACCGCCTGGATTTGGCCGACGTGGGTCAGGATGGCGTCGAGCTGGCCGGCGAAGCTGTCCAGCTCGGCGTCGGTCAACGCCAGCCGGGACAGCTTCGCCAAATGGGCTACCTCGTCGCGGGAGATCTGGGACACGAGCGAAAAGCCTACCTAGCCGCGAGTGCACAGCTAGCCGCACGTTCGTCGGCCATCGTGCGGCTGGCCGCACACTCGCGTCCTGCGTTATCGGCCCAGCTCGCCGGAATGCCGTGCGGCCAGTGCTGTGCAACAGTGGGCGCGTGCCCTCATATCTGTTGCGCATAGAGCTGGTCGACCGGCCAGGCAGCCTGGGCTCGCTGGCCGTCGCACTCGGTTCGGTGGGCGCCGACATCCTGTCGCTGGACGTGGTCGAGCGCAGCCGCGGTCACGCGATCGACGACCTGGTAATCGAGCTGCCCCCGGGGGCGATGCCCGACACCTTGATCACCGCTGCCGAGTCACTCCCCGGCGTTCGGGTGGACAGCGTTCGTCCGCATACCGGCCTGCTGGAAGCGCACCGCGAGCTGGAACTTCTCGACCATGTCGCTGCCGCCGACGACCGTGAGGCCAAACTGCAGGTTCTGGTCGACGAGGCACCCAAGGTCTTGCGGGTGAGCTGGTGTTCGGTGATGCGCAGCTCCGATGCGGAGCTGCAGCGCCTCGCCGCCAGCGCGGGCGTTCCGGAGACCCGGGCGGTGTCGGCGCCGTGGCTGCCGATCGAGCAGGCGGCGACGCTCGACGGCACCGCCGACTGGGTGCCGCAGGCCTGGCGCGATATGGATATCACGATGGTCGCGGCGCCGTTGGGCGACTCGCATACGGCCGTGGTGCTGGGTCGCCCCGGCCCGGAGTTCCGGCCGTCGGAGGTGGCTCGGCTTGGCTACCTTGCCGGCATCGTCGCCACCATGCTGCGCTAGTGCGATTCCGACATCGCCACCGGATCGTCGTCGTCCCACAGCAGCAGTTGACGAACCGCGGAACGGGACCCGTAGGGTCGCAGCATCGTGCTGGCCGGACGCGGGCGTACCCGCTGGGGCCACCAGAACCAGCGCCCGAGTAGCGTTGCGACAGAAGGCGTCATGAACGACCGCACGATCAGCGTGTCGAACAGCAAGCCCAGGCCGATAGTGGTCCCGATCTGGCCGAGCACCAGGAAGCCGCTGAACACGAAGGCGCACATGGTGACGGCGAAGACGATGCCGGCCGACGTGACCACCGAACCGGACCCGGCCATCGCCCGGATGACCCCGGTCTTCAGGCCGGCTGGGATTTCTTCCTTGAATCGGGAGATCAACAGCAGGTTGTAGTCGGATCCGACTGCCAGCAGCAGGATTACGGCCAGCGCGAGTACCACCCAATACAACTCAATGCCGAAGATGTATTGCCACACCAGCACGGAAAGCCCGAACGAGGCGCCCAGCGAGAGAGCAACCGTACCGACGATGACGAGCGCCGCGATCAGGCTTCGGGTGATGATCATCATGATCAGCAAGATGAGGGCCAGCGCGGCGAACGCCACGATCAGCAGGTCGTATTTGGCGCCTTGCTGGATGTCCTTGTAGGTGGCGGCGGTTCCGCCGAGGTAGATCTTGGCGTCGGCCAGGGGCGTGCCCTTCAATGCCTCGTGCGCGGCCTTGACCATCGGGTCGACGTGCGAAATGCCTTCAGTGGTTGCGGGATCGCCCTCATGCGTGACGATCATCCGGACGGCCTTGCCGTCGGGTGAGAGGAATAATTTCAGGCCGCGCTTGAAGTCGGGGTTGTCGAAAACCTCGGGCGGCAGGTAAAAGGTGTCGTCGTTCTTGGCCGTGTCAAAGGCCCGCCCAAGCGCTGTCGCGTTGTCGATCGCGGCGGCGGTCTGCGCGTAGATGCCGGACAGCGTGGCGTAGTTCGCCAGCGTCAGATCGTGATTGGTCTGCTGGCTTTGGATTTGGGGCGGTATCAGCGCGACCAGTTTGGGTTGCAGCGCATCGAGTTTGTCCAACGTTTTGACGAGGTCTTCGAATTTCGCACTGAGCTGGTCAGTGGTGTCGAGGGCCTCGAATGTGGACCGCAGCGCATAGCAGGCGGGGATGTCGTAGCAGTGCTTCTCCCAGTAGAAATAGCTACGAATCGGCCTGAAGAAGTCGTCTAAGTTGGCGAGCTTGTCGCGCAGGTCGTTGATGGTGGCGATGGTGTCGTGGAAGTTTTGGGTCTCACTGTGCGTGGCGTCGGCCAGTTGCTGTTGTAATACGAACTGCTGCTTCAAGATGTCGATCGTCTTCGACAGTTCGTTGGCCTGCTTGAGGGCGTCGTCGGCCCGATCTCGTTGGTAGGTCAGGTTTTGCTGCTGGGCGGCGCTCTGATTGCTCACCACGAACGCCAGCGAGCTGTGCACGAGCGGGGTGCCCAACGGCCTGGTGATGGTCTGCACCTGGGCGACGCCGGGTACGTGAAACACCGCCTTGGCGATCTTGTCCAGGATCAGCATGTCGGCCGGGTCACGCAGGTCGTGATCGGCTTGGATCATGAGTAATTCGGGCTCCAGCCGGGCACGTGAAAAGTGCTTCTCGGCTTCGGTGTAACCGACATTGGCCGGTGCGCTGGCCGGCATGTAGGGACGGGTGTCGTAACTGGTCTTGTAACCGGGCAGGGCGACCAGACCCACGAGCGCGAGCGCGCACGCGCCCACCAGAACGGCGCCGGGCCAGCGGACGATGGCGGTGCCGATCCGCCGCCATCCCCG